>ENA-OSET01001323-OSET01001323.1-sediment-metagenome-genome-assembly--contig:-NODE-1323-length-25832-cov-3.872646_pt1 | contig 25832 bp, 27 predicted proteins | sample MGYA00237882_ERZ534229 | MGnify/ENA primary metagenome ERZ534229 (study PRJEB26408, sample SAMN06266212) | sediment metagenome | isolation source: Hudson Canyon methane seep mesocosm | place... | reverse complement strand
TAGATCAATCATTTGATACCACCATGAATGAACGAATATTCATTCTTCAAACTGCTTATAACGAGCAATACGATGAAACAATTGAAAATGTTGTTTTCGACAGTAAAGGGGTGTTATCTCAAGTTCTGTTTGGATTTGATGCTGTTCAAAAAGAGTTAGAAGCTTTATCTAATGAAGACCGACAGGAAGAGATTAACCAAATTCGCAGAACGATGGGCTTTGACGAAGAGTCGATTGCTCAATTAGCGAAGAAAGATCAGAAGCGGCATAGGCGCTGGGAAAATGGTTATAAATATAGCGATGCAAGAAAAGAACTGGCGGTTAATTTGAGTGGAGCTGAGCTTGATGACGCTGTGCAGGCGCTTCAGGTTAAATTCTTTAAGCATGAAGCGCCTACCATTGCGCGAGAAGAAGAGGATAACTTTTACCGATTTCTACGGCCGAGAGTGTTTGGGCGTAACTAGTAATAGGTATTTGCTATCATAATTATAAGGTCAATTAATTATCTTAATTAATTGACCTTTTGTATATTAGTCTCTCATTAAAAACTAGCAATAAGAGACTTGATATGAACACTAATTCGCCAGCAAACTCGACTGTTCCTAATATTACATTTAAGACGCGTGTACGTGATGATTCTATTGACGGTGAAAATCCTTTTCGTTGGCAAGATAGAAGTACTGAGGATATATTTGCCGGCAAGAGTATTGTAATTGTCGCTCTGCCAGGTGCATTTACGCCGACATGTTCAAGTACACACTTACCAGGGTTTGAAGATAAGTATGAGGAATTAAAAGCGAAAGGAGTGGATGAAGTATATTGCCTAAGCGTGAACGATGCGTTCACTATGTTTCAGTGGTCAAAAAATTTAGGTATCGAAAATATCAAAATGCTACCTGACGGTAATGGCGATTTTACTCGCCAGATGGGGATGTTAGTTAAGAAAGAAAATTTGGGCTTTGGTGAACGTTCATGGCGTTATTCAATGCATGTTGTAGACGGTAAAATAAATTTACTATTTTCAGAGCCAGGTAAAATGGATAATTGCCCAGATGACCCTTTTACGGTAAGTGATGTTGATACGATGCTATCAGCTTTATAATTAGCTAGTGACTATCCAGAAATGACACCTACTGCGGACGCCCCAGAATCTGAAACTGGAAACCACAATATACAGTTGTTTAGAATAACTAAACGCCTATATATTGTGGCACCATTCTCAAACTCTGGAGCGCCCTCGCTACGGCGCTATTTATAGATAGGCACTAGCTAAATACAAATCCAATCGATAAAATCTTCTTGATTCATCGGTTTGGCAAATAAATAGCCTTGTAAGCCTTTTACCTCTTTCTGCCGGATGACTTCAAGTTGTTCGGCATCTTCAATTCCTTCAGCAATCACATTAAAGTTAAAGTGCTTCGATAAAGAAATCATACTATCAACAATACTTTGTGTACTGGGTTCGCTTGAAAGTGTATCAATAAAGCATTTATCAATTTTAATTTCACTGATCGGTAAGGTATTCAGGTAAGCGAGTGATGAGTAGCCGGTACCAAAGTCGTCAATTGATATATTGAAGCCTAAGTTTCTTAATTGGTTTAATGTATTAGCTGTTTGCTCCAGGTCGTCGACTAGCATTCCTTCTGTAATCTCAAGCATGAAATAACGAGGAGGTAGATCAAATTCTCGTAGCGTTTTCATTAGAATGTTAGGAAGTGAGGTCGATTTAAGCTGACTAGGACAAATGTTAATGGAAATACGGAAGTCATTAGCTAGGGTAGTGGTTTGTTCTAGTCTTTTTAGTGTTTGGCAAACTTGAGTTAGCATGGTGTCTTGCATTTGATGGATGACACCCATGTTTTCCGCAACGGTGATGAATTCATCTGGGCCAATAATGCCTCTGTCAGGGTGCTTCCATCTAATGAGTGCTTCTGCAGCAATTAGTTTGCCATTCAAGTCGACCATAGGTTGGAAAAATGCATGAAAAGCAGCATTTTTGAGCGCCGTGCTAATTTCGTTTTCGATTTGAATACGTGCATCCAGCTTGTCTTGTAACTCGCTGTTATGAAAGCATGCGGCTTGTTGGTGGCTTTTCTTTGCTGAATACATCGCGGCATCAGCATGTTTGAGTACTTCTATTGCATTTTTATCGTTATGGTCGATCAGTGCAATGCCAATGCTAGCACCAATTTTGTAGCGGCCACCGGCCAAGTTAAAATATTGTTCAAGGTTTTGAAGAATTCTGTTGGCAACACGTTTGGACTCAACTTTCATATCGTTAGGAGATGTTTGTAAGTCCTCAACCAGCACCACAAATTCATCACCTCCGATGCGTGCAATGGTATCGGTTTTCCTCATGGCATTTTTTAGGCGTCTAGAGACTGCAACTAATAGTTCGTCTCCTGAGTGATGGCCAAGCGAATCATTAATACGCTTGAAGCCATTAAGGTCAATATAGATTAATGCGCCATAAAGTTGAGTTTGTTTAATTTTAGTAATCAAGTCTTGAGTATGGCTCATCAATAAGCGCCTGTTTGGCAGCTCAGTTAATGCATCATAAAAAGCAAGTTGTTCAATGTGATAATGCGTATGTTCTTGTTGCTTAATTAACTGTTGCTTTTCAATCGCTAAGCCCGCTAAAAAGGTAAAGTGTTTTAATACTTCGGATTGATAAGAATCAGGTGTTTTTATATCCGGGTAATAGATAGCAAATATGCCCAAAACAGTGCTCGTCGAAGAAAACAAAGGCATTGCCCAACAAGATCTTAACTGGTGGGATAATGCTATGCGAACGAAGCTATCACAAAAAGGGGTTTGTTCAATGTTTGGGACGATAACTGGCTTACCCAAGTAAGCGGCTGATGTGCAAGGGTTGGTGTCTTGGCTAAGTAATAAATTATCTATAAATTGGCAAAATTCGGAGGGTAAGTTGGGCGCAGCGCTGTGATACAAATATTGGTTTTCTAAGGTTATAACGGAGGCTTTTGCATTATCCCCTAGTGCTCTTTCCGCCTGAAGAGATATATCATTGAGGCAGCTTACTAAGTCAGATTCAAGCACAATTTTGCTGATAAGCTCGGTCTGATTTGCGAGTAAGCTCTTTATCTGTTCAAACTGCATTAGAACCTACCTCGAAAACATGTATTCGAAATCAGCCATGAGATTAAAAAGTTAGTCGATAAAAGTCTTTGTTAAGGGTCGTCCTTCAGAACTTTAAAGCTAATCTTGCTAATCACGTACAATTATTGATCAAATTGGCGTGTTTAGCAAAGTATTAAGTCCTATATCGGGACGAATGTCACGTCTGTCTAGACAGTTTCGAACTAATTAAAGGCGGTAATAGCGTGTAAAGTGCAAGCTAGGAAAGTATCAATGCTTGATTACATATAATAAGCGAAATTATTTATCAGATTCCTTTGCTGCTCTCTTTTCATGTTAGATAAGCTTTGTTAGAATGCGCGCACTTTCTGGAAAACATCCGTTAACCAGTCTGTTATGGTAACTTTCATTGGTTCCTTCGCAATAATAAACTATTAACCTGGTCAGGCCTGGAAGGGAGCAGCCACAGTAGTTGACTTATGTGCCGAGGTGTAGCTGATGGAGGTTGCCACCTAATTTTCAAAACGTTGATTCATTAAAAATATTTTCTTTTATTCCTCAAGTGTTCGTTCTTCAACGAATTATTATACATAATATGATCTACAGATTTTCCGAAAACGACCCTATGGGATGAGCCCGTCATCCAGCTCAAACTTGATATAAATTTTTATCTGGTTATACAGAAAAACCACTACCTTCTATCGAATCACCCAAGCGAATCAAACGGCTGGTGAGTACGGCGGCCTGACGGTGAGCTACCACTTGCTTGTAATCCGCGTCAGTGATCATAGTCAGGAAAGCGTCGGCAGTAGGATAACGTGCAATAAAGGCAATATCCCACATCTCCTCGATGGGACCTATGAGCAAGCACTCGGGCTTGCCACGCCAAATAATTTCGCCGCCGACACGCTTAAAAATGGGCCCGCTTTCTTCGCCGTAACGTTTATAAGCCTGAGCTCCACTAGCATTTTGACCATCGGAATATTGAGCCTCATCATGCAAACGGATCAGGTTCAACATCATAATGGGCGTATCTCTCGGTAAGTTTTTAAAAGTATCGAATTGTTGTCGGGTGGGATCAATACTAGTGCTCATCGGTATTCCTTATCATTAGTTTTCTGAACGCTGGCACTAGCCGGCGCAGTATTTAGCGCCCTGCTCACCGAGCAAATTTTTGATTGCGGTTTTTTGCGGCCCTTTGAAAAAAAGGCAACAGCTTGCCCAATTGATCAACTTATTATGCTCTTGTATACCTCATCAACTGCATTCCGCCAACTTCACTAGTAAACCCATGTTTTTTATAAAATTCAAATAGCTCTGGCAAACAATAGAGTTCGAAGTGCACTACATTTCTCAGTTCTGGATGAGCCTTGACCAAATTAATGAGCTTATTACCGAGATTTTCATTTCTGTGATCTTGATGAATGATTACATCAAACATTAATGCCTTAAAAGTGTAGTCAGTGAGTACCCTGGTAAACCCAATAAGGTCACCTGACATTTCAGTTATTCCAATTATTATTTGGGAGCCCGCAACACAACTTTTAGTTTGTTCTAAAGTTCTGGCATTGCTCCACCATTCATGAGAGTAAAGTTCATGTAATTGGACGATTTGTTTTTCGGTCAATTGCTCAACTATATTCATATTTATTTTTCATCTCACAGTGATAAAAGACCGGAACGTTTGGAGGTCCCCAGGCCAATTCATTGGCCGATGTTCATCGAATTGTTAAGACCGCACTAGCAATCTTTCTTAAGCATCAGTTGAAGTCATATATTTACCCTACTATTCATCTCTTTTACGGTAGTTATTTTGCAGTACTGTCCAGGACGTTTAATATTCGATACATCTTCATCCCCCGTTATTTCAACTAGAGACTTTCGGCCAGAAGCTATCTGCACAGCCTTTGGCGGTTTTTCCACCTCAATTGCTGACACATTACTAACAATTTGTGGTTTCATATTAATGTTCTATTGTTTGAGGCAGTTATATGAAAATCCGCCTCCTGAGCTTAACGCCACAATTTACGAACGAAGCTCCGCAATATTGCTTTGTAGAGTATTATTGATCCTATTTATTATTTATACACTGTAATGTTTTCAAAGATAGCTCTGTCACTTTAGCGTCAAGCTCAGAAGTTGGTGTTGCTACAAGGAGTCGAACGTCATCTTTAGATAAACAAGTTTTCAAAAGTTGATCAAAGTGATCTAAACATTTTAACTCACCATCACATGTTGACTTGAGGCCTTGTTCAACCCCGAACCTCATTGAAGAATACTCAAAGCCTTCCTCTGTGCAACCCAGTAGAATAGTAACAACTAAAGTAAAAAGTACTAATCCTTTCATATGACGCTCTCCTTTTTGGTGCTATTACACATAACGGTGTGTTGGCCAGTCCCTTCGGTCCATCCCTCACTATTTATGCCATTTTCGTCTTTTTGAAGCCTAAGTCGGCTTTTCTTCACTGACAAGCATATCTAAGTATTTTGCAAATCGTCTCTTTCTAGTTTCGGGTTTCTTCGCACTTATCAATCCGCACGCGATGACATAACGACTCGACTTATTGAGCGTTTCAAAAAACTGTTTCACCTCCGGTTTGCTCTCCAGTGCTGCTAGGAAATCTGCTGGCACTTTCATTTCACTTGCCGCATAGGCGTTCTCCCACCGTCCGTCCGTTTTGGCTGCACGAATATGCACGAGGCCTGACTCAGTCATCCGGCCCTCGCTTATCAAACGCTCCGAATGCCCTCTATTCCTTTTCGACCAGTTGCTTCGCGTTTTCCTGGGTGTAATTCGCTGGAAATAGGCTTGGTCATCGATTGACTTCTTGATGCCATCGATCCAGCCCCAGCACAGTGCCTCAATCACGACACCATCCCAAGTCACGCTCGGAATCCCAGTCTTTATCTTGAATATCTTCACCCATAATTCACTTTCGGTGGCGTGATTCATCTTAAGCCACCGGCCAAGATCTTTCGGCGATGCAAAGGCCATAATTCTCGCTGGGTCAGGTTGAGGCATAAAACTAGACTCTCTTCGGCATAACAGTCGGATGAATGGACCCTACGGTTCATCTATCGTTTTTAGACATTGTGTAGATTGTTTTAATTAGCGATTAATTTCGTTCTTATAAACCACATAAACCTGTACGTTGCGCTATATCTGTTCGTATAGTTCTTAACCCCCATTCCTCCATATTTTTGTGCATACTGCCCCCCCTAACAGTCCAAAGCACGGCCCTTTTTGGGCGATCTTAGATCGCCTTGTATGGATGATATCAAAAGCATACCTGCTCAGTTGATTGCACAGTGTGCTCAATAGAAAATGATGCAAAATTATGACGAACTAAATTCCCGTCTTGATCAAAGAAAGATTCTTGATCGTTCAAATACGGGCAAAATGTTGTAGATGACACAACCGTACCTACCCTATTTTCCAACTCATTGTAGTTAAGCGAAGTAGTTAGACCAGAACAGTTAGAATCAAAGTTAGACTCGCTTATACCAAAGATTGGTCTATTTAAATCATCAAATTCTGAATGCGTTATATTCAAATAAGCACCGTCTCCAAATCCTGCACTAAAATCGATATTAACTGATATTAACTGCTCATCCTCATACGAATAGTCGACTTGAATAAGCCCATCATTTCGAACAGTAGCCTTCGTTAGCCCAAGCGTTTTTGATTCAAGAACAAAATCATCAATCGAATTGTATGCGACATTATAAGACGTTCCAGAATCTCTATCACATCTCAAAATCAAGTTTTTTTTATCAAAACTACACGTTTCTGTTATCCCTCCATCAGTAATAGAACTAGTTGAAAAGTTTCTACATGTCTGTTGTTTATCTGTCTCAGAATTTTCGCTGCTACTGCTACACGCAGCTAAAAAAATGATATTGCTCAGTAAAATATATCTATCAATACTCATAATTGATTCTTATCTAAATAGCCTAAATGGGCAGAGCTGCACAGCAATGAAGGTCTAGCCCATAGGCCCTTTTGTGGGTAATCATTGATGTACTGGTTATACTTAAATTTCACTCTGCTTTGTATACTTCACCTTCTATGAGACCATTTTTGTGTTCACGTGTATTTTTGAAGTTTACAGGAAGGGTTTCACAATCTTCACAGCGAGCAACCTCAAAGTGTAAGTGAGCTTCTGAGCTGTCGCCTGTATTACCACTTTGACCAATAATATTTCCCTGAGCCACTAAATCACCTACCTCCACATTTACACCACCTTCTGTAAGGTGGTAATAGCCTGTAATTGAACCATCATTATGTTGAATAACTAGATAGTTCTCTTGCCCTGGCGTGTTATTATTCTCAGAAAAAGTCTCAACAACTACCGCAACTGTGCCAGCTCTAGATGCAACAATTTTAGTACCAATAGGCATATCAAAATCATAGGCATATGCTTGATCTGTATTGATTTCATGAGAACCGTCTGTACAGTTTCCCTGCCCAACAATAAATTCTAAATTAGGCAAATAAGGTAAAACATAGTTAGAAGTAGTTTGCTCAGGATAACGATCACTACACTCAGCAGTACTATCATTTGTTGTAGAAGATTGCTTCCCTCCGCAAGATGACAACATTAACACTAGCAACATTAAAAGTGCCGCATTCTGTTTCATGTAATTACTCCGAATAGCTGTTGAGTTCATTGACGCTTTCACTTGCTACACGATCCTTCGCTTCAGAGGGTAAATTTTTTGCGCCCTTGCTAATCACCACTTGGCAATGGGTGACGCCGGGTTCAGCTTGGGACCTTACAACGATGAAAGTTGAGCCTATCTTCTCCATCATTTTTCGATCATATTCCATCATACGATGGCACCCTTCAACGTTGCCACTTCCCCTATATGGACACTCGCTGTGTATTTCAGCGTAAACTATCTCCTCATTAATACTCGTGATGGGCACCATTTTTTTTGAAGGAAACATCCTTTGCCACTCTTCTGCTGCCTCTACCACAGTGCTTTTATAGCTAGCTTTTTTAACCGTCAGCGTCAGCCCCCCCAAACCACGCATGAAAGGCTTACCGATAACATTTCGGATTTCTGTCTCAGTTACCCAGTGAGTAATACCCATTAGTGAATTGAAAAGATATTTATTGATTTTATTTATGTTCATTAGTGATCCTTACCTATGAGGAAGCTAACGCTTGCCAATAAAGGCGAGTAGAACGAGTCCAGCCAGCTTACTGACGGTTTTGGCTGGCTTTGTTAAGCGTAAAAAAACATCATATGTATAGCCTGTTATACATTTTTATCAGCACCCCAATGCCTCTGCATTTCAAAGTACAAAAAGGATGCAGTCCAGGTAATTAGTACCAAACCGGTTAGCGACTCTATTCCTGTTAGATACCTCAAATCCCCAGTTGGCTGAATATCGCCAAAGCCTAAAGTGGTGAATACCGTGAAAGAAAAATATCCGCAGTCCATTAAACTGCCGTTAAAGTTTCCATCTAAATGCCCCCACCCATCGGTTCGATTCATGAAATAATATGCAATGGCAAATATCCAAATTTCAAGTGCATGAGCGATTAAAGAACCGAAAACCCCAAAAACAATTCTATAACGGTGACTTATTTCCATTTTTGGAATAAATAACGTTATACGATAAAGAAATTCGTAATGTACGACCACTGAAATAGCGACCACCATAGTATTTATCAGGAAAACGTAGATCATCGTAATTCACCAGACGTTGGCTTTTCATTTTTTCGCATATTATGTCGACACATAAATTAAGGCTGGGGTGCATATTACAGCGGAACAAACTCAAAGTAGTTTTGATTATGCAAAACATGAACTATCCGAGCAACAGTTATCAGTCATTAACAACGAAATAGACTTATAATCAGCATCAACTGAAGTTCATAACCTATTAAGGTTGTGCTCCCGGGGGTAACGAGCAGAAGTTCGTTTGCTGTTTTTGCCGTAAGGTCGCATCATAACGTGTTGGCGTGTACTTGACCCAAACCGACGATAGACTCAACCGAATAGATAATAAATGGCTAGCTTACGGAAGCTAGTCCATAAACCACGTTAGTATGCGCATCTGGAGATACAGTAAATGAATTTAGTAGTATTCGTATTTGCGACTTTGACAATTTTTATACATGTACTGGTTTTTGTAGGAGAAAGCTTATTGTGGGGAGAGCCCCTTATTATAGAGCGAGTGCTATCAAAAATTGATGCCCCAGCAGGGATAAGTCTCAGCGATCAAGCTCAAATACTAGACGTTCTTTTTTATAACCAAGGCTTCTATAATTTGTTTGTGGCCTTAGGTGGTGTTGGTGGCCTTATCTTATATAAATATGGTCGTATTCAAGAGGGTATAGCTCTTGTTTGTTATATGTGCTTCTTTGCCTTAGGAGCTGGGGTCGTTTTAGCCTCTACAACAACTGCATATCCAGCCGCGATATTGCAAGGATTGCCTCCACTGATTGCATTGACGGGAATATTTTATCGTAAAACAAATCGAGTCAGCACATAAGCACCTAAAACTGACTCCGTAAAATACACACTGTTTTTACTTACCGGTGAAATGAGTATCAATGCCTCAAATGGAAAATTGGAAATTGAGGCAAATATTACTATTGAATAGCAAAGGGTTTTCTAACCTGGCATTACAAATTTAGTCCGACAATAACCACATAAGGCCTCTGAATAATGAGGCTCTAACAAGGGCCACCAAGCGGAATTCCGGCCGGCTTATATAACCATTAATAATGAGGAGAATGCTATGTTTGATATAAATCATCAAGTTGGTATCAAGGCTCCACCTGAAAAGATTTATGAAGCCTTGACGACAAATAAAGGTTTGGCTGATTGGTGGACTAACGATGTGTCTGGTGCCGGTGAAGTTGGCTCGGTAATTGAGTTTCGATTTAATGGCGGAGGCCCGGATTTTATGATTTGTGAGCTTATTCCTAATCAAACTGTAAAATGGAAGCATTCAGGTTCCATGCCCGAAGCATGGATAGAAACTGAAATCATTTTTAATTTACGTGAGCATGATGAACAAACATTCGTTCGGTTTACACACTCAAACTGGAAAGAGCCTTCAGACTTCATGGCGCACTGCAGTACAAAATGGGCTGTATTTTTAATTAGTCTTAAAGGTGCTATTGAAACAAATCAAGGCCGACCATTTCCAAATGACATCCAGATTGATCATTCTTAACAGTGATCGACATACAAGACCAGCCACCCTCACCTATAAAGTAACGTGTGCTGCACTTATTTCACTCTCAGGCCGTTAGGCGTCACGCATGGATATCACTATGGTTCGATTTCAGAAATATACGACATTTGGTTCAACTATTTTCGGAATAGCTACAATTATTTTGGGAGTAATGCTGCTATTTACATTCCCATTAAGTGCTGACCTATCTGAAGGTTTTCGAACCCCTATTATTGCTTTTGAATTCGCTAAAACTGAAGCTGATCTATCATTTTTAACGGGGAACGATGACGTCAATAGATTGAATAGAGAAAAAATGGATGCTGGTCATAATATTTTGGACATGGTATTTCCATTTGCATATGCTGGGTTCATAGCTTTAATGTTGTTACAAATAACAAGTCGTAGCCATCGCTCTATCTGGTTAGGCGTGTTATTTGCTTTATCAATTATTCCTTTCGACATTAATGAAAACTTAACATTACTTCAGATCACTGAAGCATTAGAGAACTCAACTTCAACTGAAATGCTTCTATCCGAGCTTCATATTGCTACTTGGCTAAAATGGGGTGCAATGGGTACTAGCATCGCAGTGCTAGCAATTGGCTTCACAGCGAACAAGGAATACATGTCAGCTGTAGTAAGTTTACTTGCAGCCTTAGGAGTAGCTATTTGTTGGGCTTCTAACTCCAGCCCTGTTACGGCTGAAGCAATGTCCGCACTAGCATTTCTGTTCTTTTTAACTCTTTCAATAAAGTCATGCGTTCAGTCATGGACACTAATTAAACGAAGGGCATAGTCGGGTACCGTCACTAGATACTTAGTAAAACTTTAAAATAAATAGGTCGAATCAGGTATAGCGTATGATTCCTTAGAGGAAAGCGTTATGCACTAAGCCCGTTGGTGGATTAAACTGACCACTTACGGTATTTCTAACTTGCTATGTTTTTGAACAAATATCTGTAATTGTTTTTTTCCAAAGATTCATTTCTTTAACATTAACGGCTATCGAATCATCTTCGCCGTTTTCGTTGGTGTACATTATTCGTAACATCTTCCTAATAGGTGATACCCCCTTTAAACGGCGAACGAATTCTGCACCCTGAAGCTTAATAGTTGGCACTGTTATTACTAAGTCGAGAAGCACAAGTTCAAAATACAGGAAATCTTCCGTGAGCGCTAAATAGCCCATACCACTTGATTGAGAGTATCCAGAAGACTCTACGGCTCTGAACATAATATGCTCTGTTGGCATTAATACATTCTGCCCCTTTATTTTTGCTTCGACCCGTTGGAGTATTAGGTTCTGGATATGCCACAAAAAATAAAAAAACCATAAAAGCAATGATGCTCCAATCGCTATTGCAATATAGAGGTGGCTCATAAACAAAAAAGTAAGCGCAAGCATTAATGCATTTATCGCCAAGGCCAATGTAGTTCTCACTGAACCCTCCTCATTACTCTTCTAGTCGTCTAATAGAGATTCTAGCAAGGCATTTATTTCGAGTTTAAATTCTTTATCTTCAATTTTATTAGCGCTGATCTTTGCATCTTGGAGGTTTTTTATAGCTGCCTCAGTCTGACCTAATTCAATTTGCAATGTAGCCATGGAAAATGCGATCGATGACATATAGTCTTTCGAATTAATAGCGATAGATTTTGCTAGGGCTTTTTCGTAGCCTATAACGGCTTCTTCTAGCTCTTCTGTAAAATCAGCAAGTGTTTCCCATTGTACAGGATGATCTTTGTCGGTATTTTCGTTATCAACGCAAATAGCCGTTAACTCGGCAAAGAGCGAATCGAATTCATCTCTATCTTCGTTGTTGGCAGCCTCCATTAGCTTTTCAGCCAAGTCATGGACGGACTTGTATATTTTGGTATTCATCATTCTTAATTACCTTTCTCTTAACAAATAAACTAACGATTAGTGCAGCAGCTAATTATCCTATTTACGTATTTAGTCGTAAACGTTTTCTTCATAACCTCGGCCTTAAAATGTAACAAGTTTTTCATCTATTTTATAAAGACTAACAGCATAACGGATCTGCTCCCATTCGAATTTTCCTTTTGATGATTCAAAAACCGGTTTAATTTTTTGAGGCTTATCTTGGGTATGCCATAACTGCTGTATAGCATTAATTTGCGCCACCGAAATCATCTTTGAAACATCAACTGGCTCACCGTGAAATGCAAGCCGATATAAGTGTGCCTGAATGGTTGTGGGTTTTAGGTTTCTCTCTTGAGAAATTTCCTTGATTGATAGCCCGTTTTGATAGAGCTTAAATGTTTCCCGATGAGTATCTGCAATTTTGGGCATTACAAAGTCACTTGGAGGCGCCTTTTTCGTGGCTATAGATACAATAGAAGCATTCCCAATTAACCGGTGCTCTTCTTTAACCATTGAACAGATCAGAGAAATAAAGGCATCGCCATACTTGTCGTTCTTATGTTCTCCCACGCCACTTACCTTTAAAAAGGCGGCCGAATTACCAGGCTTAAGTTTGGCCATATCTTTTAAGCTTGCGTCAGAAAACACCGTATAAGCTTGAGAGTTATTGCTATCAGCAATACTTCGGCGTAATTCTTTCAAGGCATCAAACAGCATACTTTCGTCACTATTTAAGTCTGTCTGCTTCAACGCTTTCTTGCTAAGTTTTAGGTCTTGAGGTTCACACAACATAACACCGGCGTTGCCCTTTAATACCTCATCAGAGAGTTTTGTCCGATGTAGCGAATTACCTTGTGTAAAATCAAGAGACAGATAACCTCGATCAATCAACTGGGTAATATAGTGTGTCCAGTCCTTCCAAGAAACATCCTTTCCTGCACCGTAAGTTTTAATTGTGTGGTAACCGCGCTCCATAAGTTCCCGGCCGGATGAGCCACGCAGTACATCGGCCATCATATTGATACCAACACTTTGATCTCTTTGTTTTAAGCGAAGACAGGCCGACAACGCTTTTTGTGCGATAACCGTGCCGTCAAACGTTTTAGGCGGATTCAAGCAGTGGTCACAGTGTCCACAGGTTTGCTCACGATACTCACCAAAATAGTTAAGAATAAAGTTGGTACGGCAAGAAAGCGTTTGCGTGAATTCCCACATTCGGCTCAACTTGGCGAGTTGCACCTGTTTGAAAGTTGGGTCACCAGCACTGTCTTCAATAAAGCCGGTAAGCGTTTTCATATCACCATATCCGGCAAACAAAAGCACTTGAGCATCTTCACCGTCTCGGCCTGCCCGGCCTATCTCTTGGTAATAGCTTTCGATATTTTTTGGTAAGTTATAGTGGATCACCCAACGGATATTCGGTTTATCGATACCCATACCAAAGGCTATCGTCGCACAGACAATTTGGATCTCATCTCGCAGAAATTGTCCCTGTACTGCAGAGCGATCATCGCTATTCATCGCGCCGTGGTAATGAAAGGCCTTATACCCTGCTGATCTTAACTTGGCTGCTGTTTCTTCGGTACTGCGTCGACTTAAACAATACACAATACCCGCTTGTTTTTGATGCCCCTCTAGAAACTGATAGATAATTTGAATACGATTCTTCGCAGGCAAAACATCAATTTCAATGTTCTTTCGTTCAAAACTTGAAACAAATGTTTCACTGTTGACGAGCTGTAATTGCTGACTAATATCCTGTTGAGTAGCAGTATCTGCCGTGGCAGTTAAAGCGGTGACCGGTACGCCAGGAAATAACTGTGTTAGTTCGGTTAATCGGGTATATTCGGGGCGAAAGTCGTTTCCCCAGATAGAAACACAATGCGCCTCATCAATGGCAATTTGAACAACCTTGATATCTCTTAGCCACTGCAAAAAACCCCATGAAACAGCGCGCTCTGGTGAGACATACAAAAGTTTCAGTTCACCCGAAACGACTTGCTGTTTAATACGGCGCTCATCTTCACCAGAACAAGCACTGTTCATTGCCTCGGCACAAATACCGTTTGCTTTTAAAGCTGAAACTTGATCTTGCATTAAGGCAATTAAAGGCGAAACAACAAGGGTTAGGCCATCAAGTAAAACAGCAGGAAGCTGATAGCAAATAGATTTGCCCCCCCCCGTGGGCATTATGACCAGACTAGACTGCTGATTTAGTGTTCGCTCAATGACAGAGGCTTGGGTTAAGCGAAAGGTATCGTAACCAAAGTACTTTTTTAATGCGCTATACGCAGAATCCATATTCATTTTTTGTCCTGCTAGCAAATTATCTTCATGACTAAACTTTCTTCATACTACATATGGCACCAGCCATTATAAATTAAACTTCAAATAAAAAAGTGGCACTCATATCTTTAAAAATTGAAAAGGCATCATTGGTGAAAGAATAGTACACACTATAGACAAGACTGTAATGACCTCATTTTGATATATTTTTCGTTAGATACCCAAATGTCTATATGTTCAAAATATTAGCAATACTTACACACACAAACTGTGGATAACTTACTGGATAAGCTCTTAACATAGTCCGTTAGACCTTATCATTGAAGGGTTTCAAACATACGTTTGATTTTCGTACACACCTATAAAGTGCCTGTATTAACAGATACTTAGATAAGTTATTAACCGTTAGGGAAATTGATAAAGAAGAAGGAGATAGCATTATTTTTAATCACGCAAATGAAATCTATGCGAGAACTAGAAATAGAATGCATCCCCTTTAGAAAAGCTACATCCAGACCGATTATAGTTTATAAACTAGTGTAATAGATGTTTCACGATCGGTCTTTTTAGAACCCTCGGGAACATCGGAGTTATTCGTGATGTTGTAACCCACTTTCATCGAAAGTGAATCTGCTACTTGGCTCGTGAGTGATACACCAAACCGTGTCACTGTATTACTGTCTCCAGCTTCAGCGCTTAAGTTTTGATCCAAAGTAGCAGTCTCGCTGATCTTCCAGCTAAAGGTCTCGGCTGCACGTAAGATTGCATCTTCTTCATTATTACCAGCTTCAAACTCGCTAACACGATAACCCGGTGCTAACTCTAGGTTTAATTTCATGTCAGCTTCCTGGATGGCTTTATAACCAAGACCCAATGCAGCAGTTGCTTGATAGTCAAAACCATTAAACTTGTCTTTTTCCCAAGTGATAACACCCAGGCCATAAGTACGGTCGCTAATAGCATAATCAGACTGACCTTCTACCCTGTATTTCTCAGCTGATCGCACGTCGTTTGATGAACTGCTTAACGTTTCTAAATGTAAGGAGTGCTTCCAAACAGAATAAGAGGTTGAAGCATTAAATTTTGCGTTAAGCGTTTCTGTTTCAGAGTTACCGCCCGTTTTAACAAAACCTAATTCAGCTGTTGCTTCCCAACTTGGTGCTGATGCCGGTTCGTCAGTTTGATCAGCTGCAAGCAAAGGCATGCTGGCAGTCATGGCAAGTATTCATGCTGAAATAGGTAAGTTAGTCTTGTTCATAATCAAAAATCCTTGAAAATATAGTCTAGCGGCAACATTGTTATTACCGCTGAATGCTTTACTGCTAATAATTTATTAAGCGACTTGATGCATATGTACATCTTGCTGTGGAAATGGGATTGAAATGCCTTGCGCATCGAATGCTTTTTTCACATTCTCATGCATGTCAAAAAACACACCCCAGTAGTCTGCGGTATTCACCCATAATCGCACGGTAAAATTAACCGAGCTATCTGCCAGTTCCGACACGACAAACATAGGTTCAGGGTCTTTGAGTACTCGCGTATCTCTTTCTGCAAGAGAGGTCAGAATAGTTTTCGCTTGATCAATATTATCGCCATACCCGATACCAAATAATAGGTCGACTCGACGAGTAGATTCCTGATTAATATTCACCATACTACTGCTTGAAAGCGCACCATTCGGGATGATAACAACCCGGTTATCTGCGGTTTTAAGAATAGTATTAAAAATCTGGATCTCTGACACTGAACCAATATGGCCCTGTGCATCAATCAAGTCCCCTACTTTGAAAGGCTTGAATAGTAAAATTACCACACCGCCTGCAAAATTAGACAAACTACCTTGAAGCGCTAAACCAACAGCTAGACCTGCTGCACCTAACACCGCAATAAAGGACGTTGTCTCAATACCGACCATTGACGCGGCTGAAATCAATAAAACGCCTTTGAGAATGACAGATAAAATACTGGCGACAAACTGGCCTAGCGTTGCATCTACCTTAGTCGTCAAATTTGTATTTAAGCTACGTACAAATTTGTTGATTACCCAAAGCCCTATAACCAGCGTCAAAATAGCCAGCACAACCTTCGGCCCGTAACTCATGCAAAGGGTATAAGCCGTTTGCAAAAGCTCCTGCATTTGTTCGTTTGTTTGTTCTACATTTTCCATCCGTAATATCCTATATTATCTTTCGTGTGGTTTTAAAAGCGTATTAATTTATTATCTGATGATGCGGCATTATCGGCGATAGGACTTTCTTCACCGTAACCCAAGACGCTAATACATTGTGCACCTAGTATAAAGTTATTAATAAGTATCATACGTACAGTATCGGCACGTTTTTGAGTTAATGATTTGTTGTAAGCTGCTCGTCCTCTATCATCCGAGCGGCCTTCTACTATGACCGTTGCTTGGTCGAACTATTTCATGAAGCCGTTACCTTCTGAATTTCAACATAGCTTTCTTCTGTTACCAATGCACTATTTAGTTGTGAACTTGACGTCAATCTACACGGTTGCAGTGAGCATAACAGAGCAACCTTTACTATCTACTTAAAAGGCTTTATTCGTTGACAAGTATTGCTCAAGACTGTCTACAGCGCCATATTGAGCGCTATCGATAAGTACCACTTTCAGTACCGGTGCTACCGGCATTTTTCAACGGGTGTCGATTCAGACTCGATTTTAGCAACTACAGACTCGAAAACAATAGCCCGCGTTGATTTACAGTTAAGTGTTGTAGATCAAGGGCCCGGAATCGACCCGCAAGACCAGACCCACTTATTTAATCGATTTACGCGTTTGAAAAAAAACGCATCCAGTTTTGGTGCTGGATTAGGCTTAAATTTTGTTGCTACCGTAGTAAAGAAACATCAAGGTAAAATAACGATAGGCAGTGAGCTGAATGTCGGTTCAAATTTCACTATCCATTTACCTGCTCTAAACGAACGAGACTTGCTTGATTATTAACATGAAAATACGCTGACGGCATTTAAAGCTGTCCTACTATTAATTACTAGTTTTTTTCGGGGCCTGTTAGAATTGCACCTTCAAAACTTGAACTTAGGATCATCATGAAAAAGAACATTCTCGCTATTACGGTATTACTTTCTTGCACAAGCCTTGCACACGCAGGATTTTTTGACTTTTTCACCGGCGGAGAAGATGAAGAAAAAGCCGTAACAAAAACCGCTCCTAAAGCAGAAGTAACGACAGAAGCAGCTATACCTAAAGTCGCCACAAAACCTGCTCAACCAGTAGCATCAAGCTCTACACTTAAGACTGCGACTGACATGGCAATGGGCTTAGTCCCTACACTAACCAAACAACTGGGTATAACAGAGACTCAGGCAGAAGGAGGCATGGGCTCTCTTATGCAAATGGCTAAAGGCGCTCTTTCTTCAAATGAGTTTAGCGAGTTGAGCAAAGGCGTTCCTGGAATGGATACGTTATTAGATGCTGCGCCCAGTATCAATTCAAAAAGTGCTGCAGGTGGTTTAACAGGCATGCTTTCAGGTGCCGGTGGACTTGCATCAAAACTAGGTGGCATAGCAGCATTAAGCCAACAATTTGAAGCACTTGGCTTAAGCACAGAAATGATTTCGAAATTCGCAAGCATGGCCATCGATTATTTTTCAGGTGATAGTGAATCAGAAGGTAGTACCGGTGATTTATTACAGAAAGGCTTAAAAGGTTTGTTGGGCTAACAAGATCGTAGATATATCCCTTTCTAAACAAAAGGTATTGCCCCATCAATTGATGGGGCAATTAATTAAAATTTAGAGTCTAACCATTCTAAATTGGCCCGAATCATTTTTTGTTCTTTTTTGAGCAAATGGTAGAAACGATGTAGACTTCCAGAAAAATCATTCTCGCAGAATTTATCAATGTTATTCGCTTCATTAAGATATAATAGAGAACGCTTTAAGCGAGCTTTAAGTGTTGTTTTGGAACACTTTTTATGTACAAATTCTTCTAGAGTGCTAATACTATTAACACTTAGATAAGCCAATAAATTATCTGATGGTTTCTTCTCTGTAAAGACTGCATCAGGGTCGGCTACCTTATATTGTATCTGGCCATTCTTCTCAAAACTTCTTACTTTATGCTGTTCTTGTGTCAGTTTAAATACCTGTTTCTCAAATGGGCTTCTTGCTAGTTGAGAAAATCGGCTGCCAAAATTAATTGAATGGTCATTGGCAGGGTCAAAATAATTAAAGCCAACAGCTATTAAGTTTAAGTCTTTTCTACCATATGAGCCATAAACCTCATCGCCTTCTTTATAATCAAATCCAGCTACCCAAGAAGCAACACCATCTTGAATGGTGAGATTCATTCCTTTCTCATCAGAGTGATTAAATAAATCTATAATCGGCAGAAAGCCTAAGTTACCCCAAGCACGACTAAGATGGTTTATGGCGACAAACAACACATTGTCTTTTTCTAAAGCAGAATCAAACTCAATAATTTTATCCAACCTGTACTGCGTAGCACGTTTGATGTCTATTAGGGTATTGTATAGCGTGATGCTAGCACCTTTAATAATCGCCAACTCTTCATCTGTAAAGTAATATGTCGCTGTGCTTTTTAGCGCGTCTAAGGTTTCAAACCCATTAAACATAACTTCATGATCAGAGGCGCTGCCCTTTTGATACTCATAAGCAACCTTATGGATATATTTAATATCTTCAGGCATGTCTGAAGGGTATTTAATGTTAGGCGAAATTTGTGGTAAACCGCCGTAAGGTAGACTGGCAATTACCTGCCCTTTTTTTATACTGCCTGTTGTTCGCATGCCATAATAACCACCCACATCAACTCGTTCAATACTCTCACCCAAGTACAAACCTTGCTCTTTATAGTGTTTTAATAGTTTTTGGTACTGAGACGAATTCAATGAAATACTCCAATTTTAAATAAATATTGACGATAAAAGCAGAACAAATATTTTATGTCGAGATAAAAGCAGTTGAACTCACATTAATTAACAGCCAAATATTTTTCTCGACCTCTTTGGCAAACTTTACTGATAAATATTACACTAAATCAGCTTTTTAAGTTCAGCCTCATATTCCGCCATAAATAGCTTAGCGTTTAATAGTTTACTGTTTTGCACACGCGCCCTCATTCCCTGCCTAAGTACTGATAGTTTTTTAAGGTCTTTAGATACAGACACGGCAATCTCAACATATTGAGACGCATCATAAGCAATAAAATCTTCTAGGCCAACTTGATTTAATATACTCAAACCTACACGTGATCGATGCGTATCACCTGCTAAAGTAACCGTTGGAACACCCTGCCAAAGCGCCTCACAAGTCGTTGTTGTGCCGTTATAGGGAAAGGTATCAAGATGTATATCTACCTGATTATAAACCTCCAAGTGGGATTTTGTATCTGGCGTGAAAGCAATCAAAATGAGCCTTTCCTTTGAAATACCTAAGGCTTCAAAACGCTGTTGCACTATTTCATTATTTTGTTTCTCGAGAAATAGTTTTGCTTTGATGAGCAACTTTGAATCCGGTACCGATAATAAAATTTCCGTCCATAACTTGAGCATTTTATCCGTTATTTTTGGGAAAACATTAAACGAACCAAAGGTAATAACATGACTTTCAAGTGCAGGTAAGTCAACCACAGTTGTTTGAGGCAGTTCGGGTGTATAACAAAGAAATCCACTAGGCACCCTAATTAAGGTTTCGGTATTATGCTTTTCAGTCAGACCAACAGGGTCAGTCCAATTATCTGTAATACGGTAGTCCATACGACTCAGGCCGCAGGTATTTGGATAACCCAAATAGTTTATTTGGACGGGGGCCGCTCTTTGAGCATACACCGACATTCTTGGATTTCCCGTCATGCCTAATAAATCGACCAGAATATCAATTCTGTCTTTTCTGATACGCTGACACAAGGCGTTGTCTGAAAGACCAAGTGACGGTACCCAATGATCTGCACCGGCCTTAATTTTCTCCGTTATTGCATCTTCATCTGCAGGGGCGCCATCAGAATAGCAATACACTTCAAACATCTTTGAGTCATGCCCCTGTATCATTGCCAAGAAAAAATAGGCTACAGAGTGAGTGGCGAAATCTTTAGAAACATAGCCAATTTTCACCCTTGATGAAAGCTCTCTTGGCTTAAATTTATCGACTTTTGGAAAGCGTTTTTCTAAACGTTCCCCGTAAGCTTTATGGCTTTGAACAACAGTTTCTTCTTCGAGGTATTGACTGTAGTTCTGGGCAAATAATCGTCTAAAATAAGGCTCATCATCACGATCATCTAAATCAATCGCAGCTTGATATTGCTCTAATGCTTCCGTAGTACGGCCCAAGTGATTAAGGGCTTTCGCATTATACAATCTATACCGTTTATCATTTGGATTTATATCTATCGCTTTTTGATAAAAATGGTTCGCTAAATAATCCAAGTTCAGACAAGAGCCAAACATGCCATGCGTAAAGTATGTTTCAACATCTACCGGGTTATTTTGTAAAAGTGCCTGACCCGCCATAAAGCCTAGGGCATAAAGTTTATGTTCCTGACTAATATGCACAGCCAACTTTAAGGCATCTCTAGTAATATTTGACGCTGGTTGAGTGGCATTTAACAGGGCTTTAACCGCCTGCTCTGACTTATTGAGTTTTTGTAATACTTGTCCAAATGTATACCACACGTCCACATCTTTGGGTAACGCCTTAAGCAGTTGTGAACAAAGAAGCTCAGCTTTATTAAAGTCACCTTGTTTAACAAGTTCTGAAAGTTGGTTTTTAACGATCGCTTCTTGAATTTTATTCATTGCACATCTTTTATATTGGGAAATTTGGAAACGCTGATTCTAGCAAAGAGCTGAGAATCAAAACAGAGTAAAGGTCTCAATATTAGGCTTTCTACAAAGCCCCTAATTTAAAGCTTGCCTGACTTGGATATAGCTTAATCATCCAAACAGCAAGTATTGATAATTTCTAGGGAGTGGAGCATAAACAATATGCATAAGAAAAACCCAGAAGAATAAATACCGTCGAGCTATGGCTCTCTAGTAAACGCTTAGTTTTTGAGTCTATTCCAATTACCTTTCGGCCAGGTGTCATTACCCCAATCAATCAAATAATTCAGTGCCGAGTCATTGGCGCCAATATTGCTTAGCTTAGAAGACAACGTAGTGACAGAGCGGCTTAACTTAGCGCCATTCAGGTCTGCCCCAAGCGAGTAAAAATCTAGAATATTTGGTTACAAAGATTGATAATTCCTAATTATTTTCTTAACTGAAGAGCAGCTAAAACAGTCAGAGAAAGAAAAAGCGGCATTAGTAAAGCAGCTAGAACCCTGCAAGCGTTTAATGGCGCTTGAAGGGGTAGGGCCAGTGTGCGCATCATTACTCTATGCGAGTCTTGGCAATGGTAAGAACTTCAAGAATGGAAGAGATGCCTCTGTGTATGCAGGCCTTACGCCGAAGCAACATAGTTCAGGTGGTAAAACTTACATGATGGGCATTGATAAAAAAGGAGGAGATAAGGCATTGCGAGCAGCGCTCTTCCAGGGGACTTTTTCTGTCATTCATAAACTGCCAGATGAACCAAAAACGACTAAGCAAGCTTGGTTGATTAGTTTGGTTGCTCGAGTCGGAATTAAACGAGCCTGCATTGCTTTAGCAAATAAAACAGTTAGAACTGCTTGGGCATTACTCGCGACAGGCCAAACTTACAAAGTAGCGAATGTGGCTATATAAATGGAAGAGATCAGCAAATAAAATATAAAAGAGTTCAACAACGATAACGCAGCATAAATGGTAAGACCAACCTATCAGAACCTGTGATCCCCGAAAGCCCAAAAGAGGCTACTTAGGCGAAAAGGTGGTAGGTGCGCAAACATAAAAGGCTAGAGGGTAGCGCCCTCAATAAGAAGCCGCATATACGCAAGCAGTTTACAGATTTATGAAGAATTATCGTTGCAACCTAGGTGGAGTCCATATACGGGGATCCATTTTGATTTGTGTCCAGTGTTCATCATGGATTCCAACCTGCGCGGGAAAGACAAAAAATAATATGTCCTCTTAAGTAAGTGCCGTTCGGGCATGGCCCCAGAAAAGTTCTAATTTACCGGCATCATTAAGCCTTTTGAGAAATGCATTTGTCGCTCAGCATCGATAATTATCACATCAACATCCGGCAGGCTTTCTATTAACGACAACCCCTGCTCTACACCTAGAACGAAAATTGCGGTGGATAAACCGTCTGTTGTAATTGCATTGGGTCCAATTACAGATACGCTTTGAATTCCCTTGGCCGGACGCCCCGTTTTAGGCGAGATAATATGGTGTACTCGCTCCCCCACTTCGTCGATAAAAAAACGCTCGTAGTCACCGGATGTGGATATCGCTACACTAGACAAAGGTAACACAACGGCATGCTGCGCTTCTTTGCGAGGGTCTTTAATGCCAATCATCCAAGGCTTTCCTTTCTTGTCACCCAGCATGCGCATGTCACCACCAGCACTTAAACGTGCATGAGAAATGCCATAGTCTTTCAAAATAGCCACGCCTAAGTCAACCGTATAGCCTTTCGCAATACCACCCAAATCCAATAAGGTGCCCTCTTGTTTAAAGGCGATTGTTTTTGCCTTTTCATCCACTATTATATTTTGATAATTAACGCTGGGGAGCTGTTTCCTTATCCATTTCTGACTCGGCTGTTTAGCCGCTCTGAAATCGTATAAATAGCCCAACGAGGCGAAGGTTATATCGAAAGCGCCAGAACTTAAAGTAGACAATTCTGTTGAACGCTGAATAAGACGAAGCAGCTCACCGGACACCCTGACCGGCTCTAATGCAGCCATACGATTAACTTTTGATAATTCTGAAGTGGATTGATAACGCGACATACTTTGGTCTATACGCTTAAATTCAGCAAATACTTTGGTGCTTATTAGCTTAGCGACAGCCGCATCATCGGACCACATTTCCAGCTCTATTGCCGTCGTCATAGCAGTATCAGAAAAGAAAAACCACTCCGCTTTAGCTGACATAGGAATTATAAAGGTGAGAATTAAAGCCAGATTTACTATTATATGAAACATCGATTAACTCTAAAGTTCAAATATCAGAGAGCGATTTTACCACCAACATTTGATTCGCTCCTTTTTGGAATTCATAACTAACATCCACTAAGGAAGTACTATAGCCAGCCACGTTTAACAAAGCCATCACAGGTGATAAATGAGGAGATACCTCTCCCTTAAGCGTTATTAGTGGGTAGACCCTTACTTCCTTTGCCACTCTCGCTAATTCCTTCAAAGAAGCTAAGTGCAACCCAAGATTTAACTGCTTACTATAAAGAAATAAATAATGTGAACACAAGGCTAGATCATAAGCATTATCAACAATATCTATATTCGGTAAGGCCCCCTCAAGATAGCGCCCCTGATTTTTTCCTTCATCAAAATCTGCTATGAAGGTATTCATAGATCCCGACCTTAACTGCCCTAATCTCTCAACTGAAGGAATAGATTTCCATAAATAGTTATCTTGATTCAAGAGCATTTGAGGCATTATTTCAGCATAGGCTTCTGCAATTCTATTTTTCAACTGCTGAGCACTAAATTTATAGATCGGGTCAATAGAGGTAACATCGGCACCACGTTTACTTAGCTCGGAATTAAAAGAAGCGGGCCCATCACTGCAGCCTAAAATTCGTTTTGATAAATCATCTTCCGACAGCATAAAAAACTCGATGTATTCTTCGAGTGAACGCCCCCAGGGGACGACATTCTCCAACTTCATGCCAACACCTTTTGCTTTCAATTAGTTATTTAAAATAACTTAGATAAAATTACAACTACCTTAACTTTAGTGTCGGAACGAGTAATCAACAAGTCTATTTATTAATCAAGTTGAAATTGCCTGCAATCATCTCTTTACCGTTCACAATGATCGCTAAACGATGCAAACCTGGGTAATAAGTACGTGTTGAAATTATTTTGAATGGGTGCTTTTTTTTGACGATCTTAAATTGTCCATCACAGTTAGATTCAGAAATACTAAATACTTTCTTTGACGTTTTCCCCTTACTCTTCATGAAATCAATAGCGAATTCCAAACGAAGCTTCCCAATATTTACCTGATTTGTATTCAACTGAAATGAAAAACTAAGCGATTCACCGATCTCAAGTGATTCTTGTAAATTGAAATCTGAGAGTCCTATATGAGAAGGGTCGGTAAAGCCGAATAAAGTCAGCACATCTGCCCCGCCTTGTTTTAATAAGGTACGGCAACCATGCTTTACTAGACGGTCGAGATTCTTAGTTTCACCCAGCCAAGCTTTAGCTATATTCACCACTTCATCAGGGTGATCTTTTGAAATATCATTTAAGTTATTCGCCACGCTTTTACGCACATACTCACTTGAGTCATACCGTAATAAGACTAACAAAGCTAAAACAGAACTAGGGTTAAACTTGAAATCAGGTAAAGCCATTGCCCAAGGTAAGCGCGGTCGACAGCCCTCACTGGCCAATCGTCTAATATGCTCATTTTCAGACGAAGCCCATGCGGTCATTTGCAGCATCATGGCGATTGGGTATGCTTTCAGAAAAGGCCTGACCGCAAATTCAGAACTTGAGAATGCAGTAAAATACTCAAGCGCATCCATGGATGCCAAGAATACCTCTGAGCCAGGTTCAGCAAACCCATATAATTCAACATAACCCGGAAAAAACATATATTGAAAACCGCTGAACTGTTCAGCAACTGGTTTCAATATTTCCAATGACTTTATATATGTCATTGGAAGGCAGAGATTCAACACCTCGGATATACGCTTCATCCGGTCTTTTAATTCTCTACCTTGCCATTCAGAATCAAATATTAAAGCTGTAAATAGAGGTGTATCAAAAGCCGGATACTCAGCAGTTATTGCACAGCAAAGAGAGTTTATAAGTTCTTTGGTGTAAAGATTTTTTAAAGGTTCGGGCATAGCCTCTCATGTTATTTTTCTAAGATGGGGTCAGACCCCAACACTAGGGGCAACAGCGTTAATTCTTCACTTAGGGTCTGACCCCGTCGAGATTCTGGAATTCAAAATCGTGAGCTTATACGTCTGCGAAATTTAACCACGAGTCATGCTTATTACAGACACTCAAAACATAAAGTCGACCACTATAATTATCTAATTTGAAATCTTCAAAATATTTGATAGTTTCATCATTTTCACTCACAGCTGTGTTTACATCATACGGAAAATTTAAATTCATGCTGTCATTAGCGCTTTTTAAAAATGGAAAAACTTTATCAAATTGTTTTGAATCCTCTAAAGCCTTGGTAATTGCAAACCCAAGGTTAATTTTGTCACTTTTGGTGGTAGATTT
>ENA-OSET01001317-OSET01001317.1-sediment-metagenome-genome-assembly--contig:-NODE-1317-length-25918-cov-11.459889_pt1 | contig 25918 bp, 20 predicted proteins | sample MGYA00237882_ERZ534229 | MGnify/ENA primary metagenome ERZ534229 (study PRJEB26408, sample SAMN06266212) | sediment metagenome | isolation source: Hudson Canyon methane seep mesocosm | place... | reverse complement strand
TACCTAGCTCTCTAATAACGGCGGCTTCGGCTTTATCTGGGAAGCTATCAATGGCATCAACGGCACTTTTTATATCATCCTGAAAGACACCGAAATCCCCATCTTCAAGCATTTTTATGGTCATTAAACCTAAAGAATTTCGGGCTTCACAGCGCTTTTCTTCAGTATAACTAATACCATCAAGGGCATCTTCTAAGGGCTTGCAGATAGCTTGTTCAACATCAGAAGGTGAAGCGCCAGGGTAGGGAACTTTTATTTCCACTTCGAAGGAGTTTACTTCGGGAAAGGTCTCTCGCTTTATTTGCGGAAGCATCAATAGTCCCGCCAGAATAAACAAGCCCATAATCAGGTTGGATGCGGTGGGGTGAACCGTAAAAAATCGGATCATTAGTGTGCCTCCAACCATTGAGTCACTTGTTGTTTCCGTTTTTCGTCAGGAACAGCTTGCAGTGCCATACCTGCAACCGCAGGGAATAGGTCAGAGGTAATTACTTTTTCGCCAGCGCTAAGTCCTTGCTCTAACAGCAGCATATTACCTTGTGCTTCTGCAATGATATCGATTCGTTTGAGCTGACTATTTTCATCAACCAAAAATAATTGTTTTTCGTGTAGTGCATCTCTGGGAATTACGAAGTAGCTTTTGGGGTTACCTTGCAGTGTTACCTCGGTATACATGCCTTGTAGCAGAGGAGGTTTAATGCCAGGTTGAATATTTTGGTAAGGGTTTTCGACACTAACAATCACGCCTAAGGTACGAGATGCAGGGTCAAGATTACTGCTTATCCGCTCTACTTTAGCCTCCCAAAGGGCAAGACTATCACCCGCTAGCCTGACTTTTGCAGAAAGCCCTAGTTTTTCAAATAAGCCTTCAGTCTCACCATTTTTAAAGGCCTCTTTTAATAGCTTCTCGTTATGATTGAAGCCTCTAGCTAAAATACGAAACTGCTCTAAAGGGAATTGGGCATTGATTAGAATTTTATTGATTGTTTGGGCTGAAAAAAGTGATGCGCCTTGTGCAATATACTGGTTTTCTTCAATGGCTAAGTCTGTGATTCGGGCATTGAACGGCAGTGTGATGGTGGTTCTGTCTAGGTTGCGTTTTTGCGTTTCTACTGACGCTTCAGAGATGATGACTTTTGCATTTTGAACATCCAGTTGTGCTGGTAAGGTTTCTAGCTTGTAAGCAAGACTTTGCACTTCTTGCTTTAGTTGTAATACCACGGATTGTTGTGCTCCCATGGCTGTTTGAGATATAGAGCCTTTTTTTAGCAGCTTTTCATTGCGCTTGAGGTCTTTGTTGGCAATGTCGAGCTTTTCTTGAGCCAGTTTAAGGTTTATGTTGGTATCTTTCAGACTCAGTTGCATCTCTTTTAAGTTAGCTTTGCTAACGGCTAAATCGGCTTCGGCTTGTTTTAATGCCAATTGGTAGTCTTTGTCTTCAATGCGAATAACTACTGTGCCCTCCGGGAGGATATTACCCTTCCGAAGTTGTGGGTTCAAATAAATGACCTTCCCGGAAACTTCAGCTTTGGCTTCTAGCAGAACGTCCGGCTCAACTTCGCCAAATCCCGTAATTGAGGGTTTAACCAGGTATTGTTGTGCTTCAATGGTTGTGACGGAGGTAGCGGGTCGACTCTCAGCCTGATGATGCATAGTGGGCCGAGATTTGACAATGATGACTGCGGTAAGAATGCCTAGAGCAGCAATGAGAATAAAGATATAGCGGCGGCTTAATAGCTTGGCAGGCATGACTTTGTGTCCTGTTTTTTGGTTTTGTTGTTAAATTTTAGTTGTTAATTCGGGGGGGCGGTGTTGTACAACCCACTAGAAAAAGTTGATATAGGTGGTCTACCCAAGCGTCACTGGTGACCTCTTGATGAGTTATTTCCCATGCCTTTTCTCTTACCGGAGCGCTAATAAACGGCATCACGACCATGTTCATCAATGAAAATGCGGTCCATTTGGGGTCAAGATCAGCTCTAATACGACCCGCATCTTGCTCGGATTTGATAATTGCAGGCAAAAATGTAGCGACTTTTTTTGGCATCATAGTAATGAATTTTTCTCCCAAAGGGCCTTGCTGAGACAACATCTCATCGGCAATAAATCGAGATAAAGCGGGATTCTCCGAGAAGTGGGATACGGCGTTTCTGATGAATATTTTAATCGGTTCAGGACTTTTTAATACTTCTTCAAATTGCTTAAAATTAACAGTGGCATAGCGCTCAATCAATGCAGTGAACAAACCTTCTTTATTGCTGAAATAGTAACTTATCATGGCTGATTTCATATTTGCGCGTTCGGCAATTTCACGAATAGTGATCGTACGGTAGCTTTTTTCTTCAAGCAGGGCATAAGCTGCATCCATTAGTTGTTCTTTGCGTTGTTGCTGGATCGCAGGATCAAGCGGACGACCGCGTTTCGACTCTTTAGGCATCGGTTTATGATCTAATTAATTTATCAAATGATTAAATATATAATAAACGAATTTTATTGGGTGGCAAGTAGGTAATTGTACAGAGAGTGTAAAGCTTGATAAGTCTCATTCAGGCTGGAAATGAACATGTTTTAATAACGATGAAATAAATCCTGCCTGACTCAAGCATTTTTGATACTTGAGTTAGGCAGGATAAGCTAATGTTTTACAAAGTTGATTGATTATCTAAGTGTGCCTGAATGTTACCTCTATCCAAGTTGCCACTTACATCGAGAACCACATTTCCGCCAGCGTCCTTAATTACAATCCGAGCTGTATCGTTGACTCCAGGCTCGCCAGCATCCACAAAGGTGAAATCGATGGTTGCGCCTGGATCTCCGTTAAGCAGGCCGTCACCTTCTCCTTCGAAGGTGTCAAAAGGCGCACTACGGGGGAGTTGATCGATACTAACATTGTCTATGCAGACTGCGGCAGTAAGATCGGTTAAATGGAATCGGTTCCCCGGCCAGTTGACCTGAATATTATTGGGGTCCCTGAGGTCGCAATGAATTTCAAATCCGCGAGTGACACGCGCGCCCTCCAGGGTAAATACACTACCACCACCGGTCATGCGCCCAGGGTCTCCTTCTTCCTGAACTGAAAATGCAGCTGCTAACCAGTCAAAAGAGGCTGGCTTACGCCCTGTTCCAAAATCATCTCTGGAGAATGGCTCTACGGTTAGGTTGGTGGCTCCGGGTGGCACATTAACCGCAATAGTAAATGCATCCCACTCATCGCCACTGTTGCTATCGAGAAGGTCGGAAAGTGTGTTGGTAGCGCCCCCTGTGGTGATTTCAATGCTTGTTGGCCTGAAACCGTGGCCAGAGGCCGTTCCTGAGACACTAGCGAAGTGTAAGTTGACCATGGCGGTTCGGCTGGTACTTGCTGCTGGAAAGTTAAAAGTTTGTGGAACAGTCGCATTAAGTGTGCTTCCAAAATCAATATAAGCCAGATCAGAGCCGTCACGAATCTCTAAGATAGTATCACCAGATCCATCGTCATAAATAATGACCACGCCTGCCCCGTTATCCCTTCTAGTAAAGTTCAGGTCTTCCACTGTTAGATGGCTTGTGCCGGGGCCAACTAAACCGGTGGATGTTATATCTGCTCTGAAGGTTGAGGCATAGGCGTTACCGAAGAAGCGAGTAGGGCCTCCTATTAGCGTTCCCGTGACGGTAGTTGTGATGCTGCCTCTGGAAACGGTGATGGTATCGTCGCCGGCCGCATTGGTCGTCATGAACCCCTCCCAATAAAGAAGAACCTGTTTGACCGTTGCTCCGCCAGGCACCTTAACCGTGATAGTTCCTGGTGAATTGATTAATCCTGCCCCACCGATTACTGTGCCTGTTCCTGGTGCGATTGTTATTGCTGGTCCTGGTAATGGTGGCGGTGGTGAGTCTTCTGGATTACCCAGCATTTCCGTCCCATCAGCTAAAACAGCATTACTGAAAATGAGCGCTGTTATTCCTAGTAGTAATACTCCCTTGTAAATATTCATAGTATCCTCCAACACGTCTGTATCATTGATAGCAATTGCGAAGGGGAGGGGATTTTTAAACATATCAGAGGATAGTACGGATAAAATGGCACCCTACTAGGCCTGTACAGCTAGTTCTAGTGAACCCCCACGTGTATTAATGCGCACCCTAGGTTTAGGTACACATTAATAATAGCTCAGTCGTAATAAAGTGTTAGATGATGATGGATGAAGTAAGAAGCCGTTTATTGTAGTGGGTTATAATGGTGCTTGTTTTACTGAACGCCTAATTGAAGCTCAGCAACCACATACCCGTTAGCCCCTGAAAGCTTTATTAATGTTCTGCCTTCTCCCGTTACCTTATGACCTTCTGCAATAGCTTGAGTTACTAGCTTTTTCCATGCATGAGGCAGCTCTGAATGAGGTCCTTCATGAACAAAAGTGATGCATTTGAAAGGAGCCGTTTCTTTAAACAGATATGAATCAACACCTTGAATTTTCTTCTCTACCGGCCAGCCAATTTGTGCCGTTAGTGCTTTAGGGTCGAATGACTGAACATTTTCAAAAATATAGGTAAAGGGGCCGTTTAATACAGTGGGAGTTTTTGTGGCGATGGCATAGGCTGTTTTTTCAGCGATTTTATCTCCCTGCTTGTGCATATTCTCATTTGAAAGTGTATGTTTGCCGTAGAAAAAATTGATTGCAGGCATTGTTTTAACTTTGAGTGATTTTTCTGTTGATGAAAATGATGCTGCAGAGAAAGAAATAATTAGCCCTGCTAAAAACCAATACGCTAGTTTATGTACCATATTCTAAAGCCCCTTAATAATTGAGATAGATTATTGAAAGAGTTTAGAAAGGAGGCCAATGCACTGCATTGGCACAAATGACGGAGATTAAGAACAATCGTACATGGTTGAGGGCTTGGTCACATTTTACGGAACAAGTACCACTTTACCCTTATTTTTTCGGTCTTCAATATACTGATGAGCTTCGGCTGCCTTATCAAAGCTAAAGCTCTTGTCTACATGGGGTGATATCCACCCGGCGTCAACGCCTTCCAGTATTTTAAGCATCCACTGACGAATTTTGGTGTTTTCATGCCAAAGGTGACCCATATTCACGCCAAACACTGCCTTGTTGGTGTTCATGAGGTTAATAGGATGAAAAAAAGGCATTTGAAGGGCTGTTTTCAGTAGCTTAATTTTTCCTTGCCAGCTTGAGTCTGAGGCGGCTGAAATGCCAAACATGCCTAATCGACCCGTTGAGCGTAGCGATCGATAGCTTTTGCGCCAGTGATTGCCCCCTATTGGATCAATAATCAGCTCTACGCCTCGACCATCGGTGAGGTTTTTAAGCTCACTTTCCCAGTCTTTATTACGGTAATCAATAGCGTAGTCTAGCCCTTTTTGTTTTAAGAATTGGTGTTTACCAGGGCTTGCGGTACCGTAAACTGTAGCGCCTATTTGTTTGGCTATCTCTAGCGCCGCCAGACCCACCCCACCACCCACATTGTGAATGAGAATGTTATCTTCAGCGGTGAGTGCGCCCATGGCGATCAGTAGCTGCCATGCGGTTAAGTAGTTAACGGGGATGGCGGCGGCTTGTTCAAAACTGAGTGACTCAGGTTTCTCAAAAATCTGGTCAACAGGAACACAAACGGTATCAGAGTAACCATGGAAGCGGGTTAGCCCAAAAACGGCTTTGCCTTCCCATGTTTTATCAACAGAGGCTCCAGTTTTAGTGACAATGCCAGAGTATTCATAGCCTACACAGGTTGGTAGTGGGGGCGCGTCAGGGTAAAGGCCTTGCCTAGCGAGAATATCAGCAAAATTAATTCCGCAGGCCTTGGTCTCTATAATAACTTCACACTCTTTTGGTTTGGGGGTGGGGAAGCTTTGAACAGCCAATACATTTGCTGAGCCAGCCTTAGTAATCATGACTTTTTTCACAATAGTCTCCTCCTTGAATAGTTGAATAGGTTTCAGTGCTGACTATTGTGCATTGGATTTTTTAATAAGTAAATGACCGCTGGTCAATTACTTCTCTGAAGTGTCGTTCGAAGTCTTTAGCGGGCTCTGGTCGACCATATAAAAAGCCTTGCGCAATATCGCAGCCTAAATCGCCTAGGAACTTCTGTTGGCTCGGTGTTTCAATGCCTTCTGCCACTACTTTTAGTTTAAGGGCTTGTCCTAGTGTGAGAACGGCTTCAGTAATGGCCGAGGCTTCGTTGTCGTCGGGTGTCTCAAGTATAAATGATTTGTCTATTTTGAGTTTGTCGACAGGCAGGCGTTTTAAGTAGCTCAATGAAGAATAACCCGTACCGAAATCATCAATGGCCAGTTTAATATTGAGTTTACGTAGTCGCGATAATACATCTATCGCATCTTCAACCGACTCCATTATGAAATTTTCAGTAACTTCCAGTTCAAGCTGATGTGCCGGGCAGTTTGTTTCTAATAAAATTTGAGTGACACGTTCAACCAAGTCACTCTGCCCTATCTGGCGGCCTGCGATATTAACGGAAATGGTTGGAAGGTCGAACCCTTTGCGTTTCCAGGCAACTAACTGAGAGCAAGCTTTAGCCAGCACATATTCGCCTAATTGAACAATTAGCCCAGTTTCTTCTGCCAAGGGAATGAATTTTATGGGTGACACCAGGCCATCTACCGGGTGTTGCCAGCGCACTAGCGCCTCGGCTCCTAGTAAGGTGCCATCTCGCATATCAAATTGAGGTTGATAGTAAACAACGAGTTCTTCCTGTTCTATAGCCCGTCTTAATTCGGCTTCTAGTTTAATACGGTCCATAGCGGCTTCGCCGAGTGCTGGGGAATAGTATTCATAACAATCTCGCCCCTTTTCTTTGGCTTTATACATAGCGGTATCAGCATTTTTTATTAGCGAAGTGATGTCATCTCCGTCTTGGGGGAATAAACTAATGCCGATGCTTGCGCCCAAAAATAAGTCTTGTTGGCTGATATTAAACGGGAGTTTTAATGTGGTGAGTAGCTTGCTGGCGATGTCATTTATATTATTAAAGGACTCTGTGTGGTTCATTACGACAATAAACTCATCTCCACCCCAGCGGGCGAGAATATCATTTGATCTAATATGAAGCTTCAGCCGATTAGCGACTTCAACAAGCAGATCATCTCCCACATTATGGCCTAAGCTGTCATTTACATGTTTGAACAGGTCTAAATCTATGAGAAATAACACAACTTGCTGCTGGTGCCGTGATGCATGACGTAGGGTTATATCTAATTGTGCTTTTAATTTTAGTCGGTTAGGGAGCTTGGTCAGTGGGTCGTGGTAGGCTAGATATTCTAGTTTTTTCTCTGAACGTTTAATTTTGCTTATATCTGAGAAGGTCCCAATATAGTTAATGGTATCTTTGTGGTCATCTTTAACTTCACTGATCATTAACCACTCAGGATAGGTGCGGCCTTGTTTGGTTCGGTTCCATATTTCTCCCTGCCAGCATCCTTTTGTTCTAATTTCTTCCCACATTGAGTGGTAGAAATCGGCATTGTGTTTTCCTGACTGAAGAATTTTGGGCGTATGACCGCTTACCTCTTCTGGTAAATAGCCAGTTATGGTTGTGAAGGCTTTGTTAACGGTAATGATTTTTGAGTGTTGGTCGGTTATAAATATACCTTCATTGGTATGCTCAAACATCCGATTAGCTAGCATCATGCGCTCTTCATTTTGACGTTGTTTTGTGATGTCTTGAAGTGTTCCCATCATGTGGCTGGTGTTGCCATCTTCATCAAATAGAGATTCACCGATGACTTTAACAATATGGCAGTGTCCTTCTGGGGTTAGTATTCGGTAGTCTAGTTCTATAGTGCCCAGGTGCTCGGTTGTGCCAAAAACAATACCTTTTAATTGTTCTCTGTCTTCAGGGTGAACTCGGCCAATAAACTCATCTCTATGAATTTTACTGGGTGGAATGTCATAACCTAGAATTCTGTAAGCTTCCCGGGAGCATGTAATATTATTATTGGCAATATTCCATTCCCAGCTACCCAATTTTGCAAGACGCTGTGCTTCGGCCAGTTGATTTTGACTTCTTCTTAGGGCTTGTTCCGAATTTTTTCGATCGGTAATATTTTGTCGACTAATAGGTATATGACGAAAACCAGCTTCATGGTCAGGGATAGGCATAGATAAGTGCACATGAATTTCATTGCCATCAAGGGTTTTGTAAGTGGCATCCGTTTGAAATAGTTTTTGCTTCTTCCAGATGGCTTGTACTTGTTCTTTAAATAGGCCAAGAGACTGTTTACTTGAGATATCTTTGATATGCCATATAAAGTCGTTGCGAGAAGTGGCATTAAAAAGAATTAATGTAGCCTGGTTAAACTCATTCACTCTGACCATGCCTGCAAGTCGTTTGGCCTGATCTTCATTGCGCTCTAAGTAGTCAGTGATGTTTTCTATCCCTATTTCGCGTAATCGCTGAAGTTCTCGATAAACGCCGGAGTAATCTTCTTCCCATATAGCGACTTCATTTTTCAAAAACAAGTTCTGGTACTTACTCTGCATTTGGTCGCGAGCTTCTTCCGCGTCGACTTTAGAGGTGACGTCTCGTAGGTTAATGACAAGTCCTTCTATTAAGGGAACTTTAAGCATATTGGCAATAGAACCCTCAACATGTCGAACATCACCCCATTTATTAATTAACTGCAACGCAATCGGTAACGCAACAGATTGTTCATGAATGGCGCGTTGAAATAATTTCTCTGTTCGGGTGAGATGCTTAGGAAGCACGATTAAATTGATCGCTTTATTGATGATCTCATCAACTTCATAACCAAGAATTTCAGTAATAGAGGGACTGACATAAGTGCAAATGCCATTTTCATCAACAATTAATGTGATGTCCGTTGATTTCTTAATCAGCGTATTTAATCGTTGTTGCTGAGACAGTAAATTTTTGAAGTGGTTGGTTGAGCGAAAAAGTTGCTTGTGAAGTGCAAAGCTAACCAGAAAGGCAATAGCGCCCACAGTGGTGCTTGTGTAGAGGGTATCAGTGCTAGGCAAAAATAGTTGTGTCCAAATAGAGCCAATATTCAGTACCCAGGCTTCTGTTAGCGCATGAACAAACCAGAAAATACCTGTTGCACAGAGAGCCCAGGCCGAAGAGGGAAGTAAAATGCCGGTTTTGGAGTCCTTTTCTGCAACGATCATTATATTAGCCTAATCCATGGCAAAGAGAGAGCCCTTTGTCAGTCCATTGGAGGTGGTTACTACCATGATTCAGGGAATATTCCTGATACCACCTTGTTCGTTCTTAAAAGTATAGATGCTTAATTTTAAATTGGTCGAGTATTGTACTAATCTATAGCCTAATTCTTACTAGGCAGCAAACAGCATTCGTTCAAATTCATTTGGCGGCATCGGTTTACCAAATTTGAAGCCCTGAAGAATATCGCAACCCTCTCTAGCCAAAAATTCTTGCTGGCTCTGTGATTCAACCCCTTCGGCAACGACTTGTAATCCAAGGCTGTGACCGAGTGCGATAACAGCTTTGCAAATCGCTTCATCGTTGGGGTCATTTGCGATATCTTGTATTAACATGCGGTCAATTTTTAACTTATCGATGGGCAGGCGTTTAAGGTAAGCGAGTGAGGAGTAGCCGATACCAAAGTCATCGATAGCGATATGAAAGCCTGCATCTCGTAGAGACTGAAGTAGTTGTTTTGATTGTTCCGCATTTTGCATAAGGTAACTTTCAGTGAGTTCAAAATCTACACTGTCGGGTGAGATCCCAACATGTGCGACAATAGCCTTCAACTGTTCTATTACCTGAATGCTTAGCTGGCGGCCAGAAACATTGATGGCCATTCTTACGTTATTGGCACCAATGTCATGCCAGTGCTTAAGTTGAACACAGGCTTGTTCGGTGATAATGGCTCCAAGATTGTCGATAAGGCCTATTTCTTCAGCAACGGGAATAAATAAATTTGGGGAGGTTACTCCTCTCGTGGGATGGTTCCAGCGAGCGAGTGCCTCAACGCCCACTATTTCACCTGTAACGGGGTTAACTTGTGGTTGATAAAATGTAGTCATTTCATTGCTTGTTAGTGCCTTTCGAAGATCTTGTTCAAGTGTTAAGTGCTCGTGAGCGCTGTCAGTTAGAGAGCGTTCGTAAAATGAAAATTGGTTTCTTCCCATCGCTTTCGCTCGGTACATCGCGGCATCTGCGCAGCTGAGTAGGGCTTCGTCATCTTGTCCGTCATGCGGATAGATCGCAATGCCAATGCTGCCCATTAAATAAAATTGGTGCTCATAGATGCTTAGCGGGTGTTCAAGGGCGTTGAGAATGTGGGCTGCCAAGTCAGTGACTTGGTCAACATGGTTGACTTGGCTGAGGAGTATTGCAAACTCATCACCTCCTAATCTTGCGACGGTAAATTCATCACCTGTTACATTCACAAGACGCTGCGCGACTTTTTTAAGTAATATATCGCCCACTTCATGGCCATATGAATTATTAATATGTTTGAAACGGTCAAGATCTAGCAGCATTATTGCGACCTGCATGTCGTGATGGTGAGCTTGGATGATTGCCTGACAAGCGCGGTCTCGTAACAATTGTCGGTTGGGTAATAACGTGAGTGAGTCTCTGTAGGCTGGGCTGGAAAAATGATCTTCGTTCCTTTCTCGCTGGAGTATCAAGCTGCAAAGGAAGCTAGATGTTTTAGCTAACTGGTGAATAAAGTTTGGTGGTGGATCATTGCTAATTTGAAGTAGACAAAGTAGCCCAAGCATTGAGCCCTTAGCATCAGAAATAACTGAGCAGAGCATTGATTGATGGCCTGTAGAAATTTTTTGTAGCAGCTTAAGGCGTGGATTGGATTGAATATTATAAGTAAATACGGTCCCTTGGTTACTAAGGTTTTTTTGTAGCCATGTTGAAACATTATTAAGCTCGATATCGTCGACTATTTCTATTTCTTCTATCATAGCTCCAGATAAACTGGGAGCAGAGCGAAGCTTGAATTGAATATCCTCAGAATCAAATTCAGCCATGATAGCAATACTGTTTGGAGATAAACGCTCCATTGCTAAGCAGATTTGATTTAGCATTTCATGAAAATCCATACTAAACAATGCAGTTTCAAGAATATCTCGCTGCAGCTGTAAAAGACTTTCATGTTGCTGAGTTGTTAGTGCTTTTAATTCTCCCTCATCTATATCTTGTGGTGACATGACTAGAGCCCTCAAGTGGTAGGGTTAGGGAATTAATCAAGACTAGTACGAATAAAAGAAGTATAGCTGACTTATACACTGACTGTATAAAAAATGATCAAAAATAAGTAGTAAGCCAAAAACAAGAAAGGCGTCGCATTCCCTGCGACGCCTTTGTTTGTTTGGCGCTTCCATTACCATTCCGTCTGGTGGCCCTGTCATCCGTGGTTACTTCCGTGTTACTTCCTTGTCCGTATCCATCCGATTAGCTTCCTAAGTCGTATCCTTTCGAATAGCTTTCCTAGCTATGTCCTTTACTTGCTGCTTCCTTATGGTGTTAATAATAGATGAGCAATTATAAAAAAAATATAAGAGATCTCTGAAAAACGTGTGAGAGATATCCTACAGGTGTAAGCCTTTACCCCGTGACAATAACCAGTATCAATAGAAATAGACCCTAGGCCACTTTTGAGTGGATCATGCTTTCCAGGTGGTAAGAAAGCTCAATCAACTGCTTATGGTTAACTTCTCTCAGAAGCTTGTTAATTAGTTTATTGATGCCTTTTTCTGCTTGATTCATACCCATATCGGCTGTTTTTTTAGTAATACCTCCCAACGCTACTTTATTGGTGGGTTCGTGATAGTAATTGGTGATACTCAATTCAACCAGCTCGCAGAGGGTTTCAATAACATCATCAATATAGGAGTGAGTATTGCTATCTGTGCGTACTTGCTCAATCAATACTAATGCGCGTTGGTGTAAGTCATCATGCACAATGAATACTAGGTGTGGCACTTCATTTTCAGGATGTTGCCACAGCATTTGTTCCAGCATCAGACTAAGTTGCTTGAGCTCTTCATCACTTCTTTTCTTAAAAAACTGTTTAATAACTAGCTGAACAGCGCCCATAACGACTTTAATGCCACCGTCTGCCGTTTTTTTCATCATCGGAGGAATAGGGACGATTTCAGTTGGGCGATTATAGTAATGCTCAAGGCCGTGGTGAGTGAGTTTGACGATCACATTAGCGGCTTTCTCATTGAGTTCTTTGATGTCTTTTCCACAGTCGTCCTGAATTTTTTTGACTGTTTCCTGCGCATCAAGGTGTAGTTCATCATTAATAGGGAAGCCCCATAGTGCAGTTGTTTCAGTCATGATTTATTCCTTTTACTACAGCTAGTATTTTGAAGGTGGTAGTATTTATGGCAACCACTTTTTGGTCATTGACCACTTTCTATAGATTGCCCGTCACACAGGCCAATAATTATAATACTGGTACTATGGTGCTGTAACTTGCACGGTCGACAACTTCACTAAATTTTACATTTTTTTTATTTTCATAATGATTTAAATGCTCAGGTATGTAAGTGCTTACATATTGTGTGTCAAATGATTTTAGAGTGTGACTTATACCTATAACCATGGTGGTTTCTGATTATTGAGAGGGAAGAGCAAAGGAGCGATTATGTATGTGTGAGCTGCATACATACATGAGGCTTAACAAGATTGAATACCATGGAGGACATTATTATGAATAGCAGACAGTCAAAACGGATTCATTATCAGGCATATGGTAATAGCTTTAGCGTAAGTAAAAGAAAATGGGCTAAAGTTAGCTTAATCTCTGAGCATGCGAGATTTCGCCATAGGAAAATGAAGGCTAATGAAGGTTCTAAGCCTGCTGAACTTATTGTATTAAAAGCAAAAGAGGGAAAAGTAAGGCCAATATTACCGGAGTCAATGATTGTTGGTGAATATAAGGAAGAGCAAGTACCTTATATTGAAGGCTTGGGCTGGATGTTGGTTTATTTGTTCAAACGTTACCCTGAACTAAAGGTAACCAAAGGTTTTATAAATGAGCATATTAAGTGCTCAGATCATAGAATGCGCTCAGGGTTTTATGAAGCACACGCATTTTTTACGCTGGATACAACTGATGAAAAAGAAAAAAATAAAACTGCGATTACCATCGATGTAACACATGGCCGTTTTGATGCTGAAATATCATCATGGACCATTGAGATTTTTGAAGGAGGTGGTTTTGTCAGAAAGTTTGTGTGCGAAACGCCAGACAAACTTGTTGTTAAACTGGTTGAGCAATTAAATAAATATGGTCTGATACAGCGGGCTTGGTATCAATCAAATAAAGCCAATTAAGCAGGGTGCGCCATGCGCACCGTTTTTTGAAATAAATATTAATGACTCAAGGACTCCGCCAACCGCACCAGCTGAATAAACTCACTTCTATAACCAAACTGATCTTTTCCCTTAGCTTGCTCGGCTTGTTTAATCACACCTTCATAAGAATATGATTTGAGATAGTGGCTATTTCGTAATATCTCAGCAAAACCAGCTACGGAACTGGCAAACCGAAAGCTATCACTGGTCTCCTCTATATTGTTTTTTATATGACTTTTCTTAATAGGAAACTCAAGAAGTTTGCTTATTGATTGCTTGGGTAGCTTGTAACGAATTTTCAATAAGCCCAGTTCGTTCTGGTTCCTTATTGTGTCATTGTTAGCGCTTTGTGTTTTATCTAATTGTTTATAACGTAGCGGCTCGTTCCAGGGGTTTTTAGCATCGCTTAGCGTTAGCTCGTAAATGGCGGTAACATTATGCCCTGCGCCAATTTCACCAGCATCCACTTTATCATTATTAAAATCTTCACGATTTAATAGACGGTTCTCATAACCGATCAAACGATACTCTTTAACCCATTGAGGGTTGAATTCCAGCTGTAACTTTACATCACTGGCAATGGTCTGCAAGGTTGACCCCATCTCATCGACCAATACTTTTTGAGCTTCTTTCAGGTTATCAATATAAGCCGCATTGCCATTACCACGGTTAGATAGCTCTTCCATTAAGTGGTCATTGTAATTACCCGTGCCGTAACCTAATACTGAAAGCTGTATGCCTGTACTACGTTTGCTCTCAATATAGTTTTTTAACTCTTCAATAGAGCGTAAACCAATATTAAAATCTCCATCTGTAGCCATGATAACCCGATTAATACCCTGCTCAATAAAGGCTTGCTGGCCTTGTTGATAAGCCAGCTCTATGCCTGCACTGCCATGGGTTCCACCTCCTGTTTGCAGTTGGTCTATTGCTTGAAGTATCTTGAACTTTTTATCTCCCTCGGTTGGTTCTAATGCCACGCTGGCAGAGCCCGCATAAACCACTAGTGATATACGGTCATCGTGACGTAATTGTTTGGTTAGCAATCGTAACGATTTTTTTACTAACGGAAGTTTATTGCTAGCGTGCATTGAACCAGACACATCTACCAAAAATACTAGGTTAGCGGGAGGTCGCTCGCTAGCTATGTCTTTATATCCCTGTATTCCAACATGTAGTAAGGTTCGGTCGGCATTCCAAGGGCTTGGCCCTAGTTCATAATGAACAGCAAAAGGCTGGTCTTGATCTTCTGGTGATGCGTATTGATAGTCAAAATAATTAATTAACTCTTCGGTTCTTACCGCATTGGAGGGTGGTAATTGCCCGTTATTTATAAAGCGACGGGTGTTGGCGTAGCTGGCAGTATCGACATCAATACTGAATGTGCTAATAGGAGATTCTTTTACCAAGGCAGCGGCATTTTGTTTGATAACGGCGTATTGCTCTTGAGATTCTACTGGTACAGCGCCTGGGCTGCTAAATAATGGATGCGCGATCATATCTGCACTACTGGTTACTTCTGATTCAGAAGCTAAGTGTTTTTTTTCTTTCTTTACACGCATAAGGCTTGCTTTTGCTTGCCGGGCCACCTTTTGCGTTGTCATTTGTTGATTTGACGAGTCATCTTGAGTTGTAGAGCAAGCCGTGGTTAATAGCGCAGTAGATAACAGGCTTGCGATGAATGTTGTTTGGTTGCTTGTTATAGTCTTCATGGGGTCATCCTTTATCAATAATACTTTATGTTTGTTCTGAATTAACGCTAGGGATAAAGAATAAAACCTTAAAGGGGGTAGTAATAAGGTAATGACTGGGGAAAGATGGTCTTCATATTACGCAATAAATATGTTAGCTGGATGTTTTTGTCTACCTTTATGGTTCATTTAACCATTGTTAGTGGTGACATTTTTTAGACAAAATAATGTTCAATCAAATAATAAACGGGATATCACTATGGATTTACAAGGTGTACCGGCAATTATCACAGGTGGCGCTTCGGGTTTAGGAGAAGGTGCTGCACGGGTTTTGGCTGCCGCAGGGGCAAAAGTCACATTGCTGGACTTACAAATTGAAAAAGCTGAAAAACTTGCCGAAGAACTGGGAGGCATTGCGATTCAATGCAATGTTTCCGATGCAGAAAGTGCAGAACAAGCTTTTGCTCAATCCTTAGAGGCTCAGGGGCCATGTGGCATTGCTGTTAGCTGTGCAGGCATTGGTACTGCTGGCCGAATATTGGGAAGAGAAGGCCCAATGGATTTGTCACTTTTTAGCAAAACGATTAATGTAAATCTTGTGGGGACATTTAATATTCTTCGGCTGGCTGCAGATCAGATGCAGCAGCGAACACCTAATGCCGATGGAGAGCGGGGCATTATTATTAACACAGCCTCAATCGCTGCCTTTGAAGGCCAGATTGGCCAAGCTGCTTACTCCGCATCTAAAGGTGGCGTTGTTGCTATGACATTACCTGCGGCGCGGGAATTAGCTCGTTTTGGCATTCGCGTAAATACAATCGCTCCAGGCTTGTTCAAAACACCTATGATGGAGGGCATGCCTCAAGAGGTTCAGGATGCATTGGCGGCTGGATTGCCATTTCCATCTCGATTAGGGCACCCAAATGAATTTGGTAAGCTTGTAAAGCACATGGTTGAGAATCCTATTATGAACGGTGAAACTGTACGTTTGGATAGCGCTGTACGGTTACAACCTAAATAGACCGCAATATTGTTCAATAAATCTTGATATCTATTCAGTATATTAATGCTCTTAAATAATGACCGAGGGCATTAATATGGCTGTATTTATCTCAATGATTCTTTTTGCGCTAATTGGCGCGATATCTCCTGGGCCTGTGAATATTATTGCCACCGGAACCGGCGCTAACTTTGGTTTTCGTAGAGCCTTACCTCATGTGTTCGGGGCGACTATTGCCTACACCTTGATTGTTTTTCTGGTTGGTATCGGGTTGAATAAAGTACTTGAGACCTACCCACAAATAACTAACACTTTGCAGTATTTAGGGGGTGGTTTTCTGCTTTTTATGTCCTATAAAATAGCGACAGCTAAGCCGCTAAAAGATAAATTGGCTTTGGAAAAGAAACCGCCCAGTTTACTTGAGGGGGCGCTTTCTCAGGGCTTAAACCCAAAGGCATGGTTAGTCTCAATGTCGGGGGTCACCCTGTTTGTTGCCGCTAACTCTCCAGCTTCTCTGTATCTGTTGGCATTTTGTGTGATCTCCTTTGTGGTTTGTTTAATTGGTGTTGGAACGTGGGCCGCAATTGGGCATGTGATACGTAAATACTTGTCTAATGAGCAACATCAAGTTATTTTTAATATTGTGATGGGGCTGTTACTTAGCAGTACCGTGGTCACTATTTTTGTTAATAGCTAGCAGGTGATTGTTTGTGACACAGGATCAGACGCTTTTTTTAAAGAGGAGTGAGGCGCTACCATTTGTTGAGATGCGTCGTGCTGATCGTTCCAATGCCTGCTATCACACCCATTCCCATGATGAATTTTCGTTTGGTGTGATTGATGCAGGCGAGGCGGATTATCACAACCTGAGGCACAAAAACCATATCGGTGCAGGGGTAACGGTCACTATTAACCCGGGAGATGCCCACTCTTGCAACCCGAAAGCGGGTAATTGGTCATATCGAATGCTATTTGTTGCATCTGACTGGATGGGGCAGTTACAGCAGGAGATGCTGGATTCCTACGGACAAGATTATCTGCCTTTCTCAAATCTTTATGAAAATGACCTGCGAACTTATCAATCCTTTGCTGGGCTGTTTGAAAGTTTGATAACAGAAACCAGCGAATTGGCTGCAGAGTGTCAGTTGATTCAGTTTTTAGAGCCGCGTTTTTTAGCAGGTTTTGCTCAAGGCAGGGCCGTAGAAAAGTTGGATCTTCCTCGTATAAAGCGGGTCAAAGAGCTGATTATGGATCAACTGGATGCGAATATTTCACTGGATGAATTTTCAACTCATACTGGCCTGAGCCGTTACCACCTGATTCGTAGTTTTAAGCAGACTTATGGCCAGTCACCACATGCATTTCAGCTAGATCAACGTATTAAAAAATCAAAATTGCTTCTCCAAGAAGGGGGGAGCATAGTGGATACGGCGAGCTTATTAGGCTTTGCTGACCAAAGCCACTTCCAACGTAATTTCAAAAAGCGGTTGGCGGTTACACCGAAACAGTACCAAGCGTTCTTCATTTAAATTTAGGTACTGACTCTTAAATGCCCAATCTATTCAGTAAAATCCATCGATTAAAAAGTCAAGGCTGGACGTGGGATAAGTTTTTGTCTGAGTTGGATTTAATTTACTCAGGAGGCATGGATGAGAAGACGCTAAAGTCCCACTATCGACAACCGCATAAGCGCTCAACCAGTCATACTCAGCAATTGATTGAAACGCTACATAAACAGTATTTTCCCTCCCCTTTCCCCGTCGATATTGATGCGTTGATGCGGGTGTATAATAATCTGTTGGCATGCCCGAAACACTCGACTACTGAGCATGACATTGTTGATCTGCAAGTGTTTCTTAATGCTCAGCTGGTTGAGCCTTGTAGCTCGATACTTAGAACGGCTCGATTACACTGGCTCACGGCTAATACCTATTTTGATGGTTTGGCTGAGCTACGTAGCCTAGGCAAATCAGACCGTATGCTTGCTAGTCAGAGACTGGCTGTTGAGAATTACCAACACGCGATAACCTTACTTGAGCAGTACAACAATAGTGCAGAAGGTCAGTCCGTCAGTGAATTTATTCTCTATAAATTAAGACAAAACATTCTTGCCTGTTATTTAAATGCCGTGGCACCAGAGCAACGAGAGAATGATGAGCAGGTGCTACACTACTTGGTTCATTCTGATTTTTTAGTGCAGAGTGAACGCGTGTTGGAACAAGAGCCCTACCTGTGGGTTGTAGCTAGAAATGGCTTACGCTTTGCGTCCTTGTTAAAGTCGAAAGCTTATTGTGATCGTTTTTTTAGTTTGCTGGTTACGTCTAGTGCTTATTTTGAAGACTTGGCATACTCCCCTTTGGGGTATCCTGCAATCAGTGAGAGTAAAGAATTTAGTTGGGCTTGTGAGAATTTATAGGTTTCATACGATACAAGCGGAGAGATTAAACATGAAAGAACATTTTAAAACGGTACTTATTTCAATAGCATTTGTACTTTCGTTATTGGTTACAGGCTGTTCGTCTACTGATATTGACACGGTGGATGAGCAAGGGGTTGAAACTCAAGGTGCCGCGTCTTCCGCTCCTTCTGCTGTTGAGGATCGTATATACAGGGAAGCAGAGAAAGAGTCGGTTGAGCGGGAAAAAGAAGAAAAACTTAAAAAAAGAAAGTCCAGTGATGATGATATGGAACGGCTTGATTGACCTTTTTGACATTCTTTTTGATTCTTTTAGCACTTGCGTTCTGGTCGGTGATTGCGTATTAAATAGCCCTTAATATTTCAGCGTCGTTAAAATTATCAGGAGACATTCCGTGAGCCACCCATATCCGAAACTATTTGAACCCCTTGATTTGGGTTTTACCCAGTTAAAAAACCGCGTGATTATGGGGTCTATGCACACGGGGTTGGAAGATCGTCTTTGGAATTACGATAAACTAGCTGCATACTTTGCAGAGCGTGCCAAAGGGGGCGTAGGCCTTATCGTAACCGGTGGTTTTGCCCCTAATCTTGAAGGTGCACTGGCTCCCTTATCATCTAATCTGACTCAGCCTTTGGTTTTGCCATGGCACCGTAAGGTAACTAGCGCAGTCCATAAAGAGGGCGGTAAGATCGCCATGCAAATTTTGCATGCTGGACGTTATGCTTACCAGCCATTGGCGGTTTCTGCGAGCGCAGTTAAATCACCTATTAGTCCATTTAAACCCCGAATGCTGAGTTCTAAAGGTGTTCAGCGCCAAATTGATGCCTATGGCCGCTGTGCCAAACTGGCGAAAAAAGCGGGTTATGATGGTGTTGAGGTGATGGGTTCTGAAGGTTACTTCATTAACCAGTTTCTTTGTGAGCGAACCAATAAACGTACAGATGAATGGGGCGGCAGCTTCGAAAATCGTATGCGTTTACCGGTTGAGATTGTAAAGAAAGTACGTAAAGAGGCTGGTGATGACTTTATTATTATCTACCGCCTTTCAATGATAGATCTGGTTGAAGAAGGCCATACTTGGGAAGAAGTGGTTCAGTTAGGTAAAGCGATTGAAGCGGCTGGGGCTAACATCATCAATACCGGTATCGGTTGGCATGAAGCCCGTGTACCCACGATTGTTACTTCAGTACCGCGTGCGGCATTTACATGGGTGACTAAGAAATTCAAAAAAGAAGTCAATATCCCCGTAGTGACCACAAACCGTATTAATACCCCTGAAATGGCTGAAGAAGTATTGGCCAATGGTGATGCCGACCTTATCTCCATGGCTAGACCGTTTCTGGCTGATCCTGAATTCATGATTAAGGCTGAAGCCAACAAGAGCGATGAAATAAATACTTGTATCGCCTGTAACCAAGCTTGTCTTGATCACGTATTTAAAGCAAAACGGGCAAGTTGTTTGGTTAATCCCAGAGCTTGTTTTGAAACCGAACTCGAGTATAAGCGCACACGTAAACCTAAGAATATTGCTGTTGTGGGCGCTGGACCTGCTGGGCTTGCTGCTGCAACCACTGCGGCCAAACGAGGTCACTTGGTTACCTTATTTGATCAGTCACATGAGACAGGTGGCCAGTTTAATATGGCTAAACGTGTACCGGGTAAAGAAGAGTTCTATGAAACCATCCGTTACTTTAACAAGCAGATTGAATTAAACGGTGTGCGCTTGAAGCTCAATACCCGAGTTGAAGCGCAAGATTTAATCGATGGCAATTACCATGAAGTGATATTGGCAACCGGTGTGTCTGCACGGGATCTAACATTCCCAGGAGCTGACCACGAGAAAGTACTTTCATACATTGATGTGCTCCGTCATAAGAAGCCGGTAGGTAAAAAAGTAGCCATTATTGGTGCGGGTGGTATTGGTTTTGATATAGGTGAATACCTTGTTCATAACGAAGGTGAAGCGCCAAGCATGGATATTGCACTTTGGCAGAAAGAGTGGGGTATCGACAAAACCCTAAAGCAGCCTGGTGGTTTAGCGAAGAAGGGTAAGCAGCCTACTGAGCCAGCCAGGCAAGTTTACTTATGCCAGCGTAAAGAAACAAAAGTAGGTGCTGGTTTAGGTAAAACTTCTGGTTGGGTACACCGTACAACATTGCTTGATAAGAATGTTGAGATGATCAAAGGCGTAAGCTATGACAAAGTTGATGATAAAGGACTGCACATTACTGTAAATGGTCAGTCTGGCGTACTTGAAGTAGATAATGTTATTACTTGTGCTGGGCAGATGCCTTGTCGAGAGTTGCATGAAGCATTAGAGTTGGCAGGTGTTAATGTTCACCTAATCGGTGGTGCTGATGTTGCTGCTGAGCTTGATGCCAAGCGTGCTATTCGTCAGGGATCTGAATTGGCGGCTAGCTTGTAATATTTCTTTATTGTTCAATTAAAGCGCTGCACCTGCAGCGTTTTTTTATTTTTATGCACAACCCTAAGCAATATTTGAGTTGCTATCGGTGGTAGAGCTTACTGTAAACCTCCCCTAATCTACTGAATTATATTAGCTTGTATTCAGGGTTACCTAAATTTTTTCTAGTATAAACGTTAGTATAAACGTTATAGTTTTTGGTGATTAAAACAGTTTCAGCATTTTTGATGTTCTTATGATTTTAAAAGGAGTTTAATGTGAGGAAGTATTCTTGGCTTTTGTTTAGTCTTTTACTAATGTCTATTTCGGGTTGTTTTTGGGATGATGACGATGATGATGGCGCTATCGTCACTGAAATTCAGATTAGTGCCACTAAGACTCAGATACCGGTGGGTATTATCACCGAGCTTGGGGTGGTTGCATATTTTGATGATGGTACTACACAAAATGTGAATGGGCTTGCTGAATGGAAAAGTTTAGATCCGGATACGGCCTCTGTGGACAGTATTGGAAAGGTGCAAGGTTTGACTCCGGGGAGTGCTACTATTCGGGCGAACTATTTCGGAATTATTGATGAAGTAGCCATAACGGTTACAGATGCTCAGCTCACTAGTATAGAGATACTACCACCTAACCCAGCTACTGCGCTGGGTATAAATGTACAATATAGTGCCACTGGTAGCTATACCGACCAGACAAAACACGACATAAGTATACATGAAGACTTGGTTTGGGACAGTACTGTACCTTCAGTAGCAACTATTGATAAAACTACTGCACTTGCGATACCTAATGAAGTGGGAGAGACCTATTTTACTGCCAGCATGGACGCTATTATTTCAAATGCAAGCTCTCTACTCGTTAGAGACGCAACCGTTAGCGCTATAGTTGTGACTCCTACGAGCTCAGAATTACCTCTGGGTGTAGTGCAAGAGTTTAGCGCAACCGCGACTTATAGTGATGGAACTCAGGGTGGTATTACTGACCAGCTTAACTGGCATTCAAGCAATTCAGACGTTATGGGTACAGTCCCTGGTGATCTAAATGTTTTTCAGGCTGTAGGTCAGGGAACGGCCCTCATTAGTGCAGAGCTCGGTGGTCTTGGTAGTAGTGGTAGTAATAGTGCGTCGGTCGCTGTTGTACATAAAGAACTGAATCATGTAGAAGTGGCTGCAGGACCAGACTCAGACAGCGATACCGACTCGATGCCTCTTGGTCTTCACTTACAGTTTACAGCTACAGCGGTATTTACTGATGACAGTGAGTATGACATTACCAGCTATGGACAGGTGTTCTGGCAAAGTAGTGATACCAGCAAAGCAACTGTGTCAGAGCATGGTTTAGTTCATGCGCTGGCACTGGGTGATGTTACTATCAGTGTTAAGCGAAAACTACAGCTAGGAGAAACTGTTGCTCTAGCTGCTTCGAAAACAGTGACTATTACACCCGCTGAACTTGCGAGTATTAGAGTTGAACCCCTTAAAATCCCTCTACCTCTAGAAAGCCTGTTGTCTCCAGGTTTATCGTTGCAATACCAAGCTATTGGTGTTCTTACGGATGACTCTGAAGTTAATGTATCACAACATGAACTACTGACCTGGAGTACCTGGTCAAATTGGGTGCCTGACCCAGAGAATACGACGATTACGCAGGACGGCTTTCTGACTCATACTAATGTCGATAGTATCCACAATCTTGATGCTAATATAACGGCCAGTATTGGTGATATAGAGGGGCTTACAAAGGTTTACCTGCCTTCTGCTCAAGTTTTGCACCCTACTGGTGATGATGAGTTAAATTTAGATTTTGTGGGCGTTTTGACTGACGATCAGGCTGATGTTATTGGCTCGGATTATCAGGGCGATTATCTATCTTATGCGAGAATGACCTTTTCGCAGGCAGAGCAGCACTGCGCTAATTTGTTGTATAACGGCTTTGACGATTGGCGTCTACCTAGCATAAATGAGCTCGAAACCTTGGATCACTATTACTCTGGTAGTTTTACCTCTCGACACTGGGGGATAGAAGCTTTCTATTGGTCATCTACGGCGTATGGCTCTGGCCAGCATTGGGAAATATATTTAAAAACAGGCAGCTCTTTGAAGGGTGATGATAGTGACGAGAATTACGTTAGTTGTGTACGTTCGACTAATTAAACGCTCTTGCGTCACTATCAATACAAAAAGCCGCTGAACTCTAGCGGCTTTTTTTGTGTGTGTTCTTAGCCGTATTTATTCATTACTACTTTTCTGACTCACCCATAATTCTCAACGGTAATATGCCCGGGTTCTTTACGACTGTTTTTCCTAAAACCACGTTGATTTAGTACATCCTGAGTGTCTTTTGTCATACCCGCATTACCGCACACCATAATTTGCGAGTGCTCTACATTTAAGTCTAAGTCGACAAGTGCTTCGAGTTGTCCTGTTTTGATTGCATTAGGAATCCGACCCGTTATCCCATCATCGGTGCCTTCTCTTGTATGGCTATATACCACCGTGAACTTTTCTGGGTACAGTGAACAGAATTGTTGAATAGTCTCTTGGTAGGTTAAATCTTCAGAGGAGCGCACGCCCTGTACAAGGATAATTCGTTGAAAATTCTGCCATGGCTCATCGGTTTTTAGCATGGAAAGAAAAGGTCCTATTGCAGTACCTGTAGACAGCATCCATAGGTGCTTTGAAATCGGCACTTCTGCCAGGGTTAATCTTCCTCCTGCTTTTGCGTAGACCCAGACCTGTTCACCTGTTTTAAGTAAGCTCAGCCTGGATGATAGAGTTCCCTTTTGCACTCTGTTGAAGTAAAACTCTAACTCTTGTTCGTGGGGCGCGTTTACGTAGGAGTATGGTCGAGCAATACGTTCACCGTCTATATCCAATGCTAATCGCGTAAATTGGCCGGCCAGAAAAGGCGCGACAGATGCGCTCAATTTGAGAGAGTAGAGCCTATCTGTCCAGGGCTTAACCTCTGTAACCTGACCCGCTACCCATTTATCCATCTGCTTGCTCCCATTCTACTGCATTCAAAACTGTTACACTACTACTCCAAAAAATCGACCTACTACGGCTGTTAAGCCCATTGCAAGAGCCCCTAGAAATATCACTCTAGTTGCACCAATGATCTTCGGTGCCCCTCCGGCGTGCGCGGCCAAACTACCTAAGCCTGCTAGGGATATTAAGGATAGTACTGCAACGGTGTGCATTAGTAGTGCTTGAGGCGCAATTGATGCTGCTAGTATTGGTAAAGCGGCACCAATAGTGAATGTACCCGCAGAAGAAAATGCTGCTTGAATGGGTCTCGCCTTATTTATTTCCGATATCCCGAGCTCATCTCTTGCGTGCGCCCCCAGTGCATCGTAGGCCATCAGCTGTTCAGTGACTTGTTTTGCCAACTCTGAATCAAGCCCTCTATTTTCATAAATCTCTGCTAGTTCTTTTTTTTCAAATTCAAGATCATCTTCGATATGGTTTTTCTCAAGCTCCAGGTCTGCATTTTCAGAGTCAGCCTGGGAGCAAACAGATACATATTCACCCGCTGCCATAGACATTGCACCCGCTACTAAGCCTGCGGTTCCGGCGAGAAGAATATTTTCGAGTGAGCTATTAGCGGCTGCGACGCCTATGATAAGACTCGCTGTTGAAACAATACCATCATTTGCGCCTAGAACGGCAGCGCGTAACCAGCCCTTTCGAAGTGATTTATGTGCTTCTATGTGGCTCATATAACACACCAGAATCTATCATTTTCAGGTCCAGATCTCTGTTTTTTGATTCAAGATGGCATCCCTCCCTTGGTGAGTTTAGCCGGGTTTAATAAACGCTCCAATTCTTGTCGACTCAAATCAGTTTCTTGTTCTGCCACATCAATAATAGCCTGCCCTGAAGCATAGGCTTTTTTGGCGATTTCGGCGGCTTTTTGGTAACCAATAACCGGATTAAGAGCCGTAACCAAAATAGGATTACGGGCCAGGCTATGTTTGAGGTTTTCTGTTCTCACAGTGAAGGAACGGATAGCCTTCTCTGCTAATAACCTGGATCCATTGCCCAACAGTTCAATACTTTGCAGTAGGTTGTACGCGATCACAGGTAGCATTACATTGAGTTCGAAGTTCCCTGATTGAGCTGCAACGGTAATGGTGGCATCGTTACCGATTACTTGTGCAGATACCATTGCAATGGCTTCGGGAATCACGGGGTTAACCTTGCCTGGCATGATAGATGAACCAGGTTGTAAGGCTTCTAGCTCTATCTCGCCTAAACCGGCTAGAGGGCCAGAGTTCATCCAGCGTAAATCATTGGCGATTTTTATCAGGCTCACCGCCAGAACTTTAAGCTGGCCAGATAGGGCTGCAGCGGTGTCTTGGCTGCTAATACTGACAAAAAAATTAGAACTAACGGTAAATTCTAAGCTACAAATATTGCTTAATTCTTTTACGAATAATGAAGAAAATTCAGGGTGAGCATTGACTCCAGATCCTACCGCTGTGCCACCCTGTGCCAGAGTATGGAGTTCCGGCATGAGGCTCTCCAAGCGTTCGATGGCTTGCAATATTTGTCCGGCCCAAGCTCCTAGCTCCTGACTGAGACGAACAGGCATCGCATCCATTAAATGTGTACGACCTGTTTTTACGCAATCATCTACGGTTTTAGATTTATCTATCAGGCATTTATATAAAGCGCTTAATGCGGGAAGTAAGTGCTGCTGTAATGCTACGGCAGCACTTACATGAATGGCCGTTGGAATGACGTCGTTGCTGCTTTGACCCATGTTGACGTGATCGTTGGGGCTTATTTTCTGTCCAGTACGGTTACTGGCTAACGTCGCAATGACTTCATTCATGTTCATATTTGAGCTGGTACCCGAGCCCGTTTGAAACACATCAACAGGAAAGTGCTCGAGATATTGGCCCGCAGTTATGGACTCGCAGGCCTCTATAATTGCTGTAGCGATGGCGCTGTCTAATAAATCCAAGTGGTGGTTACTGATGGCTGCTGCTTGTTTAATCTGTGCCAGTGCCGTGATAAAACGGACAGGCATTTGTTGGGCGCTAATC
>ENA-OSET01001315-OSET01001315.1-sediment-metagenome-genome-assembly--contig:-NODE-1315-length-25924-cov-72.239989_pt1 | contig 25924 bp, 26 predicted proteins | sample MGYA00237882_ERZ534229 | MGnify/ENA primary metagenome ERZ534229 (study PRJEB26408, sample SAMN06266212) | sediment metagenome | isolation source: Hudson Canyon methane seep mesocosm | place... | reverse complement strand
ACAGGGTATGTGTCAGCGGAACTAAATGGTGCAAACTTAACAGAAAATGCCTGTAAATTAATTCTTAATAATGGTGTGTCCAAAGAATTTGTATATTATTTTACAAAATCTAATTCATTTATTGAGCAAACTGGCATTAATACAAGAGTTGCAGCACAACCAAAATTAGCCTTGAATCGACTCAAGACAATGTCTATTCCACTCCCCCCACTCCCCGAACAAAAACGTATTGTTGCGATTCTTGATGAAGCCTTTGCAGGTATCAGTCTAGCGGTAGCGAATGCCGAGAAGAACCTTGCTAATGCTCGTGAGTTGTTTGAAAGTGTACTTCAATCAGCTATTGAAGGTAAGTTTTCACAAGAACTTTTATCTGAAGTAGTGCAAGGTAATCAATTAGTTGATACAAGTGATGATATTCCTTTAATAGTTGAAAAAGAAATTCCATTTCCATTACCAGTAACTTGGCAATGGAAACGATTGGGCTCCATCGCTAAATTTATTAATGGAGACAGAGGAAAAAATTATCCAAACAAAAAGAAGCGAGTAGTTTACCCGAAAATACAACTTTTTTAGGGGATGATTTATATTGCAAACAGCCTTTTTGTGAGCAACTGATTCAAATGAAAAAGCTCTATAGAGCATTTGGATGTGATTCGGTAACTCAACAATGACCACCGTTAACATCCTTGTCACTGGATCTCGGCATCCCTGCCAAGATGATGCTTTCTGAGGGAAGGGCTTAGTATAACAATAAGTAAAATTAAGCTTTGTTACTTAGAAGGAATAGCTATAAGGAAAAACAGTTATTGTTTCAGTAGTGGGCAAAGGTCCTCTGTACTGTTCTTGTCGTTACAATATTGAAAGGACGCTAGGCTTGGATTAAATGTGCTAAAAATGCTATTCTAGAAGCATTTTATGCCTATTTAGCATGATGGCATTATTTTTTAATAATGCCATTTTATTTATTAGCGCTATATTGAGACTAAAACCATAGTAACTATATAGATTTAGCTTACAAGTTAAACTCAAAGCAGAGGTAATACCTGTGACAAAAATAACGGAAGTACCTAGCCCATTTTGCGGTATCGGCACAGATGATCTGACGATTCAAGTGGATGGTTTATCAATTAAAGTTGCCGAAAACGGATGTGCAGTCAATACCCCAGCCTTTGAGCAAGCGATAACGGATACGGCCCCTCGAGTAGATGGCAAGGAAGTATCCCTGCAACATGCGATCAATAGAGCTGCTAAAATTTTAAAAGCGGCTAATCAGCCTGTGATTGGAGGCTGTGCAACTGATGTCAATGGAATGCGTGCATTAATGGCATTAGCTGACCGTAATGGCGCGGTGGTTGATAATATGAATTTTACAGGGGCTAAACGTAACTTTTTAGCGATGCAGGATTCAGGCTGGATGAATACCACATTGGCTGAAATTAAAAACCGTTGTGATTTGTTTATTGTCTTTGGCTGCGATTTAGAAGCTTTTTCTCCTCGATTTTACGAGCGTTATCTGTGGAATAAAGAATCCATGTTTATGGATGATACCAGCGCGCGTGAAGTGATCTATATTGGTAAGGCACCTTCAGGTGATGCTTCAACCTCACCTAATAAAACCAAAGCTCAGGTTTTAGAGTGTGCTGATACTGATTTACCAGAAGTCACTTCAGTTTTAAAAGCTTTAATCAAAGGTAACCCTGTTTTTGCTGAGCAAGTCGCTGGAATAGCTATTGCAGATCTACAGGAAATTGCAGATAAGTTAAAAGCAGCAACTTATGGGGTAGTGACCTGGGCTGCTGGGGCTTTAGATTTCTCCCAGGCTGAACTCACAGTGCAAACCATTTGTGAGCTGGTTAAAGATGTTAACGCCTCAGGTGTTAGATGTTCTGGTTTTCCTTTAGGCGGTAAAGAAGGTGACCAAACCGCTAACCAGGTATGCGGCTGGCAAACTGGTTATCCTGCCAGAATGCGTTTTTCCAGTGATATTCCTGAGTATGACCCATTTCTATATGATATCAATGCCATGTTTGCCAATGGCGAAGCAGATGCTTTTTTATGGGTGCAATCATTTAATAGCAGTGCGGTTCCTCCGCATGGTGGAAAAATTCCGACTATTGTCGTTGCCCGTTCTGGCATGGTGTTTGAAGAAGAACCTGATATCTTTATTCCTGTAGGAACACCGGGTATAGATCACTCAGGCCATGCTTATCGTTTGGATAATGTGGTTGCAATACGGTTGAAAAAATTAAGAGATTCAGGGCTGCCAAGTACGGCAGAAGTACTCACAGCAATTGAACAGGCTTTGGTGATATAACATGTTGACAAAATTAACGGGTGGTATCGTTTATGACCCAGCCAACAAAGTAAATGGTAAGAAAAAAGACATCTATATTAAAGATGGAAAAATTGTAACTAAGCCAAGAAATGTAGAGCCTGATAAAGAATACAATATTACTGGCAAAGTGGTCATGGCCGGAGCGATTGATTTACATACCCATATCGGCGGCGGTAAAGGTAATATCGCTCGTATGTTAATGCCAGAAAATCACCGCATTGATGCTGTTGCGCATACGGATATTAAGCGGGCGGGAACGGGGCATGCGATGCCGAGCACTTTTGTAACGGGCTATCGTTATGCAGAAATGGGCTACACCGCAGCCTTCGAACCTGCTGTATTGCCAATTAATGCCAGACAAGCTCATATGGAAATGGGTGATGTGCCGATGCTGGATAAAGGTGGTTATGTCATGCTGGGCAGTGATGATTATTTTTTGCGGATGATGACTGCAAAGAAAGATCAGCAAGCGATTAATGATTATGTCGCCTGGACATTACGTGCAGCACAAGGTGTTGGGATTAAAGTGGTAAACCCTGGGGGGATTAGTGCTTTTAAATTCAATCAGCGTCAGTTAGATCTGGATGAAAAAAATTCGCATTATAATGTGACACCTAGAGATATTTTAAAATCACTGGCAACGGCTGTTAAAGAGTTAGGAATTAAACATCCTTTACATGTTCACGGTAGTAACTTAGGTGTACCTGGAAATATTCAGACCACACTGGATTCAATTGCCGGTGTTGATGGCTTGCCGATGCATTTAACCCATGTACAATTCCATAGTTATGGGACTGAAGGGGACTTTAAGTTTTCCTCGGGTGCAGCGCAAATTGCAGAATCAATTAATAAAAATAAAAACATGTCGGTTGATGTTGGGCAGATCATGTTTGGTCAAACGATTACCGCTTCAGGTGATAATCAACGTCAATATGCCAATCATCAATTTTCTAACCCTAATAAATGGGTTTGTATGGATATTGAATGTGATGCGGGCTGTGGCTTGGTGCCATTTAAATACCGTGATCAAAACTTTGTTAATGCGCTGCAATGGGCGATTGGCCTGGAAATATTTTTATTAGTTAAAGATCCATGGCGTATCTTTTTAACCACTGATCACCCGAATGGTGCGCCGTTTAGCTCTTATCCGCATTTGATACGTTTATTAATGGATAAAAGTTTCCGTAACGATATGTTAGCGACGATTCACCCAGAAGCACAAAAAATGTCTACTTTGGGCTCAATTGATCGTGAATATAGCATGCAGGAAATTGCTATTTTAACTCGTGCAGGTGCGGCTAAAATCACAGGTTTAGTGGGTCGAGGCTCTTTAGGAAAAGATAGTTGGGCTGATATTACGGTGTACACAGAAAATGAAAACCGTGAAAAAATGTTTGAGAAACCTGATTATGTATTTAAAGATGGTGAGCTAGTCGTTAAAGACGGTGAAGTGGTTAAAACTGTCTGGGGAACAACGCATGTTGTTAGACCTGAATATGATAAATCAGTCGAAAAAGACCTGAAAAAATACTTTGATAAATATATGACCATGAAAATGGGCAACTTTGCCATCAGTGATGATGAAATCACTGAAGATGGACGAGGCAGCATAACGGTGCATCCAACAGTAGGAGAGAAAGTATGATTATCAATGGCGTAACAATTGATGAGACTTTCGCCGAAGCCTTTGGTATGAAAGCAACCCGTGCAATTATTACCGCTCAAAATGAAAAATGGGCGATGATTTCAGCGCAAGCGATGACAGGTTTTGCAACGTCGGTGATTGCTTGTGGCTGTGAAGCAGGTATCGAAAAAGTATTAGACCCATCTGAAACACCCGATGGTCGCCCAGGTGTCTCAATTCTGATTTTTGCCATGGGTGGTAAAAGTTTGGCTAAGCAACTGGAAACCAGAGCAGGGCAGTGTGTATTGACTTCACCTACTTCAGCTTTGTTTGCGGGTATCGACGATGGCGTACAAATCCCCTTAGGTAAAAACCTGCGTTATTTTGGTGATGGTTTTCAAGTGTCTAAAAAAATTGCTGGGAAACGTTATTGGCGTGTACCGGTAATGGATGGTGAATTTTTAACTGAAGCGACCACGGGACGTGTTGAAGCGGTCGGTGGTGGTAATTTCTTGGTGTTAGCAAAATCACAACCTCAAGCGTTAGCTGCTTGTGAAGCAGCGATTGAAGAAATGCGTAAGATGCCAAATGTGATTATGCCATTTCCTGGTGGTGTAGTACGTTCAGGTTCTAAAGTGGGTTCTAAATATCCTGCATTAGGTGCATCAACCAATGATGCTTTTTGTCCGACTCTAAAAGGCATGACAAAAACTGAATTGCCTGCTGATTGTGAATCAGTGATGGAAATTGTAATTGATGGCCTGACTAAAGAAGATATAGATAAGGCGATGAGAGTGGGGATACAGGCAGTCTGTGATCTGGGGGCTGAAAATGGTATTCAGCGTATCAGTGCAGGTAACTACGGTGGTAAATTAGGGCCGTTCCACTTTCATTTAAGGGAGATTATGGCATGAGTGCATTAACATTTTCGATGAAAAAAAGACTGGATCAACGGATTGATATGTCACCGCTGGTTTGTCAAAAACTGGAAGGTTTGGTGCCATCTGAGATTGCAGCCATTGAGTTACAAAATGGTAAAAGAAAGATTCGTGTTGATGAATTATTTCGCATTAAAGGCTCAGATGCACAAAATATCGTGATTGAAGGCAGTTTTGGAAAACTGGATTTTATTGGTAAGCAATTACAAGGCGGTAGCATTACTGTTCATGGTGATGTAGGTGCTTATTTAGGCCTGGAAATGAAATCTGGCACAATTAAGGTCAATGGTGATACAGGTATTTATGCCGCTTGCGAAATGAAAAATGGCTATTTGGAAATCAAAGGTAATGCAGGTGACTTTTTAGCCGCTGCTTTACCAGGTAACAAGCAAGGTATGAAAGGCGGTACCGTTTTAGTTAAAGGTAATGTCGGCGAGCGTGCAGGCGATCATATGCGTAGAGGTACGCTATTGATTGAAGGCAATGCTGGCGATTATTGTGGCTCAAGAATGGTTGCAGGAACAATTGCTGTGATGGGGCAGACTGGACGTTATTTAGGTTATGCCATGCGTAGAGGGACTTTGTTGTTATGGAATAAACCTGAATTATCAGCCACCTTTAATGACTGTGGATCGCATACCTTAGCTTTCTTGCCAATTTTATTTGCTTCGTTTAAAAACCTGAACTCAAAATTTGCTAAAGACTCAGAAAGTTTTAATCGCGTTCAGCGGTATGGCGGTGATATGGCAGAAACTGGGCGTGGTGAGGTTTTAGTTAGAATATAAAATAGCAGACGAAAGGTACAAGGCTAAAGGTAGAGCAAGTCCTTTTAATGTTGGGTGTGATTGTAGGGCGGACTTTAGTCCGCTCTCGAACCATGTAAAGCTAATACTTTCACAGTTTCTAAAGCACCGCTTCTTGAGTCAGCTGTAGCGAGAGTTTCTTGCTTGTAATGTTTGTCCTTGTGTTTTTAAACTGTATTTTTAGATATGAAATATGAAATCAACAGCAGAACATTTAAAAATTAGTATTACTGATTACTTAGAAGGTGAATTAATCAGTGAGATAAAACATGAGTTCATTAACGGTGATGTGTATGCCATGGCTGGTGCAAAGCGAGCGCATAATCTTGTTGGGGGGAATTTGTTTGCAGCTTTGCATCATCATTTGCGAAGTACTCCCTGTAGAGTTTTTGGTTCTGATATGAAAGTCGGAATTCAAACTGCATCAGATGATTTATTCTATTACCCAGATCTTCATGTAAGTTGTGAAAAATCCAATAATGAGCATTTCAACAGCCAGCCAAAACTAATTATAGAAGTTCTTTCGGATTCAACTGAACGTAAAGACCGAGCAGAAAAGTTTTATAACTACCGTAAATTAGAAAGCTTACAAGACTACATATTAGTGGCTCAAGACTGCCAGCGAGTAGAAATTTATAGTCGCTCTCAAGCTTGGGAATTAACTTTATTTACTCAAGAAACAGATCAATTCAGTTTTGATTCTGTAGGGTTAAATTTAACCTTGGCAGAAATTTATCAAGATGTTGAGTTTGATTGAAATAGTAGCTCAGATTAGCGAAGCGTAATCGAATGTATGGTTTTAGAGGGGCGGGTCTATTTTTCTTGCATTAAGTAAATATTTTCTCAACGATCTTTCACTTCGCATAACATAAAGGATATAAACTTTATCATCTTCAATACGATAAAAAATACGACAAGGACCTACAATAATCTCTAAATATCTTGATTTCTTAAGCTCTGGTGGTTTTCGTCCAGATTCTGGAAACTGTTCAAGACGATCTGTACTAGAGAAAACTTTTTGCACTAAATTAACTGCAGCACTTGGTTTATCAAGAGCTATATATTCTGCTATTGCATCAAGGTCTGATAAAGCAGGTTCCGTCCATATTACTTGAGCCATTTACTCATTTTTTCTTTTGCTTCTGCTTGAGTATAAATACGGTTTTCTAAAATAGCTGTTTCACCTTTAGCTATTCCATCCAAAATTTCCATTCGATTTTTCATCATTTCATAATCTTGAACGTCAACAAGGTATGCTGATGGTTGACCATGTTCTGTGATGAGTACTGGTTCTTTTGAATCATGTAATTCAGCCAATATTTTGGTAGCCTGACGCTTTAATGTAGTAACTAATTCAATTTTCATAAAGTGATACTATACTGTCACTTATGTGATTGCAAATATATTACAGCTAAGTATAAAATAACTTGCTGTGTTAAACATCAGAGCTATGTATTAGGGGAGTAAAGGAAGTTGGTTGTAGAATTTAAAAACATTGCTAGCGATCTAGTTGTTCATTATTTTTGCTATTTCAAGCTGGCTGACCCCATGGTTTCTAATCTTGAACGTTAACAGGGTATGCTGATGGTTTGCCATATTCTGTGATGAGTACTGGTTCTTTTGAATCATGTAATTCAGCCAATACTTTGGTAGCCTGATCCCTTGATCTTCGGACGGAGTACCGAAAACGTTGGCATGGTTTATATTTGGCTACGCCGCCTCAAATGAAACTGAGTGGACATTGCCTAGATTGACATTTTGTTTTGCTTGCCAAAGATCATAATTATCTTGCATTGTCAGCCAGCTCTCAGGACTACGACCTACTGCTTTAGATAATCTTAAGGCCATTTCGGGTGTTACACGACTTTGTCCCTTTAAAATACGGTTAAGTGTTGATGATGCTACATCGAGCTGCTTAGCTAAAAATCGGCAGCTATAACCGAAAGGTTCAAGATATGTTTCTTTTATGAACTCACCGGGATGAGGGGGGTTATACATGCTCATTAGTGATAGTCCTCGTAGTTTAATATATATGCATTGCCATCTTTAAACTCAAAAGTTACACGCCAATTACCATTAACCGATATAGACCAAATGCCTTCTCGATCCCTTCTTAACGGATGTAATTGATAACCAGGCAAATCAATGTCCTCAATCGTATGAGCAGTGTCTATAGCCACTAATTGCATTTTTAGCTTTTTAGTATGGTTATTTTGAATACCTGCGGTATTTCCTGACTCGAAGAACTTTTTGAGGCCTTTGTGTTTAAATGATTTAATCATAAACAAACAGTAGCATGATGCGCACCGAGCATCAACAAGTATACTGTTCTATTTCAAGTTGGCTTGACCTCATGATCTCTTTTTATTGAATTTTTGCACTCTTTTGAAGGTTGTGACGAGCGCACAATAATTGGACATTTTCTGCTTTTAAAGAAGTTCCGCCTTTAGAATAAGGAAGAATATGATCAAAGTGCAGTTCGTCAGTGGCTCCACAAGTAACGCATTTCCCTTTGTCACGCTTCCAAACTTCAAGTTTTATGTGTGTTGGAATAATACGGCTTCTTTTTATCTCTCTATCTGTTACATCAACAGCTAGGGATTCATCCTCTATATTTTCTACTGCTACAAGTTTAAATTTAAAAACTTTTCGGTGGTCATCTGATTCTTGCCATGAATCTACTAAATGAAAATAACCATTATCAGACCAAATTCCAGGTTTTATTTTTTCATAAACTTTAACAATATCTGGGCCCTTGCTACCTGCTTTGTACTCTTGAGCAGCTAAATGAAATTTTCCATTTTCATATGGATTTCCAGATGACCTGAATTCTGGTTGATCTACACTCTTAGGCTCTCTTATACCTTTTGTTTTTGGTATGTCATGCCCTTCATAGATAAGAACTGTACCATCCTCTGTAAGTTGATCCTCATAAGGTGAGTTTTCTCTTACGGACATTAGAATTACAGAGTGCTTACCTTTGAGACGAAAATTCATGCCTTTCTGTAGGCTTGTACCTTCGGTCTGGCACATTTCAATATAAGCAATAATATTGCCTCTCATGCAGATACCTTTTTAAATATAACTAGTTATTATTCAGACCTGATTATCTATACTCTAACACCCTACGGCATCAAAAATAATGTTTAAAGTCTAATGTTCTAAACGGGATAGCATGTATTTAATACTATTAAAGCACATTACCCAGCCTTACCCAAAAAAGAAAAAGACTGAGCTTTAATCAAACAATAAACCTCATTACCTTGTCTTAAACCTAATTCAGAAAAAGCTTTCGGGGTTATATCTACTGTTAAAACTGTACCAATATCAATAATAAGTGATACACAGCTGGTGTTTTTGGTATAGCTAATTATCTTGCCTTTAATCTGGTTCTGAATAGATATATGAGCAATATGGTGCTTTGCTATCGCTATTTCATTGGAGCGGATTGAAATATAGCAGCTATCTCCTTTTGATAGATTATCTGCTAAAGGAAGCAGTAAAGTGTGACCTTGAATTTCGGCAATACTATGACCTGATTCTGTATCGTGGCCAATAATATTGGCTGTGATAATATTCTCTAATCCCATAGCATTTGCTATATCTTTAACTGCTTTGGTTTTAATCACATCGTAAAAGTCACCATCACCTAAAATTTCCCCATCATTAATAACGACTAAATGATCTGTTAAATGCAGTATTTCTTCCATGGAGTGACTGACATAAACCATGGGTAATTTTAGTTCGTCTTTTACCCGTTTTAAAAAAGGTAAAATTTGTCCTTTTAACCCTTGGTCTAATGAAGCTAGGGGTTCGTCTAATAGCAGTAGTTGGGGTGAGGCTAATAATGCACGACCTAAAGCAACTCGTTGTTTTTCTCCGCCAGATAATTGATTGGGACGTTTTGTTAATAAATGTCCAATTTCTAATAGATCAATAATCTCTGTGGGTTCAAATCGACGGAGCTTTTTTTCTGTTCGATGATAGCCGTAGGATAAATTATTGCTGACAGTTAAATGAGGAAATAGTTGGCTGTCTTGAAATACTAAACCAATTTTACGTTTATTTGCGGGAAGGTTGATGTTTGTTTCTTGGCAAAATAAATGATTGCCATTTAGTCTTATCCAGCCTTTATCTGCTTGTTTTAAACCTGCGATTAAGTTGAGTAAAGTGCTTTTACCTGAACCTGATGAGCCAAAGAGTCCTGTTACAGGATTTTCTAATGCAAAGCTGGTATCAAGTCTAAAGCTGCCTTGTTGGTATTGTAAATCAACAGATAACATTATTTCCCTCTTAGCCAAGGTGCAATACGTTGTTCAATAAAACCACTAAATAATAATGCAGCCATAGCAATAATAACTGAAATTATAAGTAGTCTTTGTGCTGATTCTGCACCATCAGGGACTTGAATATAAGTATAAATGGCTAAAGGTAAGGTACGTGTTTCTCCTTCAATATTACCTACAAAAGTGATAGTTGCACCAAACTCACCTAAACTACGAGCAAAGGCTAGAATTGATCCAGTGATAATGCCTGGAATAGCTAAGGGTAGGGTTATGCTGAAAAAACAGTTAATTGAACTGGCTCCTAAACTTCTGGCAGCTTGTTCTAGTTGTGTGTCAATTGCAGAAATAGATAGGCGAATAGAGCGTACCATTAATGGAAAGCTCATTAATGCTGTTGCTAATACAGCTCCTTTCCAACTAAAAGCTAGGGTAATATCAAATTGCTGGTATAGCCATTTACCTATTGTTCCTTGTCGCCCTAAAGCTAGAAGTAATAAGTAGCCGGTAACGACGGGAGGTAATACTAGGGGTAAATGTAATATGCTATCAACTAAAGATTTGCCGACAAAGTCACGGCGAGCAAGTAGCCAGCCCATATAAATCCCTGGAATTAAGATAATGCCAACACTCCATAAACTGATTTTTATGGAAAGTAACATCGCTGAATATTCTTCTGGGGAAAGCTCAAACATTAAAGTACCTTGTTAATTTGTGCTAAAACCATAGCTGTTAAATATTTTTGAGGCTTGTGGGCTGCTTAGGTAGTTGAGAAAAATATTGGCTGAGGCGGTGGTTGCTGCTATTGTTGTCGCTACGGGATAAACGACGGGCTTATGAGTATTTTCTGGAAATTCAGCAATTAAGTTTATTTTTTTTGATGTTTGAATGTCAGTTGAGTAGACAATCCCTGCTGCACACTCACCCCGTTCAATAAGAGCTAAAGCGGCTCGCGCATCTTTACTGCCAACAACCTTGGGTTTAATCTTGTTCCACCAACCTAGTGAAATTAAAGCTTGTTTGGCATAAATTCCTGATGGAACATGTGAGGTATCACCAAGGCATAATTTACCTTCAATTTCATTGGGGAAATCAAAGTTATTATTCATTTCAACAGTCAGTTTGTTTGGTTTTGGGCTTACCAATACTATTTTGTTTTTTAGTAAGTTATGACGAGATTGTAAGGAAATTAGTTGCCGTTTGTGTAAATAATCCATCCAGTCAGGGCTTGCTGAAATAAAAATATGAGCAGGTGCTCCAGCTTCTATTTGTTTAGCTAATGTAGATGAAGAAGCAAAAGAGGCTTTAACATTTATTGCTGGTGTGGTTTTATTAAATTGATTAATAATTTCTGTCATTGCGCTACTAGTGCTGGCGGCGGCATAAATTAATACGCGTTCAGTTGCAGTAGCTGAATAAGAGAGCAGTAATAAAATAAGACTACTTAAAATATTGTATTTTTTCAAAATAAAATAAGGTGTTTTTGTAGGCGTGACCGATGTATATAAAAGCTAAAGTGTATTATTCAGAAAGCGTACCAATATCCCCAGCTGTTTTAAGACCTAATTTAGCCAGTGATGATTGTACTGTTTCATCTTTTAGTAATTCGATAAACACCTGAACGGCTTTTTTCTGTAATTTCGATTTTGAAATCATAAAATCATAACATTCATCTTGAATAGCTAAGAACCCTGTATCGTCTTCTGTTGACGATTGAGTTGCTACCCCCCAGTCAGCTCTTTCTTGCTGAATGGCTGCAAAAACTGCTCGATGGTTGCTGGTTTGAATAAGATAACCATTGGGTTTGTGTCCATCAAGTAATTGATCGATTAGAACTCTAGTGCCACTACCTAAATTACGGTTGATCATTAAACAGGAGTCATCATTTTTCACTTGTTTGATAACTTCTTTAATATCTTTTCCAAAAAATCGATTATCATTTTTTCTAAAGATAATGCCTTGTTTGCGATGATAGCCTTTAATTAAGTGTAAATCATCAGTGAGGCAATGTTGGTTGTAAGTATTCTTTTTAGGGTTGAAAATATGCATACCTGCAATATCACATTGTCCTCTTTTTACCGCGATAAGACCTGCTGAAGAGCCGACTGACATAAAACGAACTTGAATGCCTTTTCGTTTTAATAAACTCATAATTAAATCAAGCCCCATACAGTGACTACCGATAATCACTAGGTCTGCAGGTTTGGTATCAGGGCTGATAAGCTGTACTTCTACTTCAGTTCCAGACTCTAAGAGTTCAACATGTTGGTCGATACGTACAAAACCATCAGCATTACTAAAAGTTGTAACACTGCCTGAACCTTTACCAATAGGGTAGGCTGCTAGTTTTGGTTTTTGCTCTGTTGTTTTGTTTTGTGATTCTTCTAATAACCTAACCAGAAGAAATTCTGCTCGTCCAATTTCTGAATTAACTCTTACTGAAAGTTCAGCTTTTTCAATACTGTGGCTAGCTGGTAATAGTCCTGCTAATTGACGAATAACGGGAGCAATAAATTCGTGAAAAGTAAAAATGGCTGAAGTAGGAAATCCTGGTAATACAACAACAGGTTTACCTTGGCTAGCTGCCAGACAAATTGGTTTGCCTGGTTTTAAGGCTACACCGTGAACAATAACGCCTGGATCATTTAGTTCATAAACTACTTGATACGATAAATCGCCTTCACCTTTACTAGTGCCACCAGACAATAAAACCATATCAGCTTTGGATAAGGCTAGGTTGATTTTGTCTCTTAATTGAGTGACATCATCAGAGGCTATACCTAATTCAAGGGGTTCGCCACCTAATTCTTTAACAGCATCAGCAATAATACGGGCATTTGAATCAAATACTTTTCCTGGAACCATAGTTTGTCCCGGTGCAATAATTTCATTGCCGGTGGAAAGTATTGCAACAATAGGGCGCTTCCAAACATGAATTTTTGTTTCGCCTATGGCGGCTAATATGCCTGTTTCTCGGCTAGTTAGTATATCGCCTTGATAAAGAATAATTTGTCCGCTAGATACATCTGTTCCGGCAAAAGCGATTCCTGTACCTGGACTTACTGCTTTTAACACTGCCAGCTTGTTATCGCGAATATCTGCATTTTCCACCATCACAATAGCATCTGCCCCCCGAGGAAGCATGCCGCCTGTTGCGATAGAAGCTGCTATACCATGAACTATTTCCTGATTAGGAATTACACCAGCAGAAATTGGCTGTTCGAGTAATTGAATAGTAATGGGGGAATGTTCTTCTGCACCAATAGTATCGGAAGCCTTAACTGCAAAACCATCCAGATTAGAGCGATCAAATGATGGGACATTAACTTTTGCTATAACATCTCTAGATAAGGTGCGACCTAAAGCTTGATTTAAATTAATAACTTCTTCAGATGGCGTGATAGCTAATGCAGATTCAAAGCGAGATTTAGCTAAATCAGGGCTGATAACATCTAGGAATTGTTTTTGTTGAGCCATTGTTGATTAAATAATATCTATTTTTTGCGAATAATCAGGAATAAAAGAGGTCTTTAGTCTTTTAATCGTTGTTTGTTAAATCAGTCATAAAGAAAAACTTCAACTTCGGTGTCGGCCGCATAACCTTCTTTATTGGCTGGTACTATAACAAAGCCATCTGCTTGAGTGGTTGAGCTTATGATGCCTGCACCGCTAATTGCAATAGGTTCAATTCTATCGTCAGCAGATATACGAACACGAGCATAATCAGTTCGCCCCAACATTGATGATAGTTTTTGCTTTAGTTTTTTTCTGGTGGAATGATAAGGCCATTCTGTTTTTTGGCCTGACAGCCGTCTTATAAATTTGCCTGCAAAAAAATCATAAGCACACAGGCAGGCAACAGGGTTTCCAGAAAGTAAAAACACATGTTTCTTGTCAATCGTCCCCATTCCAGTTGATCTGCTCGGGCGCATGGTAATACCATGGAAAGCAAGATTTCCTAGTTTAGATAGTAGCAACGGCACAAAGTCTTCCTCACCTACACTGGTTCCTCCAGTAATAAGCAAAATATCATAATCAGCAAGCATCACTTGTTCAATGGCTTGCGGGTCGTCAGTAATCGTTGTTGAATTGATAATAACGGCACCATCTCGGCTGCTAAGAGCTTCAAGCATTGGGCCGTTAGAATTGGTTATTTGAAAACCTGTTGGTTTGCTGCCGACAGGAAGTATTTCATTTCCTGTAACGACGATGCTAACGCGAAGAGGGCTTAAAACAGTAACCTCTTTTTTTCCAATAGAGGCTAGTAAGGCAATATCTTGAGGGCGAAGTTTACGGCCTTGTTTTAATATAATAGTGTCTTTCGTTATATCCTCACCTATGCGACCAATATTTCTACCTTCGGCGACACTTTCCATAATTAATATAGAGGAATCGTCTATTATCTCTACATTTTCTGCGGGTAAAACAGCATTGGCGCCTGCTGGAATGGGGGCACCTGTCATTATTCTAATAGCAGAGCCTGAATAAACGGTCGTATCTATGCCTTTTCCAGGCATAGATTTTCCTATGACCTGTAATTGTAATTGGTTGTATGGGGATGCACCTTGAGCATCTTCGGCAATAATGGCGTAACCATCCATCATTGAGCGTGAAAAACTTGGTATATTAATTTCACTAACAATGTTCTTAGTAAGAACCCTGTCGGCAGCTTGTTGAATGGGAATTGTTTGCTCTGGAAGATCAATTGTTTGCTGATCTAACCATTCTAAAACTTCATCCGTAGTAGAGCGGTGTTTAAAGCCTCGCATTCTAACGTCGTCAGCTATAAGGTTTTTATCAGCAAGTCTCATAATAATAGTTGTTCAATTAAGGTGTGTTTAATTTAGTAGCTGGGGTTCGTTTCTTAAGTTCTTTGTAAAATAACTTCAAGAACAACTTTACTTCCAAAATAAGCCAGTAATAAAAATCCAAAGCCGACCAAGGTCCATTTAACGGCTGTTTGACCTCGCCAGCCATATTTAATTCGTCCAATTAATAAGCTAGAGAATGTTACCCAAGCAATGATGGCCAAAATGGTTTTATGAGCTAAGTGTTGGGCAAATAAATCTTGTATAAAAATAAAACCACTGGTTAATGAAATGCTTAGAAATAATAGGCCTGTAGCAATCATTTGAAAAAGCAATGATTCCATAGTTTGCAAGGGAGGTAAGGTTTGGATAAAACGTTTTGGGGGGTGGTTGTGTAATTGTTGCTCTTGAATGGCTAATAAAATAGCCTGTAACGCAGCTATGTTTAATAAGCTAAATGCAATAATTGAGCTAAGTATGTGAATGCCCATTTGCCAGTTGTTTATTTGAATATCACGATCTTGTTCGGGAAAAAGAAGGGCTATTAATAAGGCAATACTTGCTAGTGGAAAAATGGCTAAGCCTAGTTTTTCGACAGGCTTGGTTAGAGTCGCTAGTAGTAATAATAATGCAACAAGAGATGAAATAATGGATGCAGTGCTTGATAAGCTGAAATTTAGATTGTTTTGCTGAATAAAGAGATTGGCAATGTAGCTAAAATGCAGAAAAACGGCTAGCCAAGCTGGCGTGGTCGATACTTTTTGTGGGATATTTCTAAGGCTATCTTTTATAAGTAAAGTGGAGCTTAATAAATATAAAAAAATACTGAAGGTGCCAAGTGTTATAGCTGTCATAGGGGTTAATCTAAATTTTATAGCGCCTTAAAAAGGAATGGATTCAGGACTTATATATTAGGGTATGAGTAAAGCTTGTCTACATAAGTTTTAAATGTCTGAATCCACTATGAGTATATTATCAATACCTATGGTAATATATTGGGCTAATTTCTCATAGGACAATTGTCTTATTTAAAGTCACTCAACACAAGATGTAGATATGTTTGATAATTTAACCGACCGTTTAGGTAGTACGCTTAAAAATTTAAAAGGCCAAGGTAAGCTGACCGAGAGCAATATTAAAGATACTCTTCGTGAAGTGCGTATGGCTTTACTTGAGGCTGATGTTGCTTTGCCAGTAGTGACTGATTTTATTGAAAAAGTAAAAGAAGGTGCTTTAGGTAAACAAGTTCAGAGTAGTTTGAATCCAGGCCAAGCACTGATAAAACTAGTTCAATCTGAATTAGTTAAAGTGATGGGGGAAGCAAATGAAGAGCTAGATTTAGCAGCAAACCCTCCTGCTGTCGTTATGATGGCAGGTTTGCAAGGTGCAGGTAAAACAACAACTGTTGCCAAGTTAGGGCGATGGTTAAAAGAGTCTAAAAAGAAAAAAGTAGGTGTGGTGAGTGCCGACGTTTATCGCCCAGCTGCGATTAAACAGTTACAAACACTAGCTGAAGATCTTGATTTGGTCTTCTTTGAAAGTGATGTGTCGCAAAAGCCAGTTGATATTGCTAATAATGCAATTGATGCCGCTAAAAAACAATTCCTTGATGTAGTTATTGTTGATACGGCGGGTCGATTACATATTGATGATGAAATGATGGGTGAGATTAAAGAGTTGCATGCAGCTATTAATCCTGTCGAAACATTGTTTGTTGTTGATAGTATGACTGGGCAAGATGCCGCAAATACTGCAAAAGCATTTGATGAGGCGTTACCATTAACGGGTGTCGTGTTAACTAAGGCTGATGGTGATGCTAGAGGTGGTGCTGCTCTATCTATTAGGCATATTACTGGTAAGCCAATTAAATTTATTGGTACAGGTGAAAAGACAGATGCTCTAGAGCCTTTCCATCCAGATCGTGTTGCTTCTCGTATCTTAGGTATGGGAGATATGCTTACTCTGATTGAAGAGATTGAGCAAAAGGCCGATAAGAAAAAAGCGGAAAAGTTAGCAAGAAAAATCAGTAAAGGTAAAAGTTTTAACCTAGACGATTTTAAAGATCAGTTGCTACAGATGCAAAATATGGGTGGTGTTGGCGCTATGATGGATAAACTTCCAGGAATGGGGGAAGTGCCTCAAGGTGTTAAAGATAAAGTTGATGATAAAATGTTGGCGCGTCAAATTGCAGTAATTAACTCTATGACTTTTCAAGAGCGTAGATTCCCTGACCTAATTAAAGGAAATCGCAAAAAGCGTATCGCGAAAGGTTGTGGTCAAGAGTTGCAAGATGTTAACAGAATTCTTAAGCAGCATAAGATGATGCAGAAGATGATGAAGAAGTTCTCTAAGGGGAATATGACCAACATGATGCGTGGAATTAAAGGGAATATGAAAGGAATGAGAATGTAGTTTTTGAACTATATTCATAAAACTGCATTATTTTTTTAATTTGCTCTTCACATATTATAAAATTCGCGTAAAATAGGCGGATTGAATTTTGATTGAATGTTTTTTTAAGGTATTTACATGGTAACTATTCGTCTTGCTAGAGGTGGTTCTAAGAATCGTCCGTTTTATCACGTTGTTGTTACAGACAGCAGAAATAGTCGTGATGGTCGTTATATAGAACGTCTAGGCTTTTTTAACCCTTTTGCACGTGGTAATGAAGAATCATTACGTTTAAATGATGAGCGCATTGATTATTGGAAGTCTGTCGGTGCACAGCCTTCTGATCGTGTTGCAAAGTTACTTAAAGACGCAAGTAAGGTTGCAGCTTAAGCTTGTCTGATAATGAGCTCATTAGCGTTGGAGAAATATCTGGCGTCTTTGGGGTTAAAGGTTGGGTTAAGGTCTTTTCACTGACAGACCCAAGAGAGAATATCGTAAGTTATTCTCCTTGGATTTTAAAAAAAGGCAATGAGGTTAAACAAGTAAATCTTCTTAATGGCAAGCGGCAGGGGAAAACTGTTGTTGCTCTTATTGAGGGAGTTACTGACCGAAATGATGCAGAGCTGTACTGTGGATGGGAAGTACTGATTAATAAAAGTCAGTTACCAGAAACAGAAGAGGGTGTGTATTATTGGGCGGATCTTGTTGGTTTGGTGGTAGAAACAGACCAGGGAATTAGTTTAGGTAAGGTTGATTATCTTTTAGAAACGGGTGCAAATGATGTGCTGATTGTAAAAGATGGTGAGCGAGAAAGGTTGATTCCCTTTATAAATGAACAAGTGGTTAAAACGATAGATCTAAATGACAAGAAAATGATTGTCGATTGGGATCCAGAGTTTTAGTAACAGTTAAGCAGCCTTATTTAGCATTATATGCGATTTGATGTAATCACGTTATTTCCAGAGATGATTCTGGAAAGCTCCAGTTATGGAGTGACGGGGAAAGCAATTGAGCAAGGAACTGTTGGTTTATCCGTGTGGAATCCTAGAGATTACACGCAGGATAGGCATAGAACAGTTGATGACCGTCCTTATGGTGGTGGTCCAGGTATGGTAATGAAATACCAGCCTCTTTGTGAAGCTGTCGATGATGCTAAATTAATAAACAAAGATGCTGATTGCAAAGTTGTTTATTTAAGCCCGCAAGGAAAACAAATAACGCAAGATTTATTAATCGATGCAAGTAAGTTTTCCCAGATAATTTTGGTTGCTGGGCGTTATGAAGGAATTGATGAACGATTTATCAATTCAGTTTGTGATGATGAGTGGTCTTTAGGGGATTATGTGATCAGTGGTGGTGAGTTAGCTGCACTGGTTGTTATTGATTCAATAACACGATTGATTCCCGGTGTTTTAGGTGATGATGATTCGGCGCAGCAAGATTCATTTATGAATGGCTTGTTGGATACACCGCATTATACTCGACCTGAGCAGGGTGATATGGGGCAAGTTCCTAATGTATTACTAAGTGGAAACCATAAGGCAATTGAAAGATGGCGAATGAAGCAAGCTTTAGGGCGAACTGAATTAAGACGGCCTGATTTATTAAAGAATTTAGAGTTAACAGCAGAGCAGGAAGCTTTGTTAAAAGAATTTAGGAATGAAGTGCATGAGTCGGACTAAGCCCTTTATATCCTTTGTATAAAATTGATGTTTATAAGGTGTGGTAATGACAAATATTATTGATGTAATCAATGCAGAACAAATAAAAACAGATCTTCCTGACTTTGGACCTGGCGATACAGTTACTGTTCAAGTTAAAGTAAAAGAGGGTGATCGCGAAAGATTACAGGCTTATGAAGGTGTAGTTATTGCTAAGCGTAACCGTGGAATTAACTCTGCATTTACAGTTAGAAAAATATCTCACGGTATTGGTGTTGAGCGTGTTTTCCAAACACACAGCAAAATGATTGGCGGAATTGAAGTTAAACGTCGTGGTGCTGTTCGTAGAGCTAAATTGTATTACTTACGTGACCTGACTGGTAGAGCAGCACGTATTAAAGAAAAATTAGGCTAAAACCTAGTTTTTATCTTTTGAAAAAAAGCAGCTTTTTAGCTGCTTTTTTTTGCCTTTTTTTAGGTAGGTTGGGTTTAATATTTTTTTCAAGTTGTTAAAAGATGTGACGTAATACAGTATCTTTAATTTTGCCTATTATTCCTTCTTCTGGAAAAGGCTAGGATGATGCCTGTAAGGATGTAGGTAAGTGGAGCATGCAGGAGCAATTGCTGAGGAGATTAAAACAAAAATTTATAGTGTTTGGTATGGCAAGCCACGAGGAGAATAAAATCAAGGTTTTCTATAGTCCTTAAAAATATTTATAGGAAGTTGGGGTGTTTTGTTGGTTGGTGCTGGATTGCTGTGAGAGGTTTTGTGCTGGTGAGGTGTGGGATAGGATAGGGGGTTGATATAAGTGATATTAAACCACGTCCTTGTGGTTTATAGATCTAAATACTGGTTTTAATGGATATCTTTCCAGTATTCTTTTTTCAGTAAGTATGCGATAACGCCAAACATAAGTAGGAATAATAGAACGTATTTCCCCAAGCGTTGTCTTTCAAGCTGTACAGGTTCCCCTACATAAACTAAGAAGTTAACCAATTCAGTAAGAAATTGATCGAACTGCTGGCGAGACATTGTGCCCTCAGTTTCTTGTTTTAGATAAGAGATAACATCGTCGCCATGCGATCTTTCCATTACAGCCGTTTGTGTGCCTTGTAATTTCCAAAGCATGTTAGGCATACCAACATCTTTGAAAACAGTATTGTTAGTACCAAAAGGCTTGCTCTCATCAGTGTAAAAACCTTTTAGATAAGTGTATAGCCATTTTGGACCGCGAACCCTAGCAATTAGAGATAAATCAGGAGGGTTGGTACCAAACCATTTTTTAGAGTCATGCTCATTCATTGCGGTGAGCATTGGGTCGTAAATGTTGGCACCTTCGGGTGCTATTTCAGCTAAAACAATATCTTCATCAATTTCTAAATCCATGGCAATACGTTTGTATCGCATGTATTTAGCAGAGTGACAGCCTAAGCAATATGTTACGTAGTGTTTTGCACCTTTTTGGATGGCTGCAAAATCTTCTAGGTCTACATCAACTGGTTGTAACTTAACACCACCTGCAGCGAACGAGCTAAGGGGTAGTAAAAGTAATAATGTATATATAATTTTTTTCATGATTACTCAAAGCTCCTTTTTAGTTTTTCTAGTAGGCGAGTTAATACGTGCTTAATCCCTTCTTTATTTGGAGATACAGGAAATGCAGTTGCACCCCAGCTAGTTTTAAGTGGTTCGTGAGTTGTCATTTCCTCAAAAGCCTCAGCTAATGCTGCATACTGCTCTTCAGCATCTGGTTCGTGAGTAACTCTTTTAGGAACTGCTTTGGGTTTTTCCCAGCGTGTGTATATAGGCATTAATAGGAAAAATGCAAAGTATATAACCGTAAATACACGAGCGATCATTGTAAAAGTAGGTGTGGCAGGTTGAGTGCCTAAGTAACCTAATACTAGAAAGCTAACAACAAATAAAGCCAGTGCTTTTTTGAATATGCCACCACGATAGCGAATAGATTTAACAGGACATCTATCTAACCAAGGTAATAGGAATAGCACAACAATAGAGCCGCCCATTGCAATAACACCGGCAAATTTATCAGGAACAGCCCTTAAAATTGCATAAAAAGGTGTGAAATACCATGAAGGTTCAATGTGTTCTGGTGTTTTTAATGGGTCAGCAGGAATGAAGTTAGCATTTTCAAGAAAATAACCACCCATTTCAGGCATGTAAAAAATTACAGTAGCGAAAAAGAATAAAAATACAGCAACGCCGACAATATCTTTTACTGTGTAGTATGGGTGAAAAGGAATGCCATCTACAGGTTTGCCCCAAGGATCTTTAGATGCTTTGATTTCAATACCATCTGGATTATTAGAACCTACTTCGTGTAACGCTACGATATGTAAGAAAACAAGAATAATCAAAGCTAAAGGTACTGCTATAACGTGAAATGCGAAGAAGCGGTTTAACGTTGCATCAGAAATAACATAGTCTCCACGAATCCAGAGTGATAATTCATCACCAACAACAGGAATCGCACTAAATAAAGAGATAATTACTTGAGCGCCCCAGTAAGACATTTGTCCCCAAGGTAATAAATATCCCATAAAGGCTTCAGCCATTAGACAGACAAAAAGTAGCATGCCAAAAACCCAAATAAGTTCTCTAGGTTTTTTATATGAACCGTACATCATGCCTCTAAACATATGTAGGTAAATAATAATAAAAAAGGCTGAGGCACCTGTTGAATGCATATAGCGAACTAACCAGCCCCAGTTTACATCACGCATAATGTATTCAACTGAATCAAAAGCTAATTTGGCATCTGGCTTATAGTTCATGGTTAATAAAATGCCTGTTAAGAACTGGTTAACCAGCATTAACAAAGCAAGAGAGCCGAAAAAGTACCAAAAGTTGAAGTTTTTTGGTGCATAGTATTCGGCCATATGCTCATTCCACAACTTCGACATCGGGAATCGTTCAAGTAGCCAGTCTGTGCACTGATTCATTGTGTTTTTCATGCGCTTGCCTCCGTACCATCTTCGCCAATTATAATTAAAGTATCAGTAATATAACTGTAAGGAGGGACTTCAAGGTTGGTAGGAGCTGGAACTGATCTGTAAACTCGGCCAGCTAAGTCAAACCCGGAACCATGACAAGGACAGAAAAAACCACCATTCCAGTCTGGGCCTAAATCGTTAGGAGCTATTTCGGGTCTAAAAGTTGGAGAGCAACCTAGGTGAGTACATAAGCCAACTGCTATAAATATTTCTGGCTTAATTGAGCGTAATGAGTCAGAAGCGTATTCGGGTTGTTTTGATTCGTGAGAATTTGGATCGGCTAATTTTGCTGTATCTTTCTCTAAAATTTCAAGAATTTCAGGTGTTCTTGATAGTACCCAGACAGGTTTTCCTCGCCAAGCTACACGAATTAATTGTCCAGGTTCTATTTTACTAATATCTACTTCAACAGGTGCGCCTGCGGCCATTGCTTTGGCGCTAGGTTGCATTTGTGAGAGAAAGGGAACTGCCAAATATCCAGTACCAACTGCACCAACTACTGTGAGAGCTGTAGTCAGAAATTGGCGCTTGGAATTGTCGACGCCTTCGTGATTCATATGTAATGCTCCTGTTTCGATAGGGATGTATGCTTTCGAGCGTTTTGAAATAGCATAGAAGATTAGTTTGCCCCTTTCGTTGTAACAGATGTTACATTTTGAATACGAATAAGAATTTAGTAACCGACTAGTTTATTTCGTTTTCACTCCTTTAAGAAAAGCCCACTTGAAAATAGCTTTCTATTCTCAAGTGGGCTTTCTGATACATCAAATTATTATAATTATGTGACCAATATACCACTTCAGCTTACCTTTTTTGAAGCAGTTATTGATGTTTTGCGTGTGTTTCTTTTAAAAAGTTTAGCTTAACCCTATGTTTAAGCATTAATTGAGCCAGTTTGTATCTGTTTGAAATGCAAAGTTTATGGGAAAGCAAGGTGCTTTATAGTGTGTCAAAGCACTTTTTTTGTGCGTTTTATGCACTTAAACAGAACTTGGCAAGTATTGGGGTGATTGTAGGGGTGCGTTAGTAGTATTAAGTGCTAGTATGTTAGTGATAATAAAAAATCTATCACTTTAATTTAAGAGTACTGAGGGTTTATGAAAATTTCTATTCCAACTGAAATTAAAATTCAGGAAAAACGAGTTGCCCTAATACCTAAAGCTTGTGCGCAACTCATTCAACAAGGGCATCAGGTTTATTTACAATCAGGTGCAGGGAGTCGATGTGGTTATTCTGATGAGCAATATATAACATATGGTGTAAATATTTGTCCCGATGCAGAAAGTCTTTATGCTGTGGGAGAACTTATTCTTAAAGTTAAAGAACCTCAGCCAGAAGAATGGCATTTACTCCATTCTGATCATCTTTTATTTTGTTACTTACATCTAGCAGCTGAAGCTAAGTTATTACATCAATTAGAAACAATTGGTTTAACGGCAGTAGGGTTTGAAACAGTAATACAGCATGGAAGACTGCCTTTATTGCAGCCTATGAGTATTATTGCTGGGAAATTAGCAGTATTAGCTGGTAGCCAGCTACTGCAACATCACAAAGGGCTTTTGCTTGGTGGTTTAGCTGCAACGGAACGAGGACATGTAGTTGTTTTGGGTGCTGGTAATGCAGGTTTTGCAGCAACTGAACTTGCTGCTTCTATGGGCGCGCAGGTTAGTGTTTTTGATTTGAATTACCAAAAACTCGATCAAGTTAGGCAGTTAGGTCATCATGTAAGTAGTTTTTACCCTTATGCGGAAGCTATTGCGGATAAATTAAAGCAGGCTGATTTGGTAATAGGTGCTGTATTGGTGGCGGGTAAAAAAGCCCCGATTGTTGTGACTGAAAATATGATAAAGCAGATGCAAGGGAATAGTGTAGTTGTTGATATTGCGGTCGATCAGGGAGGCTGTATTGCGACCACTCATCCTACAAATTATGAGCACCCTAGTTACAAAGTAGATAATGTTATTCATTACGCAGTGACAAATATGCCTGCAGCCGTAGCAAATACAGCAAGTCAGGCATTGTCTGCCAGTTTATTGCCTTATGTTAGTCGTCTAGCTTCAATTGATTGGCGTGAGGATAATGTTTTAAGCTCTGCAATAAATGTAGAAAATGGAGAGAGTCAGTTATCTTTCTTTGCTTGATTATGAGCTAGTAATGTTAAAGTGACTTAATAATCTCGCTCATAGCTATAATAAATTTTTCATTTTCTTCTGGCTTACCAATGGTGACACGCAAGCAGTCGGCTAAAAGGCCGCCTTGTGGTGATAGGTTTTTAATTAATACACCATGTAGTTTCAACTGTTCAAATATTACAGTTGCTTGGTTTTCAGCTGTTCTAAAAAGAATAAAGTTTGCTGCACTTGGGTATGCCGAGATAGATGGTAACTCATTGAGTTGTTTTAAGACTAAAGCTCTATCCTGACAAATTTGTTGAGTCTGTTGCTCGAACAAGCTTTTATTTTTTAGCGCAAAGTCGGCAGTAGACTGAGTTAAGCAATTAATATTATAGGGCAGGCGAATTTTATTTAATTGCTCAATAATTTCTTTATTCCCAGCAATATAGCCTAATCGTAAGCCTGCTAATCCTAATTTAGAAACGGTCCGCATAACTAAGAGGTTCTCATAGTCAGCTAGTTTGTTAATAAAGCTTGCGTTAGCAAATGGAGCGTAGGCTTCATCAACAATGACTAACCCTGGAGCAATATCTAGGATTGATTTAATGTCCTGCTCTTTAAATAAATTACTTGTTGGGTTGTTTGGATATGCTAAAAAGATAACAAGAGGCTGTGTTTCTTTTATTTTATCTAGCATTGATGGTAAATCTAATTCAAAACTACCTGCTTGTAATGGCACGTCGTGATAATTCAGGCCTAGGCTTAATGCAACTTGTTTATACATAACAAAGCCCGGTGAGGGTGCTAAAACAGCCGAGCTTGCTGGCAAAGCCATTAGTAACAGTTGAATGATTTCATCAGAACCATTACCTAATAAAATCTCGCTTTGAGAGGGGATTTCATTGGTTTCTCTAATGGTTTGAGCAAGTTGTTTGGCTTCAGGGTCTGGGTAGCGATTAAGGGGGGAATCTTTAATTGCTTTAAGCCATTGCTGTTTTATGTCGTCTGGCCATGTATAAGGGTTTTCCATGGCATCTAATTTGATAAGGTTTTTAGCTTCTGCAACTTTGTAAGCAGATAGGTTTAAAACTTCTTTACGGAATACAGTGGTGATTAGATTTTGAGTCATTAGAGCCAGAGCGTGATGGTAAAACTGGATTTAGCTATGTGCTTAATCCAGCTTAAAATTGGAGTTATTTTACATGGCTCTATACAAACCACGGTTTTATAAAAAATCAGTAAATTACTAGGTTAAGCTTTTGTAGTCTTAATGAAACAAAGTGGAATCAAGGTTTAGCTGAGATTTCTCTTGATTTTGTTTCACTACATCAAGGCTACATTTTTTATTCTCTTTAACCTATGGCTGATTAATAGCCATATTATTTTATTCTGAATTCAGCTGAGCGAGCGTGAGCAGTTAAGCTTTCGCCTCTTGCTAATACTGAGGCTACTTTACCTAATGTATCTGCACCTGATTCAGAGCAATTTATTATACTTGAGCGTTTTTGAAAATCGTAAACACCTAGAGGTGATGAATAACGAGCCGTGCTTGATGTTGGTAAAACATGGTTTGGACCAGCGCAGTAATCACCCAGTGCTTCAGCTGTATAACGCCCCATAAAAATAGCACCTGCATTACGAATTGATTCGTTCAAGTTTTCAGGGTCTTCTACAGAAAGTTCAAGATGTTCTGGTGCGATAAGGTTAGCAACCTCGGCAGCTTGAGCTAAGTTGTCGACTTTTATTAAAGCACCTCTAGAGCTTAAAGAGGCTTCAATAATATCTTTACGCTCCATTTCTGGTAGTAATTTATTGATGCTTTGTTCGACTTGGTCTAAATAGGCTGCGTCATCAGAAATTAAAATGGCTTGTGCGTTTTCATCATGTTCTGCTTGAGAAAAAAGATCCATTGCAATCCAGTCTGGATTTGTTTTTCCATCACAAATAATAAG
>ENA-OSET01001314-OSET01001314.1-sediment-metagenome-genome-assembly--contig:-NODE-1314-length-25933-cov-4.956490_pt1 | contig 25933 bp, 21 predicted proteins | sample MGYA00237882_ERZ534229 | MGnify/ENA primary metagenome ERZ534229 (study PRJEB26408, sample SAMN06266212) | sediment metagenome | isolation source: Hudson Canyon methane seep mesocosm | place... | reverse complement strand
TTTTAACAATTTGGAAGAATGGGAGTATTATTATGATAGTTTGCATAAACCTAAATTAATAAACAACCTAAGTTTCGATTCAACAATTACGGTAATACAACGAGATAATGAAAATGTTGTGGAATATGAAAAAGTAAAAGAGGTTTATGCGGTTGATATAGGACTGATTTATAAAAGTCATATTGATTTGGATATTAATTTATCTAATATATTAGATATAAACAGCGGGAGAGAATTGGAAATGACTGTAACAGCATACGGTAAATGAAAATAACTATAATTCTCGTTATTTGTTTCCCCCTTTCCTTTTTTTCACAGAATTCGAGTTTTTGGATATCTTTCACAGATAAAAACAATTCTCCATATTCTGTTAATCAACCATCTCAGTTTCTATCACAGAAGAGCATTGAAAGGAGAACGAATTCAGGAATTTCTATCATAACAAACGATCTCCCGGTAAATGAAACTTACATCGATTCTATATTAGTTTCTGGAAGTTTTGAACTATTACAAGCTTCTAAATGGTTGAATGCTATTGCGATTACCACGGATGATACGACATCATTAAATACTATTTTAAATTACTCTTTTGTTTCTAATGTGGTGCAAGTAAAATCTTTAAAGAAAAACAAAATTATCGATAAGTTCGAAGATATTGCAATTGCAAAAAATGAAATTAATTTATTGAGTATTCCACATTATCCATATGGATATTCCTATAATCAATTGGCATTGCACTCGGCTGATAAATTGCAAGACTTGGGGTTTAGAGGGCAAGGAATGCATATAGCTATAATAGATGCAGGTTTTTTCAGAGCAAATGAATTAAATGCGTTAGAAGATGTTTTTAATGAAGGTAGAATATTGTCTACCCGTGATTTCGTTAATGGAGGGGAATCTGTATATGAAGATCATCAGCATGGAACGATGGTACTGTCAGTAATTGCAGGTTCAATTGATGGTGAGTTTAAAGGAACTGCTCCTTTGGCTAGCTTTCATTTATTAAGATCTGAGGATGTAGGTTCTGAAACGCTATTGGAGGAGTATAATTGGATTTCCGCAGCTGAATATGCAGACTCTGTAGGAGTAGATATTATAAATACCTCATTGGGATATACAACATTTGATGATAGTCTTCAGAATCATACATATTCTGATTTGGATGGGAATACTACCGTTATTGCGCAAGCTGCAGATATCGCGGCATCAAAAGGGATATTATTATGTATTAGTGCTGGGAATTCTGGTGCTTCTGCATGGCAATATATAAGTACTCCAGCGGATGCAGATAGTGTCCTTGCAGTTGCTGCGGTTGATAGTAATGGTACATATGCTTTTTTTAGTAGTGTTGGTCCAGCATCAGATAATGATATAAAACCTAACGTAGCCTCTGTTGGTTGGAATACCTACTTAATATCTCCATTTACAGGTGAAGTTATTCAGGGAAATGGAACTTCTTTTAGTGCTCCTATGATGACGGGCATGGTTGCTTGTTTATGGCAATCGTTACCAGGTAAAACCAATATTGAGATAATGCGATTAGTAGAGGAAAGCTCTAGTCAGTTTAGTAGTCCTGATAGTTTATTGGGCTATGGATTGCCAAATGTGTTTAATGCTTATAGTAAAGAAACTGGCGTTGTTTATAGTCATCCTATAGAAGATCTAATTGAAGATGTATTTCCTATTCCTGTTACAGATTTGGTTAATATAATTTTCGTTAGTAATATTAGTCAGGGAGTAGTAATTCGACTTTATTCGGAGAAAGGAGATTTAATAGTTTCAGTGTCGGAGACAGTTTTTCAGGGAAAGAATCAGCTTGTATTGAGTCAATTAAACGCTTTACCTTCGGGGAGTTACATTATTGAAGTCGAATCCGCAGAAGGAAATAGAGCAACCACCACTATTGTGGTTATTTGATGTTTAAATCAAGCATTTTTCTATCTCCGATATATCCAATTAATTGATCTCCAATTTTCACTGGGCCTACACCAGCAGGCGTACCTGTAAATATTAAGTCACCAATTTTCAGCGTCATAAATTGGGAGAGATAACAGATTAAATGATCGAAATTAAAAAGCATATCTGATGAATTTCCTTTTTGAACTAATTCCCCATTTTTTTCTAATGAGAAAGTTATATCGTTTACGTTTTTAAATTCACTTTTTTGAATTAATTCTCTTGATAATGGCGCTGAATAATCAAATGCTTTTGCTTTTTCCCAAGGAAGACCTTTAGCTTTACATTCTAACTGAATGTCTCTAGCAGTAAAGTCAATTCCTAAACCAATTTCATTGTAATAAGTTGCCGCAAATTTTTCAGAAATATTTTTACCTAGCTTACAAATTTTGATAACAAGTTCAACTTCGTAATGAAGGTCTTTTGTGAAATTTGGATAGAAAAAAGGTTGTTTTTTTGGTAGCAAAGCAGAATCTGGTTTCATAAAATATACTGGTTCTGTAGGCACAGTATTTCCTAATTCTTTAGCATGTTTCGCGTAGTTTCTTCCAATACAGATAATTTTCATGATTACATTTCTTCTTTAATTTTCCTAAATTTATTTTTGGTGTCTAGTGTGAAATCCCCTTTCATTAACCAATTGAAATACCCCGGTTCTTTTCTAAAGATATCTACCACAGGTATCCCTTTATGCTTCCCAAAATTAAAAACAGGTATGTCTTCCTCATTGATTGCAATTCTTTTAGAAAAGTCTAAAGTTCTCGCTCCCATAGTTGTGAACTCACTTAAAAAGTCTACATCACCTTGTATGTTGTCATATTTTCCTATTTGCGCTTCCAATACTTCTAAAGTAGCAAGTGTGTCAGCTTCTGCACTGTGGGCATTAGTAAGGTCTTTGTTGCAGTAAAATTTGTAAGCAGCAACTAGAGTTCTTTGCTCCATTTTGTGAAAAACATTTTGTATGTCAACAAACTTTTTTTTGTCAAACTCTGGATCTATTCCTGATCGTAACATTTCTTCAACAAGTAATGGAATGTCAAATCGATTGGAATTAAAGCCGGCCAAATCAGCGTCAGTAATAAAAGTTTTTACTTCTTCAGCAATGTCTTTGAATGTAGGACAGTCTAAAATGTCAACGTCATAAATTCCGTGTATTTCGGAAACAACAATAGGGATTAGCATTTCCGGATTTACTTTTTTAGAATAAGATTCTTTCGAGCCATCTGGATTTAATTTAACTATAGCTATTTCAACTATTCGATCTTTTGCTGTATTTGTTCCAGTTGTTTCTAGATCAAAGAATGCAAGTGGTCTACTCAATTGTAAATTCATGTGTTATTTTGAAAGTTTATATAATTTTTTAATTGCGCCTTTATCTGCGTCAAATTCAGAAACTACAAGTTTAACTATTTTTAACTCGTAACTATCTGCTTCAATTTCTAATTCATAAGTTCCGGGATCAAGAATCATTGTAATTTCACCTGTATTTTTATTACTTTTATATGTCCTGGGCTCATCTTCATCATCCATGAATATGGTAATAATTCCACCCTCTATTTTAGCATTGGAAACAAGATCGTTGATATCAATTATATACAGAGCTTCTCTAACTTCAATCTCTTCAAAAGTGATTCTGTATAAATCCAAATCACCAAAGCCTTCTTCTCTTACAGCTGTAATATATGCGTGTTTTTCATCATCAGCAAAGCTTATGGTCTTTTCATCATAAGACGTATTAAGAGGGTATCCTAAATTCTCAGGATCTGCCCATTCCTTATTTTCGTTATCCCATTTAGATTTGTACAAGTCATAACCACCCATCCCCGTGCGTCCATTTGAACAAAAATAGAGTGTTTGTCCATCTGGAGATAAAGTAGGGAAATCTTCATTTTGAGGGGTATTTATAGTAGATAGGTTTTGTGGCGTTGCCCAAATTCCGTCCGGAAGTTGCTTGGTCATATAAATATCTAGGCCTCCAGCTCCTCCAGATCGGTTGCTTGCGTATATAAAAGCAGTTCCATCACTAGAAATTGAAGACGATGTTTCAAGATATTTGGTGTTTACTCCTTCCTTTATTTTTTTCTTTTTACTGTAAATAGGCCCTTTTCTTTCAGCTTCATAAATGTTGCCGTTCTCTCCTGTTGCGAAATTATCTATGTAAACGAATATTTTTGCTCCATCATCGTAGATACCCACACATTGTTCATCATAGATGCTATTTAATGATCCAGAGTTCTTCGCTTTAGAAAATTTTAGTCCATTAAAGGAACAAATATATACGTCCGATGGGTAGTATCCATCAAATTCGATTGACCCCTTTCCTTCTTCTCTACGAGAAGTGAAAACAAGGGTCTTTTCATTTTTTGTAACGAATGGATAGTAGTCCGGGAATTCAGAATTGATAAATCGTCCCATATTTTCAAATGAGACATTAATTGGATTACTAATCATATCTATTGCAATTGTATAATTTTCAATTAATTTGGGTATTTCTGCTATATGCTTCCCAGGATCTTTTTGATACTCTTTTAACGTCTCTATAGCTTTGCTGTAGTTATTACCATGGGTGTAAGCTAATGCAAGGTAATATAAGACTTCTTTGTCTTTTTTTTCTAAATCTTTTGCTCTTTCCAAATATTTTATGGCGGCAGATTTGTCTATGTTGCTATTTAGGTAGCATAGAGCCAGGTTAGTTAATACTTTTTCGCTTTTGGAATCTAGTTTTAGTTGTTTTTTGTATTCAGATATTGCTCCTAAAAAATTTCCAGCTTTAAATAAATCATCAGCAAGTCGAGGATCAGATGTTTGCGACCAAGAAAGTTGAGAATTAATAAAGAAAGTGAGTATAAACGCTATTTTAAGTTGCAGGTACATTGTTATGGAACAAAGTAAGTAAATTAAGTACGAAATACAATAAAGACCCATTTCTATTATCGAAATGGGTCTTTATATAATACGAGTTTTAAAAGTAATTTTATTCTTAAAACTAGAATGCTTTTAGTTTTATATATTGAAATTTACCATACTTGTCTGTGTCTTTAAAATCACCCTTATACTTGGGTCCTTGTATAAGAGAGTTAATAGCTACAATTTTCACTTTCGTTAAGTTTACGCCAGCTGCTTTTAATTTATTCATTAGCATTTCTTTAGCTTCGTTACTTCTATAGGTAGATAGTTTTTTATTTGAACCAAAAGTTCTTGTTGGAACATAAGATGCACTACCTTCGACTTCAATATTAACGGTTCCTTTTTGTTCTAGTATACTTTGAATTCCGACTAAAAATGTTTTAAACCTTTCTTCTTCGGATTCAACCCCTTTTTCATTATATCCATAGAATTTTTGGAAAGATATAGGTTCAATATTATCAATGGTGTTTTGAGTTATGGTTGAGTCTGCATCTGGATTTGTATCTGTATCTGTATCGCTTAATGATAGATCTCCAAGTGTAATAACTTTATCAATTACATGATAGTCTGAGTTACATGGAACAGTAAAATCTGTTTCATGAAAAATATTTTCACCTTTCATATATTCTACTACATATTCATGGCAAGGAACTAAAGCAAATATGTAAGAACCTGTTCTTCTGTTGGGCTTATATTTAATTGGGTCGCCATCCTCCGTTAAATCGGTAACCCAAATTGTTATCCCAGCAGGTAGTTCAGGCTCTGAGCCTTTATCAATATGACCTCTAAGAATAGAGACGTGTTCAATAATAGTTGTGTCTAACTTGATAGTGTAGATGTCTTCTCTGCCTAACCCACCTTCATGTGAAGATGAATAATAGCCTTTTTTCCCATCAATAGTAGTTGAGAAGTATACGTCATCACCAACAGTATTAAGAGGGTATCCTATGTTAAATGGGATGCCCCACGTTCCATCCATTTTTTTCTTAGAGAAGAAAATGTCAAATCCACCCATACTTTTATTTCCATTAGAGCTAAAGTAAAGTGTTTTTCCATCTGGGTGAAAGAATGGCGAATCCTCATCATATTCGGAATTAATGGGAGCTCCAACATTGAGTGCTTTACTCCATTCGTTATTCGGAAGTTTAACACTTCTGTAAATATCTCTACCCCCAAGACCACCGGGACGGTCACTCACAAAGTAAAGCGTTTTTCCATCTGCAGATAGTGTGGCATGGGTCTCCCAATAGGGAGAATTAATGTCTACTTCAGAGTTTTCACCCCCTAAGTATTTAAGCTCACCGTAATCAAAACCCTCTCTTTCTGATACGTAGATATTTCCATCTCCATCGTTATCTTTATAGATAAATAGAAATTGTCCATCACCAGAAACGCTAATTGTAGCCTGATTACTTCTAGGGTTGCTAAAATCCATTAACTCTGGTTCTTCCCATTCCCCCGTTTTAATGTTTTTATAAGCAACATAAACATCTTCATAATGTCTGCCATCTTGTGGACTAAAAATAAATTCATTTGAAACTTGATTACTGTCCCTTCGAAGCCGTCTAGAAGTAAAAAATATAGCGCTTTGGTCAGCAGTTATGACAGGGTTAAAGTCAGAAAATTCACCATTAATTGGAATGCCTATATTGGTGATTTTAAAGTTCTTTTTTGCTGCAACTTCTATTTTCGCATTGATCGAGTAAATAGAATACATTTCATTTTTATTGAAGAGGGTATGCTTTGTGTTTACTTCTTCTTTAAAATGTTGGTACTCTGCAAGAGCTTCGTCAAACCTCTCGTTTAGATGGTATGCTTGACCTAAGTAATGGTGTGTTTCAAAAGGTGCGTTCGTTTCACCTGATGAAAATGGATCATATTTCCTAGAAACATTTTCACCTGCAATAAGAAGGTGTTTTAAAGCTTTATTTCTCTCTAGACTAGAGTGAAGATAACAAAGACCTAGTTTGTAATTTATATTGGAATTAGTAGGTTGCTCTTCAATTAAATTTAACCAAATTTTAGTAGCAAATTCATATAGATGATCCTCCATAAATGAATTCGCAGTTTCAAATTTTTGTTTGAATGATGCATTTTTTAGATTTTTTTCAAGATCACCTGTATCAACTTGAGAATAACTAGTCCCAAATAGTACAAACGAAAGATGGAGAGCTAAAAAAATGTACTTTAAATTGTTTATCATAATTGTTCGGGATATTCAATACTTGTTTTTTTCTTCTAAGAATTAATTAAACGTCTCTGTCAATGTCGAATTGTTCTAGGTAATCAGCAACTCTTTTTACAAAGCTACCGCCTAATGCTCCATCAACTATTCTATGGTCATATGAGTGTGATAAAAACATCATATGTCTAATTCCAATAGCATCTCCCTGTGGAGTTTCTATTACTGCAGGCTTCTTTCTTATTGCCCCAAGAGCTAAAATGGCACTTTGCGGCTGATTGATAATTGGCGTTCCCATTACATTTCCAAAAGTTCCAACATTTGTAACAGTATATGTCCCCCCTTGTATTTGATCTGGGTTTAAACTATTGTTTCTAGCACTATTAGCAAGGCTATTAACTTGTTTTGCTAGTCCAACTAAGTTTAATCTTTCTGCATTATGAATAACGGGTACAATTAAATTTCCAGAAGGAAGAGCAGTGGCCATTCCAAGATTAATGTCTTTTTTGATGACAACATTGTTTCCGTCTAACATGGCATTCACTTTAGGGAAGTCTTTTAGCGCTTTTACTACAGCCTCCATAAAAATTGGTGTAAATGTTAATTTTTCACCTTCTTTTTTCATGAATTCATCCTTCATTTTTTTACGCCACATTACAATATTTGTAACATCAGCCTCTACAAAGGAAGTGACGTGAGGTGAAACGTGAACTGACATTACCATGTGGTCAGCGATCATTTTACGCATACGGTCCATTTCAACTATTTCGTCATTTGGACCAATTGGAACTGGAGGAGCTTTGTGAATAGGAGCGATCTGATTATTATTTGATGCTGTAGGTTTTGGAGTGCTTGTTACCGTTTTAACAGGTGTTTCTATTACTTGAACTGGGTTTTCAGTTCTAGTTTCCATGTAACCTAAAATATCCTTTTTCGTAACTCGACCTTCTTGGCCAGTTCCAGCAACGGATTCAAGTTCTCCAACAGAAATACCTTCAGTTTTAGCAATACTTCTAACTAAAGGGGAATAAAACCTTCCACTGGGTCCATTTTTTGGAACACCAACACCATTTTTGCTAACTTCAATTGGCGTAAGTAATTCTTCTTGGATTGGTTCATCCGCAACTTCAACTGTTTCTGTTTTAGTAATAGCTGGTGTGCTAACAATAGTCTCTTCACCTTCAGTACCGATTATAGCAAATACAGCTCCTACTTGAACCACATCGCCGTCATTAAAAAGCTTTTGTTTTAGTACTCCAGATGTAGGAGCAGGAACCTCGGAGTCAACCTTGTCAGTTGCAATTTCCACAATCGGTTCATCTTCTTCAATTGTATCTCCAACTTCCTTCAACCATGTAGTAATGGTTGCTTCTGCTACACTTTCTCCCATTTTAGGAAGTAATACCTCTATATCAGCCATGTCTTTCTTAAAAGATTTATGCGCAAAAATAGGCTAAAAAAATAGGAATAACAAGAACTTTTTTGCCGTAAAACAGGATTAATTTCCTAGTTTTTTTATATTCTTACAAATGGTTTTAAAATCTGTTAAGAGAGCATAATCTTTAGCATAAATAAGGTTCAGTTTTTTCTCGATTTCAGGAGATTGTACCTTTACATTATCTAGTAAACTGATAATTCCATTTTTTATTAACGGAAGCTGTTGGTTTTTGCTATGTTTACTGTATCCAACCCAAGTTTTTTTTCCAAATAACGTACTAAAAATATTTCCCAAAAATTTAATTGGAGATTTGACTACAAAAATTAAAAAAGGAAATGTTGAGAGGAAAAGAAGGCTCGAACAGAAGTCTAATATTCGTTTTTTTCGTTTATTGTTTGGTTTGTCAATGTTGTTTACATCTAACAAATATAAATCTCCAGCAGTATGGATAGAGTTACTTCCAATTAAAAAAAGACTATCAGGCTGAGCAATTTTATAATCTACTTCTCGATTAGATTTGATTGTTGCCATTTGCTCGATGATTTGTTGTGCACTAATATCTTTTGCACAAAATATCACTTCATCAATTTTGTTAATATGAATGAAATCTTCTAGTTGATTTAGTGTCCCATCATGCTCAGCTGAATTGTTGTTATGTACAGAAAGCATTGCTTTGTAGCCAACTTTCGTTGTTTGTTCTAATAAAGCATGAATCCTTTCAGCTTCCACTTTTTCTCCAATAATTACGAATCGTTTTTTACCTGTATTTCCAATTTTAAATCCTTTAATTCCAATTATATGTAAGACGAATCTTGAAAATAAAAGGGAAAAGGTGGTTCCTATTATTCCTAATAAAATAACGATTCTTGAAAATTGTACAGATTTAGGAAGTAAACCATAAATAATGAGGATAAGTGCAGTTCCAACAATGGCTCCAATTACGACTTTTATTGGTTTTATTGGCTTGTCATGGGCTCCAGATAAAAATGCAGCAAGAATCCAAACAAAACTATATATTGGAAGCGCCCAAGCTATAACTTCAAGAGGAAACTCCTTGTCAGAAAAAAGTTGGTAAGCAATTGTGATTCCAAACATTGAAGCAAGTACAAGGCAAAAATCAAACACAGGAAATGCCAATTTCCTTAAAAATCTGGTTGTAATGGCCATTGAAGCTCTCAAGTAAATAGCAAGATTGATTAGCAAAGAAAAGGTTTTGGCATTTTTTTCTGAAAAGTGTTTTTTAGCAAAAATGACCATAGCATTGTAAAATACAAAGACATAATTAACGGAGCTTTTTTTAGTACTTTCTCCTTTATAATGAATTATTCTGGTTTTAGGGAAGTAGTAGTTTTTATAACCTCCTAAAATAATTCTATATGATAAGTCAATGTCTTCTCCATACATGAAAAAATCTTCATCGAGAAATCCAACTTTATCTAATACAGTTTTTCGCATTAACATAAATGCACCGGATAAAATTTCTATTTCATTGGTTTCATTTCGAGGTAAGTAACCTAAATGGTATTTTCCAAATTTCTTCGATCTTGGGAACAATGAAGAAAGTCCAAATATTTTAAAAAAAGCGACACTCGGAGTTGGTAAACCTCGTTTTGATTCAGGTAAAAATTTACCTTTTCCATCAAGCATTTCGACACCTAAACCACCTGCTTCAGGATTTGCATCCATAAAATCAACGCACTTACTAAAAGTATCTTCTTCAACAACAGTATCAGGATTTAAAAGTAATACGTACTGTCCTTTGGAAATTCGCATTGCTTGGTTATTTGCCTTCGAAAAACCTGTATTCTCTTTATTTGCTATAAGGTGAACTTCAGGGAATTTATCCTGAACCATGGCTACAGAGTCATCAATGGAGTTGTTGTCTACAACAAAAGTTTCTATTTCAATATTTTTTGAGGCAGCTCTAACTGAGTTTAAGCACTGTTCTAAGAAGTACTCAACATTATAATTGACTATGATGACAGAAAGTTTCAAATATAAATTTACTGCTGTTTGGGCAAATATAACAATTCCTCCAACGGTTTCTAAAGAGGTTTATTTTCTACTTAGAAAATAATTTATTCAATTTAACTTGGATAATAGATTTTTCTGCCGTTAACTTTGTGCCAACAAAACAAACAATGAGAAATTTTACCAATATGTGTTGCATGATGATTATCCCAAAGGGGTGATAAGTGCTGACTATTGTATAACGATACTTTAAAAGCCTTGTCATTATGACAAGGCTTTTTTTTGATTAAAAGATTATGAAACGAATAATAACAAATATGCCTTTTTCTACTTCAATGATGTGTTTTATGCAAAACATGATGTGTATGCCATGGCATAGCCCGAAGGAATGATATTATAATAAATTGTAATTAATCAAAGCCCCTTCGGATTTCCGAAGGGGCTTTTTTTTTGAAAAAAATGACGAATGAATATTTAGATATAGAAAAGAAAATAGGCTTGAGCCTTAACTACAAGACTTTTGGATTGCCAAAAGGAGAAGGTGAAACTGTTTTAATACTGCATGCCTTAACTGGTAATTCCACAGTGACAGGAGAAAATGGTTGGTGGAAAGAAATTGTAGGTTATGATAAAGCGATTGACTTAAATAAAAATCATGTTGTAGCGATTGATGTTCCTGGTAATGGTGTTAATGGTCAATTTATCGAAGATATAAACCAGTATGATGCTTATTTGATTGCGGGTGTGATTGTGGATGGTTTGAAATCTAATGGATATCATAAGGTTGATAAAGCTTTTGGAGGTTCTTTAGGAGGAGGACTACTTTGGGAAATCATTATTGATAACCCGAATTGGATTGGTCAAGTATTTATAATTGCTGCCAATTATAAAACTACACCTTGGTTAAAAGGAATTACTCATACACAAAACGAAATTCTTAAAAATTCGAAAACATCAATAATTGATGCAAGAAAATTAGCAATGTTGTTTTATAGGTCGCCTGAAGGGTTTGATTCCAAATTTAGTGAAAACAAACAAGCTTCGGAGTGGTTAGATTATCATGGCAAGGCATTGGATCAAAGGTTTGACTTTAGGTCATATCGATTTATGAATCATTTATTAGGAAGTATAAACGCAACTGAAGGATATGAAAGTTTTTCAGATGCGATACTTCCAATAAGAACTAATATTGTTCAGGTTGGAATCAATTCAGATATCCTGTTTTCGGCCAAGGATAATATTGATACACATATTGAATTGCGAAAATTGAACAAGGCTTCTGTATATGAAGAGATAAAATCTGTTCATGGTCATGACGCCTTTTTAATCGAAAGTAAACAATTAGAAAAAATAGTAAAAAGACATATAAACATTAAAAAAAGATAAAAATGAAAGTATTAAAATTTGGAGGAAAATCGTTAAGTAATGGTTCCTCAATAAAATCAACTATTGAGATAATTAAAAAAGCGACGAAGGATAATATTGCTGTAGTTGTTTCTGCTAGAGGAGATACAACAAACCAATTAGAACAATTATTAATATCCGCATCATCTGGTGTGCCTTATAAAAAGGGCATTGAGATTTTGTTTGACTACCAAGAGAATGAAGGTAGGTTAACATTTGACACAAGAAAGGAAGAGTTAACTAGTATTTTAGAAGGAGTTGAGCTCTTAGGTGAATATTCAGTAAGGTTAAAAGCTAAGGTGCTTGCTTTTGGTGAGTTGTTGAGCGCTTTTAAAATTTCTGAATTACTAAATGAAAAACGAGTTATTTCTCGTGTCATAGATACTAGAAATATTTTCCAAACAGATTCAGATTATGAAAGTGCTTTGTTAGATAAAGAAGTAACAGAAAAACTCACGCTAGATCTATTTAGTGATTGGGATTGGAATATTGTTCCAATTCTTACTGGATTTATTGCTTCTGACTCAAAAGGTGATACAACAACTTTCGGTAGGAATGGGACAAACTATACCGCTACAATTCTGGCAAATATTTTAAATGCTGAAGAAGTTCAAAATTGGACAAATATTGATGGTATCTATACTGCAAATCCCAACTTTGTGCCTGAAGCTAAGATTATTTCGCATCTTAAGTTCAGGGAGGCTAATGAGTTGGCAAATTTCGGGGTTAATGTGCTGCATGCAAAAACGATAGTGCCGCTTATTGAAAAGAACATTCCTATTCGAATTCTAAATTCAGATAATCCAAATGGAGTAGGAACAAGAATCGATAAAGATGGAGCTGGGATAGGAATAAAGGCTGTTTCGGTAATTGAAGATGTTGCTTTAGTTAGTATTTCAGGAAATGGTTTGCTAGGAAAAGTTGGGATTGATGCGAGAATATTTAGAGTTTTAAGTGAGAAAGACATTAGTGTTAGAAATATTTCTCAAGCTTCTTCGGAAAGGGGAATTGGATTTATTGTTGGAAAATCAGAAGGGAGAAAAGCAAAGATAATCTTAGAAAAGGAATTTTCATCTGAACTGAAAAAGCGGGATATATCAGAAATAACCGTTAACCAAGAAGTAGCCATTGTAAGTATAATAGGAAGGCATAATTACTCATTAGAGAAAGCAATTACTGGATTACGAAAAAATGGAATTTGGTTGTATTTAATTAATAATTCAATCAATGGAGAGCATATTTCTTTTGTTGTGTCAGATAAAAACTTAAAAAAAGCAGTTAACGTAGTTCATAGCCAGGTTTTTGGAGTGAAAAAACGATTGAATGTATTGGCTTTTGGCAAAGGAACAGTTGGTAAAGCTTTTATAAATCAGTTATTGAAAAATCAATTTCAAATTGAAGAGCGAAGAAATATTTCAATAAATATTGTAGCTGTTATCGACTCTAAAAGAGTTTTGTTTGATTCTAAAGGAATTGGATCTGATTGGGAGAGTGAAATCCAAAATCAAGACAATGGAAACGATGTTGCTCAATTAATTGCAACTATCAATAGCTATGGTTTGGAAAATGTTGTTGCAATAGATAATACAGCTTCTGAAGATTTTGTTTTGAAATACCCTATTCTGGTAGAAAATGGAATAGATGTAATAGCTTCTAATAAAATAGGAAATACAATTTCTTACGATTTTTATAAAAATCTACGCATATCTTTAAAGAAGAAAGGGAAAGAATTTTTATATGAAGCTAATGTTGGAGCGGGATTACCTTTAATAGATACAATTAGACAACTACACCATTCTGGTGATCAAATAAAAAGAATCCGAGGAGTCTTTAGCGGGTCCTTGAGTTATATTTTCAATAATTATTCGATTGGAGACGATTCATTTTCTCAAGTGTTAGAAGAGGCTGTTGGGGAAGGATATACTGAGCCAGACCCAAGAGAGGATCTTTCAGGAAATGATGTAGGAAGAAAGCTATTGATCTTAGCAAGGGAGTTAGATTTTACTAAAGAATTTTCAGATGTAGCTATCCAAAGTTTAATCCCAACAAAATTGCAATCAGATTTATCTGTTGCCGCTTTTTTAGATGAAAAGGAGACTTTAAATAATCATTTTTCGAAAATTAAAAATGATTTAAAGCCTGGACAAGTTCTAAGGTACATTGGCGATTTAAGTGCAGATGGAGAGCTTAAAGTAGAGTTAATAGCTACTGAAAAACAAACATCTCTAGGTAATATTTCTGGATCTGATTCAATTTTTGAAATCTATACAGAAGCTTATGGAGATAATCCAATTGTAATTCAAGGAGCTGGGGCTGGAGCAGAAGTAACAGCTCGTGGAGTTTATTCAGACTTACTAAGAATTGGAGCAAAATTATAGGCATGACAAACATTATAGAAATAATTGAGCAGCCTCGGTATTTGGAATTGGATAATTGTACTTCCAATTCTATCTGTAACTTGTGGGTGTTTATTTACGGAGTCACTAAAAAATATTTGCCACATTAATATGAAAGTACATTTAATAAAGTTAAAAAATAAATTACAATTCGAAGGAATTAACCCAAGTCATGATACTGTGAGTATTGGCGCCGCAGAAAGCGTTGGCGGTACAGGTGTTGGTGCTCGGCCGATGGAATTGCTTCTCCATGCAATTGCAGGTTGTGCAAGTATTGATATTTGTCTAATTCTGGAAAAACAAAGGCAAGTTATCGAATCGTACGAAGTAACAACCCAAGGTAGAAGAGCTGATGAAGTTCCAGCCTACTTTGAAACAATTCATATGGAATTTGTTTTTAAAGGTGACTTGGATGATAAGAAAGTTAAAAGAGCGGTAGAGTTATCGGTAGAAAAATATTGCTCGGTTGCAAAAACGATTGACGATAAAGTAAAAGTGACATACGATTATAAAATAAATTAAAATGAAAAACCAATTTGAAACAATAGCTATAAGGACCCAATCAGAAAGATCTCAGTTTAGGGAGCATTCTACTCCTTTACATTTAACTTCTAGTTTTACATTTGATAATGCAGAACAGATGCGTGCAATTTTTTCCGACGAAGAAGATGGAAATATATATGGGCGTTTTTCCAATCCAAATGTAACGGAGTTTATTAATAAAATAACCTTGATGGAGGGTGCTGAATCCGGTTGGGCATGCTCTACAGGGATGTCAGCTATATTTACAGGGTTTGGAGCGTTGTTGAAATCAGGTGATCACATATTAGCTTGTCGTTCTGTCTTTGGATCCACACATCAACTATTTTCTCAAATTTTCCCAAAGTGGGGAATTACTTATACTTATGTTGATTTTGACGACACAGACAACTGGCATAAGTCGATTCAAGAAAACACCAAGATTCTATTTTTAGAAACGCCTACTAATCCAGGAATGGATATTATTGATTTAGAATGGGCGGGTAAACTAGCCAAGGAAAATAACTTGTTGTTCTTTGTCGATAATTGTTTTGCAACCCCTTATTTACAACAGCCAATTAAATACGGTGCTGATTTAGTAATGCATTCTGCTACAAAGTATATTGATGGTCAAGGACGGGTGTTAGGAGGAGTTATTGTCGGTAGACAAAGTTTGATTGATGAAATTCAGTTTTTTGCAAGACATACTGGTCCTGCGTTGTCAGCTTTTGATGCTTGGGTGCTTTCGAAGAGTTTGGAGACTCTTTCTATTCGAATGGAAAGGCATTCTGATAATGCGATTAAGGTTGCAGAATGGTTGGAGCAGAATTCGAATATTGAGTGGGTGAAATATCCTTTTTTACCAAGTCACCCTCAGTACGAAATAGGAAAAAAACAAATGAAATTGGGTGGCGGGATGTTATCTTTTGAATTAAAAGGAGGTTTGAACAAAGGGCGTGAATTTCTCGATAATTTAAAAATGTTATCTGTTACTGCAAATCTTGGTGATAGCCGTTCAATTGCAACGCATCCCGCATCGACTACACATTCTAAATTGTCAGAAGAGGAAAGGCTAAATGTTGGAATAACTCCTGGGTTGATTAGGATATCAACTGGATTAGAGCATTATGAAGATATAATTACGGACTTGGAACAAGCCTTAGCGAGCTAAGCTATTTTCAAAAGGAGATCGATTTAGGATAGATCGACCAAGGGTAACCTCGTCGGTATATTCTAGTTCGTTTCCAATACCAATACCTCTAGAAATTACACTTACATTGACATTACATTCCTTGAGTTTTCTGAAAAGATAAAAGTTAGTAGTATCTCCTTCCATTGTTGCGCTTAGTGCTAAAATTATCTCTTTGGAACCCGGTGAGCTTGCCCTTTCAATTAAGCTTGCGATATGTAAATCATCTGGTCCAATACCGTCCATTGGAGATATTATTCCTCCAAGAATATGATAAAGTCCTTTATATTGCTGCGTTGCTTCAATTGCTAGGATGTCTCTGATATCTTGAATAACACAGATTGTTGTTTCATCTCTTTGTGGATTAGCACAGATATTACAAAGATCAGTGTCGCTAATGTTCTTACATTTCTTACAGAATTTGATTTCGTTTTTTAGACGTGTCATTGCCATTGTAAAAGCTTGAACATCACTTTCCGATCTGTTCAGCATATCAAGGACTAAACGTAAGGCAGTTCTTTTACCTACACCTGGAAGTGTAGCCATTTGTTCTACAGCATTATTCAATAATTTAGAATGGAAATCCATGCAGCAAAAATAGTGGATATTGAGATTGAATAACAAACAAGTTTGAAATGTTATTAACGATATTTTGTTCTTCTTTCTCGTTCAGGATTATTTGTGAACAATTATTCAAATATTTTTGAAATAGGAATATAAAACAAGAAACCAAGAATTATTTTTTCAATCCAAATACTGTAGCTTGTTCTTCCATCATTTCTAATATCAAGTCAATTTCTTTTTTGTGTGTTCTAAAAGATAAAATTGCAAAACGTAAAGTGTAAACGCCATCTATTCTAGTTGACGAAATGAATATTCTGCCATCATTGTGAAGCCCTTCAAGTATTTTCTCATTGAGTTTATTTAAACCTTCGTCAGAAGTATTTTCTTTCCAAAATCTGAAAGTTTGCACAGATAGTTCATGCTCATAACCAACCTCGATATAGGGTATTTCCTTTAGTTTTTGATAAGCGTATTTTGTCAAAATATATTTTTCTAAAATAGCATCTTTAAAAGGGCTTAATCCGTGAGCCATTAATGGTAGCCACATTCTTAATCCTCTAAAGTTTCTAGATAATTCAGGAGAAACATCTGCAGGTGACCATTCTTCAGGTGCCTTATAGGCGTCCTGCATATAGTTCGCCGTGTAGTAATGAGAATGTAACATTGCTTTTCTATCCTTTACTAATACCATTCCTGTTCCGTATGGTAGAAATAAACCTTTGTGTGGGTCAATCACTAGCGAATCTGCTTTTTCGATTCCTTTAAACTTGTCTTTTAATTCATCGATAAGATAGAAATAACCTCCATATGCACCGTCAACGTGAAACCAGCAATCATGCTGTTGTGAGATTTCAGATAATTTATTTAAATCATCAATTACACCGGTATCTGTTGTACCCGCTGAGCCCATTATTAAAAATGGTTTTAGACCCTGAGATTTGTCTTTTTCAATTTGATTTGATAAGAAATTAGTATCCAAATGATAATTCTTGTTCAGAGGGATATTTCTATAAATACATTCTCCTAAACCTGCAATCCGAATTGCCTTGTTAAGGCTATGGTGCATTTGAATTGAACCATATATTACAGTGGTTTCGTAATCTTTCCCTTTTACGTTGTGCGCATCTCTTGCAGAAACAATTGCAATCAGGTTTCCAATGCTTCCGCCTGAAGTCAGGTTTCCTCCATATTCTCCAGTAAAACCAAATTGTTTGGCAGTCCAATCAATTAAATGGTTTTCGAGTCTAATTGCTCCAGGGTTTCCAAAGTAAACTCCAGAATATTTATTAGTAATTGCGGCAATTAAATCTCCGTATCCAGCAAGTGGTACACCACCACCTGGAATGTAACCTAAATGTCCTCCAGAAGCAGGTTGCAATCCAGTGCTGTTTACTGTTCTCTCATACAAGTTAAGTAAATCTTCTATTTTATATCCGTCTTCAGTTATAGGAAAGTCATAGATTTCTTTACTTGGTTCGGAGTCAGCTACCCATGAGTTTTTACCTTCCAATTCATCCAAGAAGTTGAATAGATAGTCTCTTATGGTAGCGTCGTACTCTTTTCTTTCATTAGGAGTTAAGTCTAATTTCCGTGCTGATTTTTCGAGTTGTTTGAGCTGATCTTCTAATTTCATAGTTGATACTAATAGTCTTACGTGGAAATCTAATTTTTAATGAATCTTCACAAACATAAGAAAACCTTTTCTTTGTTATATGTCAAATACGCTAATCATATCAGTTATTATCATTTACTTTTTATTTCTAGTAGTAATAGCATGGGTAACAAGCAGGAACGCAGATAATAATTCTTTCTTTTTAGGTGAAAAAAAATCTCCTTGGTATATTGTGTCTTTTGGTATGATTGGAGCATCATTGTCGGGAGTTACTTTTATATCAGTGCCAGGAGGAGTAGATGGTGGTCAGTTTAGCTATATGCAAATGGTGTTTGGCTATTTTATAGGGTATCTAGTTGTTTCTTATGTTTTGATGCCTATTTATTATAAAATGAATTTGACATCTATTTACGAATACCTAAAGCATCGTTTTGGTTTTTGGAGTTATAAAACAGGAGCGGCATTTTTCTTAGTATCTAGAATTTTAGGTGCTTCTATTCGGCTATTACTAGTTGCAAGCGTGTTACAGCAAATACTATTTGATGATTGGGGAATCCCTTTTTGGGTAACAGTAGTTATTTCCGTTTTACTCATATGGATATACACCAATAAAGGTGGAATTAAAACAATCATATGGACGGATACGCTTCAAACAGCGTTTATGCTTTTTGCTGTATTGGCTACTGTTTGGCTAGTTAGTGATACACTTAACTTATCTGATAAAGGCGGATTGATAAAATCGATATCAAATAGTAATTATAGTCAGATATTCTTTTTTGATGATTGGCACAGTGGAAATTATTTCTGGAAACACTTTTTAGGGGGGATGTTTATTACTATTGGGATGACAGGGTTGGATCAAGATATGATGCAAAAGAACTTGAGTTGTAAAAACATCAAAGATGCCCAAAAAAATATGATCAGTATGGCGATTGTTTTAGTAGTTGTTAATCTTGTTTTTTTAGCAATGGGAGCATTGTTGTTTATGTATAACTCATCTACCGGCATTGGGGATGATGTGCTCGAAGCAGGCAGAACGGATTTGCTTTTTTCGTCAATCGCAATGGAAGGTTCAATGGGAGTAACAGTTGGATTGTTGTTTTTGTTGGGGTTAATTGCAGCAGCTTATAGCAGTGCTGATTCAGCACTTACTTCTTTGACAACTTCGTTTTCAGTAGACTTTTTGAATGTAAAAGAAAAAAAGCATGGACCTGTTTCTTCAGATGATTTAATTGATAGTGCTAAAGAAAGTGTTGGAGAGCAAGAAAAAGTAAGGAAGTTAGTGCATATAGGCATGTCAATAGTACTGATATTGGTTGTTGTATTATTACGTTACACTACTGAAGATTCAGCAATATGGTTGTTGATTAAACTTGCTGGCTTTACTTACGGGCCTCTTATTGGATTGTTCTTTTTTGGAATCCTTACCAAGCGAAAACTATCAGACACTTTGGTGCCAATTGTATGTATTTTAGTTGGGGGAGGAATGGCTACAATATGGTACTTGGCAAGTAACGATATGTTAACCTGGTTTGGAGAGTATAAGTTTGGAGCTGAATTGATAATTTACAATGCGATGCTCTCCTTTGGTGCTTTGTTTTTAATCAGTAAGCGTAATCCGAAAGCATTAAATTAAAAGGTATATTTGATACTACTTATAGATTAGCCTAACCTATATTTATGAAATTCTTAGCCTTATTACTCGTGCTCCTTTTATTTTATTCTTGTAAAAAGAATGGTCCTGTTGCTTGTATTAGTTCGATGGATGAGAAATACGAAGTAGATGATAAAGTTACTTTTTTAGCTAATTGTTCAGAGAATGGATTTGGGTATTATTGGGACTTTGGGGATGGAAGCAGTTCAGAAGAAAAAAATCCAGAATATTTCTATACCTCGTCTGGAACTTATATGGTAGAATTAAAAGTATATTCTAAAAAGAATAAATCTTTTGAATCTGATTTTAGAACAGTAATTGTTAAAGATCGACCGGTATCAGTTGTAATAACCTCAGTGGTTTTGTCTAATTTTCCAGAATTTAATTGGTTGGGAGACTACTGGGATATTCAGGGCTTACCTGATGTTCGATTTCAAATAGTAGATGGCGTAACGACCTATTTAGATGGAGTAGAGATTGCTCAGGATGCTGATTTTAATTTATCTTATACGTACTATAGTGATTTTCCAATTACACTTCCGTATAACTCAAATTACTTGATAAATGTTCTTGATGATGATGGTGGTTCCGATGAGTTAATGTCTGTTGTAAACTTTAATCCATTATTATATTCACTAGATGAAGAACCAAGTGTTACAATTATTGATGGAGATTGTACAATAATTTTAAAATTACAGTGGGTGTATTAATTCGAATGGAAAAGCCTTACTTCTTATTCAGAATAGCTTTGTTAATTCTCTTAACAAGATTTGGCCCTTCGTAAATAAAGCCTGTATATATTTGAACTAAAGCTGCTCCAGCTTCTAGTTTTTCAAGAGCATCTTCTTCAGAGTGAATACCTCCTACACCGATAATTGGAAATGCGTTCTTGGATTTTGTCGATAGGTATCGAATGATTTCAGTAGATCTCTCTCTTACGGGTTTCCCACTTAATCCACCATTGCCAATTTTTTCAACAGCCTCCTTTGGCGTTTTTAGACCATCTCTACTTGTTTCCGTATTGGTGGCAACCACACCATCAATACCTGTGTTGGCAATTAGCTCAATAATTTCATCCAAAGCATTGTGGTCTAAATTTGGTGCTATTTTTAAAAGTATTGGACGTTGAACTTTTTTGGTAGAGTTAATTATTTTTAATTCACCTAAGAGTTCCGTTAAAAAGTCAGTGTCTTGCAGCTTGGTTAGGTTCTTAACATTAGGGCAGCTTACATTCACTACAAAATAATCAACGAAATCGTGCAACGCATTAAAGTTGTAGACATAATCAGCAATTGCATCATCATTTGAGGTTGCAGTGTTTTTGCCTATGTTTCCTCCAATAATCAAATTGGTTCTTTTCTTTTTAAGGTTCTCTACAATTGCATCAACTCCGATGTTGTTAAATCCCATTCTATTGATTAGAGCCTCATCTTCTTTTAAGCGAAACATCCTCGGTTTAGGGTTTCCATCCTGTGGTTTTGGAGTAGCAGTGCCTATCTCAATAAACCCAAATCCGTAATTTTCCAATTGATTAATTAGCACAGCATTTTTATCAAATCCAGCAGCAATTCCAATAGGGTTTTTAAATTTTAGTCCAAATAGTTCTCTTTCTAACTTTTTGTCTTCAATACCGAATATTTTTTTATTGATAGCTGCAACGCCTGGAATTGCATTAGAAAACCGAATTAATTTAAAGACAAAGTGATGAATTTTTTCTGGATCAAATAAAAAGAAAAAAGGTCTTAAGATCGCTTTATACATGTCGCAAGTCTGAATTTGACACAAAAATACTACTTATTAATTAACTCATTCAAAATTGAATAGACTTCTTCTGTATTCCAGTCATGTGCTCCTTTCATTTTATGCATAATGATTTTATTTTTGTCTATGATAATTGTTGTTGGGTAGCTATTTGTTTGAAGTTGAGAAGGAGTTTGACCTATAGCTGTGTATATAGGTAGTTTGTAATCATTGTCCGTAGCAAACTCTTTCAAAAGTACAATTGATTCATTTGGGCTAACGAGGATAAACTCGACATCGTTTTTATATTTGTCGTATAAGCTATTTATTGATGGCAATTCGGTTCTGCATGGTCCGCACCATGTTGCCCAAATATTGATGAAAATTGGCTTATCGGTATCGGATAACCTCATTTTCTCATTGTTAATATGCTGCAGGTTCCAGTCAGTTGATAAGAAATTGTCACTACTGTCATACTTTTCCATGCTGGGAGAGGATAGAAACAGTCCACTAATCCAAGTTCTTGTGGCTCCTCCCCAAGGAGTTAAGTATAAAAAAGCTAGAATTAACCCAAATCCAATCCAAAATATTAAATCTGACTTTTTCTTTTTTGATAATGTCATGCTTCAAAAGTAAAATATTCTTGTTTAGTAGAATGTCACCTATGTTTCAAATGATATATTTATTTGTTAATATTTCTAGTTGTTTGTTGGTGAATTCTGAAGAAGAAAAGCATCTGTTTAGGTGATAAGTCCTATTTTCGTACACTTAACGCATTTCATGATTAAAGGAAAGAAAATAGTAGTAGTTATGCCTGCATATAATGCAGCAGATACATTGGAGAAAACGTATAAGGAGATCCCTTTTGAAATAGTGGATGAAGTGATTTTGGTTGATGATCATGGTACCGACAATACAGCGGAATTAGCGCGTGAACTTGGAATTAATCACGTCATTCGCCATGATAAAAATAAAGGATACGGTGGAAATCAAAAGACTTGCTACAACAAAGCACTTGAGATAGGAGCGGATATTGTGGTTATGTTACATCCTGATTACCAGTATACACCGCAGTTGATTCATAGTATGTCTTATTTGATTGCAAATGAAGTTTATCCTGTTGTTTTAGGGTCTCGAATACTAGGGAAAGGAGCCTTGAAAGGTGGAATGCCATATTATAAATATGTAGCAAACAGAATTTTGACATTTTCTCAAAATATTCTTGTTGGACAAAAACTGTCAGAATACCATACCGGATTTAGAGCATTTTCTAAAGAGGTATTAGGGGCTATTCGATACAATGAAAATTCAGATGATTTTGTGTTTGATAACCAAATGCTTTCTCAAATTATATTCAATGGTTTTGAAATAGCAGAGGTTACTTGTCCGACTAAATACTTCGAAGAGGCATCATCAATTAACTTTAGTAGAAGTGTAACTTACGGATTGGGAGTATTAGGCACATCCTTTAAGCACTTTTTTACAAGAATTGGCGTTTACAAATGGAATTTGCTTAATAAAAAATAAATTGTGATTAAATCCATTCTGAAAAATCTTAAAAAGCAGTCTTTTTTCTTTTTGATATATGCAGCTTTTTTATTGATTTTAGTTGTTATCCTTTCCATCTTTTCTAAAACTGATGCTACACTTTGGGCAAATCAATTTTGGTCACCTTTTCAAGATGTTTTGTATAAGTACATGACATACTTAGGTGATTTTGGGATGGCTACATTGGTGGTGTTAGCTTTATTGTTTTGGAAATTTAAATATGCAGTTATTGCAATTTTAAGTTTTGCAGCAAGTGCTGGGATTACGCAGTTTTTGAAAAAAATTATTTTTGCCGATGTTAAACGTCCAACTCACCATAAAGATTTGTGGGGTTTGTACCGCTCTAAAGAATTGCATGTTGTGGAAGGAGTACAGCAGATGTCAGATTATTCTTTTCCTAGTGGCCATACTACTTCTGCTTTTAGTATTTTTTGTTTAATTGCATTATTGAGTAAAAATAAATGGATTGGTTTTGTATGCATTGTTTTTGCAATCTTAATTGCATACTCTAGAGTTTATTTATGTCAGCATTTTTACGAAGATATTTTTGTCGGGGCTATAATTGGGGGAATGGGGTCATTGCTAATTTATTCCTTTCTCGAAAATAAGACATTTGGAAGTTGGGGCGAGAAATCATTGCTAAAATTGAAATGAGAAGATTCTTAGAAAAGCCATATGGTTATCAAATGCTCTTAACTATTTTAGGGTTGGTTTTTTTTCTTCCTTATTTGGGAAGTGTTCATTTGTTTGATTGGGATGAAATAAATTTTGCGGAATCTTCACGTGAAATGCTAGTTTCGAAAAACTTTTTCCAGGTTCAAATTAACTTCGAACCATTCATGGAGAAACCACCATTGTTTTTCTGGTTGCAATCGCTTTCAATGAGTGTTTTTGGTGTTACCGAGTTTGCAGCTAGGTTTCCGAATGCTATTTTTGGAGTGTTAACGATGCTTACACTCTTTAAGATAGGTAAGACATTGCGTTCTGAAGTGTTTGGGTTCATCTGGGCTCTGATTTATTTTGGGTCATTTCTGCCAAACTTGTACTATAAATCGGGGATTATAGATCCTGTTTTTAATTACTTTATTTTCACCTCAATTTATTATTTAATTAGGCTTATTAATGTTGAAAAAGGAAAAGAGCAGAATAAATATGCTGCTTTGTCTGGGTTGCTTTTAGGGTTGGCAATTATTACGAAAGGACCAGTAGGATTGTTATTGCTGCTGCTGACTTTTGGGGTTTATTGGGCGCTCAATAGGTTTAAAAAAGTTGGCTCAATAAAAAGCATATTAATATTCATTGTCACAATATTTGCAGTGTCTTTTCTTTGGTTTGGATATGAGTTAATCCAGAATGGTCCATGGTTTATAGTTGAATTTGTAAAGTATCAAATAGACTTATTTACTACACCAGTTGCAGGACATTCGCAGCCGTTTTATTACCATTTTGTTGTTGTGTTAATCGGTTGTTTTCCACTCTCAATAATAGCAATTCCAAGATTTTTCAATAAAAAGGAACAAGATACTTTTGATCCGATGGAAATCGGATTTGAGAAGTGGATGAAAATATTGTTTTGGGTTGTAATGATTTTGTTTAGTATTTCAACAACGAAGATTGTGCACTACTCTTCGATGGCATACTTGCCACTTAGTTTTTTGGCTGCAACTTATTTGTTTAAACTTCACGAAAGAAAATTAGAGGCAAAAAAATGGATGTTGATTACTATCGGTTTTTTTGGATTCGTTTTTTCTTCCCTTTTAACTTTATTGCCAATTATTCTTGATAGAAAAGATGATTGGCTAATACCTAATTTAAAAGATCCTTTTGCCGCAGCTCAACTTTCAGTTGATATTCCAATTGCTGGTTGGGAGTTTTTAATCGGAGTGGTCTATTTTATTTCTATTGTTGTTGGATTGTATCTATTATCGAAGTTGCAAGTTGTCAAATCTGTATTAATATTGTCTCTGAGTACAGCATTTTGCTTATTAGTTTTTACAAGGGTTATGGTTCCCAAGATTGAAAGTTTTTCTCAGGGACCAATGATTGCATTTTATGAGAAATATAAAGGGCAAGATGTTTATGTTACTCCGGTAAACATGAAAAGTTATGCTCAATATTTTTATGCGGAAGTTGAGCCACTAGAAGATGGGAGTGCATTGGCAAACTATAAAAAGCAATTATTGGTAGAGTGCAATGCAGAATCGTTTAATGATTTGCCGCAAAAGGATAAAACAATTTTTAATTCGCAAATAGTAAATTGGTTAATGACCGGCGAAGTTGATAAGCCTACCTATTTTGTAGTTAGAGTTCATCATCAAGATAAAATTACTGATAAAGCTGATTGTGAGTTTATATATGAGGAAGGTGGTTTCGCTTTTTATAAAAGGAAGTAAACTTTTTAATTATTGCATTCACATTCTTCACAAGCTTGTTTGGTTTCAAAACCAATTGCATTACATCCACTGTATCCAGTAAATTCACATGAGTTTGTATTCTCATTGTAAAGCCAGCTTTCCCAATATGCCATGCATGTTACTCCTGTAGATACTTCATCATTACATCCTGAAGGTTTAGGTGTTGTACATTCTTTTTCGCACGAGCAAAGGCTTAGTAGGGCTAAAATTGATGTAAATGATAAAAGTCTCTTCATCGAATGGTTATTTAATTGCAATAAAGCTAATTTCTACATTAACACTTTTAGGTAAACAAGAAACCTCTACCGTTTCTCTTGCCGGAGGGTTTGTAGGAAAGTATTTTCCGTAAACCTCATTTACTCGTGAAAAACTATTCATACTACTTAAAAAGATAGAGCATTTAACGATGTTCTCGAAAGACATGTTTGCTTCTCCAAGA
>ENA-OSET01001312-OSET01001312.1-sediment-metagenome-genome-assembly--contig:-NODE-1312-length-25947-cov-3.991689_pt1 | contig 25947 bp, 23 predicted proteins | sample MGYA00237882_ERZ534229 | MGnify/ENA primary metagenome ERZ534229 (study PRJEB26408, sample SAMN06266212) | sediment metagenome | isolation source: Hudson Canyon methane seep mesocosm | place... | reverse complement strand
AATGCAGCGTTATCCATTGTAGAGCCAATTGCCTTATCACAAACAACTCAAATGAACATCGGTGCCATTTTAGCAACAACATCAAATACCTGTACTATTGCCGCTTTAGGTGATCTAACTGGTACAGGTTGCTTTGACGATTCAGCTACAGGAACTTTAGCTGCTATCGGTGTTGACGGTACTACAGGCCTTCAGGTTGACATTGCCTTAACAGCAGGCGCATCAGCAGCATCTGAGTTATCATTTATTCCTTCTTTACTGGATAATGGCCAAGGCGCGACATCACTCACTGGTGTCACACTTCAAGCATCACACTCACTGTCTTTAGGTGGCGCACTAACAATTGATAATGGCCCATTGGCTATTACCAATAACGTGACCTCTGTTGATTATCAAGTTGATGTAACATATCAATAAGCGCTAGTTTCCAAGCACATATATAGAAGGCGCTCTTTGCGCCTTTTATCTTTTTATATCCACAACGGTTCGACTTAAATCAAGAATAAAGTATACCCCTTCTATTTATCCCGCCTGACTTTCCGCTCAGACACTAAGCTCAAACACAAAAAACTCCACCCTGGCACGTTTATTTAATTCCTGATAACTGACTTATTCCGAGCAAAAACAATATCCATAGGAATAAAATCCAAAACTTACACGTCACCCAACAAGACCGTTTACGCAATTCTCAAAGAAGCCCACTTTATACTAAGGTAAAGAAACCTGTTATTATGCTTCCTGCTTTTGCCACTCATGTTACGCCCTAGCGACGATGAACAAATGCATAAACATATATGGGTATCTTAAATAACAAAAAATAGCACCAACTACTTAGATGATTATATAGATAAAACGGAACGACTACCTTTGCAAGATTCATCACTAAAAAACATTACTAAAAGATCCGCAATAGCTGCAACATTGACCACAGGCCTAACAGCAGGCACAGCATTAGCAGAAACATTCAATGCAGCGTTTACAATTATAGAGCCCATTTATTTGACTCAAACATCTCAAATGAACTTAGGTGCTATTTTAGCGACTACATCTGACACATGCACCATTACCACCTTAGGCGGCTTAACAGGTTCAGGCTGTTATAACGATTCATTAACCGGCACTTTAGCTTCAATCAGAGTGAATGGTACAAAAAAACTTCAGGTAGACATTGCATTAACTGCAGGCGCTTCGGCAGCCTCAGAATTATCATTTATTCCGACTTTACTGGATAATGGGCAAGGAACAACAACACTCACAGGCATCACACTTCAAGACCCTCACACACTTTCCGTAGGTGGTGCACTGACAATTAACAATGGCCCTTTGGCGATCACCAACAATGTGTCATCGGTTAATTTTCAAGTAGATGTGACATATCAATAAACACTCGCTCTAAAAATTCAGCCTATTCCAAAATATTTTTATATTAGAGATTTTTTAATACACCAATTTAACTACTTTCTATTGCCCGCTTACTGACTTCACGCCTAATAATTCCTATAGACCAAACCAAACGCCAACAAATACCCCAGAAAAATCGTAAATTATTCCGATGCTTACGCACGAGTCTTCAACACCACCTAAACAAACCTAAAGAAAATCCATGCCCATTACTACCGCTTAAAATAACCTGCCACGCCATCAAACCACCTCATTCGTTACATAGATTACGTCCTGATGATAAACAGATACATAAGCGTGAAGCATTGTCACAAAGCGATACAAAAAGGACTGAAATTAGACTAACAAGTCAAAATACTTAGCTATCGTGAATTTATAAGCATTTGAAATGTAAACATTTTAAAAATTACTCATCTGAGATTTGCTCTCTAATAAAGATGCTATATGAAGATGAAACGCTATTAGCCAAAAGCAAATAAAAATAGCACAAACCACAAAAATTATTATTTTGATTAAACGGGAATATTATCCATGAAAAATTTATCACTAAAAAACATCACTAAAAAATCAGCGATCGCAGCAACATTGATTACAGGCCTAACAGCAGGCACAGCATTCGCCGACACATTCAATGCAGCACTGACTATTGTAGAACCAATTGCATTATCACAAACAACTCAAATGAACTTAGGTGCTATTTTAGCGACAACATCTAACACCTGTACTATTGCAGCTTTGGGTGACTTAACCGGAACTGGTTGTTTCGACGACTCCGCAAGTGGCACATTAGCTGCGATCAGTGTAGATGGTACAACAGGTCTTCAGGTTGATATTGCCTTAACAGCAGGTGCTTCTGCAGCGTCAGAATTATCATTTATTCCGTCTTTACTGGATAATGGCCAAGGTGCAACATCACTGACTGGTGTCACACTTCAAGCGTCACACTCACTTTCTTTAGGCGGCGCACTGACTATCGATAACGGTCCATTAGCTATCACTAACAATGTCACCTCTGTTGATTACCAAGTAGATGTAACTTACCAATAAACGCTCTGAATTTATTGATATAAAAAAGGTGCTTTTTAGCGCCTTTTTCTATTTTTAGACTATCCGACATATGTCACATCTCGCTATTTCAATTAGTCACTTTTTCGTTCATTATTAGCGCTCGATTTTGAGGGTATGCTCATGTTCGGAAAAATAATTAGATCTTTTTTTACAAGCAACCATAACCCGCAAACTCCACACACAACTATTTAGATAAAAATAAACTCGAACTATGAAGCATCTTAAATTACTCGCCGTCATGACAACACTTTTTTGCATGACTACTCAGACCTTGGCCGGCCTGGTATTGAACCCCCAACGAATAGTGTTACAAGATAGAGAAAGAAGCGCGAGTTTGAAGCTACTTAACACCGGCGACGAAATGGGGCGATATCAGATCTTCTTTGAACATAAGTTTATGAAAGAAGACGGTAGCATCGTTAATATTGAAAACCCGGAAGACGGCGGCCCATACGCCGGCGATATGATTCGTTATTCTCCTCGACGAGTTGACATCAAAGCGGGTGGCACACAAACAATTCGATTAGCTGTTCGACGCCCAAAAGGGCTTCCAGATGGCGAATATATTTCGCACTTAGTTTCGAAACAAATTCCGAATAAAAAAGAGTCGACTGATTCAGATATAAGTGGCGCAGAAGTAGACGAAGATAAACAACTTTCATTATCAGTACAGCCGATTTTAAAACTAGCTATTCCAGTGATCGTCCGTAAAGGTCAATTAAAAACCACTGCAGATATAGACAATATCACACCCATTAAAGATGACGCCGGTCAGGTGAAAGATATACACTTTACACTTCATAGAGAAGGCGATTTTTCTTTATATGGCAATGTAGAGTTATATGAAAAATCTGATGATGACCTTGGCAAGCGAATCGGGTTTATCAGGGGCATTGCATTATATGATCCAACAGTAAAAAGGTTAGTACGACTTCACTTAGATGAAGCACAAAATTTGTCTGGTAAAGCCCTACAATTAAGATTTGAAGAAAATAAAAAATATGGCGGATCTAATATCGTTGAGAAAGACATCATATTTAACTAATCTCAATCTAGATTATTTCGTATGCCTAAATGCGCCAACCCCAAAAAGTATATTCAATTAATATGCTTGTTGGCATTTTCATTCCCCGTAATACTTCATGCAGAAAATAGCTCAAACCTTAACAACCCCACTGAAATAGCATACCCACTGAACGATGACGACCTCCTTGTCATATCTGTTGAATATGGCGAATTGGTTCTTGAAGAATCTTTATTTGTATTCCAAACCCCAGAAGCAACCTTTATACCGGTTCAAGGCTTAATAGACACGCTCAATTTTGCGTTGAATTTAGACTTGGATGCACTCACTATCGATGGATGGTTTATTTCAGAGTCTTCACTGGTATCTATCGATATCGCAAACAAGAGCGTCTTTATTCGAGGCGAAAAGCAAATATGGCCAAATACGTTTAAATATGCTGAAGATGGATTTGACCTATATATTGACCATCATTCTTTAGAGTCCTGGCTTGGACTGTCCTTATCTCTAGATGTATCACAACTCTCAATACAAGTACGCTCCGACACCGAACTTCCTATCGTATTAAAAAAACAAAGACAAAACAAACAAGACCAAATTAACCAAACAACAGTTGAATCACAAATAAAAGATTACGTACCTAATACCTACGACATGATAGGTGACCCCAGCCTCGACATTGAAATTTCCTATGACCTTGAAAAAAACCAGGGTAATAGCAATGCCTTTAGCGGTGCAGTATTGCAAGGCACAATGGACTTATTCAAACACTCTATGAGTACCAGTTATGTTAATCTCGACGGGGAAGCAGATTTAAGGGCCACCTTCTCACGGGCGGCTGGAACACTAGACGAATCAATGCCATTAGGCATAGACCAATACCGCTTTGGGGATGTATTTAGCCGTTCAGACACACTTTTATTTGGTTCAGCAAAAGGCAGCGGTTTTCATATCCAACGAGGAAAGAACTCATTACTTGACCAGAGTGGCGACATCTTAATTGAGGGTGATGCGCCTCCAGGTTGGGAAGTAGAGCTTTATAGAAATGGCACCTTGATTAACTTTACGTCCCCCTCGGCTAATGGTCTTTATCGTTTTGAAAACGTCGCGACTTTCTCTGGCGAGAATATTTTCGACATCCGAATATTCGGACCACAAGGACAAGCAAGAACGCGACAAAAAAAGATTACCGTAGGCGCTGGTATGTTAAAAAAAGACCGATGGGAGTATCAATTATACGGCTTGAAAAAAAATAATAATTTGATTAGCTCCACTATTAACAGCAATCAAAAAGTAAGCGATTTTCTACTATTAGAAGGTTCCTACGGTTTTAACGAATACCTTACTTTTCAAACCGGTGTTAATCGCATGACGCCAAACAATGCACTTGAACCCCATGACTATCAATTTTTAAGCGCCTTCACTTCGATAGATGGTAGCTTACTAAGCCTTAAATTTGCCAATGATACCAAAAGTGGTACCGCTTTTGCTTCATCATTAAAAGGCAGGTGGCTTAATACTAATTTAAACATAGATGTTTTTAAATTTAACAACTTAGTCAGTGATAGAAGCAGTAATGGCCAATTAAAATTAGATGCTAAAATCAAAGCAAATAGTTTAATCCACGACCTCATTTCGCGCCCTATTTCATACGATCTGGAGCTCCGTTTTACAGAACAGAGAGCAAGTAAGCAAAAACAATTTATGCTCTCAAATACGCTAAGTTCTTATGTAGGTCGTATGCAATTTGCAAGCAGCTTAAATTACAGTCATTCGAACTCAATAGTAGATGACGCGTTTGATGGAAAATTCAGCGTCATAAGACGCTTTACTAACTGGCGAACAAAAGCTGAACTAAGTTATGGCATTAGCCCTACCTCTCGTTTACATGGAGTCTTGACCAGTGCAAGTTATAAATTCAACAATTTTACTTATCAAGCTTCAGTCGACTACCTAACCTTTAATACTGGTATATTAACCCTCAGTAACACATTCACCTGGAGCTTCCGCCCTCTTGCGATGTCACTACTTACAGGCTTCAACGATGCTGATCGACATTTCATCGGCCTGAGTCTGACAACGTCTTTAACATACGACAAAACAACTCAGGATTTTATCTTTGATAAAAATGGCTTTTCTTCAAGCGCCAGAGTACTTGCTCGTGCTTACATTGACGATAATAGCAACCAGCAGTTTGACGAAAATGACCAAGCACTAGAGGGCATTATTTTTAAAGGCCGAAACGAATGGAAGACAACCCCTACAGACTCTAATGGCTACGCACTATTAACCGGCATTCCGAACCAAACCATGCAAAGAATTTCAATCGATGAAAGCTCCATCGACGACCCTTTTATGAGAGTTATCACTCCTCAATATTATTTATATTCTCATGCAGGAAAACAAAATGAATTAAGCTTTCAGCTAGTACCGACACTAGAGCTAGAAGGCCAGATGTTCAGGTCTATAGAAGGTAAACAATTCCCTTCTGCCAATGTGCCATTATTTTTGTACGATAAAAATAACGCGCTGTTCGCATCAACAAACACAGAATACGATGGCATTTATTTATTTGATAATATTATTCCCGGAAAATATCGCCTAGAAGTCAGCCATCCTTATCTTCAAAAACATCAATATAGCCCAATAGACAGTGTTATTATTGAAGCCGATGGCAGTGAAGGTGTCATCTACCTACCGACAATAATATTAGAAAAAACACAAACAGAAAAAGATACAATTACCTATTAAAATCAATAACTTAAATCTACGCTAGTCTAATAATATTCTTTCTGCAAGAATATTTAATTTGCAACAATTCACATTTTTCCCATTGCCGTTTGATTTCAGGCAACTATACTTCATTGAAAATAGTTGCACATCAACTCAAGAATGAGTGATTTATGAAAAGGAACCGAGCAAGAGAACTTAAGACGCTTTTACCGTTGTTTTTTTCAGTGGTATGCCTATTAGTATGTGCAAACAGTTATGCTGAAAGTTTTACTGCCTCAGTTAAACTTGAGCTCATCGACCCGGCTTCCCTTACTGCAGAACAGCTACTTCAATTTGGCACTGTAAAAAATATTCCAGATGGCCAATGCACAATGAATCCTGCAAATGGGGAGCTAAGAGGAACAACCTGCACTACAGCATACGCCCAACCTCCTCAAGTAAATATCTCTGGAGAGAAGGCATTAGCTGTCAGTGTATACTTAAGCGGAACTTCGTCTGATGCGATACATTTTGACCCTAGTCTATTTAATGGTTCAAACCATCAAAGCAACTTCAAACTGAGCAAGAACCTACATTCAGTCACCCTAGGCGGCACCCTTTCTCAAAGTTCGGCGTTTGTTAAAAATATATCTGAGCTGAATTATGATGTAGAAGTAGTTTACCCTTAAACAGTTATTCTCACGCCTGTTATTCGCTTTACCTTTAATCATATTAGACAACATGAAACTAATTATATTTTTTTCTGATTGGACCTTTTCTGCTTAGCCTTTATCTGCGTAATATTACTATCACCCTTTACTTCAATACGTATACATTGGGCCTGAATTTTATCAACAGTTTGTTCAACTTCTGACGCTTCCACAGGTTTACTATAAAAATACCCTTGTACAGACTCACATGCTAAACCCATCAACGACGATAGTTCATTCTGACTCTCCACACCTTCTGCAACAACCTGAAGTGAAAAGGTGTCCGCTATCGATAAAATTGCCTTGACCAAGGCATAATTCTTAGGGTTATTATCCAACTCTTGAATAAAACACCTGTCTATTTTTATATGATCAACGGGTAACTGTTGCAAGTGGCTCAAAGAAGAATAACCGGTCCCAAAATCATCTAGCGATAACAAATATCCTCTCTGTTTTAAAGCACGTAACGAGGTAATGGATTCCTCTCCATGCTCCAAAATAGCCGTTTCGGTAATTTCAAACACCAAACGCTTTGGATCAATAGAATATAAGCTTAGAATTTGATCCAAGTGCTCGATAAAGTTTGTCGCTGAGATTTGTTTAGCTGATAAATTCACTGACAGGGTCATATTATTTTTTTCAAAATAATATGACCAATATTCTAATTGCTTACAGGCCATATGTAGCACCATATCACCCACACTATGGATTAACCCTGACTCCTCAGCGACGGGTATAAACTCAGCAGGGGAGTATACATCTACACCGAGCTCAGGCTGGGACATACGTAACAGTGATTCAAAACCAATCACCCGCTTCTGGCTCAAACTGACCTGAGGCTGATACACCAGCATAAAACTGTTATTAAAAATTGCCAGTCGTAAAGCATTTTCAATATCCGCATGTCGCTTACTGGTTTCGGACATTTCATTTAGAAAAACCCGAAACGTATTTCTCCCCATATGCTTTGCTTCATACAAGGCTAAGTCAGCCGCTTTCACTAAAGCGTCTACTGTCAAGGCGCCTGCTACATTAAAAGCCACACCTATACTGCACTCGATAGCCAAACTAAGTGTCGTGCCATTAGCCGTTTTCAACACATAAGGCGCTGCCAACTCTTGTACTAACTTATCAGCTATATGACGACCACTTTCTTCTCCGCCAACAATATCTTCAATAATTACCGCAAACTCATCTCCGCCCAAACGAGAAATAACATCAATATCCCTTAACGTTTCTCTCAATCTATTAGCAACTTCCATTAATAAGGCATCTCCCATATCATGCCCATAGGTATCATTCACATTCTTGAATCGATCCAAATCAATGCTTAACAAGGACATAAGTGAGCCTTGCCTCTTAGAACGACTGGTAGCACGCATCAAGCTATCTTGGAAATAAGCCCGGTTACTCAAACCCGTCAACGAATCATAATTAGCCAAATGAATCAGACGCGCCTCCATCTTCACCCGGTCAATAATATCCTGAAATAAAACGATGACTGAATACTCACCATTTAGTTGCTGCGCGATAGTACAAATTGCCTCTATGGGTATTAGCTCACCGTCATTAGCAACCACATCCAGCCGATATCGCTGTACATCCTTTACCGATTGTAATTTATCAGATACGTTTTCAAATACACCTCTTTCATCATCCCCCATAAACAATTGATCAAAATTGGTGTGCACTAAAACTGCACTATCCACTTGTAAAATTTGTAAGGCTTTATCATTTGCATAGACAATAAAACCTTGTTGATCTAATTTCACAATGCCTTCACCTGCCGCATTAAGAATAATATCTTTTTCTTTCTGTAAAGAAGCAGCTTCTAATAATGACTTTGAGGCATTTTCGTTAGCATTGAATAGCGCGATAAACTGCTTAACTTTATTCAGCAAAATTTCATTTTGGAAGGGTTTAATAATGTAATCTACGGCGCCCGCCTGATAGGCTTCCAATAATTGGGATTGGTCATGGTCATGGTTGTAGCGGTCACCATGACGATGGGCAGGTATTTTGTTCGAGGGCAACCTGAAACAAGCCGAGCAACCTGATAGCCATCCATACCCGGCATATTGACATCAAGCAGCATTACGGCAAAACGCTGATTCAACACACATGCTAAAGCCTCTTCTCCACCACGGGCTTGCACCAGGTTAACACCGGGTAAAACTGACAGCATAGAGTTTATAGCGATAAGATTTTCTGGGCTATCATCTACAATCAATACGTTACATGAGCTGGGCGTCATCATAGGAAGTTCCTATATGAAATCAGGCTACAAAAATCGAACACAGTGATGTTTCTGTTAAGAATTTCGATACTAAAGCTAGCTGCTACAGCAACAAAATTCTCTTATAGATAAGTTAAGCACCAGACTCCCATGTATTCCAAGACTGTTTAGTTATAAACAATAAAAGGTAATAGCGTGAGGAAGTGTCGGTATATTTGACAAGCAGGTAAGACTATCATCGATATAAAATGGCTTATTAACCCTTATTCAAACTTTCATAACCCAGCAATATCAAGCGAATCGCTTTTGCGAACTCAACTTCAAAATCAAGTTTCATAAAGATCATATCAGGCCGCTGTAATACTTCTTCAAGGCAGGGTGTTGGGGTAGAGGCATGAAAACATCCAATCATCAACTCATGTGTCATTAATAATAACTCTGTCCCCTGTCCGGCTTTCAGAAAAGGAAGAATTCTTTCAACGCTCTTTCCTGTAGCATTCAGGCGGTCACGTAGTAGCGTTTTAAATTCAAGCGCACAATCTAATTCAATATTCTGTTCTAGCACTGTATGTAAAAGACTATTTAATCTTAGAAAGGTTTGTTGCTCAACCATGCTATCTGTCATTATTTTCAAAAAAATATCGATGCCGTTCCCCTCAGCACCCACCTTAGAATATGTAGCTAAAAAGTCATCTATAACATCAAATCGCAGGTTAAATTCCTCGGTATACAAGGCCAAAAAAACCTCTTCTTTCGTTTTGAAATAAAGATACAAGGTACCTTTTGTCAAACTGATATTCTCGGCGACATGCTTCATTAGCAAAGAGTCGTAATCTAGATGCGTGGTGAACAACTCACGTGCAGATTGAAGAATATCCTGTCGACGCTGCTCTTTCTGCGCGACACTCACTGCTCGACGTTTGATAGCTACCATATTAGTCTCTACTTCTTGTTACTTAGATTATTCTATTTAATATTTTGAAAACGGCGTATTCTACCCAGAATTGTTTAAAAAATATGCATTTATTTTTTTGCCTCGAATAAACTTAACTGAAGCGAGCTTCACGCTTATTTAGTGACGACTTTAGGTACGACATAAGGTAAAACGTCAGCATAGAGGTATAAATAAACTTGACAAGTGACCGACAGTCATCGTTAAATGACTCAAGGTTATTTATTAATTAAAACCCTAACAAACAACATGAACATATTGAGAATCAACTATGAACTACATCATGATCACAGGTGCAAGCGCTGGAATAGGCGAAGTATTTGCCAAGCAATTAGCGCAACAGGGAAACAACTTAATTCTTGTTGCACGACGCAAAGATAAGCTAGACCAATTAGCATCTGAACTAAGTGCTCAATATAGTATACAAGTCGAAACGATTGCGGCCGATTTGGCAACGATGTCATCAAGCCAAGAAATTGCTTACCATATTCAAGAAAAAGGCTGGCCTATTCAGGGCTTAATCAATAATGCGGGTTTTGGTGACCGAGGTTCTTTTTTGGACATATCACTAGACAGACAGCTTCAAATGATTCAACTGAATGTCACCACCTTAATAAATTTAACCTACCGTTTATTGCCGAACATAAAAAAGCAAAGCAAGCCGTATATTATTAATGTTGCTTCAACAGCTGCCTTTCAAGCAGGCCCTAACATGGCTATTTATTATGCAACCAAGGCATTTGTTTTGTCCTTTTCAGAAGCGCTACACGAAGAACTAAAAGCAGAGGGCGTTCAGGTTAGCACCCTTTGCCCTGGTGCCACAGATTCTGAATTCGCTGTTTCTGCGAATATGACCGATACAAAACTGTTTAAAGCGGGTGCGATGACAGCAGATGCTGTGGTCAAAAAATCTTTACGAAAGAAAAATAAAGCCATCGTCATCACAGGCTGGAAAAATATTGCCGGCGTTTGGTCAGGTAAAATGACGCCTCGTGTGATTACCAGAAGATTGGCCGGTTGGTTACAGGCTTAAGCCTGCTTTTGGGCCCTGCCCTGCGGGTCACATTCAACACAACTAATGCGTCGCTCAAACGCATTAGCTTAAAATATTTAACCAAATAGCTTTTGCCCCTAAGTATAGCAAATAACTTTCCTACTCTTGATTCAAGATATATTTTGATACAAAAATATCTCTTTATTCAAACCTTCTTCGTCTACACTTAAAGTTAATAATTTACCGCAAGAAAAGAGACAACATGGCCAAAATACTCATAGCCGACGACCAACTCGTTATGCGCAATATGTTCAAAGTAATATTGCAAGATGAAGGTCACGAATTAACCTTGGCTGTCAACGGTGCGGATGCATACGATAAAGCCAGAGCTAATCAGTACGACCTAGTATTAAGCGACCTGTATATGCCAGAGTTAGATGGCATTGAATTAACACAAAAATTAAGAGCGCTCAGCAAATATAATGGTGTGCCAATCTTAATTATCAGCACAGAAAAAAGTGCCGACAAAAAACAAAAAGGTCGAGAGGTCGGTGCCAATGGTTGGATAATCAAACCCATTACTAAAGATCGGCTGCTTCCAGCCATTCACAAATTGCTCGGTTAGGGAGTTTTCTTCATAAGCCTAAAAGACACTTTCAAATTCAGATTTAAATTAATGTCAATTCGACAGACTCAAATTCCCCTATACTTTTTCAGATAAACTAAGGATAAGGTCACTTTTTGTTCTATCTCTTATTTGATAATGCAAAAACATTATTTTTGATTGACTTTCAAACACAGTTCATTTTATATAAGGCACTACATTAAACAGCAAATGTACTCTAACAACTCCAATACAAATTCTAAGGAGCGCATATGTTCAAATCAGTAGATGTTTTAGATTATGTCACTGCTAAGCCTGTCACGGTTAAAGCAGATACAAATATTTTCAACCTTATTCATGAACTTATTGTGCATAAGGTAACAGGTGCAACCGTTGTAGATGATGATGACAACATCATCGGTGTTATTTCTGAAGTTGATTGCCTCCGTGCAATCCTAAATGGCAGTTATTACGGCGAAGTCAATGGTACCGTCGCAGAGTTCATGTCTTCCGATGTCGAATCAGTTTCTCCCGAGGCCGATATATTAGCCGTCGCCCAATGCATGCTAGACAAGAAACGAAGACGAATTCCAATAGTTGAGAATGGTAAATTTATTGGCCAGTTAAGTATTCGAAGTATTCTCAAAGCCATAAAAGAATTCGAAGTACCATACGATAAAACAGAAAGATAAAACCAAAGAATGAAATAAACAGAAAACGCACACCTTAGCTTTCGCGGGTGGCAGTTGTGTTATAGGGGCTAGAATGATCTCAATAACGTTTGTTGTCTATTTTTTTGCTATTCTGTTGCTAACCGCGACAATGTTAGCTATTTCTCATTTATTAAATCCTAAAGCGCCTCACCGTAAGAACAACCTCCCTTTTGAATCAGGTATTGTCCCGCAGGGCAGTACCGACCTTCGTTGGACTGTAAACTATTTTTTGGTCGCCATTCTTTTTGTCATTTTCGATATGGAAGCCGTATTCCTGTATGTCTGGGCGATTGTTGTGATGGACACAGGTTGGCCTGCCTTTATTGCGACCTCAATATTCATAGGTATTCTCTTAATCGCACTAATTTATGAATGGAAGATGGGCGTTCTAGAGTGGGGTAAAAAGCTTTCATCTACAGATAGATAACATACTGTTTCAGCTTAAAAGTTTAATCAACAATATAGAACAATAAACAAACTTTGAAGGTAAGCACATGCGTTGGAAACTCACTAAACCAGACGAAGCGATCGAAGCTGCACCATCTTTTGAAGAAATAATACAAAAAAATATTTTAGTGACTAAGTTAGAAGACCTTGTCGCTTGGGGACGAAGTAACTCCTTATGGCCCTTCAATTTTGGGCTGTCTTGCTGCTATGTCGAAATGGCGACAGCATTTACTAGCCGTCACGATATTGCGCGCTTTGGTGCGGAAGTTATTCGTGCTACGCCAAGAGAAGCGGATCTTATTGTTATTTCAGGTACGCCTTTTTTAAAAATGGCACCCGTCATCAAACACTTGTACGACCAAATTCTAGAACCAAAATGGGTCATCAGCATGGGTTCGTGCGCGAACTCTGGCGGCATGTATGACGTATATAGCGTGGTACAAGGTGCGGATAGAATTTTACCTGTAGATGTATATGTGCCCGGCTGCCCACCTCGTCCTGAAGCGCTCCTCTATGGTTTAACACTACTCCAAGAGGCAATACAGAATGGCGAGGCTAAACAACGTCGCCCAATTGGTCGCTTTGTTACCCCCGAAGAAGTAGACGATTTTGCCTGTCGTTCTCTGCGTGACGAAAAGCATAAAAACAGAATTGCCATGACCCAAATCGACAGTCCGGATAGCGTATAACTTTCAAAAAATCACAATAACATCTAAGAGATGAAGAAAATATGCCGGTAGACAGCACTGATTTTGAGACAAATGCACTTGATGTAAAAGGGGCTGAAACAGAGACTGAAAAAGAACAGCCTGATGTCATCGCCTATTTGCTGTCTCAAATCGATAGTAGTGATGCAATCACCCAAGAAAATTGCACCCAAGTGCCTACAGTTTGGCTTCCGGTCAACTCATTAATCGCAGCCCTAAAATGTCTAAAAGATGGCCCCTTCTGCTATTCTATGTTACTCGACCTCTATGGTGTCGATGAACGTTTAAGACAGCACACAGAATCGCAACCTAGCTGTGATTTCAGTATTGTTTACCAATTAATGTCTTTTCAGAAAAGCACTAAAAGCGACATCCGCATAAAAATAGCATTACAAGGCGATTACCCCGAAGCCCCGTCCATCATCAAGCTATGGCCTAATGCAAATTGGTATGAACGTGAAGTGTGGGATATGTTTGGTATCACGTTCAAGGATCATCCTTTACTGCGCCGAATTCTCACGCCGCCCACCTTCAAAGGCCACACCCTTAGAAAGGAATTTGCTGGGCGAGCAACAGAACAAACACCTTTTGAAATGTCCGACTTAAAACTAGATCAAGAACAAGAAGCACTTCGCTTCGACCCTGTGGATTGGGGCATGAAAAAACAATCTCATGACTCAGACTTTATGTACCTTAATTTGGGACCTAATCACCCGAGCGTGCATGGTGTATTTCGAATAGCCCTACAACTTGACGGTGAACGCGTCATCGATGCAGCCCCCGACATTGGCTATCACCATCGAGGGGCAGAGAAAATCGCGGAGCGCCAAACCTGGCATGGATTCATTCCATATACAGATCGAATTGATTACCTTGGCGGCGTCATGAATAACCTGCCCTATGTGATGGCTATTGAAAAAATGGCAGGCATAACCGTTCCCCCACGGGCGCAATGCATCAGAGTGATGATGTGTGAATGTTTTCGAATATTAAGTCACATGTTGTTTTACGGCACCTTTGCGCAAGACATTGGCCAGTTATCTACCATTTTCTATCTCTTTATTGATCGTGAAAAACTCTTTGGCATCATCGAAGCCATTACCGGTGCACGCATGCACCCGAGCTGGTTCCGTATTGGCGGAGTCGCTCAAGATTTACCGCTTGGTTGGGAGAAAATGGTTCAGGAATTTGTAGATGAATTTCCTGCCAAATTAGATGAATACCAAGTGCTAGCCATGGACAACTCGATTCTCAAAAAACGTACCGTTGGCATCGGACAATATTCAACGGCTGAAGCATTAGAATGGGGCATCACCGGTCCTAACTTACGTGCCACCGGGTTCGAGTTTGACCTTCGAAAAGAACGACCCTACAGTGGTTACGAACAATATGATTTCGATATTCCTACCGCCCAAAATGGCGATTGCTATGACCGTTGCGTGGTAAGGGTAGAAGAAATGCGGCAAAGTGTACGCATTATCAAGCAGTGTCTAAAGAATATGCCTTCAGGGCCCTATAAAGCATCGCACCCCCAAACAACCCCCCCAATGAACAATAGAAGTAAACATGATATCGAAACCCAAATACAGCATTTCTTAAATGTTAGCTGGGGGCCCGTCATGCCAGCAACCGAGTCAATGGTTGCAATTGAGGGAACCAAAGGCATTAACGCATACACCCTATTTAGTGATGGTTCCAACACCAGTTATCGCACACGAATACGAACACCGTCTTTTCCTCATTTGCAGATGATTCCATTAATCTCAAGAGGACTGTTAATACCCGATCTTATCGCAATTATTGCAAGTATCGATTTTGTCATGGCAGATGTGGATAGATAATGAATCCGATGAATAGTGGTGAACAGCCAAATACTGTGGAAATGATTCAGACCGACAAGCAACAAGTTAGCACTTGCCTGTCTGACGAAGAAAAGCAAGAAATAAACCACTTGCTTGAGCATTACCCTGATCCGGGTGGTGCCATTATAGACTCATTGAAAATAGTACAAAAATATCAAGGTTGGGTAAGTGATACCGCCATTTCAGCTTTAGCACAACACATGAATTTACCCCTAGCGAACCTCGAATCGGTAGCAACTTTTTATAATTTAATATTCCGTCAAAAGGTCGGCAAAACCTTAGTGCACCCGTGCAATGGCATTAGCTGTTTATTAATGGGGTATAAATCAGTCCATCAAAGTTTAAAACAACAATTAAATATAAACGATGGCCAAACCTGCCCTAAAACAGACATCACCTTAATTTCCCTACCCTGTCTCGGGGCTTGCGACAAAGCACCCGTGATGTTTGTTCGCCAGAGCAATCGAAGCGCAAAAGCCGAAACCGACAGCTTATTTGAGAACCTCAAACCTGAAGCGATTAAAGGAATACTTTCGCAACTCACAGATAACTCGTTGCCAGGAGACACTCAAGAATGAGTAACAGACCCGCTCCTACACACCCCCTTACGATGCACCTTAATCTCGAGGCTCCGCTTAATTTAGCCGATTACCAAGCAGCAGGTGGTTATGAGGGTTTCAAAGCAGCTCTGGATCAATCACCTGAAAATGTACTTGGCTGCCTTAAAGACTCTAACCTTAGAGGCCGAGGTGGCGCTGGATTTCCTACCGGTTTGAAATGGAGCTTTGTACCGCCACGCAAGGACGAAAATGATACGCGTTACTTAGTTGTCAACGCTGATGAAATGGAACCTGGTGCATTTAAAGACCGCTGGTTATTGGAAGGTGCACCGCATCAATTGATTGAAGGTTTGCTCATCGGAGCACATGCTATTTCAGCTAATGTGGGCTATATCTTCTTACGTAATGAATACACCGTAGCCGCCACGCGTTTACAAAAAGCACTTGATGAATGCTATGCCGCAGGCCTGCTGGGTAAAAATATTCAGGGAACCCAGCTTAATTTTGATATCTATGTCCACACCAGTGCTGGCCGCTATATATGTGGTGAAGAAACCGCACTCATCAACTCCCTTGAAGGTAAAAGAGCGAACCCTAGAGCAAAGCCCCCGTTTCCTCAAGTAGCTGGGTTATGGGGTAAACCGACCATTGTGAATAACGTCGAAACTTTTTTTAATCTACCCTGCATTATTCAATTTGGCGCCAAGTGGTACCAGTCACTAGGGAGACATAACGATGCGGGCACTAAAATTTTTGGCGTCAGTGGTCGCGTAAAAAATCCTGGTTTATGGGAGTTACCCATGGGCACCACCGCGCGTGAAATTATAGAAATACATGCTGGCGGAATGTCCGAGGGCTACACATTAAGAGGCTATTTACCGGGCGGAGGCTCAACCGATTTTTTACTGCCTGAACATTTGGATATTCCCATGGACTATAACGACATTGGCGCAGCTGGCAGCCGAATGGGAACAGGAACAATTACCGTGCTCGATGATAAAAATTGTCCGGTCGAAGCAGTACTCAACTTAGTCGGGTTTTTCGCACAGGAATCTTGTGGTTGGTGCACGCCTTGTCGAGACGGCCTACCTTCAGCCACCTATGTATTGCAGCAAATTGAAAATGGCAAAGGCAAATTATCAGACCTCGATTTTTTGCAAGACATCTGTGAGTTAGTCGCCCCCGGAAATACATTTTGTGCTTTAGCGCCGGGTGCTGCCGAACCACTGCAAAGTGGCCTGAAGTTTTTCCGCGAAGACTTCGAAAGACATATTAAAGAAGGGTGCTGCCCTTACCACTGAAACAAGTAGTAGAAGTAGATCTGATGTATTAATTTTTAGCAAAATAACATGGGATTAAGTAATGCCAGAAATACAGATAGACGGCAAAAGTTACCAGGTTAAAGAAGGCAAGAACCTTCTTGAGGTCTGTCAGGATCTGAAGTTGGAACTCCCCTATTTCTGCTGGCACCCTGCTTTGGGTTCAGTTGGCTCTTGTCGTCAATGTGCTGTGTTAATGTTTCAAAATGAAGAAGACCAAAACGGTCGAATTACGATGGCCTGTATGACGCCAGTGGCTGAAGGTCAGATCCTGTCTTTAAAAGCACCTAAAGTTGAAAAGTTCAGAGCCTCTTTAATAGAAGCGACCATGACCAACCACCCTCATGATTGTCCGGTATGCGAAGAAGCCGGTGAGTGTCATTTACAGGATATGACATTATTAAGTGGTCACATCGAGCGACGCTACGAAGGCCCTAAACGCACCCACAACAATCAATACCTTGGCCCCTTTATCAACCATGAAATGAACAGGTGTATCTCTTGCTACCGTTGTGTGCGCTTTTATCGAGACTATAGCGGTGGTACTGACTTAAATGTCTTTGCCTCTCGAAACAACGTCTACTTTGGTCGCGCTGAAGACGGCCCGCTAGAAAGTGAATTCAGTGGGAATTTGGCAGAAGTGTGCCCTACAGGCGTGTTCACCGACAAGACTTATAGTCAGCATTACACGCGTAAATGGGAGCTTCAGTCTGCGCCCTCGATTTGCACGCATTGCAGCGTGGGCTGCAATATATATCCCGGCGAGCGCAGTGGTATATTAAGAAGAATAACAAATCGATTCAACCCCGATATCAACGGCCACTTTCTGTGTGATCGCGGTCGTTTTGGCTATGAATTCGTCAATCATAACGAAAGAGCTAGTAAACCTTGGCAACGAAATTATTCAACACAATCTACTGATATTCTCGGTATTGAAGCAGCAAGTGATGCTTTACATCGGCTAGTAAAAGACAATACAAATATCATGGCCATCGGTTCATCCCGTAGCTCGCTGGAAAATAACTTCGCGTTATTATCACTTATGGGAGAAGACAATTTCTATGCCGATTCTCAAGCTGCAGAGTTCAAACAATTTCGATTGCTGTTAGAGCACTACCAACACATTCAAAACAGTTCAACCCTAAGTGATCTAGAAAAAAGTGATGCAGCCTTAATGATTGGGTCAGACTTAACACAAACCGCACCTCGAATGGCACTATCCCTAAGACAGATGACAAAGAATGCCGGCATTAAAAAAGCATCAGAAATTGGCGTTCAATACTGGAGTGCAGCTGAAGTTAAAAACATCACCCAACAGCTTACATCCCCTTTGCATATTATTAGCACACACGCCACGCGACTCGATGACGTAGCAGAATCTACGAGCTTTATTCATCCGCGAGAGCAAATCCTGTTGATAAATCGAGTGACTGGCTTGCTGACTGTCGATTCAGAAGAAAGCTCTTCCATTGAAAATAGTCCTAATGATAACAACACTCTCAATAACATAGCGCTTGAAAACCAAGCGATTCAAATCGCTAAAAACCTCAAAGAAGCAGATTTACCCTTTATTGTCACCAGTGTAAATATGGTGGATGAAAAAATACTGGCTGCTACTCTACAACTGAGCGAAGCACTTCATAAATTAAACAAACAATCGGGTTTGATTTGTGCGACCAATCACGTAAACAGTTTAGGCTTGAGTCAGCTGTGTAAACCTGAAAATCACCTGAGCAAAGCTGCCAATCATTTAGATGCCGCACTTGCACGACTAGAACAATCCCACGCCCTAGAAACCTTGATCATAATGGAAACCGATCTTTATCGTTACTATGCTGCTGAGACCTTAGATAGGGTATTAGATAAGGTAAAAAGCATCATTGTTCTAGATCATTTACTGACCCCTACTGCGCTAAAAGCAGACCTATTATTACCGACCACAAGTTTTGCTGAATACCATGGGTCATGGGTCAATTTTGAAGGTCGTTTACAAGCTTCAACATCATGCTTTCCTGCAAATGAACACCGCCACGCAGCGCACTTCTGGCTCAGTAATGGAACAAATTTCCACAGTATTATTAAAGATTTATCAGGCCTCAGTGAAAATTTCGCCGAACTGCCGTCTCTTTATCCTGTTAAATCAAATGACTTTAACTTAGCCCGTAAAACTATTCGCTCATCAGGCAGAACGGCTCAAAGAGCATTTATTGATATTAAAGAGATCCCCCCCGTTGGAGACGATGACTCACCTTATCAATTTTCACCAGAAGGCGTATCGAGCCATTCTCTAGGATCAAACCGGCTTGGATCAAACAGACTAGGAGCAAACAAACTAGGAACAAGCAGCACGCCAACACAAAGCACACCGACTTATATTTGGGCTCCATCCTGGAATTCAAACGAGTCGCTAAGCCAATTCCAAGATAATATCCACAGCCCCATACGCGGTACTAATCCTGGTCTGATGTTATTTCCTCACCAAGAGTCATCAAAAGAAACGTCTGATAACAGCTCTGGCAACAGCTCTAACAACAAGGACGAACAACAAAGTCTGATAGAGCGAGTCTATCCATCCTCATTACCAGAAGGATGCTTCGCAGCTGTGCCGGAGCACCATATTTTCACAGATGAAGAACTCAGTAGCTACGTGAGCAGTATCCGACAGCAACAAGCTGAACCGAGTATCAAGATCAATGCTCACCAAGCAGGCTTGCTGGGATATAAATCTGGCGATCAAGTGAGCATCTCATTTGGGCAATCACAAACAAACAATCTAGACGATAGCCCTCTCAGCACAGAAGCACTTATTTTATACATTGATGATGAAATTTCAGATGGCCTTGCCTTGGTTCCTGCACCACTGCTACAACGCTCTTTATTGAATTCGCCAGTATTGATCTATTTGGAGAAGGCTCATGCGTGATTATTTAATGCCGCTGATCATTTTAGTGATATTACTCTTATCGGCTGCCATGCTCACCTGGGTTGAACGCCGAGTGCTAGGTCTCTGGCAAGATCGCTATGGTCCAAACCGGGTTGGCCCGTTCGGACTATTACAAGTCGCCGCCGATATGGTCAAAATTTTCACTAAAGAGGACTGGATCCCACCGTTTGCTGATAAGGTTATTTTTGTCGTAGCCCCAATGATTGTGATGATCATGATGTTGTTAGGGTTTGCCGTCATCCCTTTTTCGCCTGATATTTTCATCACAGATTTCGATAACGGTTTATTGTTTTTATTAGCGATTAGCTCGCTTTCTGTTTATAGCGTCATGCTGGCAGGATTTTCCAGTAACAGTAAGTATGCATTATTAGGTGCCTTGCGAGCCGCTGCGCAAATGCTCAGTTATGAGGTATTCATGGGTTTATCGCTCATGGGTATCGTGATCATGACTGGAAGCTTTAGTTTAAGAGACATCGTAGCAGCACAAACCGACATTTGGTTTTGCATTCCACAAGCCATCGCATTATTTATTTTTATGATTGCCGGCATTGCAGAAAGCCACCGAGCACCATTTGATTTACCTGAAGCAGAGCATGAAATTGCAGCAGGCTTTCATACAGAATATTCCAGTATGAAGTTCGGGATGTTTTTTATCGGGGAGTATCTCGGTGTATTCTTAATCTCTGCGATGATTGTGACCTTATTCTTTGGCGGATGGCACGGGCCCATTCTGCCACCTATTGTATGGTTCTTACTAAAAACCAGCTTCTTCGTCCTATTCTTCATTTTATTGCGCGCTGCTACTCCTCGACCACGTTACGATCAACTAATGTCTTTTGGTTGGAAGTTTATGCTGCCGCTGTCACTGATTAACTTACTTATTACGGGCGCCATTACCTTGGCTATGGGGGCAAGTTAAAACATGAAAAGTCAAATCAAGACACTGTTACAAGTTTTAAAGCATACCTTCACTTCACCGGATACGGTTCAATATCCTGAAGAGAAACCGTATCTCGCTCCACGTTATCGGGGCCGTATTGTATTAACCCGAGACCCGGATGGAGAAGAACGCTGTGTTGCCTGTAATTTATGTGCCACCGCCTGCCCGGTTGATTGCATCTCTCTTCAAAAAACAGAATTAGACGATGGCCGCTGGGTAGCAGAAACTTTCGACATTAACTTTTCGCGCTGCATTATGTGCGGTTTTTGTGAAGAAGCCTGCCCGACGCACGCCATCCAACTTACACCCGATGTGGAGATGGGCGAGTATGATCGTCAAAACCTGCTCTATCGTAAAGAACATCTACTAATTAATGGCACAGGAAAATACCACGATTACAGTTTCTATCAGGTCAGTGGTAAAGCTATTGATGGTAAGGCTAAGGGCGAAGCCGACAACGAGCTTCCTCCCATAGATATCAGGAGCCTATTGCCATGACTGAAGAACTGACACTGCTGTTTTCATCGATACCCAATGTTCTGTTTGTGATTGCCTCTGCAGTCGCCTTGATTTCAGCGATGCTCACCGTCACCCGGCATAATGCCGTACACGCCTTGCTGTATTTGGTCATCACCATGATGGCCATATCTTTAATTTTCTTCTTGCTGGGGGCCTCTTTTGCCGCTGCCCTGCAAATCATTGTTTATGCTGGCGCCATCATGGTGTTATTCGTATTTGTGACCATGATGCTGCACCAAGGCGAGTCCACCATCATTCAGGAAAAACAATTATACCAACCCAGTAAGTCGCTTGGGGCTGCGGTACTCTGCGTCATTCTATTGGCTGAAACATTATTTTTACTCAGCCCTTTAACGGGTGAAGAACCCATAAATCTTTCTATAGCAGACACAGCGGCTAACGTCTCTGGCAATATTGGCGCACGAGAAATAGGCCTCACGCTTTTCGGGCCCTATTTACTCTTAGTCGAAATATCTGCACTACTGTTGCTGACCGCCTTAATTGGTGCCTTTCATCTTGGCCGTCGCCATCAGGAGAGCGAATTATGATCCCACAAGAATTTGTTCTATTTTTCAGCTTAGCGTTATTTTGCATTGGTGTATTTGGTGTATTGGTAAGACGTAACTTACTGTTTATATTGATCTCGATTGAAATAATGTTGAATGCGGTTGCTGTGCTGTTTGTTGCGGCTTCTCACTATCATAATAGTGGTGATGGCCAAATTATGTACTTGTTGATATTGACATTGGCGGCCTCAGAAGTCGCCGTTGGCTTGGGTTTACTAATACAAATGTATCGACGCACCCATACCCTCGATGTTGACCGTCTTTCAAGCATGAAGGGCTAGGAGAAGATCATGGATCATCAAACGCTAACCAAGCTTTTACTGGCCGTACCACTACTGCCACTATTTAGTGCCACCTTGTTGATACTCGCTCCGTTATTTTCTATCAAACTACCTAAGCAACTGGTTGCATTGCTCGCTGTTGGTTCAATGGCTACGGCGGCTTTATGTACCGCTTTTTTACACCAAGGCCTTGGCGATCTAACTGAACCGGTCATCCAACATGTTTACGGCACCTGGATGCAAGTCGGTTCGTTTTCGGTCGCTTTCGGCTTTCATCTCGATGCACTTTCCTTGGTGATGATCTCCATAATTACCGGTGTCGGTACTCTGATTCATTTGTATTCCGTCGGTTTTATGGATCAAGATAAAGATTTTCAACGCTACTTTGCGTATCTAAATCTTTTCGTCGCTGCCATGTTGATTCTAGTTTTGGCCGATAACCTATTACTACTCTTTCTGGGCTGGGAAGGTGTGGGTCTATGTAGTTATCTACTCATTGGCTTTTGGCACAGTGAGACCAATAATAACCAGGCCGCTAACAAAGCCTTTTTGATGACGCGCATCGGTGACACTGGCATGGCGATCGGCATGTTTCTGTTGGTATATCAATTCGGTACTTTGGACATTCAACAAATTCAAATTTCCGCAGCCGAGTTATGGCCACTTAGCAATTCATCAGCACCTTATGCATTTGATATGGTAACCATATGTTGCTTGCTCTTGTTGGCGGGTGCAGTCGGTAAATCGGGACAACTCCCCTTACAATCATGGCTTCCTGATGCAATGGCTGGCCCGACGCCAGTCAGTGCATTAATTCATGCCGCTACCATGGTCACAGCAGGTGTTTACCTTATTGCACGTTGTCATGCCTTGTTTGAATTATCACCATTGGCGATGCAATGTGTCGCCGCCATAGGTGCCATCACATTATTTATCGCAGCCAGTGCAGCATTAGTTCAGAGCGATGTAAAACGTATCTTGGCTTACTCTACAATAAGTCAAATCGGTTACATGTTTCTAGCGCTAGGTGCAGGGGCGTATTCTGCTGCCGTATTCCATTTAATGACCCATGCCTTTTTTAAGGCTCTGCTCTTCCTGTCAGCTGGCGCATTAATATATTGCATGCACCATGAACATAATATCTTCCGTATGGGTGGTCTGCGTAAAAAATTGCCATTAGTGTGGGGGTGTTTCCTGGTCGGCTGTGCCGCCTTGGCCTCCTTACCCTTAATGTCAGGATTCTTTAGTAAGGAGCTAATTCTGGAAAAACTGCTCGATAACCATATGTATGGCTATTGGGTCGTGGCGATCGCAGGTGCTTTTCTAACCGCTTTTTACAGCTTTCGCCTCTTGTTCGTTATTTTTGAAGGTGAAACGAAAAAAGAACCCGATATGCAGCCCACTAAAACCATGATAGTGCCACTTTCCGTTTTAGCATTATTGGCTATTTTTGGCGGCATACAACCCCAAGGTTTAGTGGCTTTATTCCAACCGACTGCAGGCCAAGAACATAATATTGGCATTATCGCCTTTACCATAGCAGTGCCTATATGTGCGGTTCTTTTCTCCTTTATTCAATTTAAAAGAGGGGTATTCGGAAGAGAACTCAAATCGGTTACCTTAATGAGAGTCCGTGACTTTCTATACAGTGGCTGGGCTTTTGATTGGTTTTACCAAAAGTTTTTTGTTAAGCCGTTTGTTACCTTAGCTGAGAGCAACAAAAACGACATAATTGATCAGGCCTCAATAGCATTAATTAATTTTAGCCGTTTATTAAACAAGCTCTTTTCAAGACTACAAACGGGAAGTTTAAGGTGGTATAGCGGCAGCTTAGTACTTTTCAGTGTGGCAGCGCTGGGATTTTTAATCATCACATAATCTGTTTTGACAGGAAAAAAACATGATACTAACAAGCTTAATTTTGATTCTATTAGTCGGCGGCATTGTCGCATGGGCCAGTGAATCTTTTAGCCAAAATGCCCCCAAATGGGTAGCGGCATTAAGCCTTATTATTGCAGTGTACCCTTTACACTTTGCATTCATCCAATTAGCTGAAAATAACACGCAAACCTGGCTGATTAATGAAATATCTGCTTGGATTCCACGTTTCAATATCACCTTTCATTTCGCGATCGATGGTTTGAGTTTACTGCTAATTCTATTAACACTTTCAATGGGACTGATTGCGGTCATGTCTGCCTGGAAAGAGATTCAGTATCGCACCGGTTTTTTCTACTTTAATTTACTCTGGTCTTTAGCCGGTGTCATTGGCGTTTTCTGCGCATTAGATTTATTTTTATTCTTTGTCTTATGGGAAGTAATGCTGGTTCCAATGTACCTTCTCGTCGCTATTTGGGGATATGAAAACAGGCGTTATGCCGCCATGAAGTTTTTTATCTTCACTCAGGCGGGGGGGCTGTTGATGTTACTGAGCATCTGTACTTTGGCACTATTGCATTATCAGCAAAGTGGTGTGTTGACCTTTGACTATATCGATCTATTACAACACCAGTTAAACCCAACGGCCGCATTATGGGTAATGCTTGGATTTTTTATCGCCTTCATTATTAAGCTGCCTATTGTACCGTTTCATAATTGGCTACCAGATGCCCACACCCAAGCACCAACGGCAGTGAGTGTCATTTTAGCCGCGGTATTACTTAAAACAGGAGGCTACGGGTTAATCCGATTTGTACTGCCGTTATTTCCTGACGCATCTATGAGCATTGCGCCGATGGTGATGGGTTTAGCCGGTATCACGGTTATCTATGGTGCGGTTATGGCTTATGCTCAACAAGATTTGAAACGCCTGATTGCCTATACCAGCATTAGCCATATGGGTTTTGTGCTGCTTGGCTGCTACGCGATGACTCAGCAAGCATGGCAAGGTGCGGTGATGCAAATGTTAGCCCATGGTGTCAGTGCAGCAGCATTATTTGCACTTGTCGGGGCGATTCAATACAGATATCACACCCGCGACTTAAATGAGCTAGGCGGGCTCTGGCAAGTCCTTCCAAAATTAAGCGCCGTTGGTCTTTTCTTTGTGATTGCATCACTGGGAATGCCGGGATTAGGAAATTTTGTCGGAGAATTTCTAGTTCTGGTAGGCAGCTTTTCGACTTATCCCAAGCTTACCATCGTTGCAGCATCTGGCCTTATTCTAGCGGCAATCTACTCATTGGCCATTGTACAAAAAACATTTTTCGGACCGCTTAAACTTGACCAAGCAATTGATCTTGACCGCCGTGAAATAGTAATGATGATGAGTATGGCTATTTTATTAGTATGGATAGGGCTACATCCTCAACCTTTTATTGATCTGGCACAACAAACGCTAAATAATTTTCCTTTAGGAGTTCAGAAATGAATGTAGCGCTAGGATACGCCT
>ENA-OSET01001303-OSET01001303.1-sediment-metagenome-genome-assembly--contig:-NODE-1303-length-26014-cov-4.129853_pt1 | contig 26014 bp, 27 predicted proteins | sample MGYA00237882_ERZ534229 | MGnify/ENA primary metagenome ERZ534229 (study PRJEB26408, sample SAMN06266212) | sediment metagenome | isolation source: Hudson Canyon methane seep mesocosm | place... | reverse complement strand
CCACCGAACACGACGGCACCGACCAGGCCCATGAACGCTGCAGTCAGACCCGACTCGGCGGCACCCAGCTCGTTGGAAGCACCTATGAACACGTTCTCTACCGCCAGCACCCGACCGCGCATGTCCTCGGGGGTGGCAAGTGGCACGATGGTCAGGCGCACGAACATGGATACGGCGTCGGCGCCGGCCAGCACCACGATGGCGCCGAACGCCACCACGAAGTTGCTGGTCAGGCCGAGGCAGATCGTGCCGAGACCGAAGACGGCGACCATCCAGAGCAGGCGCCGGCCGAGGTGGCGCCGCAGTGGACGGATCGAGAGGCCGACAGCCACGATCCCGGCCCCAATGCCCACCGCCGCCCGGAGCCAGCCCAGTCCCACGGCACCGACCCCCAGGCGGTCCTCGGCGATCGCCGGTAGTAGGGCCACCGCCCCGCCGAACAGGACGGCGAACAGGTCGAGGCCCATGGCCCCGAACAGGATCGGGCTACGGCGGATGAACCGGAGACCCTCGAAGGCGTCGTGGGCCGCCTGGCGGGCCCCCGAAGTGGCCAGCCGGCGAACGTCCGACGACGGTACGAACAACACGATGACGAAAGCCACCACCAGGGCGGTGGCAGCCAGCAGGTAGGGCAGCGACTCGTCGGCCACGAAGGCGAAGCCGAACGCCACCGGGCCGGCGATCATCCCGGCCTGGAACCCCACCGTCTTGAGCGCCACCACCCGGGCGACCACCTCGGGCGGCGAGAGGTCGATGGACAGCGCCCTCCCGGCCGGTGAGGCGAAGGACCGGGCCACCCCGAAGAACACGACGATGGCGAAGATCGGGGTTATCGATGTCGGGTCGGTCCGTGAGTAGAGGAACAAGAGCAGCGAGGCCACCGCCTCGCCGACCAGGGCCACGGCCAGTACCTTCCGGCGATCCAGTCGATCTGCGATCGAGCCGATGAACGGGGCGAGCACGGCCACCGGCAGGAACTCGGCCAGGCCCAGCAGGCCGAGGTCCAGTTCCCGACCGGTCAGGTCGTAGACCTGCTTGCCGATAATGGTGATCTGGCCGATCGTCGCGAAGGTACTCAGGAAGTCCGTGACCAGCAGGACCTTGACCCGCAGGGGAATCTGCACGGGCACGGTGGCGCTCATCGGCAGCCCATCTCAGCCTGCTCCCATCGGCCGCCACGGTAGGGGTAGCCCACGGAGGCCCCGGTATGAGATGGCCAGCAGCGCCGGTCCACCGATGACCAGCCGTAGGGCGCCGATGGCAGTGGGGTCCATGTCGTCCGGGCCCAGGGCCTGGGCCGTGCCGGTGGTTCCCGTCATGGCCATGGCCGCCGCGATCAGGAGCGGCCCGGCGAGGTTTCTGGAGCCTCGAGCGGCGGTCAACGGCTGTCGAACCGGCTGGCGAAGGACGGGACCCGGCCGGGCTGGGCCGGGATTCCGGGCTCGCCGGGGTACTGCATGGTCTCGGGGACCACCGGCCTGGGAGGGTCCGCGGCCAGCCACAGGCGCAGGAGGTGGCGGCGGCGTTCCGGGTCGTCGGTGAAGGCCGATCGGGCGTGGAACACGGTGAAGTTGTTGGCCACTACCGCCTCGCCCGCCGCCATGGTGAAGTCCAGCGCCAGGTCGGATCGGTTGGCCGTCGCCTCGAGGAGGCCGATGGCTTCTCGGTCGGCGTCGGAGAGGGTGATGGACGGATCCTCGTCTGCGGCTATCTCGACGTACTCCCGGACGAACCGCCCGCTCACCATGCCTTCGCACTCGCTGAACACCGGAACCAGGTGTGGGGTGACTGGCTCACTGTCCGGTCCCTGTTCGCCGAACCGGTGGTAGCGGAAGCCGCGGACCAGCACGGCCAGCAGGTCGGGTCGTTCGCGTCGTATCTCCTCGAAGATCGAGAGCGAGCTCACGAACCGGCTGACACCACCGGAAGGCGCCGGTCGTATGCACAGGAATGACAGCAGGTCACCCGGGTCGGAGTGCGGCGAGAGCTCCGAGCGGTTCCGGTAGGCACGGGCATGAGGGTCGGCGTCGGTCACGTTGATGACGTGGCCAAGCCGTTCGCCCATGACGCTCTGCGACACGGCCCGACCCAGGCGGAGCCCGATCCCCCAGAACATGAGGGCCACCTCCTCGACCGTGCACCGCTCCACCGGCAAGCCCCGCAGGACGGCAATACCGCGCCCGTGCAGCACCTCCGCCCGGAGGTCGTCCACCAGCGAAGCCAGGGCTCCCAGCGGCAGGTCGTCGGGACCGGCCTCCACCGGGTCCACGCTGTCTGCGGCCAACTGACGGGCTGCCGCCTCGAGGTCGGCCAGGTCGCCGGCCGGGATGTCCACGGCGATGGCGTCAACGTCGGGGACGTCGGCCCTGTCCCAGAGGTTGGCCGCCGGGATCGTCACGAGATCAAGGCCCATGATGGGGAACCTACGCGACGTCGGGCACCGGCTCCGGTGTCCGCCCGGCGGCGATTAGCAGCCCCAGGGCGATGGTGCCGTAGAAGAGGTATCCCACGGCCCAGGGCGTGGTGGAGGTCTCGATTCGCATGCCGATGAACGCGGCTAGCAGCGAGGCCCCGGTGAGGGTCATCATGCCCAGGACGCCTGCGGCCGTACCTGCCACGTCACCCAGCGGTTCCAGTGCCCTAGACATGGCCACGGGGGTGACCAGGCCCAGGAACGTGTTCGAGACAACCACGAGGGAGAACCATGTCCAGAAGCCCGGGGTCCCGCCGGCGGCGAGGGTGAGGGCGAGCAGTGTGGTGGCCAGGACCATCGCCGTCGTGAGGACGAACACCCCGACGCGGTGTGCACCCCACCGCCCTATAGCCGGGTTCGCCCCGATGAAGCCCAGGATCATGACAGCGGCGGAGGCCGCGAACAGCACGGCGAACTGGTCGGCACGCCCGTAGATGACGTCGAACACCTGCTGGGTGCTCCCTAGGAAGATCAGGAAGGCGCCGTCGGCGAACAGGAGCGCCGACCCGTATAGGACCGTGCGGCGGCAGGTGACGACGCGCCGGAAGGCGTCGATCGTCGGCCGGACCCGCAGGGGCCGGCGGTTCGCCGGGTCCAGCGTCTCTCCGAACCGGATGCTCCAGGCGACGATCGCGGCGGCCAGCAGGAGCCCGACCGCGTACACCCATCGCCAGGAGGCCATCCTCAGGATCCCCTCGGCTATCAGTGGCGCGATCACCGGGCCGAGGAGGAACACGGCCATGATGGTGGTCATGACGCGGGCCATCCGGTCGCCCGTGAAGAGGTCCCGGGCCATGGTCAGGTGCATAAGCGATGCCGCCGAGGCGCCCAGTCCCCAGACCAGGCGGCTGGCAAGGAGGAACTCGAAGTCGGTGGCCAGCATCGACCCCGTGGCGCCAAGTGCGTACACCGCCATGCCGAAGCGCAGGGTGGGTGCCCGTCCGAAGCGGTCGGCGACAGGTCCGTACACGACCTGGCCGGCGGCCATGCCCAGGAAGTAGACGGTGATGGCGAGTGTGATCCGGTTTGATCCGGGCGGCAGGCCGACATCGGGTCGCATCTCGTCGAAGGCCGGCAGGCTGGCGTCGATCCCGAATGCCATGGACATGCCGATGAAGGCCAGGAAAAAGATGGTCTCCCACTCGTTGCGCCCCTGTCCCGTTGCCATTGGCGCAGTCTGGCTGGTCCATGGTCCCGATCGGGCCGGTGCCCGTTTTGGTGGCCTAGCGTCGCCACATGGAGCAGGTCCCTGTCGTAGACCTCTCGGCGCCGCCGTCGGCTTCGCTGGCTGCGCTGGACGCGGCATGTTCCGACCACGGGTTCTTCCTGCTGGAGGGGCATGGACTGGACGACCTGGTCGATCGCACGTGGGCCGCCACCCGTCGCTTCTTCGCTGCCGGGTCGAAGGTCAGGTAATTGATTCGCCGGACCGCCGACCTGGCCCTGGGCGGGTACGACCGGGAGCTCACCAAGCGGACCCGGGACCATAAGGAGGTCTTCGACTTCATCGACCCCGACCTGGGGGTGGACGACATCCAGATCGACCGTTTCCGGGTGGCCTGACGGGCCCGGATCGGCGAGGATGGGGTGGTGGAGTTCAGGACTATCGATCAGTTGCAGGCCGGACTGGCCGAGGTGGAGTGCTCGCCGATCGACAACGGCACCCTGGAGTTGATCGTCCGGCGACCGACCGTCGATGAACGCGAGGTCCTGGACGAGGCGGCACTCGGTACCACCGAGGGTCTGGTGGGAGACTCCTGGAACCAGCGGGGGAGCTCGCGGACCGACGACGGCGGACCCCACCCGTACATGCAACTCACCATCATCAACAGCCGATTCCTAGCCCTCATCGCCGGTGATCCGGAACGCATGGCGCTGTCCGGAGACCAGCTGGCCGTGGATCTCTCCCTTGGCTCCGACGACCTTCCACCCTGGTCCCTCCTGTGGATCGGCGACGCGGTCATCGAGGTGACCGACCAGCCCCATACCGGCTGCGCAAAGTTCACGAAGCGGTTCGGCCTGGATGCCTTCCATTTCCTGAAGAACGATGTCGGCCAGGCGATGAACCTGCGGGGGATCAACGCCCGGGTCGTCGTGCCGGGCACCATCCGGCGGGGTGATCGCATCATGGTGGAGCGACCGTCCGGCTGACCGGCGGAGGCCCGCAGCAGGCTGCCCACGTCCGGACCCCGGTGCCCTCGTAGCCTCGCCCCATGCGCACGGCCATAGTCACCGGTTCGTCGAGCGGAATCGGCGAGGCCCTCTCGCTGGACCTGGCCCGATGGGGTTGGAGGGTCTTCGGGTTCGACCTGACGGCTGGCGACTCGCCCATGACCTCCTCGGACCTGGCCGGGTTCGGAGGATCGGTCGAGCCGATGGTCGTTGACGTCACCAGCCACGCGGCGGTGGAGGCGGCGGTGGCCAGCGTCCTGGCGGCCACCGGAGGCACGCTCGACGCCGTGGTGGCCAATGCCGGGATCCGGGAGGCCGGTGCCTTCGAGGAGACACCTGCCGTCGACCTGAAGCGACTCTTCGATGTCAACCTGGGCGGCGCCATGCACCTCACCCGGGCTGCCCTGCCGGCGCTGCGATCCACCCCGGACTCCCGGATTGTCATCGTGTCATCGGCCGGTGGGCTCTCGGCCCTGCCGGGGCTGGCCGCATACTGCGGGTCCAAGTGGGCGCTGGAGGGATGGGCCGAGTCGCTCGCCCATGAGCTGTTCCCCCAGGGGGTGGGCGTGTCGGTGGTGGAGCCGGCGTCGGTCCAGACCGGGCTCTGGGACGCCGGGACGATCCACGGCGACCCGGACGGTCCGTACGCATCGGTCATACAGGCGTTGGAGGACGGAGACGACCGTGCCTGGGCGCGGGCACTGGATCCGCACAGCGTGTCGGCCACCATGGTCGCCGTCGTCGAGGGTCGACGGGGCCTCCGGCACCCGGTCGGTCTCAGCGCCCGTGCCCGATTCCTGGCCAGGGGCGTGGTTCCCGCCGGCCTGCAGCGACGGATCATCGGCCGCTTGACCCACCAGGATCCGCCGGTCCGGTCACCCCGGAATCCTGACGGCGTGATCATGGTGACCGGCTGCTCTTCGGGCTTCGGCCTGTATACCGCCGTGGAGCTGGCCCGCCGGGGTCGGCGGGTGGCCGCCACGATGCGCGACCTCTCCCGCCGTGGCCCGTTGGACGCCGCTCTGGCCGAGGCGGGGGTGGCCGACCGGGTGGAGGTCCTGAGGTTGGACGTGACCGACCAGGCCTCCATAGACGAGGCGATGGCGGTGGCCGACTCCTGGGTTCGCCTGGCCGGTGACGTGGGCCGCCTGGTGGGGCTGGTTAACAATGCCGGCGTGCTCGCCGTCGGACCGTTCGAGGAGATGTCTTCCGACGCCGTCGACCGGGTGCTGGACACCAACCTCCATGGCACCTTCGCCGTCACCCGGGCGGTGCTGCCCCGTCTGCGTGGGCACGGTGGTCGCATCGTGTGTGTGAGCAGCTCGAGCGGCCTGGGGGGCCTGCCCACATGGTCTGCCTACGCCGCCTCCAAGTGGGGGGTCGAGGGGTGGGCCGAGTCGCTGGCTTTCGAGGTCGGCCCCCATGGCATCGACGTGGTCCTCGTGGAGCCGGGTGCCTTCCCGACCGGCATCTGGCGGGACGAGGCCCGGCACGGTTCGTCAGATGGTCCGTACGGCCCGATGGTCGACGCCATGGTGGTGGCTGACCGGAGGGCCGCGGAATCCGGTGGCGATCCGGTGGTGGTCGCAAGGGTGGTCGCCCGCGCCTTCGATGCCCGGATGCCCCTCACCCGGAGGCCGGTCGGGCGAGGCGCCTGGTTGCGTTGGGCCGCCAGGGGCATCGTGCCGTTCGGGGTGCAGCGCAGGGCCGTGGCCCGCATCGTCGGCTGACCGGCCGGGGCGCCAGACTCGGCTCCATGGACTTTGACCTTCCGCCGGATGACGATCCGCGACGCCTCGACGTGCGTGCGTGGCTGGCTGCCAATCCGGAGCCGACGGGCCGGGAACTGCATGATGCCGGCTACGTGGTTCCCCACTGGCCGGCACCGTACGGCATCGACGCGAATCCGATGCAACAGGTGATCATCGACGAGGAACTGCGTCGGGCGGGTGTGAGGCGGCCCGCCAACTGGATCGGCATCGGCTGGGCGGCGCCGACCATCGCCATGGCCGGGACCGTCGAGATGAAGGCCCGCTACTTGGATCCGATCTTCACCGGTGAGGAGTTCTGGTGCCAGATGTTCTCGGAGCCGGACGCCGGTTCGGACTTGGCCAACCTGGGCACCCGGGCGGTCCGTGACGGCGACGAGTACGTGGTGAACGGGTCAAAGATCTGGACCAGCGGCGGACACAGGGCCGACTTCGGAATCCTCATAGCCCGAACCGATCCCGACGTGGCGAAGCACAAGGGGATCTCGTACTTCATCTGTCCGACCGACTTGCCGGGCATCACGATGTCGCCGATCATCGACATGACCGGCGCCTACTCGTTCAACCAGGTCTTCTTCGACGACGTCCGCATCCCTGCCAGCCTGCTGGTCGGCGAGGAGGGTGATGGCTGGCGGCTGGCCCGCGTGACGCTGGCCAACGAGCGGGTCTCGTTGTCCTCGGCCGGCTCGTTGTGGGGCGAGGGACCGTCGGCCAACGACCTGCTGGAGCTGGTCCGACAGGCTGGAGGGACATCGGATGCGGTGCTGCGCCAGCGTCTCGCCGCCCTCTACTGCGAGGCTGAGGTGCTCCGCCTGAACCGGCTGCGAACTCTCAGCGCCCAGCTGGCAGGGCGGGAACCCGGGTCGGAGGCGAACATCCAGAAGGCCATGGCCGACGACCACGGGCAGCACGTCATGGAGTTGGCCAAGGAGATCGGCGGTACCTCCGGGATGCTGGTGGGATCCGGCCCTGTGGGTCGCCTGGATGCGTCCAAGGAGGAGGGAACCACCGAGAACCGGTTGACGACCGGGCAGTTTCCGGGCGTGTCGTCGATCTGGCACTACGGCTACGTCTTCTCGCCGGCCCTGACCCTGGGTGGGGGAACGTTCGCCGTGCAACGAAACATCATCGCCGAGCGGGTTCTGGGCCTGCCGCGGGAACCCGATGCCCAGCGGGGACTGTCCTGGTCCGAGGCCAGGGCGCCGCAGGGCGCGTAGGCCTTTGCCGATGAAGGCGGGCGACCTCACCACCCCGGCGCTGCTGGCCGACGTGGCCGTCCTGGACCACAACCTGGCCACGATGTCGGCCGCTCGCCCGGGACCGGCGCTACGGCCACATGTGAAGGCCTTCAAGACCACCGCCCTGGCCGCCCGCCTCGCCGCGATCGGCCACACGGGCTATTGCTGCGCCACGATCCGGGAGGTGGAGGGGATGGCCGCCGCGGGCCTGGGCGACGACCTGCTCTTGGCCAACGAGGTCGTCGACGCCAGTCGTCTGGGGGTCCTGGTCCGGTCCGGCAGTGCCCGCGTGACCGTGGCGGTCGATTCATCGACCACCATCGACGCAGCGGCGGCCGGTGGGGTACGCGAGGTCCTCGTGGACGTGGACGTGGGAATGCCCAGGTGTGGCTGTGATCCGGCCGACGCCGGACGCATCGCCGACGAGGCCCGTGCCGCCGGACTGGAGGTCAGAGGTGTCATGGGATACGAGGGCCACGTCCAGCACGAGGTGGACCGTCAGCGCCGCGAGCGTCGTGTGGCCAGGGCCATGGAGAATCTGACGAGGGCGCATTCGGATGTAGGCGGTGGGGTGGTGTCTGGTGGCGGTACGGGCTCGTGGGACTGCAACCACGTGGTGACCGAACTGCAGGCAGGATCGTTCGTCCTCATGGACGGCGACTACGCACGCCTGGACCTTCCGTTCCGGGAGGGACTCGTGCTCCTGACCACGGTGGTGTCGGTCAGCTCCCGGGGCCACGCGGTCCTGGACGGGGGCCTGAAGGCGCTGGCCATGGACAGCGGTGACCCTTCGCTGGTGGGTGGTGGCGAGGTGAGGTTCTGCTCCGACGAGCACACGACGGTGGGTGGTGCGTCGTGGGCGGTGGGGGACCGGGTCGGCCTGCGGCCAGCCCACATAGACCCGACAATCGCCAAGCACGAGACCCTGCACCTTGTGGACGACGCCGGGGCCGGCGGCGACGCCGAGGTCCTTGAGTCGTGGTCGGTCGACCTGCGGGGCTGGTGAGCAGGTGAGCGGCATACGCAGCGACGGTTCCTGGCGGAACTGGGCGGGCAACCAGCGCAGCCGACCGGTGCGGATCGCCCGGCCCGCCTCCGAGTCCGATGTCATGGACGTGGTCCGGGAGGCCGCCACCGATGGCCTGGGGGTCAGGGTCGTGGGTGCCGGCCACTCGTTCACCGCCATAGCCAGAACCGACGACGTGCTCGTCACCCTGGATGACATGACCGGGATCGTGGCCGTCGATGAGGCTTCCGGTCGGGTACGGGTGCGTGCCGGTACCCGACTCTGTGACCTGAACCCGCAACTCGACGCTATGGGCCTGGCAATGTCGAACCTCGGCGACATCGCCTACCAGTCGGTGGCCGGTGCCATCTCGACGTCCACCCACGGCACGGGTCTGGGCTTCCGGTCGATCGCCGCCGACGTGGTCGGCCTGCGGTTGGTGACCGCCGCCGGAGCGGTGGTGGTCCTGGACGACGACCACGATCCGGACCTGCGTGACGTGGCCCGGGTCGGCCTGGGTGCGCTCGGCGTGGTCACAGAGGTGACCCTGCAGTGCGTGCCGGCGTTCAACCTCCACGCCGTCGAGGAGATCCTGCCGATCGACGACGTGCTGGCGGGCTTCGATGCCTTCGCTGAAGGCACTGACCACACCGAGTTCTTCTGGATGCCCCACACCGACAACGCCCTCCTGAAGCGCAACACCCGGACCACCGAGGTGCCCACGCCGGCCCGCAACGCCCGCCACGCCATGAAGCGCCAATGGAACCGGTTCAAGAACAAGGAACTGCTCGAGAACGTGGCCTTCGGGGCGCTGAACCACCTGGGGCGCCTCCGACCGTCGTTCATCCCGAGGCTGAACGGCCGGGTGCTGGCCGGTGCGGGGAGGGCCGAGTACCTGACGACCTCGTACGACGTGTTCGCCTCGCCCCGCCGGGTCCGGTTCTACGAGATGGAGTACGCCGTTCCCAGACGGGACGGCCTGGAGGCCTTCCGAAGGGTGCAGGCGCTGATCGACACCCTGGACCGTCCGATCAGCTTCCCGATCGAGTTCCGGATCTTGGGTGGCGACGACATACCGCTGTCCACGGCTTCGGGACGGGACTCCTGCTTCATCGCCGTTCACGTGTTCCGAGGGACGCCGTACGAGGACTACTTCCGTGGCGTGGAGGCGATCATGGACGACTATGACGGCCGCCCCCACTGGGGGAAGCTCCACTTCCAGACCGCCGACACGCTGGCCGGCCGCTATCCCGGCTGGGACCGCTTCCATTCCGCAAGGGAACGCCTGGATCCCCGGCGCCGCTTCACCAACGACTACCTGGACCGCGTCCTGGGCCCCTGAGCCCTAGCGCCTGGTCACCAGGGAGATTTCGGTGGTGGAACCCTCGACACGGGTCAGCAAGGGGTCGTAGACGTAGCCCTCCGGGTGGTCGAACCCGACCAGGCCATCGGGGTCGTCGAAGCCGTGTTCCACGACATGGCGGACCAGGGCCCCCTTCAGCAGCTTGTTCCAGTGCGACACCGTCACCAGCGTCCGCTCGCCGTTGCGTTCCACGTCGTCCAGGAACCGCACCCGTATGCGACGCCCGGCGATCGCCGGATTCCAGGCGGCGGAGTGCTCGTTGGGAAGCAGGTCCCAGACGGTCCCCGACGCGGCGTCGGCCAACGCTGCGGTCAGCGCCGGCTTCCAGAAGCGGGCTGGCCGGCCCAGGCCGGGGAGCATCGCCCCCATCTTGAGCTTGTAGTCGGGAATCGGGTCGGTGGGCCGGACAGCGCCCCACAGTCCGGAGAAGATGACGACCTGGTGGTCCACCCCACGCCGAAGCTTCGCAGGCAGCGACGGGTAGTCGAGGGCATCGTAGAGCACGCCGGTGTAGCGCTGGATGGCGGGACGAGTCGACGCTGAGTCGACGACCATGTTGGTCGCTGTCGCCTCGGCCGTCCTCGCCGCTCCCACGCCCAGGAGCTTCGATCGTGCCTCGGCCGCAAGGCCCATAGCCTTCACCAGTGCCTGGATCACCGCCCGACGTTGGTCGGCGAGGCCCGGGAAGGACTGGTCGGTATCCGCCCAACCGGGGCCGTCGCCACCACCGGCCTTTCCCTCCGATGGCGGTAGGAGGATCAACGGTGCTGGCACCAGCCGACGGTACCCTCGCCGTCGTGACCGACCCGTCAACTGACCCGACCACCGACGGCGCCCCACCTGCCGCCGTGGACGCGTCCGACATCGACGACGCCGAGTTGGATGCGCTGGAGGCCGACCTGGCCACCATCGAGGTGGCGATGGAGCGCGTCGACAGCGGTGACCTGGAGGGCTACGAGTCGGTGTCCACCCGCCTGGACGAGGGTTCGTCGGGGGCGTAGGACTAGAGCAGGTTGGGGATGGTCCCGTCAGGCACCAGGTCCACCCTGGGCCCGGCCGACAGGTCACCACCGGATACCTCGAACCAGCGGGCGCCCAGATTGGGTAGGCGCCTCCACGGTTCCCCACAGGCCTCCTCCAGGGCGTAGACGACTCCGCCGTGAGACACGACGAGCACGTCACCGTCTCCCATGCGTTCGGAGATGCGCTCCAGCACCGAGAGTGTCCTGGTGAGCATGGCATCACCCGGTTCGTAGCCGGGCGGTCGACGGCCGTCATCCAGAAAGCCCGGCCATCCCTCCTGGATCTGGGAGCGTGTCAGGCCCTGCCACTCCCCGGCGTCGCGTTCCACGAGGTCCGGGTCGGTGAGCACGGGTCCGATGCCCAGCAGCTCGGCGATGATGGTCGCCGTCTCGGCGGCCCGGAGCAGCGGTGAGGCCACCACCGCGTCGAAGGTGCCGAGCGCGCCGCCGGCGACCTTCGACTGGCGACGGCCCTCGTCGGTCAACGGCGGATCGGCCCGGCCCTGCCAGCGCCCCGTGGCGTTCCACTCGGACTGGCCGTGGCGGACGACCAGCAGGCGTGTCATGGGAGCCGACGGTAGCGGCGACGGGCCTACTGATCGCGGGACCGGCCGCCGGCCTTCGGACTCTGCGAGCCTCCTACATACACTGACCGGATGGCCGTCCTGCGTCTCTTCGCCTCGGTCCGGGTCGCCGCCGGAACCGGAAGCCTCACCCTCCCCGGTGAGACCGTGGGCGAGGTGCTCGCCGCGGCCGACGAGAGGTTCGGCGACGGGTTCGCCAGCCTGGCCGGCACCTGTCGCGTCTGGTTGAACGGCGAGTCCACGGCAGCCGCCGTCGCCGTCACCGATGGCGACGAGGTGGCGCTGCTGCCACCGGTATCGGGAGGCTGAACCGTGCGTCGCCTGGCCGTCCTCTCCATGCACACCTCTCCGCTGGTCCAGCCGGGCTCCGGCGACGGCGGTGGCATGAACGTGTACGTACGCGAGTTGGCGTCAGCCCTTTCCCATGCCGGTGGTCGCTCGACCGTCTTCACCCGTCGGGTGGATCCGGACACGCCGACCGTGGTGGAGGTGGGGCCGGGGTTCCGAGTGGTCCACGTCGATGCCGGCGCCCACGACCTCCCCAAGGAGGACCTACCTGGCGTCGTGGACGATTTTGCCGACGGCGTGGCCTCCTGGCTGGCCACCCACCCGGGCCACGACGGGATCCTCGCCAACTACTGGCTGAGCGCGGTCGCGGGGCACCGACTGAAGCATGAGTTGGGCCTCCCGCTCATCACGACCTTCCACACCCTCGCCAGGGTGAAGGCCCAGAGCGGCGATGCAGAGCCGCCCGCCCGGATCCGGGCCGAGGGCGAGGTGGTGGGGTGCTCCGACATCCTGCTGGCCAACAGCGCCGAGGAGGTTCGACAGCTCGTCGACCTGTACGACGCCGATCGGTCCCGTATCGAGGTGGTCCCGCCCGGGGTGGACCATGCCTTCTTCACGCCGGGATCCCAGGTCGTGGCCCGCCGCGCCACGGGGCTGGGAGCGGGCTCCGTCCTCCTCTTCGCAGGGCGAATCCAGCCCCTCAAGGGCGTCGACGTGGCCGTTTGCACGTTGGCCGAGCTGGGTCGTCCGGATGCACGCCTCGTAGTGGTCGGCGGTGCCAGCGGGTCCGCCGGCGAGGCCGAGGCGCTGCGCGTCCGCCGGATTGCCGAGTCCCACGGCCTAGCCGACCGCGTCCAGTTCGTGGACCCGCAGCCGCACCACTGTCTCGCCTACTGGTACCGGGCGTCCGACGTGGTGCTGATGCCCAGCCGTTCCGAGTCGTTCGGCCTGGTCGCCCTGGAGGCTGCGGCGTGCGGGATCCCCGTGGTGGCCGCCGCCGTCGGCGGCCTGCGGACCCTGGTCGACCATGGTCGGACCGGCTACCTGGTGGATGGGCGCGATCCGTCCACGTACGCCGCCCACGTGGCGGAGATCCTGGACGACCCGATCGCAGCGTCCGAGATGTCGACGGCGGCCACCCAGCGGTCCTGGTCGTATACCTGGTCGGCCACCGCCGCGCGGCTCCGCCGGATCTGCGACGACCTCTCCTCCCGGGTGCTCGTGGACTGCGCCTGACGTTGCCGCCAGACCCGCCGCCACTCGACCCCGACGAGTTGGACGCGCTCGAGGAGGTCATTGATGCCTGGTTCGCCCGCACGCTGGAGGAGAATCCGATCCTGGTGGCCGTCGAGCGGGACCCGGATGCCGGACCTATGGAGCGACGGTGGTTCGCCCGGGTCGTGGGCGAGGAGAAGGACACCTCGACAGTCCGCCTCACGCTCCGACAGCGGATGCTTCACCACGAGACCTACGTGATGCCGGCCCCAGAGGAGAACCATGCTGCGTTCCACCAGCACCTGCTGAGGCGGAACTCGAACCTGGTCGGGGCGGCGTTCTGCATAGGTGAGGAGGATGCCGTGCTGCTGGTTGGGGCCATGCCGGCCTCCACGGTTGACGACGCTGGGTTGGACCGACTCCTTGGGACCGTGTGGGTGGCTGTCGAGCGTTGCTTCCGGTCGGCACTTCACATCGGCTTCGCCAGCCGTTTCGGCGGAATCGGCAGGGGTGGCAGAAATTGACAGTAGACTTTCAATACCTTTGGATATATCGTGCCCCCGGGTCCGGCAGCCGGATCGTATGGGTTCGATCGGGGAAGTGAGTTCTCTGACGACATGGCCGCCGGACCTGTCGCGTCCGGCCAGAGCGCTTCGTTGACCACCACCCGTACAGGGCCTCCGTCGCGCCTCCTCGTCTTTTCAGTCACGGCGATGGCGCTGCTCAACAACTCGGTGTTGATGAGCTCTACGCCGGAGATCCTGGAATCCTTCGGAGAACCGATCGAACGTGCCGGGATGCTGATTGCCGCAGGCACCGTTACCGGGATAGTGGCGGCCCCGGCCATCGGGTTCCTGGCCGACCGCTACGGCCGCAAGCGCGTCCTCGTGCCCTGCCTGCTCGTCTTCGGTACCTTTGGCAGCCTCGGCGGATTCAGCCCATCGCTGGAGTGGCTGCTGGTCATCCGCGTGATCCAGGGCCTCGGATCCGCCGGACTCATCAACCTCGTAGTGGTCCTGATCACCGATCACTGGTCCGGCATCGAACGGGCCCGCCTCCTCGGCCAGAACTCGGCGGTCATCACCACCTTCCTCGCCATCTTCCCGTTCCTGGGCGGTGCCACCACCGACCTGTTCGGCTGGAGGTGGAACTTCGTCTACTACGGAATGGCCCTGATCGTGGGAGCGGTGGTGGCCCGGTCCCTCCACGACCCGTGGGAGGCCCAACGGATCCCGGTGGTGCAACGCCTGCGGGAGGCACTGGCCGAGGTGTCCATCCCGGCCAATGCCATGGTCATCAGCCTCGGATCGCTGACCTTCTTCGTCATGTTCGGCGTGTTCCTCACCCTCATCCCCATCCACCTCCACGAGACCTTCGGCCTGGGTCCCACACAGCGCGGCCTGGTCGCAGTGGTACCTGCGGTGACGTCGACGGCCACCGCGCTCGTGGTCACCTGGTTCCGGGTTCGGATGTCCGCCGGGGTGATGGTGGCCATCGGCCTCGGCGTGTTTGGCGCCACGTTCCTGGCCATGGGCCTCGGTTCGCTGTGGCTCCTCGTGGTTGCGGCCGCGGTGTACGGACTGGCCGAGGGGATCACGATCCCGACCCTCCAGGACCTCGTCGCCGCGCGGGCCCCGGAGCACCTCCGGGGGACCATCCTGGCCCTGTGGGTGAGCGGCCTCCGGCTGGGCCAGACGGCCGGCCCGCTGGCCGTCGGAGTGGCGATCGGCTTCTGGTCGACCGGGACGGTACTGGTGGGAGCCGGCCTGCTGGTGATGGTGGTCGCCGTCGCCGTCGGGACCTCTCGCGTGCTGCCGGACGGCCGGCCGTCGGTCGACGCCAGCCTGTAGGTTCGCCCCATGGCCACGAGACTCCAGGTGATCGGCGGCGGGAAGATGGGCGAGGCCCTGCTGAGGGGCCTCGTAGCCGACGGCTGGGCGGCGGCCGGGGAGCTCCACGTCGTGGAACCCGATGCCGGTCGTCGAGCCCTTCTGGCCGAGGCCCTTCCCGGCGTCTCATGTGGTGATGCCGCCCTGGCCGGCGTCGACACCCTCGTCGCCGTCAAGCCCCACGTGGTTGCCGACGTCTGTGCCGGCCTGGCCGCCCTCGGCGTGCCCCGTGTCCTGTCCATCGCCGCCGGCGTCCGGACCGGCGCCATGGAGGCCATCCTGGGTGACGAGGTGCCGGTGGTCCGGGTCATGCCCAACACGCCGTCCCTCGTCGGCGAGGGTGCCGCCGCAGTTGCCGGGGGAAAGGCGGCCACCGACGATGACCTCGGCTGGGCCTTTGGGATCCTCTCGGCGGTGGGCGAGGCGGTCGTGGTCGGCGAGGACCTCCTGGATGCCGTGACCGGTCTCTCGGGATCCGGTCCGGCCTACGTGTTCCTGCTGGCCGAGGCCCTCATGGACGCAGGTGAGGGCGAGGGGCTCCCGCGCGACGTGGCGGTTGCGCTGACCGAGCAGACCCTGCTGGGAGCCGCCACGCTGCTGCGCCACTCCGAGGAGACAGCGGCGACCCTGCGGCAGAACGTCACGTCGGCGGGCGGCACCACGGCGGCCGGTCTCGCCGTGTTCGAGGCCGGCGACTTCCGCACGATGGTGCGAGACGTGGTCGCAGCAGCCACCGAGCGCTCACGCCAACTGGGTGATGGCTGATCGTGGGCCGGCGCTACGACACGATCTCGTTCCTGTCCGACTACGGCACCGACGACGAGTTCGTGGGCGTCGTCCACTCGGTGGTCCGGAGCATCGCCCCACACGCACACGTGGTGGACATCACCCACGGGATCGCGGCCCATGACGTACGTGCAGGGGGCCTGGCCCTGGCTCGTAGCGCCGGGTACCTCTGTCCGGGGGTGGTGCTGGCAGTGGTCGACCCGGGGGTGGGGACCGACCGCCGGGCGGTCGCCGTCGAGGTCGGTGACGGGGAGTCGGTGCTGGTCGGCCCCGACAATGGCCTGCTGGCTCCTGCGGTCGCCATGGTGGGTGGCGCGGGTCGGGCCGTGTCGCTGACCGGGACGGCCTGGCACCTTCCCGCTCCGGGACCCACCTTCGACGGTCGTGACGTATTCGCGCCGGTCGCCGCCCACCTGGCCACCGGGGTGGACCTGGCCGAGCTGGGCGACCTGATCCAGCCGGCGGGCCTGCTCCCCGGGGTGCTTCCGGTGGCGGCGGTCGAGTCCGACGGCCTGCATGCCGAGGTGCTCTGGGTCGACCGCTTCGGCAACGTGCAGCTGAACGTGGACCCCACGGAACTCGACAGCCTCGGCGCTGGTGACAGATTCCGGTTACGTGTCGCCGACAGAGTGCTTCCAGCCCGACGGGTCTCGGCCTACGACGATGTGCCGACCGGTGGCCTCGGAGTGCTGGTCGACTCGTGGGGCCTGGTCTCGCTCGTTGCGGCACGGGCATCGGCGGCCGTCGACCTGGCCATCGGTGAGGGAGGATCGGTGGTCCTGATGGCCGCCGACCCGGACGAAGGCGTGAACACCCGTGTCACGATCGGCGGTCGCTCCGCCGCGGACGAACCGGAGGGAACCTGATGCGCCTCGGAACGACCATCGTCACGGCGATACTGCTGGCGGCCATCCTGGGTGCAGCCGTGATCCAGTTCGTCCTGATCGTCGACTGACGGGGTCGGCCTCAGCCGTCAGACCTGCTCTCGGTGGCTACCAGGGCTCCGACGAATATCAGCGAGATCCCGACCAGCAGAGAGACCGCGAACCCGGTCATCTCGTCTAGCACGGAGTTGACCAGTCCACCCCAGCTCAGCACCAGCGCACCGGCCACGATCAGGCCGTTGCCCAGCGCCCCACGCCGGGCGGCCCCCGTACCGATCCGCAGCAACCTGACCATCGACCAGGTCGATCCGAGGATCACGACTAGTGCCCCGATTGACGAGGCCACCGCTGCCGCCACCCGGGGTCCCGGACCGAACACGTCGCTGCCACGCGGCAGGACGTCGGCGACGAACGTGCCCTCGATCGGCGAGGCGACGACCACGCCGGCGGCGAATGCGCCGAGTAGCACGGTGGCCACGGTGATCCGGTCCGCCGTTCGGCGGCGGAACAGGAGGTACACCGTCCCAAGGGCCAGGATCGGCACGTTCAACACGGCCCCGAACGCGTAGAAGGACCGGAAGGGACCAGCGGACCAACCGCTCGAGGCGCCCCACCAGAGAGATGCGGCACCCGCCGCGAAGAGCCCGAGTGATGCCGACCATGCGAGGTCCTGAGGGCGCCGCCGGTCCAGCCAGCGTTCCAGGACCATGGCGGCGAAGGCCAGCGAGACGAGGGCGGCTGCCGCTGCCACTGCGATCTGGTGCGTCACGGCAGGAACGGTATTGGCCGATCGGGGACCACCGACGGGCCCTTGGCTTGTGCCACGCGGGGCGTAAGCGGGCATCCACCTGGAGATACCATGTGAAATGGTGCACAAGCGCCTAGTTTGGAGGCATGGACGACGCCGTTGGTCCGAGGCACGACGAGCCGATTCCGGACGCCACCGTCGCACGCCTGCCCGTCTACCTGCGGGGTCTCGTCGAGTTGTCGGACGACGGCGTTGCCACAGTGTCGTCAGTGGTCCTCGCCTCCCTGGCCGGTGTGAACGCCGCCAACGTGCGGAAAGACCTGTCCTACCTGCATGCCCACGGCACCCGCGGCGTGGGATACGACGTCGACCACCTCATCGGCGAGATCAGCCTCGCCCTGGGCGGTGGCGTCCCCAGCCCGGTGGTCATCATCGGAGTCGGCAACCTGGGTCGTGCGCTCAGCCGCTACGACGGGTTCGTGGCCGGGGGCTTCCCCGTGGCCGGCTTGGTCGACGTCGACCCGGCGGTCGTGGGCAGGAAGGTCGCAGGAAACCTCGTCCGGTCCGTGGAGGACCTGGATGACCTCGTCGTCGAGACCGGCTGCACGATCGGCATCGTGGCCACCCCGGCTGCCGCTGCCCAGGCGGCGGTCGACAGCCTGGTGGCCTCAGGGGTCACCTCTATCCTGAACTTTGCCCCGACCGTCGTGACCGTGCCCGACCGAGTAGACCTCCGCCAGGTGGACCTGGCTACCGAACTCCAGATCCTCGGGTACCACCAGCACTACCGGGCCGTTGAAGAGCGGTCCGACCGGGCGACCGGCTAGGCGTCGGTCGTGGAGCCAGGGATTCCGACTTACCGGGACCAAGGGTTGGAAAGAACCGTCCGCATCGGGAATGCTGGAGGTCTGGAGAGGGGCTTCACAGCCCCTGCCATCCACCCCAACACCGACCACCCGTCCCCCGGGTCGGGTAGTCGGAGAACAAGGAGTATCGGCCCTTGTCAGTCGTAGTCGTAGGCCTGAACCACCGCACCGTGCCGCTCGACCTGCTCGAGCGCATGACAGTGCCGGCGTCGCGCCTGCCCAAGGCATTGGCGGACCTCACGTCGCGTGAACACGTCACCGAGGCCGTCGTCCTGTCGACCTGCAACCGGATCGAGGTGTACGTATTCGCCGAGAAGTTCCACGGCGCATACCAGGACATCCGCAACTTCTTCGCCGAGGCGTCCCATATGGCGCCCGAGGAGTTCTCCGACCACCTGACCAGCCTCTACGACGGTGACGCGGCCCGGCACCTCTTCTCGGTGGCCTCCGGCCTGGATTCGGCCGTGCTGGGCGAGCACGAGATCCTCGGCCAGGTTCGCAAGTCATGGGAGACGGCCTCCACCGAGGGCGCGGTCGGTCCCGTTCTGAACCCGCTGTTCCGCCATGCCCTCGAGGTGGGCAAGCGGGTCCGTACCGAGACGGCCATCTCCCGCAACATCACATCGGTCTCACAGGCCGCCGTGGCCATGGCCACCGAGCGCCTTGGTGGCCTGGAGGGCCGACAGGTCCTGGTCGTCGGGGCCGGCGAGATGGGCGAGGGACTGGCCCGTGCCCTGCACGGAGGCGGGGTGGCCGGCATACGCGTGGCCAACCGCACCTGGGACCGCGCCGTCGAGGTGGCCGGACGCCTGGGAGGCGAACCGGTACGCCTGGATGACCTGCCCCATCACCTGGCCGAGGTGGACATGCTGCTCACCTCTACCGGTGCCTCGGCCGTGATCCTCGAGCACGGCGACCTGGCCTCGGTGGTCGGCGAACGCCATGGTCGCGAACTCCTCGTGGTCGACATCGCTGTCCCCAGGGACGTCGACCCGGCCGCTGGCGAGATCGACGGCCTGACCCTCCTGGACATGGACGACCTGCGTGAGTTCGCCGAGGCGGGCATCTGGGAACGCCAGCGCGAGGTGACCGCGGTGCAGGCCATCGTGGATGCCGAGCTGGACCGCTACGTCGACGAGTCGACTGCCCGGTCGGTTGCTCCGCTGGTGTCCAGCCTGAGGGCACGTGGTGACCTCGTCCGGTCCGGTGAACTGCAGCGACTCTCCACCCGTCTGGGCGACCTCGACGACCGTCAGCGCGATGCCGTCGAGGCCCTCGCCGCGGGCATCGTGGGCAAGCTCCTGCACGAGCCGACGGTGCGCATGAAGGATGCCGCCGGCACCGCCCGGGGCGAGCGCCTGGCCGAGGCCCTGCGCGACCTCTTCGACCTCTAGGCCAGGGCGACGGCCGTGCGGATTCGGGCCGCCACCCGCGGTAGTGCCCTGGCCCGATGGCAGACCGACCACCTGATCGGGCTCCTCGCCACCGTCCGCCCGGAGGTGGATGTTGAGGTGGTCGTGGTCGATACCACCGGTGACCTGGATCGCACCACGCCACTGGAGCAGATGGGCGGCCAGGGCGTGTTCGTGAAGGAGGTCCAGACAGCGGTGCTGGATGGTCGCGCCGATGTCGCCGTCCATTCCGCCAAGGACCTACCGGCCCTCACACCCGAGGGACTGGTCCTGGCCTGCATACCCGAGCGGGCCGATGCACGTGATGTTCTCGTGGGATGTCGCTGGGCCGACCTGCCCGAGGGTGCGACGGTGGCTACCGGTTCGATCCGTCGCCGGGCACACCTCGCCCATCTCCGGCCGGACGTCGTGTTTGTCGGGTTGAGGGGAAACATCGGCACCCGTCTGGAGAAGGCGGCTGGGTTCGACGCCATCGTCATGGCCGCCGCCGCCCTGGACCGACTGGGTATCCGACCCGATGTGGCGGATCGCCTAGACCCGTCCATCCTGTTGCCTCAGGTGGCCCAGGGGGCCATGGCCGTTGAGTGTCGTACCGACGATGAAGGGGCCCGCGAACTGCTGGTGGCCGTCGAGGATGCCGTAGCGCGCCGCGCCGTGGACGCCGAGCGGGCGTTCCTCGCGGAGTTGGGTGCGGGATGCGACCTCCCGATAGCGGCATACGCGGTTCTCGAAGGCGACGAGGTGTACCTGACCGGTGCCATCTCTTCACCCGACGGCGCGGTGCTCCTGCGCGCGGCGCGGCGATCGGTGGATGGCCCCAGCCTCGGCCGGGCGGTGGTCCGACACCTCCTCGACGAGCGGGGCGGTGCGGAGCTCCTGGAGTCGCAATGAGTCCGCTGGCCGGTCGCATCGTTGTCGTCACCAGGGCGACCGACCAGGCTGGCGGCCTCGCCGGTGCCCTCGCCGACCTTGGTGCCCAGGTCATCGAGCTACCGGTGGTCACAATCGTGGAGCCGGCCGATGGTGGCGCCGCCCTGGCAACCGCCCTCGGCTCGTCGGACCGGTACGACTGGATAGTCGTGACGTCACCCAACGGCGCCCGGCGGGTCGCCGACCTGCTGGACGGTCCCTCCACGGCTCGCCTCGCCGCCGTGGGGCCCAGGACGGCCGGCCCGCTGGAGGCCCTGGGTCAGGTGGTGGACCTTGTCCCCGGCCGTGCCGTGGCCGAGAGCCTGCTGGAGGAGTTCCCGGATCCTCCGGAGTCCGGCGGCCGGATCCTCCTGGCGCGCGCCGAGGTGGCCCGTGACGTGCTGCCCGACGGCCTTGTCGGCAAGGGTTGGGAGGTCGACGTCGTCGTGGCCTACCGCAACGTGGTGCCCGAGGTGGACCCGGCGGTGCTGGCCCGTGCCCGGGCCGCCCATCTCGTCACCTTCACCGCGGAATCGACGGTCCGTCGCTACCACGAGGTGGCCGGAGCCACGCTGCCCGGGGTCGCCGCCTGCATCGGGCCGATCAGTGCCGCGACGGCGAGGGAATTGGGATTTACCACCATCGAAGCCGATCCACACTCGGTCGCCGGCCTCCTGGATGCCGTGGTCGCCTGGGCAGCGGCCTCGCCGCCCACGACCTGACCTCCGTAGGCTCGCCGGGTGAGCTTCCCCGTCTCGCGACCCCGTCGCCTGCGCCGAACCGCCGCCCTGCGCCGCCTGGTGGCCGAGACCCGCCTCTCGGTAGACGACCTGGTTGCGCCCCTCTTCGTGCGCGAAGGCATTGACGAACCCCAGCCGGTGGCCTCCCTCCCGGGCGTCGTGCAGCACACCCGGGCCAGCCTTCGAGCCGAGGTGTCCGCTCTGAGGGACCTCGGTGTCCCGGCCGTCATCCTCTTCGGGATCCCCGAGGAGAAGGACGCCGTCGGCTCCGAGGCGTGGAACCCCGACGGTGTCGTCCAGGTGGCCCTGCGTGACCTCCGCGATGAGGTCGGCGACGAGATGGTCCTCATGGCTGACCTCTGCGTCGACGAGTACACGGACCACGGGCACTGCGGCGTACTGGACAGCCATGGCTCGGTGGACAACGACGCCACCCTTGAGCTCTACGCCAGGGCCGCTGTGGCCCAGGCCGAGGCCGGGGCGGACGTGACCGCTCCGTCCGGGATGATGGACGGCCAGGTGGCAGCCATCAGGGGCGCCCTGGACGATGCCGGACACGTGGACACGGTGATCCTGGCGTACGCCGCAAAGTACGCATCGGCCCTCTACGGCCCGTTCCGGGACGCCGTCGATGTCCAGATCGTGGGCGGTGGTGACAGGAGGGGATACCAGCAGGACCCACCCAATGCTCGCGAGGCGATCATTGAGATCATGGCCGACGTCGACCAGGGAGCGGACATGGTGATGGTGAAGCCGGCGCTTTCCTACCTAGACGTCATCGCTGAGGCCAGGGCGATCGTGGACGTGCCGCTGGCGGCGTACCACGTGAGCGGCGAGTACGCCATGGTCCAGGCCGCTGCGGCCAACGGCTGGCTGGACGGTGACGCTGTGGGCATGGAGCACCTGCTCTCGATCCGCCGCGCTGGTGCCGACTTCATCCTGACTTACCTGGCCCGTCGGGCTGCCGAGATCCTGCAGGGGTGAGCAGACCGTGACCGACGCCAACCGGACGCTCTTCGAACGGGCGCAGCGGGTCATCCCGGGTGGGGTCAACTCGCCGGTCCGGGCCTTCGGTTCGGTGGGCGGCACGCCCTACTTCGTGGACCGCTCGGACGGCCCCTACGTGTGGGACGCCGACGGTCGCCGCTACATCGATTACGTGCAGTCATACGGACCGGGGATACTCGGCCATGCCCATCCGGCGGTACTGGAGGCCATCTCGGTGGCGGCCTCCAGGGGTACCAGCTTCGGCGCTCCGACGGAGGCCGAGGTGGTCATGGCCGAGATGGTCGTGGGGTGCATCGCCGGCCTCGAGTCGGTCCGTTTCGTGTCATCGGGGACGGAGGCCACCATGTCGGCCGTCCGCCTGGCAAGGGGTGCCACGGGTCGCCCGGGAATCGTGAAGTTCGCCGGCTGCTACCACGGGCACGGCGATGCCCTGTTGGCCGCAGGTGGAAGTGGGGTGGCCAACCAGGGGCTCACCGGGTGCGATGGCGTCACTGCCGGCGCCGTAGCCGACACGATCGTCGCTCCCTACAACGTGGTCCCCGAACTGGACGGGACGGTGGCCGCGGTGATCGTGGAGCCGGTGGCGGCCAACATGGGCCTCGTGGCGCCGGTGCCCGGCTTCCTGGAGGGTCTGCGGGCCGCCTGTGATGCCGTCGGGTCGTTGCTCGTCTTCGATGAGGTCATCACAGGGTTCCGCCTGGCGCGTGGCGGGGCGGCCGAGCGGTTCGGCGTCACGCCGGACCTCTGGTGCTTCGGCAAGGTCATAGGCGGCGGCCTGCCGGTCGGAGCCTTCGGCGGTAGATGGGACGTCATGGAGCACCTGGCGCCGCTGGGCGGCGTGTACCAGGGCGGCACCCTGTCGGGGAACCCGCTGGCCATGGCCGCAGGTCGTGCCACACTCGAACTGCTCGACGACGGGGCCTTCGATCGGCTGACCGCCACGGCTGCCCGCCTGGCCGATGGGCTGGCGGTGGCCTTCAACGGCGCCGGGCTCCAGACCGTGCTGCCCCGGGTGGGTTCGCTACTGGGGTGCTTCTTCGGCGACGTGGCTCCCGCCGACTTCGACGAGGCGAAGGTGCTGGCCGACAACGGCATCTACCCGAAGGTCTTCCACGCCCTCCTCGAGCGGGGCGTGGCGCTGGCCCCCGGGGCCTACGAGGTGCTATTCCCCAGCCTCGCCCACTCGGACGAGGTCATAGACGAGACGATCTCCATCGCCGTCGAGGCCGCCGAAGCGGTCGTTGCCGAGCTGGGCTGAAGCCTCCCGGTTCAGGTTCCGCGTAGCTCCCTGTAGCGGCGGAGCAGCTCGACTGTCGACCCGTCGTGGGCCCCACCGGCGGGTTCGGTGGCTATGCGGGAGGCGAGCTCCTTGCCGAGCTCCACCCCCCACTGGTCGAACGGGTCGATGCCCCACACGGCGGCCGCTGTGACCGTCCTGTGCTCGTAGGTGGCCAGCAGTTGGCCGAGGGCAGAAGGCGTCAACTCGGGCAGGAGGACGGTGGTGGACGGGCGGTTCCCGGCGAAGGTGCGGTGCGGGACGAGGTCTGGCGGTGTGCCTCCCGCTGCCGCCTCGGCACCTGTCCGCCCGTGGGCGAGTGCCTCGGCCTGGGCCGCAAGGTTCGCCAGCAGCAGGTCCTGGTGGGCGCCGCGGGGATCCTCCGCAGGCCTGGCCACGCCGATCAGGTCGCACGGCACCACGTCCGTGCCCTGGTGCAGCAACTGGAAGAAAGCGTGCTGCCCGTCGGTGCCGGCCGCCCCCCATACCACGGGACCGCTGGGGGTCTCCACGGCCCGCCCATCGATGGTGACGCCCTTGCCGAGGCTCTCCATGGAGAGTTGCTGCAGGTAGGGGGGAAGCAGCCTCAGGCGGTGCGCATAGGGCACCACGGCCATGGAGGTGCGTCCCAGGAGGGACCGGTTCCAGACGTCGATCAATCCCAGCAGCACAGGTCCGTTGCGCAGCGTCGGGGCTGCCGCCACGTGTTCGTCCACCAGTCGCATGCCGGCCAGGAGCTCCATGAACGCCGATGGGCCGATGGCCACCATGACGGCCAGCCCGACAGCGGACGGTAGCGAGAACCGCCCCCCAACCCAGTCCGGTAGCTCGAAGGTCAGCTCGGCGTGGATCCCGAAGCCCGCGGCGCGCTCCGGGGAGGCGGTGACGGCAACGAGGTGGTCCGCCACCCGGCCGTCTCCAAGTCCGCCTGCCAGCCAGGAGCGTGCACTCTCCGCCGCCGTGAGGGTCTCGACGGTGGTGAATGACTTGGAGCACACCACGATCAGCGTGCTCGCCGGTTCCAACCCGTCGAGGGCGCCAACCAGGTCGGCGCCGTCCAAGTTGGAGGAGAACCGCACCGTCAGGTCGGTCTGGGCCAGGTGGGAGAGGGCGTCGACCGCCAGTGCGGGCCCCAGGTGGCTGCCGCCTATCCCGAGGCTCACCACGGCGGTGATCGGGAGCCCGGTGGCCCCCGGCCTGCGGCCGTCCCGGATGGAGGTTGCCAGGTCGGACATCCGGTCCAGGGTGGCGTGCACTTCCGGCACCACGTCCACGCCGTTCACCCTGATCACCTCGTGAAGGGGCGCCCGAAGGGCGGTGTGGAGTGCGGAAAGACCCTCGGTGGCGTTTACCGGCAGGCCGTCCAGCATCTGCTGCAGGGAGGAGGCCACCGACCGCTCGTCGGCCAGGTCCGCCAGCAGCCGGAGGGTCGTGTCGGTCACCTGTTGGCGGGACGGGTCGATCCAGAGGTCGCCCACCTCGATGCCCAGGCGGGTGGCGCGGCTCGGATCGTCGGCCAGCAGGTTCCTTAGTGGAGAGATGCCGTCGTCGCGGTGGCGGGCCAGCGCCTTCCAGGCGGCGCTGGTGGTAGTCGAGCCGGTCATGCTGGCCATTCTCCCTTGGGCCGTAGTCGTCCGTGGGTCATTCGGTTCAACTCCCGACCCTTAGCCCAGTCGATGCCGTGGGGTTCAGGAGGCGACGAGGCGGTCCGGGACCAGGCGGACCATGCCTGCGATCGCCGAGTAGGCCGCCTCGGCGGCGCCCCGGTCCTCGTCGCGCAGGAGGTTGGCCATCACCCTCAGCGCCCACTCCATGAGGGGTTGGGACCGCATCCCAACCCGCGTCAACTCCCGGATCAGGGTCGGGTTGCCGATCACCTTCGCGAAGAGGCGGGCCACCTTGAAGTAGAGCCCGTATTCCTCGTCCAGCAGGTCGGGATAGCGGGCCAGCACGGCATCGTCACCCCGGGCGGCCGCTTCCGCGATAAGGCCGGCGGCCAGGCGACCGGTCTCGTAGGCGTAGTCGATTCCCTCACCGTTGAACGGGTTGACTGCCCCGGCTGCATCTCCGACCACCAGCCAGTTGGGTCCGGCCTTGGGTCCGACCGAACCGGCCATGGGCAGGCGACCACCGGTCGGCGGGGCGATCGGTCGGGTCGGGTCTATCTGCCAGTGCTCCGGGATCGTGTGGGCGAACTCCTCGAACAGGTGGCTGGTGTTGACCTCGCGATAGTCGCGGAAGGTCGAGAGCAGCCCTATGCCCACGTTGATGGTCCCGTTGCCCACCGGAAAGATCCAGCCGTAGCCGGGCATGGCGTTGCCGTTGCGGTCGCGGACGTCCAGCGACGACTCGATCCAGGGGTCGTC
>ENA-OSET01001298-OSET01001298.1-sediment-metagenome-genome-assembly--contig:-NODE-1298-length-26064-cov-5.664563_pt1 | contig 26064 bp, 21 predicted proteins | sample MGYA00237882_ERZ534229 | MGnify/ENA primary metagenome ERZ534229 (study PRJEB26408, sample SAMN06266212) | sediment metagenome | isolation source: Hudson Canyon methane seep mesocosm | place... | reverse complement strand
ATTATTTCCACTGATCATAAAAACTTAACTTATGACGACGTGTGGACGTCATTAACCTATACCGATGAAGACCCATCAGATACCAATAATATCACTTTGTGGTATGACGGTCGTTCTCAAGCTAAATCAACTAACGGTAGCGGAGATGTTGCTAGTGCTAATCCTGAGAATTGGAACCGTGAACATTCATGGCCAAAAAGTCATGGGTTTTCAAGCTCTTCAACCGAAGCTTATACCGACATTCATCATTTAAGACCAACAGACATTAGTATCAATAGTTCTCGCGGCAACTTAGATTTTGACAACAGTGATGCACCACTTCCTGAAAGCGAAATTAACCGTATTGATGGTGATTCTTTTGAACCAAGAACTGACATCAAAGGTGACGTCGCTCGTATGATGTTTTACATGGATACGCGTTATGAAGGTTCGGATTCAGATTCAACGCCAGACTTACTTTTGGTTAATCGAGTCACTACCACAAGTGAAAGTAAGTTAGGTTGGTTATGTACATTAGCCGCTTGGAATACAGCTGACCCTGTGGATACGTCTGAAGAGTTACGTAATGACAGAATCTACCAGTTGCAAGGTAACAGAAACCCTTTTATTGATAACCCGAGCTGGGTAGAGATACTTTACCCTGCTGCCGATTGCGATACTGATGGCAGTGTTCCTGATCCCGAACCAGAGCCAGAACCAGAGCCAGAACCAGAACCGACTCCAGGTGGTAACAGTAACGCCGGCGTATTTATTAACGAAATTCACTATGATAATAGTAGTACTGATGTTGGTGAAGCGATTGAAATCGCAGGTTTCGCAGGTACTGATTTAGATGGTCTTAGCATAGTGTTATATAACGGTAATGGTGGTGGTACTTATAAATTTGTGGGTTTGTCTGGTGTGTTACCAAACCAACAAAATGGCTTTGGCACATTGTCTTTTGCAATTAGTGGTATCCAAAACGGTGGTCCCGATGGGATAGCATTAGTTGATGCATCTGATAACGTTTTACAATTCCTAAGTTATGAAGGTAGTTTTACTGCTACTAATGGCCCAGCTTTAAATATGACAAGTGTGGATATTGGTGCAGCAGAAGTAAGTAGTGCCCCGATAGGTACTTCGTTGCAACTAACAGGTACAGGTTATAAATCTAGTGATTTTGTATGGGCTAGTTCAAGTGCCGACAATTTTGGTGCTGTGAATACAGAGCAAACATTTGTAGCGCCAGACCCTTTCATAAACGAAATTCATTATGATAATTCAGGTACAGATGCTGGTGAAGCAATTGAAATTGCAGGCCTAGCAGGCACTGATTTAACCGGTATGAGCTTAGTGTTGTACAACGGTAACGGTGGAGCTGTTTATAATACAACTGGGCTATCTGGTGAAATAGATAACGAAGGAAATGGTTTTGGAACACTTTCTTTCGCCTATCCTGAAAATGGCCTTCAAAATGGTTCACCAGAGGGAATAGCCTTGGTTGATGCTTCTGGCAATGTACTGCAATTCTTAGGCTATGAGGGCAGTATGACGGCTACCAACGGTGTTGCCAATGGCATGACCAGTGATGATATTGGTGTTGCCGAGGCTAGCAACGCAGCCGTAGGTTCTTCATTACAGTTAACAGGTGATGGCTTTGAATATAGTGACTTTGTTTGGTCTGGCTCTAGTGCAGACAGCTTTGGTGATATCAACACGGGCCAAACCTTTGGTGGTTTTGGCGGCGGAGACGGTGAAGAACCAGGCGATTGTTGCGAAGAAACAACGTTAATTAGTGGCGTTCAAGGAAGTGCCGATGTTTCTCCTTTAGTCGGTGATACGGTTCTTATTGAAGGTATAGTGACTGCTTCTTCTGCAGGTATCGGTGGTTTCTTTGTTCAAGAAGAAGATGCTGATGCCGATGCAGACCCATCAACGTCAGAAGGGATCTTTGTTTTCTACGATGGTGATTTACCGGCTGTTGGAGACCTTGTGAGTGTGATTGGGGATGTTTCAGAATTTTATGCTCGCACACAGTTAACAACAACTGAAGCGCCTGAAGTTATTAGTATTGGAAATGCCTTGCCTACAGCCTCTGCTTTATCTCTGCCTTTTGCAGACGCAGCAGGAGCTGAGTTTTTGGAAGGTATGTTAGTGTCTACAGCACAAGCTTTAGTTGTCACTGATAACTTTACTTTAGGACGTTTTGGACAAGTTACATTATCAACTGAACGTTTGTTCACACCGACTAATGTATTTGCTCCTGGTTCAGATGAGGCAAATAACCTAGCAGCTGCAAATGCACTAAATCGTATTTTGTTAGATGACGGTGATAACACCGGTAATCCAGAACTTGTTGTGTTCCCCACTGGTGGTTTGTCTGCGTCTAACACATTACGTTTAGGTGATACTGTTGCGTCATTAACAGGTGTTGTGGACTATAGCTTCGGTGATTACCGCGTTATACCCACTCAAAATCCTACATTTGTTGCCACCAACCCTCGCACTGCTGAACCTGAATTGAACTTAGGCAATTTGAAAGTAGCTAGCTTAAATGTGCTTAATTACTTCAATGGTATTGATGGTTCTGGGAGTGTTTGTGGTCCAACTGCAAGTTCTAGTTGCCGAGGAGCGGATAGCGATTTGGAATTTGAACGTCAAAAAGCAAAAACGGTTGCTGCGATTGTCGCAATGGACGCAGATATTGTGGGTTTAATGGAAATCGAAAATAACGGTTTCTCTGAAGGCTCAGCAATTGATGATTTGGTTACAGGGATCAATTCCATTATGGGTGCGGGTACCTATTCTATTGTTGACCCTGGCGCTGCTATAGGCACGGATGCGATTACCGTTGCGTTTATTTATAAACCGAGTGTTGTATCACTAGCTGGCGCCGCACAAATTCTAGATAGTAGTAATTCTATCTCTGATGAAGATGGCGTCGTGTTATTTGTTGATACTAAAAACCGCCCATCTTTAGTTCAAGAATTTGCTTTGGTTGAAAATGGAGAAACACTAGTTATCAGTGTTAACCACTTAAAATCTAAAGGTTCGGGTTGTGGCGCAGGCGACGATGATACATCTACCGGTCAAGGTAACTGTAACCTCACTCGTACTCGTGCTGCACAAGCTTTAAGTGCGTTTCTAGATGCTCAGTACCCTGATACAGCCACGTTAATCATCGGTGATTTAAATGCTTATGCGAAAGAAGATCCAATTAGCGCACTAGAAGGGGCGGGTTATACCAACCTAGTGAATTATTTTGGTGGTGCTGAAGCGTATTCATATAGCTTTAGAGGCCTTTTGGGTTATCTAGACCATGCGTTAGCTAATAACAATGCCTTGGCTAAAGTGGTGGACGTGACTGAGTGGCATATCAACGCTGATGAGCCGATTATTATTGATTATAATGTTGAGAATAAATCATCTGGTAATCCTGATGATCTTAGTATTCCTGATAATGTCACTCTTTTTTATGCAGATGACGCATACCGCATGTCTGACCATGATCCTGTTTTGATTGCATTGCAGTTTGATGCGCCAGTTGCTGAAGCTCCTGAGACAGATGCTGATGTCAATCAAGATGGCAGTATAGATTTTGCTGACTACATGGCTATTTATGGCATGTTAGGCAGTGCAACTGGTGATGCTAACTATAATGCCATTGCTGATTATGATACTGACGGTGCGATTACTTATGCTGATTTACAAGCTTGGTATCAGTTGTATTTAGGTCAGTAATATTTACCGGCGGCTTACTTTTTATTAATAGCAAGCCGCCAAAATTAAAATTTAACAATAGAGATGTTTACGATGAAAAATGTAATTCTAGGTAAAAATATGTTTCGTTCTTTGGTTTTGGCTAGCAGCTTAATATTTAGTGCCTTTAGTGTGCAGGCTGGTGTAATTTTATCTTTTAGTGAAGATGATATAGAAGTAGGTCTTAATGAGACTTTCACCGTTGAATTATATGCCGATACAGGTTCTACAGGGATCGCAGATGGAATAGGAAACTTTAATTTAGATCTTAGCTTTGATAATAGTATTATCGAACTAAAAGGTTTTAGTGTAGGTGGTTTATTTGGTGCACAAAGTTCTTTTGGTGGTACGTTTACACCTATATTTTCTATTCCTCCTTTTCCACCTACTTTAGTGGCTCTAGGTTCTGATATTTTATTAGGGACTTTCACTTTTAAGGCAACGAACTATGGGACTACATCCCTTCGTTCTATTAGTGAGTCTTTTAACAACTTACTTATTGGTCCACTTGAAACTGATACTTCAGCTTCAGCTAATATCTCAGTTGTGTCTACCCCAGCTACTTTGGGTTTGTTTGCTATTGCGTTAGCAGGATTAGTGAGATTACGCCGCAAAGCGTAGTTTACACAGCATTAAAAAAGGCGGTTGATTTACATCAACCGCCTTTTTGTTTTAAGCTATTAGCAGTAGTTAATTACTGATAATCAAACTCACTATCAGTGACCACCATCAAATCTTCAGCACCATTAAACAAGTTGGTTTTAAAACCGTCTTTTCTGGGTAACAATCTTTTCATATAAAAAGCACAAGTGTTGGTTTTGCCTGCTTTAATACTATCGATATCTGAATGTTGTGCAGTATCTGCCATGCTCAACCAAATCACCCCTAACAAACAATAAGCACTGTAGTGCATAAAGTCGTATGCAGTTCCGGCTAAATCAACAGTGTTTAACTGCTTTAGCTCAGTAGCCGTTGCAAACCATTCTGCTAAAAGGGCGGTGGCTTGTACTTGGTTATCAACATTTGTCATTTGTTCAATTTTGCTACTAAACAATGCAAAAGTATCTTCCAGCATAGTGCCTTTGTCGCGAGCCAGTTTTCTGGAGATCAAATCCAGAGCCTGAATGCCGTTTGTTCCTTCGTACAACTGAGTAATTCTTGCATCGCGCACCAATTGCTCCATGCCCCATTCGCGAATGAATCCATGGCCACCATAAACTTGTACGCCTAGGTTGCTCATCTCAGTCGCCATATCTGTCATAAAGCCTTTAACGATTGGGGTTAAAAAGGAAATTACATTTTTGGCTTTATGTTTGTTGGGTTCATCACCAAATCGTTCAATATCCATTTGTTGCGCATACAGCAAGGCTAAAGCACGACAGCCTTCGGCTATGGCTTTTTGAGTCAGTAACATTCTGCGCACGTCAGGCTGGTGGATGATAGGGTCGGCTTTTTTGTTTTGTTCTTGTACGCCTTGTGGAGCGCGAGATTGCAAACGTTCTCGGGCGTAGGCTAGCGAACCTTGGTAAGACGCTTCTACAATGCCTAGGCCTTGCAAGCCAACTTGAAAGCGAGCGTCATTCATCATGGTAAACATACAGGCGAGGCCGTTATTCGCTTCGCCTACTAAAAAACCTTGGGCTGAATCAAAATTCATCACACAAGTAGGGCTGGCTTTTAGGCCCATTTTTTTCTCAATACTGCCCACAGTGACTGCGTTTCTTTGGCCTATGCCGCCGTCTTCAAGTGGCAGAAACTTGGGAGCTAAAAACAAACTAATGCCTTTTACCCCCGGAGGTGCATCAGGGAGTCTAGCAAGCACCAAATGCAGGATATTGTCGGTCCAATCGTGATCACCAGAAGAGATAAATATTTTGCTGCCGGTAATATTAAAACTGCCGTCTTCATTGGGCACTGCTTTGGTGCTTAATAAACTTAAGTCTGTACCAGCGTGTGGTTCGGTTAAACACATAGTGCCAGCCCACTCACCAGAAATCAGTTTAGCCAAATATGTGGCTTTTAGTTCATCGCTTGCATGTTTAGTAATGGCTAATATGGCACTCTCGCTTAACATGCCTGTTAAGCGCCAGCTTAAGTTGGCTGAATCGAGCATTTCATGCACTGGCACCGCAACAGTATTTGGCATATCTTGCCCATCGTAGTCAGCATTTCCCAACATGGAGTTCCATCCGTTTGCTACATATTCTTTATGAGCCTCTGCAAACCCATCGGGGGTGGTGACGTTTCCATCAATTAATTTGGCGCCTTGTTCGTCACCTTCTCGATTTAATGGAGCGATGACCTCTTCAGCAAATTTTGCACCTTGAAGTAGAATTTCATTGACCAGTTCTTGATCAAAATCTTCTAGTCCTAATTTTTGATAATGTGCGGATAGGCTTAACCAGTCATGCAGTATAAATTGCATGTCTTTTATTGGGGCGCTGTACTCGGGCATAGAAATAATCTCTAAAAATCTAATATTGTAGACATTATACTGCTATTTATCGGTTTTGGTTGCTAAAAGTCAGGTAATGACTATTAAACGTGTTGATATCGCGATAGTGATTTCATGAATGTTCGCTGCTTTTAGCCGAAGTTTGTTATTATAATTGCGTATATGCTTCTCGCACATCAATCAAATTGGTCTCGTTAATCCATTGATCTTGTTGCGTCTCAAATGGGTTAACTAACTCAATGTCGCTGGTCGAACGTTTGGCCCAAGAGGGGACGGTAAACACCTTAAGTTGGCGCGAAAAATCGTCTGTTAGATTACAAGCAAAATATTGGGTTTGATTTTGATCGGTGAAAAGTAACTTACCCACTTCCACATTTAGTCCCGTTGTTTTCCAAACTGCTTTATGTGCTGTGCATTGTGCACTGGTTGATGGGTGTTGTTTATGACTAGGTAAATGCCAACCGTCTTTATTCTGGCTTTTGATTGCCAATAATTTACCGTTAGATTTTATTAGACAGGCCGCGGGTGAATGAGCTGTTTCTGGATATTGTGCATTAGTACGACACATCGGTTCTGCAGGGAGCTCTCTGCTGCACCCTAAAACAAAAAATGTTACAAATACTAAGGTGATAAATAGTCTGTTTTGCAAAATGATACGTACTCTAGTGGCCACAGAATGAGGTATTATCACATTAATTCTCTTATTCTCCATCATTAACTGTTAAGACTCGTCATTTAGCCATTGCTGTAACGGTCTTCTTCGGTACTAAATTTAAATAGGTCGTCCAATGTTTAAAGGATTAAAGTTTTCTCCTCTGCTAGTTGCCGTCATTTTGTGTGTTGGGCTAGTCGCGTATTTGTACCTGCCAAAAGATGTGTCTCAGCAATCTAGGCAATCTAACCCTACGTTAGTGAGAGTGCATCAAGCTGTTGAGGAGGAATTTGAGGTAGTAGTAGAAGGTTTAGGCACAGGTAAAGCAAATGAGTCTGTACTTATTACTACCCAAACGTCAGATATTGTTCAGAATATTCTCTTTGACGATGGTGACAGAGTCAAAGCCGGTCAAGTATTGCTGACTTTAATCGACTTAGAAGAAAAAGCGCGATTAGCTGCTTTAGATGTTGATTTACAAGAAGCAAACCGCCAATTAAAGCGAGTCGCTAACCTAGCCAAGAAGAATGCCGCGTCTGAGCAGTTATTGGATGAGCAACAAGCTAAGGTAAATGCACTTATAGCTGAAATGAATGTACTTAAAACTCAAATGTTAGCACTCCAAGTAAGAGCGCCTTTTGAGGGTGTTTTAGGGTTGCGTCAAGTGAGTGTTGGAGCATTAGTTAGGCCAGGTGATGCCATTACCACTTTGGATGATTTATCGACTCTCAAAGTCGATTTTAATATTGCTGAAGTTCACTTACCCAGTGTGGCCATTGGTCAAAATATCCGTGCGACTTCTATTGCCTACCCAGGTGAAACGTTTACAGGTCAGATACTAAGTATCGGCTCTAGGGTTGATGCTGCTACTCGAGCGATCCAAATTCGAGCCAACATCAACAATGACGATTTTAAACTACGCCCGGGCATGTTGTTACAGATTAATTTACAGAAAAAGTTACTGAATACGTTAGTACTGCCAGAGGCAACCTTGGTACCTATCGAAGATAAACAATTTGTATTTGTTGTTAGAGACCAAGCGGTAACCAGAACGCAAGTGAAAATAGGTTTACGTAAACCAGGCATAGTACAAATTGTCTCTGGTTTAAAAGAGGGTGACCTGGTTGTGGTCGAAGGTGCATTAAAATTAAGGGACGGCTCAAAAGTCAAAGTGTTGAATGCTGATGAGATAAAGGAGTAAGCCATGTTACTTTCAGATGTTGCGGTTAAACGCCCTGTTTTTGCATCCGTTGTTAATTTGCTACTCGTGGTGTTTGGTATTGTTTCAATCAGTTTATTATCATTGCGCGAATATCCAGATATCGACCCGCCAATAGTGTCGATTAACACTAATTATCCCGGAGCTTCGGCCTCTATTATAGAAACGCGTATTACGCAGTTAATAGAAGAGCGTATTAGCGGTATCGAAGGTATTAAAAATATTGAATCTAGCAGCCGTAATGGCCGCTCTTCTATTAGTATTGAATTTGACCTGTCTAGAGATATTGATGCCGCATCAAATGACGTGCGAGAGCGAGTTAGCCGAGTTTTAAACAACCTACCCGATCAAGCAGAACCACCTGAAATATCTAAGTCAAATTCAGACGAAAACGTTATCGTTTGGTACAACCTGAGAAGCGATAATCTATCGGTGATGGAGTTGACCGATTATGCAGATAGATTTGTAGTCGACCGTTTGTCTGTTGCAGAAGGGGTTGCGCGCGTTCAATTAGGAGGCGGACGCAGATATGCGATGAAGGTTTGGCTCGACAGAAATGCCATGGCTGCCAGAGATATTACCGTTACCGACATCGAGAACGTTATACGCTCTGAGAATGTCGAGTTACCCGCTGGTGAAGTTGAGTCTGTTGACCGTGATTTTGAAGTCCGAGTAGCCAGAAGTTTTCTTAGTCCGGAAGATTTTTCAAATCTTACAATCAAGGCCAGTGCCGATGGTTACTTAGTGAAACTCAAAGAAGTCGCCAGAGTGGAATTAGGCGCCGAAGACGATGAGACAGAATTTCGCGGGGGTGGCGTAAACATGATTGGACTGGGCATTGTTAAACAGTCCAAGGCCAACACTCTAGAAGTGGCCAGAGCCGCAAAAGCTGCAATTAAACGTATTGAACAGACTCTGCCAGATAACATTTTTATTGTTTCAAGTTACGACTCCTCGGTGTTTATTGAAGCGTCTATAAACGAAGTGTATGAAACCTTGGCCATTGCTATATTGATGGTGGTGTTAGTGATATATGTGTTTTTAGGCAATATACGGGCAACGTTGATCCCAGCCGTTACCGTACCTGTGTCTCTGGTTTCTGCCTTTATCGTTATGTACGCCTTGGGTTTCTCTATCAACTTATTAACCTTGTTAGCGATGGTTTTAGCGATAGGCTTAGTAGTAGACGACGCGATAGTTGTATTGGAAAATATATCCAGACGAATCGAAATGGGTGAACCGCCTCTTCTAGCTGCTTATCGAGGGGCTAGAGAAGTTGGCTTTGCGGTCATAGCGACCACCTTAGTGCTAATCTCTGTTTTTGTACCCTTGGTGTTTTTGCAAGGTAATATTGGTAGGTTGTTTACCGAATTTGCTTTGGCAATAGCAGCAGCCGTTGCCTTTTCTAGTGTTACTGCCTTAACGCTCTCACCCATGATGTGTTCTAAATTATTGAAAAAACGTACTAAACCCTCTGGATTTGCCCATTGGGTAGATACTAAATTTAGTAAAATTGAAACGGGCTATTTTAACGGTCTAGGTACTACCTTACATCAACCTTGGTTAATGAGCTTGTTGGTGATTGGCAGCATAGTGGCGTTATTTAAGTTGGTTGATATATTGCCTAGTGAGTTTGTTCCCAAAGAAGACCGAGGCAACTTTTTTATACTTATGCAAAGTGCAGAGGGCTCTAGTTTTGAGATAAACGCAGCTAATTTGAAAAAGATTGAAAGTATATTATTGCCTTATACAGAAACAGGTGAAGCTGAACGTATCATAGTCAGAACGCCAGGCTTTGGTGGCACTGCTGGTATTGCCATAGTGGGTACACCTATTGGCCCAGATAAAAAGGGATCGACTTTTGATTTGATGGATGAAATCAGTGGTAAATTGGTGACTATTCCTGACGTCACTGCTTTTGCTGTCATGCGAAGTGGAATTGGAGGGCGAGGATTAGGCCGGCCAGTGCAATTTGTGTTGCAGGGTAATACCTATGAAGATCTCGTTGAGTGGCGTGACATTGTATTAACCAAGGCCAGAGGAAACCCTAAATTGGTTCGAATGGACTCGGATTACAAAGAAACCTGGCCACAGTTATTGGTTAATATTGATAAGAATCGAGCAGCAGATTTAGGTGTGTCTATTAGCGATATAGGTCGCACCCTTGAGACCATGTTAGGCCAAAGACGAGTGTCGACTTTTCTGGATAAAGGTCAAGAATATGATGTGATCATGGAAGGCTGGGAAGAAGATTATCGTAGTCCTTCTAGTATTGAGAATATTTATGTTCGTTCGTCGCAAACGAATAAATTAATCCCTTTAGATAACTTATTGAGTGTAAGCGAAAATGCCACGTCATCGCGACTCAATCGATACAATAGAATGCGTAGCATCACTATTAGTGCCAACCTTGCCGATGGTTATACTGTGGGTGAAGCATTAGAATATTTACGTAACATTGTGGCAACTGAGCTTCCTGAAGAAGTGGCTATTGATTATAAAGGTGAGTCTCAGCAATTCCAAGAATCTGGTAACGCCATCTTATTTATTTTTGTCTTAGCACTGGCTATCACTTATTTAGTTTTAGCAGCGCAATTTGAAAATTGGATCCAGCCATTCGTAATCATGTTAACTGTGCCCTTGGCGTTAGTTGGCGCGTTCATTGGTTTGTACTTTTCCGGCATGACTCTTAATATATACAGTCAAATAGGTTTAGTGATGTTAATTGGCTTAGCGGCTAAAAATGGCATCTTAATTGTTGAATTTGCCAACCAACTGCGGGATGCGGGAGTAGAGTTTGAAGAAGCGCTGCGTAAAGCCGCTACTCAAAGATTGAGGCCAATAGTCATGACTGGTTTTACTACTATTTTTAGCTCACTACCTTTGGTTTTAGCCACAGGAGCTGGGGCAGAGAGTAGAACCGTAATTGGCATGGTGATATTCGCAGGAGTGACCGTTTCGGCATTTTTAACCCTTTATATCGTGCCAACAGCCTATTATTTACTTGCTAGACATACCAGCTCACCCAATGAACGAGCGCAAAAAATAGCAGACTTAGAAGTGAGCATGACCTATCGTAAAGGTGAGGAAAACAAACCTTCTTAACTAACCACTACTTTTGAAAGAGGCTGTTGCCACTATAGGTCAACAGCTTCTATTCAACAGATAGTTAAACACAAGTATTCTCGTTTATACTCTGTTCGTTTTAATCGATTTTTTCCTCTTCCTTCTCTCTATTACTCTCTAAATTTAAGCTTTTTTCTATCAAAAAACACAGTCTGATTTTGCCTGGTTTTATGCTTTGTTCTTATTTTTCGATTAACTAAATCGTTTTTATTCAATCCACGTTTTAGCACTTATTAACTAAAGTATTTAGCAACTTTTACTGGCTGCTTCATTTCTGAAACGCGAAATTTAGGTGTGAGTGGTTGAATGTGTCAGTAGAGACGGAGAATTGTCTGAGTTATCAAAAATATGGTGACTCTTCATTGTTTAGAGTGGAGAAGATAAAAATGAAAAAACAAAATGTATTCTTAAAATCAAGCTTAGCGGGCTTGGTTGGTTTGGCCTTGATGACAGGCAGTGCCTTTACGCAAGCGGCTGAAATGACCAAACCTAAAGGTGCTGTGGGAACGGGCAGCACTAAAGAAGGTCAGCCAAGATCGAATCAATTTTGGTGGCCAGATCAACTGGATTTGTCAGCCCTTAGAGATCACGATGCTAAATCAAATCCTTATGGCGCTGACTTCGATTATGCCAAGGCATTCAGCAAACTTGATTTAGACGCGGCGAAAAAAGACATCGATGCATTACTTACCACCTCTCAAGATTGGTGGCCATCAGACTTTGGTAACTACGGGCCATTCTTCATTCGTATGACATGGCACAGCGCAGGCACGTATCGCACACTTGATGGTCGTGGTGGTGCGGGAGGCGGTCAGCAAAGATTCGACCCACTTAATAGTTGGCCTGATAATGGCAACTTAGATAAAGCACGACGCCTTTTATGGCCGATCAAACAGAAATATGGTGAATCACTATCTTGGTCGGATTTAATTGTACTAGCAGGCAATGTAGCCCTAGATAACATGGGTTTTCAAACCTATGGTTTTGCTGGTGGCCGAGCAGATGATTGGGAACCAGATTTGGTTTACTGGGGCCCAGAAGTAGAAATGCTGGCCAGTGACCGAGAAGACAGAGATGGCAAATTGCAGCGACCACTTGGCGCTACTCACATGGGGTTAATTTATGTCAATCCAGAAGGGCCAAAAGGCAAACCTGACCCACTAGGATCTGCCAAAAATATCCGAGTTGCCTTTGCGCGCATGGCGATGAACGATGAAGAAACACTGGCGCTTATCGCTGGTGGTCATACATTTGGCAAAATGCACGGTGCTCGTAAACCAGCTGATTGTATGGGAGCTGAGCCAGCTGGAGCAGGTATTGAAGAACAAGGCCTTGGTTGGAAAAACAAGTGTGGCAAAGGCCATTCTGAAGATACCACCACCAGTGGATTGGAAGGCGCTTGGACTCAAGCACCTACTCGTTGGACTTCACTCTATTTGAGTAACTTACTCAACTTTGAATGGAAACAAACTCGCAGTCCTGCAGGTGCTATTCAGTGGATACCCACAGACGAGTCTTTACATAAAATAGTGCCAGACGCGCATGTTAAAGGTAAGTTTAATGCACCAGTGATGACCACTGCTGATTTAGCATTGAAGTTTGATCCTGAATACAAAAAAATAGCCGAGCGATTCTTGGCCGACCCTGAAGAATATCGCTTAGCGTTTGCCAAAGCTTGGTACAAATTAACGCACAGAGATATGGGGCCGCCGCGTAATTTCCTCGGAAAAGACCTGCCAAAAGATATCCAAATTTGGCAAGACCCTATTGCAAAAGAAAGCCAATCTAATATCGATGCTGATGATGTCAAGGAGCTTAAAGCCAAAATCTTAGATTCAGGCCTGACTTCTGCAGAATTAGTACGCGTGGCTTGGGCTTCTGCTGCAAGTTATCGTGGTACTGATATGCGCGGTGGCGCTAACGGTGCACGTATTGCACTTGCCCCACAAAAAGACTGGGCTGTGAATAATCCTGCTGAAGTCGCCAAAGTGTTAAACGTATTGAAAGACATTCAAGAAGATACCTCTAGCGGATTGTTTAATAGTGATAAAGTGTCGCTGGCTGATTTGATTGTATTGGGCGGTGCAGCTGCTATCGAGAAAGCAGCAAAAGACGCTGGGTTTAAAGTGTCTGTGCCTTTTACTCCTGGTAGAGGTGATGCAACCCAAGCACAAACTGATGTGAATTCATTTAGCTTGCTAGAACTGAATGCAGATGGTTTCCGTAACTATTTTAACGCTTCAGCTAGTTATAAATCGCCAACAGAGATGTTGGTTGATAAAGCTGATCAACTGAACTTGTCAGTGCCAGAAATGACGGTGTTAGTGGGTGGTCTACGCGCACTGAATGCTAATCATAACCAAGCAGCACATGGTGTATTGACCGACAAACCCGGCACATTAAACAATGACTTTTTTGTGAACTTGCTGGATATGTCAACCATGTGGAAAAAAGCCGATACTGATGGTGTATTCGAAGGTGTAGACCGTAAAACGGGTCAAAAGAAATGGACAGCCACCTCTGTTGATTTAATCTTTGGTTCTAACTCGGAACTACGGGCAGTGGCCGAAGTATATGCGTATGACACTTCTAAACAAAAGTTTGTAAATGACTTTGTTAAGGCGTGGACTAAGGTGATGAATTTAGATAGATAATTCAGGCTTCATTGTGATTAAGTGGTGGTTAACAGATTTAACCACCACTTAATTTATTTCAAACGCTAACCTTACCAATCAATTCAATGTATCATTTCAGCCAATAGTCCCCCGTAGATTGATTTTTAGAGCAAAACATAGGTTCTTGTAAATCACCAAAATCCAAAATTGAGATACAAAAATGAAAGTTTTATTAACACTAAGCTTGTTATTTTTCTGTGTGCTAAAAACCCACGCACAAAGTGTGACGGACAAGCTGATAGTGGCTTTGGTAGATAAACATTTGCCCCAAGTATTGCACCAAGAAAAAGCTACTCCTTGGAAAATGGGTACCTATGATTTAACGGTAAATAAAATAGGTGGCGCTGTATTTTCTAGTACACACAAATATTTAAGTTTAACGGTACCGATAAAAGTGCTGATGACCGGGCAAGTAAACAAAGAATTTTTAGGGCAAAAAATCCTACTTAATTGTTCGTCTGAAATGGTCACTCAAGCTAGGTTGGATATAGAGCCGGTAATTAATCCACCTGAATCAAAGGCGAATGTTGAAGTGTCTGTGCCTGTACCAGAAGCCAATTTGAATTGTGATGGATTAATCGTGGCCATCAAACCATTACTTGAGCAGTTGGTTGCCAGTAAAAAACAAGAATGGGAGCAGCAGCTAGAGCAAGACATAATGGTTATGTTTAAGCAGGTTGGGATATAATTTTTTTACTAATAGCAAAATATAAGGAGTACACATGTCGGGTGAAACAGATTTAAATAAACTGATTGGCTCTATGCAGCCCGTTTTGAGTGAATCAGAGTATGTGTTTGCTTCATTGGAGAAAGATAGCCAGGTTTCTGTTGCTGAGCTAGCGCCCCTTGGTACTTTCTACGAAAAAGAAGGCTTGACGGTTATTGTGCCTAAAACCAATGCCGATGTTTCAGGCCTTTCTTATGAAGGTGTATTTCAGTGCATCACACTCAATGTGCATTCTAGCCTTGACGCAGTTGGGCTAACGGCTGCGGTGTCAGCTGCTCTTACTCGTGAAAATATTAGTGCCAATGTCGTTGCGGCTTATTATCATGACCATATATTTGTACCCATTGCTAAGGCAAATCAAGCTTTATCCTGCCTGCAAAAGTTGGCCAGAGATTGCGAGTAGTAGATGATTAAAAAGCCAACTAGTTAAATGTATTTAGTTTTGCTGTTTCTCCTCATGGTTCGTATAAGTTGAATTCAGCCTAAGTGACCGACATAATCCCGCCATACAATCTGATAACAAGAGCAACCACATGACAGCAAATAACGCATACCCAATTGGTCAAGTTGGACAAAAATGGCAGGACAACGAAAAAGCCCAGTGGTTAGCGGTACAAAAGGTGAAACGCTCTTATGCTGATGATGTGCTGAGTCAGTTAGATGTGTTAGCCAGCCACTTCGACATTGAGCAATATGCCAGCTTAGATTATGCCGCTGGTACCTACCCTTTGTTTTCCCTAGGCAGCCCGAGTTGGGATAAGTCGAAACCCAATGTGCTAATAACAGGAGGTGTACATGGTTATGAAACCAGTGGTGTGTTTGGTGCTTTGAGGTTTGCTGCATCGGCCGCCAAAGCGTATCACGACAGATTTAATCTAATGATTGTACCTTGTGTCAGCCCTTGGGCTTACGAAACCATCAATCGTTGGAACCCTCTTGCGATTGATCCTAACCGCTCATTTTATGCAAATAGCCCTGCTCCTGAGTCAGCTGCTTTAATGAAGTTGGTCTCTGGTTTGGATTTCTTAATGCACATCGATTTACATGAAACCACAGATACCGATAATTCTGAATTTCGCCCCGCGTTAGGTGCAAGAGACGCGGTAGAACATAAAGAATGGGCTATTCCCGATGGTTTTTATACTGTGGGTGATACCTTAAAACCTAGCCCTGAATTGCAGAAAGCTATTATTGAGTCTGTTGAAAAAGTAACCCATATTGCACCTGCCGATGCGAGTAGAAGAATTATTGGCGAACTTATTCAGCAAAAGGGCGTGATTAATTATGCGACTAAAGCCTTAGGCCTATGTGCAGGACTCACTGATGCTGAGTTTGTGAGTACTACAGAAGTGTACCCAGATAGTCCGAAAGTGGATGCTGAAAACTGCATTCAAGCCCAAGTTGCAGCTATTACCGGCGCATTAGATTTTGTCGCAGACATTTAATCTCTAACCAATGAATCCTTTTGGCATGTAAAACCGTAACTTACTTAATTAATGAAAATAAGTGATTGATGTGATGAAACAATTTTCTATGTTTTTGCTGTTTGTAATAGTGTTTAGTAGCTGTGCAAATTATGAATACCCTAGCCAAGTGACCATTGGTGGCAGCATGGTTGAAGCCACAGGCGAAAGTTTGGAAGGTAACACAGTGGTGATCCCTAAAGACTTTATTGGCCAAGAAACCCTATTACTGTTTGGTTACAAACAAGACTCGCAGTTTGATATTGACCGTTGGTTGATAGGCCTTGATATGACTCAAACCCAAGTAGCCACATATGAGATCCCTACTATTCAAGGCATGTTGCCTCGTATGTTTAGTGGGTTTATCGACGGCGGTATGCGTAAAGGCATACCCAAGCAGTTGTGGAAAGGTGTGGTCACAGTGTATGCCGATGGCGATAAAGTGCAGCGCTTTACTGGCAACCTAAACCCTAACAATGCGCGGGTTATGTTACTCAACAAAGAAGGCACTATTGTTTATTTTTACGATCAAGGCTTTTCGGTTGAGGCGCTGAACGAAGTCCGAGAGGCATTGGAAAACTAGCCAATGCTTTGAGTGAGCACTAATAATGGAGTGCTCACTCAACTTTTTATTTAATTCAGCAAGTTCTGCTGAAAAAACAACACTACTGCTTGCTGATAGATATCTCGATTTTCTTTTTTGCGATAACCATGGCCTTCATTTAAGGCATTCATATACCAAACTGGTTTATCACTATCCCGCATGGCTTTAACAATCTGTTCAGCTTCTGTTACCGGCACTCTGGGGTCGTTTTGTCCCTGCACTACAAATAATGGCACGTTGATTTTATGCACATTGGTGCTAGGACTGATAGCTTGCAAATGAGAATTCATTTCTGGAATTCTTTCGTCGCCATATTCAACTCGTCTTAAGTCGCGGCGATAGTCTTTGGTATTTTCTAGAAAAGTGACAAAATTAGATATGCCCACTATATCAACCGCAGCTTTTAGACGGTCGCTGTAATGTAATGCGCTAGCCAGCACCATATAACCTCCGTAACTGCCACCAATTACCGCCACTCGACTAGCATCCAAATCAGGTTGGCTGGCAATCCAATCCAATAGGGCGCCAATATCCTTTACAGAGTCTTCCCGGTTAAAACCGTTATCTAGGCCAATATATTCTTTACCGTAGCCAGCAGAACCACGTACGTTGGGAGTAATTACGGCTGCACCGAGTGTGTTTACCCATAATTGAGTGTTGCTGCTAAAGTAAGGTCTGGCTTGCCCTTCTGGACCTCCATGAATACTAATAATTACCGGGTGGGGGCCACTTTTATTAGGTTTATATACAAAGGCTGGTATTTGGCGTTTATCAAACGATTCAAAACGCACCAACTCAGGAACCACAAAAAGCTCAGTATTAAGTCCACCTACTTCACTGTATGTCCATCGACTTAATTCTTCATATTTTGTCGGTGAACGCTTTAGTCTTAATACAAAGCTGTCACTAGGCGTTTGTGAGGTATTTAAGCTCATAGCGAGATGTTTATCGTCTGGGCTAAAGGTTAAGCCACTAATCAAACCGATAGGCACATCTTGCACTGCTTGGTATTTAAAGTTTTTGGTGTCTAGTAGGTATAGCTGACTTATTCCGTCTTGATTCACAGTAAAGGCGGCGCGCTTGCCACTTTTACTTAAAGTGAAATTACTGACATTCCAATTAATATATTTAGTGATAATGGTCAGCTCAGCAGAAGTGAAATCTCTATAGGCTAAGCGCTGATATTCACTATCTTGGTTAGTGGTTAAAAAATACCCCTTATCATTCTTTCCATAACTCAAGGCATAATTAACACTTGGATTGTCTTAACTGCCGTCAAGTAGGGTTTTGTTACCTGAGTCTAAATCCAGAGCATAAACTTTAGAGTCACTGGCGCTGGTATATTGTTGTACTAATAGGTTTAGGTTTTTGTTATCCCAATCCACCGGTCCCCACCAACTGCCATCAGTGGACTCAAGCACTATACGACTTTTTTCAGGTGCTTGGGTGTCCAGCATCCATAAATCATTTGAACGACCATTACGTTTAGTGCTTTGGTACGCTATTTTGCCACCTTTATCGCTCCAGCTAATCGCACCATTACGGGACTCACCATCGGTTAACATTTTGCTGTCACCGGTTTTCGGGTCAAGGACAAAAATCTGTGAATATTCACTGCCCCCTGCATCCATAGTAAAGGCAATCATGTCGCCATCAGGTTGACGACTTATCGAGCCAATTGGCTCATCAAAAAAAGTTATTTGATGTCGAGCGCCCCCAGGTTTGTCAACTCGGTGTAACTGGCTTACATCACCAAACCGCGTCGAAATATAAATGCTTTTACCGTCTTGGCTGAAGTCGCGAAAAGGTGCAGAGCGTACATTTTGATAACGGTTGAGACTATCGACTATCTCCTTGGGAATTGCAGGAACGTCCTGCATCACTAGGTTACCGTTATTGGCTGTGCTTTCGGTTACCGCCTGAGCGGATAAACTCAGGCTAAGCACCATTGATGCAATAATATGATTTTTCATGTCTTATCCTTATGAACTGCTTTTGATGGATCAGATTGTTAGGATGAATCGTTATTAATCTTACAAATTAAGGCTAAATGATTCAGCTTGAACAGACAATTAGTATCTTGACTAAGTTGTAAAAATGTCCAAACTGCTCTACCTCGGAAAGACGCCTTCTCAACGACAAGCAGGTCTTCAGTATGCAAACAGAAATTCGTTATCGTTTTGAACGAGCACAATTAGCCAATCGATTTTTAAATGAGCTCAAACACTGGTCAGTAGCCGAAGTTAAAGCCAAATTATTTCATGGCTCAGATTCCGTCAAAATCACCTATGAATTTGATGGTAAAGGGTTCGATTACACTTGTTCAGAACTTGATGATCTAGCCAGTAAATATGGTGGTGAAGAGGTATGAAATTTTTTTCTGGTAAGTATGAGACATACAAATATTGTAATAAGTGAGTTAGCACTCAAAATAACATGTTCCAAGCTCTATTCGACCTTTGTATATGAAAAGCGGTCAGTATATTAATTAAGGTTCAGTTTTATATTTCAGATAAATATTCAATATCTTGAGAACAATATTTTTTTGACATTGAGTTACCACACTTCAAGCTTTGTTCTGAGTTAACTAATTGAGTCCATTTATGGAAATTTTCATACTCACTAGATGCCGTTTTTCCTATTGATTCAAGTTCAGTTATAAATTTATTATTTACATTCAATTGAGGCTGGAATGTTGAAAAATGGGTTACAGGAACGATAAAAAGTATCAATGCTACAGAAGCAGCAAGTGGTAAAAATTTACTAAAACTATCTCTAGAACTAGTTTCATTTATTCGTTTTTGTAGTTTTACTTCAAAGTTATCATTTAATGATGGTACATCAAGACTTTTAAATTGTTGTTTTAGCGCTCGAGCACGCTCTATTTTTAGAAAACATTGCTTACATTCATGTATATGTTCTTTAATCATTAAGCGTCTTTCAACGTTCAATTCATTATCAACGAAGTCGCCTAAATTTATTTGAATATCTTTACAGTTCATCAGCATTTTCTCTTGAAATTTTAATAACCTTTTTTCTAGCTGTATTAAGTCGAGAGCGAACAGTTCCTACTTTAATGTTCAATATGTCACTAATTTGCAAATAGCTAAAATCTTCTTTATCACATAGATAAATTATTTGCCTCTCGTCTGCATTTAAAATATTTAAAGCACGAACAATTTGTTGTTTATCTGCCTCATATATCAATTGTTCTTGCATGTTCGAAACTTCAACTTTTTCCGATTTATTAAACAACGTGGATAAGGAAAAAAATCGATATTTAGCTCGAAAATAATTAAGCACAATGTTCTTTGCTACGGAAAAAATATATGTCGAAAATTTGGATTCATGTCGAAAATTTTCTGCTTTCTTGTAAAGCTCAATAAATACATCTTGCGTTAAATCTTCTGCGTCATGTTTATGTTGTTTTATTTGAAAGTAAATGAATTCAAAAATCCTCTTTTTGTATCTAGTAACAAGGAGTTCATAAGAAATTCTTGAACCGTTCGAAAATTGACGGATTAATGTCTCATCTGACGGTTCATCCAAATCCTGATTACGAATTGGACTATCTTTTATTGAGTTATCTACCTTCCTTTTAAACACCGAAGTCACTAATCGTTCTCAAAACTCAAATTTTTAGTTTTATTTTGATTTTTTGATGCATAAAGATCAGTTACTGGGGTGTTCTTATCAACAATTTCAAAACTTAAGTTATCAAACCATACTTTGCCATTTCCATTGAGCAGCAAACCATAAGCCATGTTTGTTGCGTTATTTGGTATGTCTAGAACCATCGTATATTTTGACCACTCTGTGGTTTCTGTAATTGCTCGATTGTTCATGTTGTCAAAAGCTAAGGGTTTAATTTGTTCTCCATCGATTCTAAACCATGCGCCAGTCCAGCCAGTCACATCCAACGTTTTGATATGTACAGTCAATTGAACACGTTTACCTAAATAGCTTTCAACGCTAGAGTTCTGCATTAACGTACCGAAACCATTCGATTCTGCATTATCTGCCTCAATATATGCTGATTTACCTCCATCAATAGTAATATCTACATCCACGCCCATTTTGTAGTCAGAAGGAGCACTTCCTGCTTTAAACCAGCCTTCAGGTAGAACGTCTTTAGCTATAGTTGGTAGTGAACTTAACGTTAAAATACTAGCTAATATAGCTACATGATAAAAATTCATTTTAAATATTCTCTGTTAATGTTGACCATAAGTAACCATACAAAATAACTAGTTCATTTATATTCGACAAATAATTGGATATTAATTTCTCAACTTTCTGATTACACATCTAGATAGTTATTTCTTGTACCGAATTCTAGACACAAAGGGTTACAAACTGCGCATAAACTTTTATCTACTTTTTTGGTCTTATTACCTCACAACTCTTTTGGATAAGTAAATTATGAATTTCAATACTTCGTTTAAAAAATTAGCAAAAGAAAACTGGGGCATTGTGTTATTTGCTTTGGTGTTGTTCGCTTCACGAAGCAGTTTTGCTGATTGGTATGTGGTGCCTACTGGTTCAATGTTGCCAACCATTGTCGAAGGCGACCGAATTTTTGTAGATAAGATGGCGTATCGATTAGAAGTGCCTTTTACCGATATCGAAATTATGCAAACGGGTGAACCTAAACGAGGCGATATTGTCGTCTTCAATTCTGAAAAAGCCGGTAATCGATTAGTTAAAAGATTAATTGGAGAGCCAGGTGATCGGGTTGCCATGTCACAAAATAGGTTGACGATTAACGGTGTAGAAGTTACCTATTCAGCCAGAAAAAACACCTTTCAAAAAACCGAACATTTAGACAACGTTGAGCATGTAGTGCAGTTTTTACCCGTAGCTGAAACTAGAGATAGTTTTGCAGAAGTGACAGTGCCACAAGGGCATTATTTGGTATTAGGTGACAACAGAAATAACAGTGCCGACTCTCGATATTATGGCTTTGTACCTGCCATTGAGATTCAAGGTAGAGCTAAAAAAATATTAGTCTCACTAAACCCTGAAAATTACTATATCCCTCGAACAGAGAGGTTCAATATACCCCTGATTTAAAGGGGATTTACAAGATAAGCAGTTGGATCATTAGCAGGGGATGTTATCAATAGCCCTTGCTAATGTTTATTTATAGTAGATGTAAATGCAGCGTGAGCCCTGTTTGCAATATACTGATGCGCATTACAGGTCATAAAACTGTATGACATCCCACCTCAATAAAAATCACAAAAGGAATCTCAATGAGACGACTCGGACTTATTCTACTAAGCATGACTTTGTTCATTAGTTTTAATGGGCACAGCGCACATCACGGTGAAGCAAAGGCACATCAAAAAGCAGTATTGGTGACAGGCTCTAGTTCAGGGCTTGGATTGAGAATGACCCAAGAATTAAGTAAAAATGGTTTCTTTGTTTATGCTGGCGTGTTGCATAAAGATGAAATGAAAGTGATGAACGCAATGGAAAATGTTACCGCTGTGCAATTTGATGTGCGTAATCAAAATGAAATTGACGCTGCCGTGACTTTTGTTAAAGAACAAGGCCGTGGTTTATATGGCTTGATTAACAATGCAGGTGTGGCCGTGTTTGGGCCTATGATAGAGCTGCCCGTTGAGCAACTACAATATCAATTTGACGTAAATGTACTTGGGCCATTTCGTGTCACTCAAGCTTTTGCTCCTTTGATCATCGAAAGCAAAGGGCGTATTGCCACTACTGGGTCTATTGCAGGCATACTCTCTAGTTCAATGTTTGGCGCTTACAGTATGAGTAAACATGCTATTGAAGCTTATACGGATGCTTTGTCTAAAGAAATGACCCGTTTTGGCGTGAGTGTGCATGTTATCGAGCCGGGTAATTACGCTTCTAATATTGGTAATGCCGCGAATAAATTACTCAAGGATACAAATTATTGGACTGATGACAGCCAATATGTACAAGAACGTGATGGCATGATCGCAGGCCTAACTCAAGTCGAGAAAGGTGCGGATCCAATCGACGTCGCTCAAGCTGCTTTGCACATCATGCAAAGTGATGAGCCAAAGCTTAGATATATGGTGACCGCGACAGTAGGCCAGGCTGATGTCACCATTCGTCGTCAAATTAGCAAGATGTTAGAGCTAAACAATGGGCAAGTTCACCAGTTTGATCGCGCAAGATTGATTGAAATGTTGGATGAAGAAATTGACAAAATGTCAAAGAATAAAGCCGCTGCAAAGTAACTAACAGTGCCGGAATCAAGGTTATTCCTAATGGCGCGCGCACTTATCTGAGTGTGACGCGCAATAGGAATAAGTTGGTTAACAAGCGTATTTGTATCTATTGGCAGTTAGGCCGTTTCTATCTGTAAATTATATCCAGAATATTTGCGCATATTGATAACACGGTCGCCATCTAACATCAGATATTGACCTTTAATGCCCAGCAAGGTGCCTTCAAAGGTCAGTTCTTTATCTAAGTTAATCGACTTCACTTTCTCGGGGTATTGCTCCACGGGATAATGGATATCTATGGCTGGGGTATCGGTGATATCGATAGCTTGAAAGCCATATTCCTCAATAATTTCGTCTAGATCACCTTCAACTTGTTCCAGTAACGACTCTTTTAACGCCACTAAATCGACCTTTTCGGGCTGACTTTTGAGCATTGTTCGCCAATTGGTTTTGTCAGCAATATGCTCTTTAAAGGCCATTTCAACCATGCCGCTGGTTAACCTATTTTGGACGCGCATGATGGCAATGGCCTGCGTAGCACCTTGATCTAACCATCTGCTAGACACTCCGTCTGTCACATGGCGAGTTATGCCTACCTTGATCGTGCCTGTGTTGGCTAAATAAACAAAGTGGTCGGATAAACAGTTTGCTTCGCCCCAAGTTGGCTCTCGGCAGGTGCCTTGTTCGTAGTGGCAAAGTTCTGGCTTAATAATACAAGTATCACATTGGGCTAATTTCATTAAACAGCGGTAACAGTAACCTTGGTTAAAACTCTTCTTTGTTTTAGCCGCGCAATGTACACAATGTATTTCGCCGCCATAGCTAACTTTTAGTGATTGGCCAATCAGCGCATTCATATCGATTTTGTTATCGCCAATAGGCAGTGCATATTGGGCAACATTGTCAGAATTAGTCGTTACGTGCATTTTGCGGGTATTGCCTTGAAACAAGGTCATATAAATAGTGTCCAACAATGTTCATAAGAATATTGTGGCGAATTTAGCACAAAATTGTTCGTTTGATCTTGCGGCAAACGAAAAATATCAACAAGTATGGTTTTTTATATAGGTTGTTCCTTGTTTTATTGGCAACATGACCCAAGCTGTATATGTAGGACAAAAAAAACGTAAATCAGAGCAAAGAGGAAAATCTATGAAAATAAATGTTTCAGGTCATCATTGCGATATCTCAGAGTCAGTTAAAGAAGATATTAATCTCAAGTTTTCTAAAGTAGCCAGTCATTTCCCTACCCTAATCGCTATCGATATCATTGTGACTAAAGAACACGGTGAATATAGTGCAGAGGTTGCCACTAAATACGAAGGCACCAGTATTGCGGTCAAAGGTAAAGGTGCAGTGATGTACCCAGCCATTGCTCAAGCAAGTAAAAAATTAGATGCAGCACTTAAACATCGTAAAGGACAGTTAAAAGGTGATTTGCATGAAAAGCCTAGTGTTACCACGCCAGAAATAGCTCATGAAATTATTCAAGGTATGGATTTAACCTAAACCCTTCTATTATTCATTGCGCTCAAGTTAATCTTAATAGCTTGAGCGCTAATCAAAATATCACCTTTTACCCTAGCCCTGCCTTTTGCACTTTATTTACACATTCTTTGCCAGTTTCTTGCACATTGTTTGTTTGAATTATCGGTAAGCTTTACCCCTATTTAATTTAACGTGCAGGTCATATTATGAATTTGGTTAAGGCTGTAAAAATGAATAACTCAATAAAATTATTTTCACTTTGTTGTGTGATTGGACTTACTGTAAGCCTGTCTACTCATGCGCAAGAGCGTGGGCAGAAGAATAAGTCTACACATGAACGCCCACAATTTTCGGCGTTGGACTTAGATGGAGACGGTTCTGTTACCCTTACGGAGTTTGAACAAAGTAAGCTACCAAACAACGAACATGCGACTATTTTTGGGCATATTGACACAAACGGTGACGGGGTACTAACCGAAGAAGAATTTACTAGCCATAAGCCACCACGTCGCAAAAGGTAAGCATTGTTAGTTGAAATGGCGACTTTAAGTGAGTCGCCCTTTGTTAGTCCTTTTTAGGTGTTTCGGTTTACGTTAAGATATCTGTAACATTTAGCCAAAGCTGATACCAGACATCAACGTTTTAGCCAAACTTCAATCCCATTTTTCTGATCCTGATCTTAGTCATTTGCATACAGTGCAATCCCTTTGGAGTGGCTATGGAGAGATTGCTCGTTACCTAAGTCCTAGGCACAATAGCACCTTTATCGTTAAACATATTTCACCGCCGTTGGAGTCAGTTCACCCTAGAGGTTGGAATACTCAAACCGGTCATCAACGTAAATTACAGTCCTACCAAATTGAAGCTAACTTTTATCGAAACTATGCTGCATTGACTGATGACTATTGGGTAGTGCCCAAGTTGTTGGCGGATTTTTCAGAAAACCAACAACAACTATTAATCTTGCAGGATTTAGATCAAGCCGGTTTTTCGTTACGTAAAAATAAAGCGTCAATGTTAGATGTGATGTTAGGCATCAAGTGGCTGGCCTATTTTCACGCAAGGTTTTTACAACAAGACTGTTCAGACCTTTGGCCTATTGGCACTTATTGGTATCTGGCTACTCGCCAAGAAGAGCTAAAGGTGATGGAAGCGGGAAAATTAAAAGAGGCGGCTCAGGTGTTTGACTCTGCATTGAATAATGCGCGTTTTCAGACTTTGGTGCATGGTGATGCGAAGTTGGCTAATTTTTGTTTTCCCGATGACCAAGACCTTGGTCGCTTAGCCGCGGTAGATTTTCAATATGTGGGTAAAGGGGTAGGAGTAAAAGATCTGGTATACTTCCTAGGGGCGTGTCTCAATCAGGATGATTTAGTTAAACACGAAAAAACCGTTTTGGATGAGTATTTTTTGCAGTTTAATAAAGCACTTCATCACTATCAAATACAAGTGGATTTTAACGATTTAGAACAAGAGTGGCGCAAATTATACCCTATAGCTTGGGCAGATTTTTATCGATTTTTATTAGGCTGGAATCCCGGTCACTATAAAATCAATCCTTACATGCAAAAACAAACAGATTTTGCGCTAGCATCAATTTAGTGTAAGCAATTTAGGGGCTGTTGATCTTTCATACGTCCTCGAGACTGAGGTCATTTATTTGGATACCGAGGCGTTTGCCTTGAAGTTT
>ENA-OSET01001297-OSET01001297.1-sediment-metagenome-genome-assembly--contig:-NODE-1297-length-26068-cov-4.702089_pt1 | contig 26068 bp, 16 predicted proteins | sample MGYA00237882_ERZ534229 | MGnify/ENA primary metagenome ERZ534229 (study PRJEB26408, sample SAMN06266212) | sediment metagenome | isolation source: Hudson Canyon methane seep mesocosm | place... | reverse complement strand
TCCCTTGAATTCTCGGGAGTTCAAGGGGTCAGATCCCTCGAATTCTCAAATTATTGAACCACCTCGAACCAAGGGATCTGACCCCTTGAACCCCCTTGAACCCCTAGGCCTCAAGAGGAACCGGTAGCCAGCTCTACTTCCTTCATCAATCGCGACCATCGGGTAGGCCTGCCAACTGCAAAGCCAGACGGTGATGCTCGAGATCGGCGGCCTTGCCGGTAGGTATTTGTCTGGGGAGGGGGCGCAACTATCAGGAAAGCTTCAGCTGTTTAGTACATCGCCAAAGAAAGAATTCGTATGGAGGCACTTCTTAAAGGAGAGCTATGATAATTGGCTTTCTGGTCTTGGTGGCTCTACTAGGCGGCTGGTAAAGCGTCGTGTAAATAAACTGGAGAAGGAGTATCCGAGCGAGGTGGAGTTACGTGGCTGTTCCTGTGAGTCCGACATTCAAAAATATTTGGATCATCTTGATGAGCTGTACCCCAAAACATGGCAAGCCAAGACATTTGGCGGTCGAAAGAGAAATACAGAAAGGGATCTAAAGAAATTTCATGTCTATGCCGAGATGGGTGCATTGCGGAGTTATATGTTGTTTTTGCAGGGACGTCCAGTAGCGTTTTTTACTGGTTTGCAGTATAGAGATATTTTTGAGGCTATCGAAATTGGATACGACTCTGAATTTTCATCGCTGGGAGTAGGTTCAGCTTTAAACTATATGGTAATAAAAGAGCTTTATAGTCAGCGCCAGCCAAAACTTTTGAGCTTTGGGTTTGGTGAAAATGTATATAAAGAAATGATCTGTACTGATAGTAGCGAAGCTTATGAGGCATATATAACCCAGGGGAAGCTATGGGCCGTCGTTCTAAGAACCCAGATTGCTCTGGGTAAACTGGAAAAGGTATCCCGAGATGTGATCATTAGGTTGGGCATAGCAGGCTTGATCAGGCGCGTGCTAAAAAATAAAGGTTAGGCTTAAGTTGTGAGTCAGTATTCAGTCTGCAGTCCGCGCTACCTTATTTTTGTGCTCCAGTCTCCGGAGTACTTTCTCAACACTATTAGTTTGAGGCCTTGATTAAATACCATTTGCGCGGCGAAAGCCGCTACGATGCCATAGATTCCAAAGTATGTACCTCCAGTTAACGCTACCGCCAAATAGAGAATATTGTTGCCCAAAACGATATAGAAACTGTATTTAGCAAACCCTGCAGCGATAAAGAGAGAGTTGATGGGAGTGAGGAATAAGTTAATGCAATACAAAATAACCAGTGCGTAGAATACTGACATTAAATCAAGGTACTCCGGGCCAAAAAATGTAACCATAATAGGTTCTGCGACAATGAAAAACCCAGCCATTGTAAGAGTGGCTAAAGCGAATAGTATAAGCATTAGGCTGCGCGTTACCCGCATAGTGTCATCGGTCTTATGGTGCCCCAAAAGCTTTGCGTATTCAGGGTATACGGCTTGGTTTATTGGTTCTCCGAGCCTGCTAATGATTCCTACAACTTCTTTGTAGACTTTATAAATACCAACGGTCTCCATACTCATTATCTGGTTAATAATGAGTAAATCTAGTTGGCGAACGGGGATGCGGACGATCGTCCTCAGATTTGTCCACCATAAAAATTTAAATTGGTCTCTGTTCAAAAACATCTTTGTTTCTTTCCAATTTAGGACGCCTTTCCTCCTGATAAGCATTAGGCTGTAAATCGTCAAACTGAGATAAATAAAGATTTCAGATGCAACGTATATTGCTGTAAATGATTTGGCGTCGCCGTTATTAGAGCTTAAATATATGACCAGAGTTAGTTTGACCAAGGCGGCAACAAACTGCAGTTTCGCAATGAACACAAACTTGTTAAAAAGCCGAGGAATGCCAATTGTGAATGTTGTTAACGTGAATGGTATTACTAAGCTGTAAAGTGTAGCTAACGCAATTAGTTCCTGGTCCCAGCCAAGTATCACACCTATTTGCTGTGCAAATAGGTACGCGACACTAAAAGCGATGAGTGCGCTTGCTACATCTATGAATAAATTTGTTTTGATAGTGCGGGCCAGCACGTTTTCTCCGTTTTTTTGCGTCCCAAACTTTATGAGCGATTCCCAAGTTTGAACGTTGAACAGGTCATTTACTATCAATGCATATGCTTGGGCTAGTGCGAAGTAGGCTAGTGATTCTGGCCCGAGAGAGTTGGCCATTATTGCGAATGAAATGAACCCGAGCGCTGAAGCTGCAGTATTCCCACTTAGTATGACGCCAGCGTTTGCAACGATTCTAGAAATTAGTTTGTCTTTTAAAATGCTAATTCCCCTGTTGCTCAGAGTCATCTATTTGAAGCAAGGATTTGTGTTTCTCGATAAAGTGAGCGAGCACTAATAGTCGCCAAAGGCTTTTTTCCCCGTGACCTGAATAGCCGTTTTTGAGCTGAGGGTAGGCTGCATGAGTGTTGTCGTAATCTAGATAGTTGAATATTGAGTTTTTTTTATTTGTGAGAATATCAAATACCTGTCTGTTTTCACTGGATCTAAACCAATTGCTCAAGGGATTTCCAAAGCCCTGCTTTTCTCGGTATACAAAGTTGGAATCAAAATCTTCCAGCAGGATTTTCTTCAATATAGCTTTGGGGGTGTTGTCTTCGAGTGTTAATGAATCATCGAGAGAAAATGCCATCTCAGCAAGTACATGATCAAGAAATGGCGAGCGAGCCTCTACGCCATAGAACATAGAGAAACGGTCGAGCTTATATAGCATACGGCCAGGTAAAATTGATTTTAGTTCTACATATTGCAAGCTTTTCAAGGGGGATGGCTGTTTTTTTGATAATGACTCTTTTATCGAGGCGAACGGCTCAAGCTTTTCGAGCTTAGAGCATATTTTATACTCATCTTTCAGTATCGCCGACGTTAGCTCTAGTTGGGCAAGGCCCGTAAAATTATCGATCGAATCGGCCAAAAGTTCTAATCGCTTGGTGGCGAGTTTATTGGGTAGTAACTTGAGCTTGTAAAGCGTGTTCAGTACCAGCTTGGGGAATGATAGCTTTCGAAGGAAATCTAGTTTTGCTTCACGCTTTGGAGATTCTAGATATCTGTCATAGCCAGCAAACATCTCATCGCCGCCATCACCTGATAAAATAACCTTGTGGTCATTCGTTGCGACTTTGAACAGGTCAAACAGTGCGATTGATGAGGCACCATCAAAAGGTTCGTCAAATACGTCAATAATGGATTCTATTTTGTCGATATGGCTTAGGTCTATTGAAGATAACTTCAGGTTTTGTTGGTATTTTTCTGCGGCTTGTTCGATATAAACTTTTTCGCTGCGATCGGTGTCCGGAAAGTCAGCTCCGTAAACGTCGAATTTCTCATCGCTGATTTCTGCAATATTTTTTACAATCAGGGTGGAGTCGGTTCCCCCCGAAATAAACGCGCCAACCGACACATCTGATCTTAAGCGCAGAGTTACTGACTTTTGCAGTGTTTCCTTTGTTAGTTTGAGTGCGGCCTCTGGAGAGCCGCTGAGCGACCCAAAATCACTTAACTCCCAATATTCCTCAAGATTAATGGTCCTGTCGGTTAAATTGACCAAAGCAGTCGTAGCTGGGGGTAGTTTCTGTATACCTTTAAATATCGAGTGAGGGTGGGGGATATAGCCCATAGCCACATAAAGATTTAGCGCTATAGGGTCAATTTGAGCTTTGCTATGTTCATTGATTATAGGGGGAAGCTCAGACGCAAAGCAGAATAGGTCCTTAGTTAGTTCGTAGTAGAGTGTTTTTTGTCCAATCCTATCTCTGCCTAGGAATACAGTGTGAGAGTCTCTGTCGTAGATGGCAAAAGCGAACATGCCTCGGAATTTCGAGACGCAGTGATTGCCCCAAGTTTTATATGCGTTTAGCAGTACTTCAGTGTCCGAGTGGTCTGTGGCGAAGCTGCAGCCTAACTCCTCAAGCTCTTGTTTTAGTTCAATATAATTGTAAATTTCGCCATTGAATATGACGGAGTATCTATTGCAGTTACTTTCCATGGGCTGGAAAGCGTTGTCATTCAAATCTACTATACTGAGGCGTCTATGTCCTAAGAAATAGTTTGACTCGTTGTACGAATCGACATTTTCTGGGATGTGGTTATGTTGAACTGAGCGTTGTCCAGTTAGATAGTTGCCGATTTCGAAACCAAAACCGTCCGGACCTCTGTGCTTAATTAAATCTAGTGATTCTAGATTTTTGGAAAAATTCACAGTGTTGTGAAAATGAAATCGTCCGTATATTCCACACATTGATACTGTCTCTGGCTTTAATCTGGTAAGTTTGGAAAAGAAGCTCTTTTATAGAATGAATATTACTACTTTGAGTTCATTCCTATATAGCTGAAGCTAATAAATGACGGAAGGTTATTAGTTAAGTGTCGAACTGTGTTTCGCAGAATGAAAACAACTGTTATATGTGACACTATCTAGGTTACCGTTATACTGTAGCGTCAAGAATTTTACACAAGCTTGAAGTGTAGATGATTCTGGACTAGATTCAAACCACAGTTTAAAAGGGCGGATTTAGTTATGAACTATAAACAGTTAGTTTCATATGTTTTTTTTGTACTATGTATAGCAGCACCAGCTGCAGTAATGGCGATTCCGGCCTTTCCCGGTGCTTATGGGTTTGGGGCAGGCTCCGAAGGCGGGAGAGGTGGTCAAGTAATAAAAGTGATTAACTTGAACGACAGCGGAGCTGGTAGTTTTCGGGCAGCCGTGGAGGCGTCTGGGCCGCGTATTGTGGTTTTTAGTGTTTCTGGAATAATTAACCTACAGTCCGACTTAAATATCCGGAACTCCAATCTGACTATAGCGGGTCAGACTTCGCCAGGCGGAATTTTGGTGACAGGATATCCGACGCGTTTTACAGCTAGTGATGTCATCGTTAGGCATATGCGTTTCCGAGTAGGGTCTCACCAAACGACAACTAATGGAGGCAGTTCTGATCCTGAGCAGCATGATGCAGTGCAGATTTGGGGTAACGGTGCCGACGATGCGAGTGTTAGTGATATTGTTTTTGATCACGTCTCGGTTGGTTGGGGTATCGATGAGAATTTTGAATTTGCTTATAACCCGACGAATATAACGATTCAAAATTCGTTGATTTCTGAAGGCCTAACAAACGCCGGCCACCCAAAGGGGAGTCATGGTAAAGGGATGCTGGTTTGGAATAAGTATTCGCCGGATATCAAGATTTCGTTATTGAATAATTTTTTCGCACACAATCAAGATCGAAGCCCTGAGATAAATACTCCAAGTTCATCTACGATGCGGGCGGAAGTTGTCAATAATGTTGCATTTAATTGGTATGGAGGGATTGTAATGACGAGCTATGACCGAACCCCTATCAATTGGATTGGCAACTATGCGCGTAAAGGTTCTAGTTCGAATGACTCTAGTTGGGAAATAGTTCATTATCAAGGTTCTGATAGTCCCGCTCCTTATGTTTATGTCAATGGCAATAGAGGATTAAATGATTCGTTGGCAGGAGTTACCGAGTGGCGTGTAGCTGACAGCTGGCGCTATCAGTTGCAATCTGAGTCATGGAGGCGCAGCGCGCCATGGGATATGTCATCGGCACCGATTGATGCGGTTGTTCCGTCAAATACTGACTGGGCCAATGAAATGGTTAGTGATGTTGGGGCGACTCTCCCAGTAAGAGATAGTATTGATCTTCGTGCGGTCAACGACTTTTTGGCAAGCCAAACATCTCCTCAAGGCGGCTATTTGACGGATGTTAGCTATCCTCAAGATTTCCCGACTTTTCAGAATATTGCTGCGCCTGTAGACGCAGACAATGATGGTATGGCCGATGCGTGGGAGTTGACTCAAGGTTTTAATATATCTGTAAATGATTCGGCCCTTGATGCGGATGGTAATGGCTACACTAATATAGAAGAGTACTTGCACGTTCTTGCGGGTGATGTGGCAGGTGTTATCCCAGAGCCAGAGCCGGAGCCTGTCGGGGGTAAAGCACCTATTATTACAGGTGCGGAGGTGATCTACCCCTCTGAATAGAAAATATCCAATATAGACTTTGGTCGTGAACAAAAAAGCTGGCAACAAATGCCAGCTTTTTTGTTTGGCAACTATATTCCGTGGGTTGTCCTTAATAATGATAGTTTTTTGCTCTTCATAGTCGGCGAGTGAATAAGTATCATGTGTCGAAATATAGGTAGCTTGGTGCACTATTCATAATAGGCTGGGCGTAGGTGAACTGTTACAAGGGCTTTAAAGAATGGATCTCTCGTTCGTTATTCTAAGTTGGAACTCTAAAGACCATCTAGAGCGTTGTTTGGCATCGATAGAAAAACAACTGCCAGATCAAGACTGGCAGTATGAGATATTTGTGGTCGACAATGGCTCGACTGATGGCTCTGCACAATGGCTTAAGTCGCAGGAAAAACAGAAGCCAAGTACAGTGAAACCGATTTATTTGGCTCACAACACAGGCACTACTTATTCAAGAAATCGCGCTCTTAAATTGTGTGAGGGTGAATACATTATTGTGCTTGATTCAGATGTTGAGCTTCATTCAGAGACTGTTCCGATCTTGAAAACGGTTATTGAGAGCGAGGACGGGGTAGGTATGGTTGTGCCCAAACTTCTATATGGAAGCGGACAGCTACAAAAATCCACTGACGAATTTCCTACGCTCATACGTAAGCTAGAGAGGCTGTTCTTCTTAAAATCTATAGAAGATCGCGAAGCGGCTGCAGTTCCGGTGAACGATAACGTATATGTAGACTACGCAATATCGGCTTTTTGGATGTTTTCGAAACGAGTGCTTGACGAAGTAGGGCTGCTCGATGAAAAGATCTTTTATGCGCCCGAAGATGTTGATTATTGTATTCGTGTATGGAAGTCTGGGTTTAAGATAGTGTATGTGCCTCGCGCCGTCGCCACTCATTATGCCCAGGAGATATCGCGAGGGTTCAAACTGAATAAGGCTAAGATTGAGCATGTCAAAGGTCTAATTTACTACTTTATCAAGCATCGATATTTTCTACGTAAACCGTCTCTATCCTCTTTTTCTAACACTGGGAGCTAATGGTCGTACTATGGAAAAGCCATTAAAGGTTCTGCAGCTTGGGAGTTCCTCAGGTTTGTATGGAGCGGAAAGGTGGATACTCTCGTTGGTGAAGTATTTCAACCTAAGCAAGGTAATGCCCTATGTCGGCGCAGTCGTTGACGGAGGTGAAGACGAAGCGCCTCTGTGTAAGGAGGCGATAGATATCGGTGTCGAGTCCGTTACATTTCATGCTGCGGGTAGATTTAGTTTTTCTGTGATTCGAGATTTGCGCCATTATATCCGTGAGCATAGTATTGATATAGTTCACTCTCATGGTTATAAAACTGACTTTTTGGCATTGGTTGCGTCCTACGGGCTTGAATGCAAAATTGTCACTACACCGCATGGCTGGACAGAAAACCCAGATTTCAAATTGAGTTTGTACGAAAAATTCGATCGTTTCATGTTTCCATTTTTCGATAGAGTGGTACCGCTTTCTGATGGGCTGATGGACTCTATTGCGGCTGGATGGTCCGGTAGAAGCAGGTCCGTCATGATTCGAAACGGCGTGGATATAGGTGAGATCGAAGCGTTAGACCAAGTAAGTGCTGAAATAGAAGTCTTAAAATCAGGTGGAAATATCGTCATAGGCTATATTGGCCGACTGGTGGCGGGAAAGGCTGTGGATGTGCTCGTCAGGTCGATGGCTCTATTGTTAAACACAAAAACGAAGCTCTTGATAATCGGCGAAGGCGATGAACAGCCTGCCTTGCAAGTGTTATCTGAGTCGTTGGGTGTTCAAGATAGAATTTCTTTTCTTGGATTTAGAGCCGACAGGTTGGCGTATCTTAAAGGCTTTGATATGTTCGTATTGCCATCTAGATCAGAGGGAATTCCTCGTTGTGTAATGGAGGCGATGGCGGCAGAGGTTCCAGTCATCGCTTCGGATATTCCCGGATGCAGGACGCTCATTGACGGTAAATCGACAGGTTTGTTGTTTGATATGGACGATGAACAAGAGCTGGCTCGCCGCATTGAGCAATTAATTGACAGCCCTTCTTTGAGGTCGGACCTTACTCACAAAGCCAAGACATTCTTAAAGCAAAAATATTCATCGGAACGCATGGCTCAGGAGTATGAAGAGTTGTTTGAGTCTATGTTTAACTAACTAGCCTCCTAGGTTAGTTTAAAGGGTGTACGCGTTGGTCTATTTCCCGTTTTATTGAATAAAGCATTGGCGAGTGCTGGAGCTACGACCGGCACAGAAAGCTCTCCAGCGCCGCCTGGGCTTTCACCTGAGGATACAATATCAATGTTTATTGGTGGGCACTCCGCAAGTGATAATAGCGGGTAGTCGTTGAAGTTATGCTCTTGAACTCTTCCTTCGTTGATATGAATCGCGTGCTTTATGGCCGCATTTAATCCAAAGATTATGCCTCCTTCTAATTGTGCTCTTACATTATCTGGGTCAAGTGCAAAGCCGCAATCAGCGGCACAGTAAATGTTCTCGATCGTATGATGGTTTGGTGACTTATTGAGCGTTACAACTGTTGCGATGTAGCTTCCAAACGCACTTAAGAGCGCAATTCCGCTGAATTTATTACTGTCTTGAGATTGGTCGGCCACTTGTTGAGCGCGTTCAAGTATCTTTAGAGCCCGGGGGTTCTTTCTCAGGAGGTTCTCCCTAATTTTAAAGGGGCTCTGGCCAGTTTCGGATGCAACCTGATCCAGAAAGCTCTCCGTTGCGAAAATGTGGTTTGAGTAGGCTACTGAACGCCAGTAGCCTGTTGGAACGCCTGGGTCGTATTCACCGAAAAAACTTTCTAAGTTGGGTATGGAATAAGCTAGTTTGTCTATATTTGCGGTGACTTTTCGTTTATTTGCGCCGGCAGCAACGTGAGTAAGATTTTGAATTTCGCCTTGCTTGTTCACATGGGCGCTAAGTTGGTGTAGAGAGAAGGGGCGATAAAAATCATGTTGTATGTCTTCTTCACGAGACCAAGTAACTTTGACCGGTTGAGAAACGTGTGTGGCGATATCCAAGGCTTCGACGAGATAATCTACTTCAAGTCGACGGCCAAACCCTCCTCCGCAAATAGTTGGGTGCACTCTTATGTCATCTTCAACGCCTAATTTTTTTAGTGCTTTGTAGGCCATTAGTTCTAGACGATTTCTCAAGTGTTTCGCGGCAGTGCTGTGCACGTGAGTAGCGTCCTGAGTGGGGATCCAAATATCTGTTCCGTTTTCGTGAATGTGAACGGTGCAGTTCATCGGCTCCATCGTGACATGGGCCTGGTAGCTGTTTTCATAGACTGGAGAGAGGATTGATGTTTGCGATGCCCCTAGGTTAAAGCCTGCTTGCTTTGCCTGATCCAGAGCGGCCATGGTTCTTTTTCGTATTTCGTTTGTATTGGGTGGTGTGCCTTCCGGTAGCGTCCAAGAAATTTCCGCCTGTTCTAGTATTGAAGAAGCGCGCCAATAGCTCGTGGCAATAATGGCGACTGCGCGTTCTAACTTTACGACAGCTAGTAGTGATTTGTGTTGCTTAAGTGTATCGCTGAGCGAGCATGATGCCAGCGTTGACCCAAAAACCGGGGCATGCTTTATTGCGGCGAAAGTTAACTGTGGTGGGTTGGTATCGATACCGTATGAAGTTTTTCCTGTTACCTTGTCAGAAACTGCAATGGTTGAAGACTTTTTCCCAAGGAATCTCATGGAGTCGACGGATTTCAATGGAGCATGTGTTGGCATTGGAAGTTGTTTGGCAATATGGCACAGCTCTCCGAAACTCATCGTTTCATTATTGCTTCGGTTTATTGCCTGTCCATCTTTGACGAGGCATTCTTGCATATTGATATGCCATGCTTTGGCGGCAGACTGCTGCAAAATTGATCGAGCTGTAGCGGCCGCTTGCCTCAGCGGCATCCAAATAGATCGGACTGAGCTACTGCCGCCAGTGTACATTGAGCCATATGCCCTGGCAGGGCTGACCAATTTTGGCGTAATCATTTCAGGGTCTGTATTCAACTCCTCTGCGACAATAATTAGAAAGGTTGAAAGAATGTTTTGCCCCATTTCAGACTTAGTAATGGCTATTTCAATTTTGTTGCTAGGGTAAATTGTAATCCAAGCATTGGGCTCGAAGCTTTGTCTATTTTCGTCGACTGGCTCATAGAGATTTTCGGAGCATGCCGAGAGCTGAATACCTAACGAAAGTGATGCGCTTGCACCACCAAGCACTTTCAAGAAGTGCCGCCTTTGCGGGTTCTTAGGTTTTTGCATGATGACCATTCCGCTAACAGTGTGAGTAAGGGATATTCTAGCAAAAGTAAGGTTCAGATTTAATCCCGTATGCACTGTATATGAACGAGTCTTTTTGATAGTCTCTCAGACCTTTTGGCCGCGTTAAACGAGCATACGAATGTGATTGAGGAATTAAAGCAAAGAAAAGGTGAGTTATCCGGCAAGATTGGTCGCGCTAAAAAAGAAGGATTGCCCGCCGACGAGTTGATTGCCGAGATGAAAGCGGTATCCGCCCAACTTAAAATGGCTCTGGCTCGGATAAAGGAACAGTCGAGTCATTTGGTATCGCCTGCCGTGAAGGAAGAGTTATTAGACGTCTCATTGCCGAAATTATTTACGCTAGTAAATGCTGACAACGAGCCGGCGCCTTCGGACGTAACAATAAGGGAGTGCGGCTCAGATGACTCCGTTGCCTGGAACGAATATGTTGAGTCATTCGAGGGCTCTAGTATTTATCATCGATGGGATTTTCGTTCTGTCGTTGAGAAATCTTTTGGGCACCAAGTCTTTTACCTTGCCGCCTTCGACTCAGCGGGCACCATTTGCGGCGTATTGCCAGCGGTAGAGCTAAAGAGTCCATTATTTGGGCATTACCTCGTTTCTATGCCTTTCTTCAACTACGGCTCTGTTGTCTCTGCTTTTAAGAGTGTTAGGCAGTTGCTCATGAAGTCATTGTCTGAGAAAGCGTCGAACATCGGCGCCGCTCACACTGAGTTTCGCTCAACGCAAGCTCTAGATGGCTATCAGTGTAAACAGAACAAAGTATCGATGGTTCTAAAATTGCCTTCTAGCATAGAAACGTTGCGGCGTGACATTGGAACTAAGGTGAGAGCACAAATAAAGAAGGCAGATCGCTTTGAATTAAAAATGAAGTTTGGTGGCTCGGAATTACTAAGCGATTTTTACAGGGTGTTTTCAATTAATATGCGAGATTTAGGGACGCCTGTTTACAGCAAAGTATTTTTCGAAAATATTCTTCGTTGTGTTAGTAATCAAGATATTAGTGTAGGTGTTGTGTACCGCGATGATTTGCCTGTTTCATGCTGTTTTCTCATTGGTTACAAGGGGATGCTAGAAATACCTTGGGCCTCAACCTTAAGTTCGGCGAATAGCATGAATGCAAATATGTTTATGTATTGGAATATTTTGAAAAAGGCAGTCGACTCGGGCTATGACTATTTTGACTTTGGGAGAAGCTCAATTGACGCATCGACCTATCGATTTAAAAAGCAGTGGGGCGCTATTCCAATGCAGCAATATTGGGCATATTGGTTAAATGATGGGGAGGCACTGCCAGAGTTAAATCCAAATAACCCAAAATTCAAGCTCTTGATCGCTATTTGGCAGAAACTTCCGGTTTGGTTGACACAGCTAATTGGCCCCAGAGTGGTTAAGTTTCTACCCTAAGATCTATCGAATATCATTGTTGGCCCACCTGTTGGTCGACGTGTTCAACCCATTGGGTGAGGTTGTCGGGTATTATTTTTTGGTAAGTCGGGCTGGTAATAATGTGCTCCAGCTCGGGATAGTACTCTTCCCGCAATAGATGTTTGAAATCTACGTCAGAAAATACTTCGCGAAACTGGTTTTGGTAATTTACCTCTAACATGTCGCCAGTGAATATCGTGTAGATGTGGATATTGCGATCTACGATACTCTGGAAGCTGTCGGCGACGTCATTCTTGGGTGGAAAAACTCTTATATAGCTTGGGAGTTCTAAGAACTCTTCCTCGACGCCGTTGCTGCTCGAATTGTCTTTTGGCTTAACAAGGTCCAGAAGTTTCATAATGATTTTTGGCCACATCGAGGGGTGCAATGCTCTTTTTATATAGCGATTAACGAACCATTTATAGTTTGTATAGCAATACGCATCAATTTGCGCGATTCCAACAATGCGGTTGTCTACTTTGGCAATTTCGTAGGACGCATCTGCCCCAGAGCACAAACCATAGGCAATGAACTTGCTAATGCCTTTTTTCTGTTGCAAGAAATCCATTACTTCTTTGCTTTCCGATACCGCGCTTTCATTGAATGTTTGTGTTCCGCGTCTTGCTTCGCTATCACCAATGGCTGAAAAGTCAAACCGTAGTGCAAGAAATCCCGCGTCAGCCAGCTGTCTTGCTATCTTAACGGAAATTCTGCATGTTCCCGTGTGGTGCATTACTCCAGAGTTAAAGATGATTACTGCCGGTTTGTTGCAGTCAAAATTTTCAGGCTCTGTTGCGATCGCTGTAAGTGCGGTGGGCTTGCCTATCTTAAGTGCAATTTCTCTCATGATTATTCCTGTTCCAGCCAATTAACGGTCGCTTGAATAATGGGCTGCGGTAAAAGTATACCTCCGTATTGGTCAACGTAGTTCCAATCTCCTGGTGCAGGCGTAAGCTGATAAGTGAATGCAGGGTTAGCTTGCCAAGAGTTTTTTAGAGCAGATGCGCTTTCTGATTCCGCGGATACAATATGCAGTACGCTTCCAATGTCCGGTTTCATTTGGGTAAGACTAAGTTCTTCCAGCGCGTCACGTTTATCTCGGTGTAGTGGAAAACCGTTGAAGTGCAGCGTGCCGGCACTATCGACTTGATTGCATCGAGAAGCGCCTTCTTTGGACATCTCTAATAAGAGTTCGTCATCGTAATTCTTTCCAGATACAACGGTATCCCAAAGTGCGAGCTTGTCAATTCTCAAACCTTCAAGGTTTGCGGCACAAGCGAGGAGACCGCCTAACCTTAGTCCCACTACATGGATGTCTGTGACGTTGGCCGTCTCTCGTAACTCTTCTGCGGCGGTACATACGTCTTCAATCCAGTCTTTGATAGAGGTGTTTTCGATATCTCCTGAAGAATCTCCGGTACCTCTGTAATCAAACCTTAGTACGTGAAATCCTTTTTTTGCGAGTAGCATCGCAAGTTGCCGGTAAGCTCGGTGCGAGCGCATATACTCCTGCCCGAAAGGTGCGCAAAGCAGAACCCCTTTATGCTTTACCGGGTGCGCTGGGGGGTGAAACACTCCGTAAAGTGGGTGGCTTGAATTGCCAAAGAAAAAGGGGTTCATTGCGAGGGTTCCTGCCAGTTAATTTGTATTGCAAGGTTCTGAATCCCTTTAATACTTTTTTAGTATGAAAAACAGGCTACCAGCGGTTGGAGACGGCCTCATTTCACGTACGAATGAATTAGGTAACGAATTTTATGTAATTATCATATTTTATATTGAATCAATGGATAATAAGAGACTATTAGGTATGAATGTGCGGGAAATTATTCAAAATTTGAAATGGGTTGAGTTTTTGTGAAAAAATGATCGAGTGGTGTTGTCCCGGTTAGAGTAAAATGCCGCGGAGCCTGACTTCTGTTGCTGTGTCCGCAGCGCTTGTTCAATGTTTTATTTGTTTGAGATGCATGTCGGGGCAAAGTCGTGAAAACTTCTTTTGTGAATTTTGCTTTAGTTCAAGAATTTTTGAGCATTCGCAGCTACGCTGAACGGTAGGATCTTAATTAATTGTTAGTTATATAGGTGCCGTCCGCAGCGTCTAGACATAAAGTCGCAAATTTTTCGCAGGGCTAATGTTCATATAATATGTTTCGCTGCTGCAGCTTTATTACAGCAGCAGAGCTTAATGAAAGGCTTCTATGTCGGGTCAATAAAATAATCTGCCAACAAACAGTAGTTTTTTAGAGTAATGCAAGGCTATGGAAATATATATTCGAGACGCGACGTCTGATGATGCAGGCTTTATTGGCTGGGCGATTTTGACGGCGGCAAGAGGGAATCTGACAAAACCGTCAGTATGGGATTTGGCGTTTCCTGTGCCAGAGGACGAAAAGTTAAGGCTGTTGTCAGCGCTTACTATCGCAGAACCAGCTTGTGCCGCGCACTTTAGTGGATTTGTGATTGCTGAGAACGAGGCGGGCGAGCCATTGTCGGCGGCATGCGGTTTTATCCCCAAGGAAAAGCCGCCGGAGGCATTTACTGAAGCTTTGTTAGGCGTTGTGGAACAAGCTGGCTGGGATCAGTCGCAGCAAATGGAGCTGATGTCGTCGTTCAATGTGTTTGCTAAGTGCCTGCCAATGAGTAATGAAGAAGTTTGGGTGTTGGAATATATCGCAACCAAACCTGAGGCAAGGGGCACTGGCGCTACGTTTGAACTACTGGAAGATTTGCTGGAATGCGGCAGAGATTATGAAATCGCGGAGGCGAATGTCGCATATTTTGCTGGCAACGCAGCAGCGAAGAAAATATACCGAAAGCTCGGCTTTAAGGAAAGTCATGAGTTATTGGATAAGGAGTTCGAGGAACAGTTTGGTGTTTCTGGCGTAATGCATATGAAGCTTGCGTTGTAAGAATTTCGTATTTATAAAGCGCGAAAGGCGGCGATGATATGGCGGTTGGGCGTCGTATTTTGGGGATTAAAGACACTGGGGTGGGCTAGTACCCGAGTATGGTCTGTAGCGAAGAGCTATTCATTTTATATTGATTGATAAGGAAGGGATTAGAGCCATGACTGCGAGCTGGAATGCGACCGAACGAGATTACCCGCAAGACAAATGCATTCACCAAATAATCAAACAAAAAGCGTCTGAAACTCCAGAAGCGATTGCGCTGGCTTTTCGTGATCAGCAGTTATCGTTTGGAGATTTGGACAGACGGGCCTCAATTGTAGCTGCAAATCTGCAAAGCTTGGGTGCCAAGCCTGATCAGTTGATAGGTGTGTTTATTGACCGCTCTATCGAGATGGTTATTGCTTTGATTGCAATTCATAAGGCGGGAGCCGCTTACGTACCACTTGATCCGTCTTACCCGCGTGATCGTGTTGCCTTAATGGTGGAAGACTCCCGTTCTGAAATTATATTGACGCACTCTAAGCTGAAAAATGAATTACCCACAAATACAGCATCGGTGGTTTGCGTGGATGAGCTTCTTTCAAGTCCAGGCCATGAAACGCTTAGCCTTATCGAGCAGGCTCGACCTAACAATCTCGCTTATGTTATTTATACCTCCGGTTCGACGGGGAAGCCTAAGGGAGTCATGGTCGAACACCGAAATGTTCTGAACTTTTTTACCGGTATGGACGATACGCTTCAGTTTAACGGTGAGCCAGGTGTGTGGTTGGCAGTGACGAGTATTTCATTTGATATATCGGTGCTGGAAATTTTTTGGGCGCTTTCTAGAGGCTTTAAAGTTGTCATACAGGAAGAAGACGAAAGAGGGGTGAGTGCTGAGTCTCAGCTTATGTCTAGAGTGCCTGGAACCTTAGATATCGGGTTGTTCTACTTTTCGAGCGATGCAGGACCTGACGCTTCGGGCGATCGTTACAGACTGCTGCTTGAGGGCGCCAAGTTTGGTGATGAAAATGGTTTTTCGAGCGTATGGACGCCAGAGCGTCATTTTCACCTGTTTGGCGGATTGTACCCGAATCCATCGGTCACGAGTGCGGCAGTTGCCGCGGTCACTAAAAATATAGCGATTCGCGCTGGCAGTATAGTGATGCCTTTACATAACCCGCTTCGAGTTGCTGAAGAATGGTCAGTTGTCGACAACTTGTCGAATGGGCGAGTAGGTTTTTCGTTTGCATCCGGTTGGCACGCGAATGATTTTGCGCTGAAACCAGAAAATTTTGAGAACCGTCGGCAGCTAATGTTTGACGGAATCGAAACGGTTCGTAAGCTCTGGCGTGGTGAATCTATTGAAGTTTTGAATGGAGAAGGCAAGCCTTTTGAGGCCAAGATTTATCCTCCTTCGATTCAAAAAGAGCCCCCCGTTTGGATTACGGTATCGAGCAATATTGATGGCTTCCGTTCAGCCGGCGAAAGCGGGCACAATATTCTAACCAACCTGTTGGGCCAAACGATTGAGGAGCTAACAGAGAAAATTGCCGCGTACAACGAAGGTTGGAAAGCTAAAGGGCATGAAGGAAAAGGCAACGTTAGTGTAATGGTGCATACCTTTGTTGGCGCTGATGTCGACGAAGTCCGTGAGATCGTGCGCGAGCCTTTTAGTAACTACCTTAAGACTTCTTTTGATTTAGTAAAAATCGCGCCGTGGGCGTTTCCTGCCTTTAAACAGCCCTCGAAGTCAGCGGCGCAGGATGTCAGTTTTGATCCTGATAGCCTGACTGATGAAGATATGGATGCACTGATAGCGCATGCCTTTGAACGTTATTTTGAAACTGCTGGAATCTTTGGTACGCCGACGAGTGTTTTGCCTCTTGTAGATTCGTTGAAACGCGCTGGGGCAACCGAAATTGCGTGTTTAGTCGACTTTGGAGTAGAGACCGATGTCGTACTCGATAACCTTAAGTATCTCAAGCAACTACAAGAAGTTTCGAATTTGAACGAAGCCTCTGCGGGGCAGGGATATTCGATCGCTTCGCAGATCGAAACGCATGGCGTGACCCACTTTCAGTGTACACCATCGATGGCCCGTATTTTGACGTCCGATGAGGACAATGCTGCCGCTCTTTCAGGACTTCAAAAAGTGTTATTAGGCGGCGAAGCGTTGCCACTAGACCTAGCGCAAACAATTAATCAAACGCTTAAAGGTGACCTGATTAATGTTTATGGGCCGACCGAGACGACGATATGGTCAACGTCTGGGACTGTGGATAAAAATTCAAATGAAGTTACGATTGGAAAGCCGATAGCCAATACTAAAGTTTATGTCTTGGATGAATCACTAAAGCCAGTTCCCGTGGGGACATCAGGAGAGTTGTTGATTGGTGGGCACGGCGTGGTGCGCGGTTATTTTGACCGGCCTGAGTTAACTGCGGAAAAGTTCATTGCCAACCCTCTATCGGACGCGAGTGATCCTCGAGTTTATCGTACCGGTGATTTAGTACGGTGCAAGGACAATGGTGATATTGAATATATGGGGCGGTTGGATCACCAGGTGAAACTTCGCGGCTATCGTATTGAACTCGGTGAAATTGAAGCAGCGATTAATCAAGAGTTTGACGTTAAGGAAAGCGTAGTGGTAGTGCCAGATTCGGAAGATGGCGCGCAAATCCTCACAGCGTATGTTGTTCCTCAGTCTTCATCTTCTAGTGAGTCTACTGGTCATTGGCAGACAATTTGGGATGAAGCTTATCAAGGTAATACTGCGGTTGATGCAGATACACCAATGACAAAGACTGAGAGTGATGCGACGTTTGATGTGTCGGGCTGGCTAGACAGCTACACCGGTAGACAGCATTTGGTCGAGCACATGCAAGAGTGGGTGAATACAACGGTTGATCGTATTCTTGAACTTAAACCGAAAAGAGTATTAGAAATCGGCTGCGGCACAGGTCTTTTGCTGTATCGTGTCGCGCCCGAATGCGAAGCGTATGTTGGCGTAGATTTTTCGCCCGCGGCTCTGAGTCAAATTGAAAGCCAAAGCAAGTTGATGGGACTAGACAATGTCTCTTTAATCGAAAGCAGTGCGGACGCCCTTGATGTTAGTGCTTTGGATGATTTTGATGTTGTGGTGATTAATTCGGTTTCCCAATACTTTCCCTCGGGCAGCTATCTTTCGAAGGTTCTCCAGCTAGCCAGTGATGCTTTGTCTCCGTCAGGCGCAATTTTTATTGGCGATGTACGAAGCCTTCCTCTCAAGGATCAATTCCATGTGTCACTTGAAGTGGCTAAAGCGCCCGCTACTCTCCCTTTTTCAGAGCTCAAAAGCCGAGTTCAAGAACGTCACGACAACGAAAGTGAGCTAGTGATTGATCCTGGCTTCTTCAATGTCATTGCTCAAAACATTCCCGCTATCGCGGCAGTTGATATTCAGTTGAAAAGAGGCTCGTATCGAACTGAGATGTCGGCGTATCGATATGACGTAGTTTTGCGCAAAGGGGAGAACGAAAAAGTTGTCGATGGGAGTGACTTTATTGTTTTGCCTGCGCCAGATTCAATCGACGACATGCGCTCGGCGATTGAGGCGCAGAACGGCAACGTTGTATTTAAAAATGTACTGAACGCGCGGTTAGTTAGTGACACGGTTGCCCATGGATTATTGATGGGTAGCGCTGCGTTAGAATCAGTCGCTGATTTTCGCAATGAACTAGCGCGGCAGATTAAGAACATGCCTGGCGGCATTTCGCCAGAAGAGGTGTATAGCTTAGATACCCAATATGACGTGGCTGTTGTCTGGGCCGGATCTGGGCTGGCAGATCGTTTTGATGTTTACGTTTATCAGATAGACGAAGAAGGGTGCCTGCAATTGCCACCTCAAACTAGCGAGCGTTCTATCGCTAAGTTGTGTTTTGAACCAAAAGTACAAAATGCAAACTATGAGATGAAAGCTCGGCTGACGCAAAAACTTCGTGACCGCCTTCCAGAATTTATGGTGCCAGAAGAGTTTGTAATGCTGGAAAAAATGCCCTTAACGCCGAACGGGAAGATTGATAGAAAGGCTTTGCCGAAACCTGAAAAGCGACAGCGGACGGGTCAAGAAGACTTTGTCGCGCCCGCCAATGAAACTGAACAAGAAATTGCTCAAGTATTCCAAGAAATGTTGAATCTGGAAAAAATTGGCACGAATGATAACTTCTTTAGCCTAGGCGCAAACTCATTGTTGATTGCGCAGGCAAACAATCGACTTAACCAGCGTTTGGACCAAAAGGTCTCGTTGGTCGCGATGTATCGTTTTCCAACAATAGCAAAACTTGTGGAACATCTTTCGGGCTCCTCAGACGAGAAGAAAAGCACGGCCTCGGGAGTTGATCGTGCTGAGAAGCGAAAAGCAGCGGCCGCAAAACGTCGAAAAACTCGCACGCGCTAGTGTATTAGCAGCGAATTAGCGTATGACATACATATTAGATCTTGGATTGCTTTCCCGCACAGGGTAAGCAATCTCTTTTTTTGTAGATAGGAAAATTCAATGGACGATCACGATAACCTTCCAGAAAAATATGAATCAGCTATTGCGGTGGTGGGTATGGCTTGCCATTTGCCGGGTGCCCTGAATATTGATGAATATTGGTCAAATCTTCGAGAGGGTATTGAGTCCGTTAGGCGATTAAGCGATGAAGAGCTGCTGGCGGCCGGCGAGTCCGCCGCCAACATTGCAAACCCAGACTATGTAAAGGCTCAGCCGGTATTGGAGAACTTTGATCGTTTTGATGCAAAGTTCTGGGGCTTTGGTCCTCAAGATGCCGCGGTCACCGATCCTGCGCACCGTATTTTCCTAGAAGTCGCTTATCAGGCGCTTGAGCATTCGGGGCATACCGGCTACGACAGCGAGGAGCGGGTTGGCGTTTTCGCGACATCCGGAGAGAATTTATATCGGATGAATAACTTGCAGAGTAATCCTCAATTAGTTGCAGATATGGGCGAATTTTTGGTGCGCCATACCGGTAACTGCATGAATTTTCTGGCGACGCGTTTCTCTTATGAACTGGACCTACGAGGCCCCAGTATAAATGTACAAACAGCGTGTTCGTCTACCTTGGTAGGCTTGCATATGGCTGTCCAAAGTTTATTAAGTGGCGAGTGTGACTCTGCTGTTGTGGGGGGATCGGTGGTCGTGGTTCCGCAAAAAAGAGGGTATATGTATCGCGAAGGGGAAATACTATCTCCCGATGGTCATTGTCGGCCTTTTGATGCGAAATCTGCGGGAACGGTATTTGGGAGTGGTGCGGGAGCCATCGTGGTCAAGCGTTTAGAAGACGCGATTAGTGATGGCGACACGGTTCACGCGATTGTCAGAGGAACGGCAATCAACAACGATGGTTCTCAAAAAATTGGCTATCTGGCGCCGAGTGTAGACGGTCAAGCGGGAGCAATATCCGAAGCACTTACCATCAGTGATGTGGATGCCGGTGATATTTCGTACATTGAAACGCATGGTACGGGAACTCAGATTGGTGATCCGATTGAATTCGAAGCTTTGAATCAGGTATTTAGAGGCGCGACTGAAAAGCGGGACTATTGTCGAATTGGCTCAGTGAAGTCCAATATTGGTCATTTGGGAGAGGCTGCAGGCGCTGCTGCCTTGATCAAAGTAATTTTATCATTAAAAAACAGGCAGTTACCCCCGACCATTAATTATGAGTCGCCTAACCCCCAGCTAGATCTAGAAGATACGCCGTTTATTATCAACGACAAATTAACACCTTGGAATGATGCCAAAGAGAATATTGCCGGAGTCACTGCACTCGGTGCTGGGGGCACGAATGCATCTGTGATTTTGGAGACCGCTCCCAAGCTAGTTGAAACTGACCAATCGATTCATCAGAATCAATTGATTGTCTTGTCTGCGAAGACCGAGTCCGCGCTGAGTAGCGCGAGTCGGAACTTGGCAAGCGCGCTGTCGGATGAAAAACTAGATTTTGCTGATGTGTCGCACACGCTTCAGGTCGGTCGGCGCGGATATAAGTTTCGCCGCGCGCTAGCTTGTAAGGACGCGAGCGACGCAATTAATTTGTTGAACGGACAAGAAGCTGACATTGGCAAGCGAGTGGTGGATGGCGAGTCGGGAGACCAGCCAGCTTCGCTCGTGTTTATGTTTCCAGGCGGCGGTGCTCAGTATTCAGGAATGGGCAGAACTCTTTATGAAACAGAATCTGTGTATCGAGAGGCTTTTGACGCCTGTATGGACTGCCTTGATGCAGAGTTTGCCACTAAAGTTAAACGGCTAGTATTTGCTCCACCCGAGCAGATGGAAGCCGCGACAAAAACACTGCAGGAACCATCGCTGACGCTGACGTCCTTGTTTGCAACCGAATATGCGCTGGCTAAGCAGTTGATGGCGTGGGGGGCTATGCCAACGGCTTTGATCGGCCATTCAATGGGTGAAAACACTGCAGCCTGTATTGCAGGCGTGATGACTTTAAAAGATGCAATGAATTTGGTCTTGATTCGAGGGCAATTGTTTGAACGCTCTCCTGAGGGTGGCATGTTGAGCATCTCTTTGCCGATTGAAGAGGCCCGCGCTTACATGCCCGCAGATATGGATGTTGCGGCGATAAATTCGCCGGATTTGTGCGTGGCTTCTGGTTCGGTTGCTAATATTGACCAGCTGCAAGCCTCATTGGAGGGAGCCGAAGTGGCGTGTCACAGAGTTCGTATCAATGTCGCGGCGCATTCACGGATACTAGAAACGATTCTGGCGGACTTTGAGTCTTACTTGAAATCGATAGAGCTTTCGAAACCTGAAATCCCGTTTACGTCAAATTTGACGGGTGGTTGGATTACTGACGAAGAAGCGACTAACCCTTCGTATTGGGTAGATCACCTTCGAAATACGGTTAGGTTCGCAGACAATATTGAGACTGTATTAAAAGATGGCGACAGCGTATTTGTTGAAATCGGTCCAGGTAAGACATTGACGAATTTGGCTCTATCTAATGCTGCTGGACATACTGCAATGTTTAATTCAATGCGGCATGCTAGCGAAGAAGGTTGTGATGCCGAAATCGCATTAAAAACATTGGGCAGGGCTTGGGCAAATGGAGCCCCTATAGACTGGGATATATACCGAGGCGACGAGCGCCGGCAGCGAATCCCACTTCCGACTTACCCTTTTGAACGTAAAAAATACTATATCGAGCCAGGAAAAGCGGCCGCTAACACTTCGTTGTCCTCCGGTGAATTAACTAAACAGCGAGACATTGCCGATTGGTTTGCACAGCTGCGCTGGAAGCAAAGTCGACAGCCGACTGCCGCTAGCTCTGGCCCGAAACATTGGATAATTTTCGCCGATGCAATGGGTATGGCGGACGCGCTAGTAGAAGAACTAAGACGCGTAGACGATGCATCGTTGTTTACTATCGTGAAAGAGGGAGAACAGTACAGCCGTTTAACGGAAAATGCTTATGAGTTGAATGCTGCCGTCGCTGAAGGTTTCGATTATTTGTTGACTGACGTATTTGAAAAAGAGAGTCCGTCGAAACATGTTGTTTATTGCTGGTCGTATCCTCCTTCAGATAAAACGAAATCGGCGCTTGAGCGCTTCGAGTCGCAAATGTCATCGTGTTTCTGGGGGTTATTTCATCTTGGAAAAATGCTAAGTGAAGTTGATGAATCGATCGCTCTGTCGGTTGTCTCTTCCTGTTTGGCAAATATTGGGAGCGAGATTTGTGACTCTAGTAAGGCTGTTTTAACTGGACCTGTCGCCGTTTTACCTCACGAATTGCCACATGTTCGTACCCAATCGATTGATGTTGATGTGTCTGAAAATACGGGTCTATCCAAGACAAAATTGGCTACGAAACTGGGTCGTGAGCTGAATAGAGATAATAGCTCCGCTGATTCTGAGAGATTTGTGGCCTACCGCGGCAGCGAACGCTGGGTTCAATCGGTAGAACCTGAGTACTTGGTTTGTCCTGATGACGGTTCAAATGGTCATTGGTTGCGAAAAGGTAGCAATATCTTAATCTCCGGCGGGCTCGGTGGAATTGGTTTAAGCATTTCCGAGCAGTTAGCCATAAATGGCGCCAAAAATATTATTTTGCTCAGTCGTAACGGCTTGCCACCTAAAGACGAGTGGGAAGACTGGCTATCGAGGCACGGCGCCGAAGATGCAAGCTCGGTTCGAATTGAGCATGTTCGAAAGATTGAAGCGCTCGGAGCAAGTGTGCACCTTCCTAAGGCCAGCGTAACAGATCTATCCGCGATGAAAGCGTTGATTGCTGCGTTTACCAGTGCTCATGGCACTATTAATGGAGTGATTCATGGCGCTGGCAAAATGGATGATCAGCTCGTGCCGCTAAAAACTATCGAGTCTGCAGAGTCTGTGCTCGATGCGAAGGTGCGGGGCGCTTACGTACTGGATGCCGTATTCAAAGGCAGCGACCTAGATTTTTTTGTGCTCTTTTCTTCTATTGCTTCCTATCTAGGTTTGCCGGGCCAGATCGACTACACAGCCGCTAATGCGACATTGGATGCCTTCGCCAAAGAGCGTTCGGCAAGGGAACCAGGACAAACAGTTTCGGTTAATTGGAATGCTTGGGCTGACGTTGGGATGGCTGCGGCAGCAGCAAAGCCTCAGAAAAAGATCTCGGCAGCCCCAATCGATGAGAATTTAGGCTTTGGTCAAGTAAAAGTTCGTTCAGATTCAAGTCGGCTATACAGTACGCTTTATAGTGGAGAGCGAGATTGGCTACTATCTGAGCACGTCACCCAACAAGGCTCTGCTTTGATTCCTGGCACCGGCTTTCTCGAGATAATCCGCGCCTGCGTTTCCGAATTTTTTGACCTGAATAGCCGTACTCATTGTTTGCAACTCAACGATGTGCAGTTTCTTTCGCCCTTTGAAGTGCCGAGAGCCGGGCAGCGTTGCTTAAATGTTCTAGTCGAAGGGTCGAAAGGTCAATGCAGTGTTTCGCTATTCTCTGAGACGGAAGATATTCCTCACGTGACTTGCTCAGTTGGGATAATAGATCGGCCTGCCGAGAAGGTTGTTGCTCTGCATGAGATAGAAAGCCGTTGCTCGAAAGATATAGAAACAAACGCTGGTTTTTTGATTCAGTCGTTTATGGATTTTGGCCCAAGATGGGGCTGTATTCGGTCTATATCGTACGGTCAAGGTGAGGCAATAGTGGGGATTTCTTTACCGGAACCTTATGTTGACGATATCAATAAGTACAAAATTCATCCTGCGGCTTTGGATATGGCCACAGGTGCAGTTCAATCATTGATAGATGGGTTTTCTGCGACGGAGGACTTTTACGTGCCAGTAGGTTATGGGCGTGTTCAGATCATGGGAGACATGCCGCCGAGTTTTAGTAGTCATATCGTGTTGAAAGAAGGCGCGGTCAGCGGTTTCATTGCGTTCGACGTTTCGCTCTACACTACAGATGGCACCCTATTCGTTACGATTGCAGATTTCATGATGAAGAAAGTCGAATCGGGGTTTGCGTCCGCTGCACTGTCTGGGGGTGAAGGCGGTGATGCAGGTGCTGCTGACGGAAAAAATGAAGCATTGGCGAAAATTCTGCGGGAAGGGATTTTGCCGCAAGAAGGAATGGACGCGTTCAACCGGGTGATGTCGCTGAGATCTGAAGATGCTCAGTGGATTATATCGTCGGTAGACTCTGCGCTCTGGCAAAGGCAGCTCGACGCTGAGCAGAGTGACGAAGACCTTGGTAGCGCAATCGATTTTGTTCAGGAGGATGTTCACGATGCAGATGCTGATGCCGATATTCTGGTTATTGAAAAGGTGATTGGAGGAATTTCTGGCGTTGATGTGGTAGTTGTCCGTTCCTTCTTGGACACGGATAATCGCCGAAGGTTGATTGCGTATTATTCACTGGATGACTGGGGTAGTCTGACTGTAACGGAGCTACGGAATCTAGCGAAGGAGTTGCTTTCAAAAGAGCATTTTCCTCAGCAGTTCGTGTTACTGGATGATTGGCCAACCGATGATTCTGGAGAGATAGTACGAAGCGAGCTAGTTGATCCTTTGGCTCCAGTAGATAATTTTATTCCCCCGGTAACTATCACCGAAAAAAGATTGGCAAAAATCTGGCAGGGAGTGGTTGGTGTTCCTAGAGTTGGTTTGAATGAGAATTTTTTTGATATTGGTGGTCACTCTCTATTGTCTATTCGGGTTATTGTCAAAGCGAAGAAAGAGCTTGGTGTGCGCTTGGATCAGGCAAAAATGGTTCTTTTGACTCTTGAACAGATGGCGCGAGAAATTGATGACGAACTAGAAGTGTCGCGCGGAGAAAGTGTCCAGGTAAACAAAGAGTACAATAGTGTGTCGAGCCAGAGTTCATCAGGCGGTACAGTCGAATCGACGCAAGTAGGTACTGATAAGTCTAACGAAGACCACAAAAGAGGCAGTAAAAAAGGCTTCTTCTCACGCTTCAGAAAAGATTCTTGAATAGTGTGTATGTCAGCTTGTGTTTAGTTTAAGTGAGCTTCCTGCATGTGCTCGGTTTTGTTGTGTTGCGGTTGATGGATCTTATCGTTCGCGTTTAGTTCGGGATATCCATAAAGTTCCAAGATTATTGGGGCGGGTTGTTGACAGGCGCCAGCGAGAATTTTACTCCGGCCGTTGGTCCGCACTGTGCGCTATAGAATCATTAACCGGCCGTAAGGAAGCTCCGGATATCGCTGATGATAGGTCGCCGCTTTGGCCTTTGGGGCTGGTAGGAAGTATTAGCCATACGGATGACTGGGCTCTCGCATTGGTAGCTGAAGCGGACAAGGCAAACCGTATTGGTATAGACCTAGAGTCCGTTGATGCGGTGTCTAAGGTTCACGGTCTAGTGGAATTGATTGCTTCTGCATACGAGCTTGGCTTGTTGGTCAAAACTGTGCAAACCGGTTTGATGACCATGAATGAGTTGATTGCGTTAATGTTTTCGGCGAAGGAAAGCTTGTTTAAAGCGCTCTATCCGCAAGTTGGGGTATATTTTGATTATTTGGATGCGGAAATTGTTCAGGTTGAAGCGGGATATGTCGAGCTGCGCCTATTGAAGGCTTTGAACAACACTTTTTCTAAAGGGGATGGTTTTCGTATTGCCTTCCTTTTTCAGGATAGGCATGTGCTTACGTGGCAAATAGATTTGCTTTAGTAAACGTGTCCTATAAAATCTCCACAATTTCTGCTCGGTTAACGAGTCAATAAGATTCAAAGAAGGTTTAAATGAAAGTATCCATATTTGGGACAGGTTATGTCGGACTCGTAACAGGCGCGTGTTTGGCAGATGTTGGTCATGACGTGATTTGTGTGGATGTTGACGAGGCAAAAGTTGCTAAGTTGAATCAAGGCGTTATTCCTATTTATGAACCGGGTCTAGAACATGTCGT
>ENA-OSET01001294-OSET01001294.1-sediment-metagenome-genome-assembly--contig:-NODE-1294-length-26100-cov-20.503286_pt1 | contig 26100 bp, 23 predicted proteins | sample MGYA00237882_ERZ534229 | MGnify/ENA primary metagenome ERZ534229 (study PRJEB26408, sample SAMN06266212) | sediment metagenome | isolation source: Hudson Canyon methane seep mesocosm | place... | reverse complement strand
CGGTAAAGCATTTTAAAATGTTGCGTAAGAATGGGAATAATCACGGTTTTAAATTCACTCCCCTGCGATTTATGGATAGTAATCGCATACGCCAGATCAAGCTCCATAATATCCTCTTTCTTGTAATTTACTTCACGATTATCAGGATAAAAGCAAACAACAGCAGTCAGGTCTTCATTATTAATAGTAATGATCTTACCAATATCACCATTAAACACATTCAGGTCGTAATTATTACGCCGATGAATAACACGGTCACCTTCTCTGAAAATACGCTCACCCATCTTTAATTGATGCTTATATTCAGAAGGGGGATTAGCTTGCGCTTGAATGACTTTATTGAGATTAGCAGAGCCTAAACTACCCCGTGTCATGGGCGTTAAAATTTGGATTTCAGTACTATCACCATGGTATTTTGGAATCCAATCCAGATAGAGCTTAACCACACTATCTACTGCTGATAAACCATAATGCAATGAAGACCAAGGGTGAATCTTCTTTACCACTGACTTCAAAGCATCCACCTGAATTTCAGAGTGTTGCAACTGCTCAATATCAACATGCTTAAATTTATCAGGCACAACAAACTCCACTTCATAAGCCGATTTAATCGCTTCTTCAACCTTAAATTCAAAAGGTGAAGACTCACTCTCTGTTTTATAAGAAGTAAGTTGTTCTAACTCTTCAGTATGCCAATCAAAATGTCGTTTTACGCGGGTAATAAACTTAAGCTGCTCTTGAGTCGCCTCGTCAGAATCAATAAACAAACAATCACTGCCATTCTTCCAAGCAGCAGGTGATTTAAAAGGGGAATCGATATAAGGTGTTTCGCCTTTGTTGATTTGATGGGCATATTTAATAATTAACGATTCCTTAGCTTGACGAAAAACCTGCGTTAATCGAAAGCAAGGCACAACAGCAGAAGAAATAATATCTTTCAGCACATTACCTGCACCTACTGACGGCAATTGATCGGGATCTCCAATAAAAAGCACCTGACAGTGCTCTGGTACCGCTTTTAATAAAGCAGCCGTTAAACTAATGTCTAGCATTGAACATTCATCAACAATCAAAAAATCCATTTTTAATTTCGACTCTTCATTCATCTGGAACTCTCCACCTTTCCATTCCAATAAACGGTGAATCGTTTTCGCTTCACGGCCAATCACTTCACCCATTCGCTGTGCAGCACGCCCTGTTGGTGCAGCTAGTAAAACCGATTTCTTCATGGCTTCCAATAAACGAACAATTACCAAAGTCGTCGTGGTCTTGCCACAACCTGGTCCACCCGTTAATACAGAAAAACGATGTTGCACCACACCTTCAACTGCTTTAGCTTGTTCATCACTTAAAGCAATGGATTTACTTTGGCAATAAGTACTGATCCAGTTAGCGATTCTCTCAGGTTCACTGGAAACTGATCCTCGCATTCCCCGTAATATTGAGGCAACAGCTGATTCATCATAAAACAATGTTTTTGAGTAAAAGCCAATAGTCTCTTTATCATCAGAAAATAACTGACGAATACAAAGCTGTCCCTCATGCTTCATTAACTCCAGATAATCTTTTAATCGATCCCCTAAGTTAATTTCAATAAGGTCAACAACACCCGAGTTAATCTGCGGCTCAGTCAGATAACAATGACCTTGTTCGCGACTCGCAGCCAAAACATGTTTAATCGCAGCAATCATACGTTGCTTCGAATCCAACGCTAAACCAATACTTAAAGCCACTTTATCGGCAGAGAAAAACCCAATGCCATAAAAATCATTGGCTAAACGATAAGGATCTTCAGTGACCATAGCAATGGCTTTATCAGCATATTGCTTATAAATTTTGACAGCAAACAAAGTGCTAATGCCATGTCCCTGCAAAAACATCATCACTTGACGAATAGCACGATGCTCAACCCAAGCCTCTTCAATTGTTTTTAACTTCTTTTGGGCAATACCGGGTACTTCAGTTAAACGCGAAATATCATGTTCAAAAATATCCAAGGTATCTTGCTGGAAAAACTTAACAATGCGTTTAGCTGTTTGTGGCCCCACACCTTTAATAAGCCCAGAGCCCAAATACTTTTCAATAGCGGCAGTGGTAGCAGGTTTCTTCTCAATCGCTTCAGTCGCCTTGAATTGACGACCATATTTATGATCAATCGTCCAAGCTCCACGAAACTCCATGGTAGCTCCCGCAAAGACCTTAGTCTGATGCACCGTAACCGTTTCTTGCTGTTGAGCTGATTGAAAAGGCTGAACACGTAAAACAGACCAACCTGTCGCATCATTATGGTAGGTGACTCGACTAACAATACCTGTAAGAACTTCGGTGATAGTGTTCATTAATAAAGACTGTTTAGAATACCGAATAGATAGATCAGACTGCATTATAATACTAATACTTCACGCGGCCACAGATGCGGTTTTCTATCGGTCGATTTTTGCCGATAGGCAGCGTTGCTAAAACAGTTGCGTAGCTTGCTATGCGCCTGTTTCAGCGCCTTGCTATCAACAAAAATCAACTCGCTATAAAATTCGCATCCGTAACCGCACGAAGTATAATTCCTATCAACTATAACCAACAATCCCAACAAAACTAAATGAGTAATGAAGTCATAAACCAGACCCCTTCAATAGAAAGAGCGAAAGAATTAGAGCAACAAGCAAAAGACGGTCTTAATGAGATGCAGCTAGGACAGGAAAAAACCATTATTGCCTGTCATACAATGAGGGATACTAAAGCCTATAAGATACTTGGTTTTGACTCTTATTATGCTTGGGGGGACAGTGCGCTAAATTTAAAAAAATCCAGACTCAATGAATTGGCTTTAGCCGGCGAAGTTCAAAAGGAACTGTTGATTGGCGTAGAAAATAATGTAAAACAGCCTGAAACTACAGATGTCGATACAAGCAATGAAGTTATTGAAACTGAGACTGTCTCAAGTGATTCAGTAGAGTTTGAAGTGAATGAGGAAACGGTTGATACAACAGAGCGTGCAGAAGTTTTAGTGACTACAGCCGTTAAATCAATAACATCAGCATCTGATTTGTCAGAAATGGGAACGCCTCAACTGCTTGCCTTAGCAAAAGCACCCAAAGGGGAACGGTTAGCGATCCTCGATAAAGTTGTTATTGAATCGAAATTAGAAGAAAAGCCCATTACTGCCACTACAATAAAAGAGGTCATCAAAGCGTCAGCCGAACCTGTTGAAGAGCTGGAGCCTTCGGAGCAAGAGCAAGCAGAGGCCATAAAAAAACAGCATAAAACAGCAATGGGCAAAGTGAGTAAATTAAGTGAGGCATTAAATGAGCTTGATACCACTAAAGTGGACATTGAAGAAGTAGAGAACTGGAAGGCCTACTTAGATGAAGTCAAAATATCAATTTCTACACTTGAAGAACAACTTGGCTATGAATGAGTTGATATTTATTATTCCAATAAGGAATTTTAGGCTTTATTTATAGAGTAAGTGACAATTATGCCTGTTATTAATCTATTACAGGCATGATTGCCCACTTTATAAACCAGCGGTTTGTATTATCTTGATCAAGGCAGATAATTCCTGCATTTTGAAATTTTATGACAGATATATCCTGATCACCCGTAATTAAATAAGACGTTAAACGATTCAAAAATGGTAAATGCCCTACAATCATTGATCTATCGTCAAAGTGAAAATGATCAGCAAAGCTCGTCACACTGTCTAGTGGCAATAAACCATCAATCTTTTCAATAGTGTCAGTTTTAAGATGTTCTGCAAAAAGTTCAGCTGTTTGTGAAGTACGTAATTTTCCACTATGAAAAATAGTAGAAACGGTTATGTCAGAATTTGAAGCAATATTAGCTACTTGCACTATCTCGTTACGACCTTCAACTGATAAACCTCGATTAGGATCTAATTCTTTGGCTAAGGATTGGCCGTGTTGTACCAGATAAAGTGTCATAAGGTTTAATCCATTTTTTTGTTTAAATAAATATATGCAACCAATGTAGCGTTGAAAAATATTATTCAGAATCAACATTTATTGCTAGTCTAGCTAATCGCCCCCGCATCCACCGCCGCAATCACTTCCTCCACTGTCACTATCACCATCACCTAAACAGGAGCTTCCAAAATCACTTGAGCTATCACTGCCTGAATCACCTGAACAACCTGAAGCACAGGCAATATGACTGGCACAGTAGCCAGTATTTTCACCTTTATTGTTTGCATCCATACAATTCAAATGATAGACAAAACCATTGTCGATATTTAACAGTCCATCAATTGCAAAAAGTAACGGTAACGCTTTGGGTAGTTTAGGGTCAATATCTTCTTTGGTACACGCCAATCGCCATGCTCGCTTTATACCTTGTTGGGCATAGGTTGGTGAGCTCATTGCCTCCGTGGGCGTATGATGCAGAAACCGACCTAAGGCCTTTTTGCAAAAAATAAAATAGAAACGTGTTGATAATATAAATTCATGCCATGCATCGTCAACAACTTGAGAAGGCATGGCGACAATTTTTTTGTTTGCCGTATAGCATATTTGGAAATAATCCTTTAATGCAATAAAAACAAGGTCTAACTGTTCTTCAGTTAAATGAGGATGTTTTGAAGACACTTTTTTTCGAATGCCTTTGTGAAAAAAGTAGTTTTCAATATATTTAATGCGTTGTTTACGTTTGACTCTTTTTTGCCAAATAATAAACGCAATAACAAGCAAAACTAATAAAATACCCCAATGCATAAGTTTGGAACCTCTTTTTTTAATCTGCTTTCAACTTTGCAGTTTGTGTTTGAAAATATGAATTTAAATAATTTGTTTAGAAAAATCAATAGGGCGGTAATAGCCTTCTAAAACCATGCAGTAATACCACAAACAAGAAAAACAGGTTTCTAATCAAAATAGCAGGAACAAAGTAACGAGGCGGGGTAATGGGTTGATCTCCTGCACAAGCTTTACTGAGCTGTATGGCTAGTTTTTCCATATAAGAGGTGCTTCGAGGCCAATCAATAATATCGTCTATCCATACTTTGGGAATGCCTGCTTTACCAACACCTGCACCACAGATCGCTCCATATATTGCTCCAGTCGTATCAGTATCACCTCCCGCAGCAATTAGCTCTTCAAGTCCATTTGGGAAATCCTGTTGATGCCTGAGCCAACAATGAATAACACAAGGGACGGTATGATAAATATAACCTGAGATTCCTTTTTTACACCCAATTAATTCTACAAATTGATTTAATGACTCACCTCGTTGTACTGAATCAACCACCGATTGAAGTAAACGTTCGTATTCAAGACTTGACTCGTTTTCTAACGATTTAGTGATTAATTGCAAAAATTCAGAAGCACTAATTTCTTGATTAAATACGCTTTGTCGAGCAGCTAAGGCAATGGTTAATGCACCAAAATATGCTTTAGGGTCAGTATGCGTAATTCGAGTGGAGCGATGAACAAACGTTTTCATTGTGTCTATATCATCAGCAAATACGATACCCAGTAAAGGACTACGCATTGCAGGCCCATTACCAGCAGAAAAAACACCGCTATAACGAGAGGGAAATCCTAACCATAATTTAATAATAGACTTGGCCGTTGCTAACCCTACACCTGCAGGTAAGCCTGCAAACCACCAGCGTAAAGACCATGCAAGTTTTCTCTCAAAACGATCAGGATTGTCCATTGAGGCAATGAGCGCTTGAGCAATAAAGCAGGCATGTTCACTGTCATCAGAAATCATGCCTTTACCCATGAGAAAATGATGATTAGCAGGACGTTTGAAAAATTTTGCTGTTCGTTTAGCAGACATACCTTCATAAGGTAGTCCCAGGGCATCACCTACAGCAGTTCCCAGAATACACCCTGTGATTGCTCTTTCTAACATGTCTGCTCCTTTTGCAATACTGAAAATGCTTTAGTGTTCTGTTGATTATTAGCTAAGGTAATGCTTAATGCAAACTTTGTATTAATCAGCATGTATATGTATCCAGTTTTTAAGGAAATAGTGATTATATTTACCGGAAAAAAATTAAATAACTGTTTTGTCTAATATTGCTAAGTGGCTAATTAGCGGTGCTGCTAGCAAACGTTTAGTGCTGATTAAAAAGATAAAACAATGTGAATCAATGGTATCCGTAGAAACTTTATTATGAAACACTAATTAATCCCTAAATCATAAACATCATCAAACACTTTTTCCAATTTTGAGTTTGTACCACGTATGCCATCAACAACTTGTTTTGCCCAATCAAAGTATTGTTGTTTTCTTTTTGTATCCCAGTCGGCAGGAGGTGAGTGGGTTATGTCTCGAAGATTACATATTTTATCAGCCAATTTTACTAATTTGGCCTCATTTGATTTATGTGGTGCATGGTCAATCTGAAGCTGTTTCCTTTCTGCTTTAGTTAGTGATTTATCGTCACTTACTTCCATGACAATATCAGCGATTGTTTTACCAAAGCTGTTAAGCAATTCATCAAAAGTAGTATCCGTATCTTCAACAGTATCATGCAGTAAGGCGCCACAAATAACATTAATATCAGTCACACCTCCTTCATTAACCAATACATCTGTAAGGCTGATAGGGTGATTTATGTAAGGTGAAGCCTTGCTATCTTTACGGCGCTGGTCAGAGTGCTTGTGTGAAGCGAAGGCTAAAGCCTTGCATAATATTGGTAAGTCATTGCCATCCATTTTATTTCTCCAAAATAATAAAAAAACAGGTTTTGTTTAGATATGGCTTTTAATCAGCGTGTAAACTTTTCCAGTTGTTCAAGAAAAAATTGACTATTTACACCAAGCTAATACCACTGCTGAAATCAGGCAGCCTAAAGCCAATAATATAATCAAAGTTCAATCTTTCATGGGTTTCTCAAGTTTCTAATTGCTGACCACAAGCCATACAATGCAATTCACTGATATCAACATCATTGACCATTAAATGTATGGGATGGCGATATACTATGCCGCAATGCTTACATTCAATTTCCAAAGCACGTTGCACACCACATTGGGGGCAATAACTTGATGTAGGACTTGTGAAGCCACAAGCAATACAAGCTGATTGGTTTCTACCACTTTCATGCTGTCTTAACTGATCTAACCAGCGTTGAAAATTTGTTAATCTTATTTCATTCTGGTCAATGGTCGCATTGAGCTTTTGTTGTATTAGACTTGTGTCCTTTAATAAGCTGTTGCAAAGATTGCGATGTTGTTCATGATCTTGCTGACTGGAAATTTGTATTTCTCGTTCGAAAAGAGGCTGTATCTTTTGGTTTAGTTCATTAAATAGTTCTAGCCGATCAGTGAGCCACTGGTATTCACTGTTGTCTTTATGATTATCATTTTCATCCAATATCAGACTGATTTGTATTTGCTGTTTTTCAGCAGTACGCAATATGTTTTGTAGATGCTTTAAACTGTCCCCTAGTTTTTTATGTAGGCCTTCACGTGTTTTTTGGAATTCATTTTGACGTTGTTCCTGTAGATGTTTTTCTTCTTGTTGCTTACGATCAGAATCAATCTGTTGTTGTTTTTGTTCGGCGAATTGTTTACGTTTTTCAGCCCAGGGTTTGTAAGTTAAGGTAAAAAAGGCAATGGCAATAACAGTCAGAGCGATGAATAAATAGTTTCTATAATCACCACCATAGACACCTGAGAAAACTATAATCAAGGTGTAAACAGACATAGGGAGAATATATTTAAAAGCAAAACTCTTATCAAGTATTCCGCTGACGTGTAACATTAATAACGGTAATGAAATGAATCCAGAAATTAATATTGATACCCAAGTCTCTAAATCACCACTTAAAGTCATTATCATAAAGATAATGAAAAACAGAAAATAATTAAGCGCCAATAACAAAAAATGTCCCCAGCGAAAATTATCGAGACATCCTGGTTGTTTTAGATCACTGATATAGATAAAAGCAATGCCAAATAAAAACACAGCAAACCCAGCAAATTTGGCCAATAGGATGATTCGGCCCATTGGACTCATTGCCCCCGGCAATTCAACAATTATCTTGCGATCCGTTACTAGGTTCTCAAAGTCCCAGACTAAATATTGCGGTTCAGTTAATGTGGGGTTAAGTGTTTCGGCAGGAATATATTTAGAACTTAATCCTTCTAAATGTAATTGCAGTTTAAACTTACCCGCTCGACCCGCTCCAGGCCCATCATAAATATAACGGTTGTAGCCCTGCGCTTTGTATTGCACTTTAACTTGAAGTGTTTGACCTTTTTTTAGTAAACCATTCCAACGTATACCATTAAGCGTGTAATTGACGTTTTCTGGTTCTAGATAATTCTCGTCCTTAAATACTTTTAGCGAAACATTACTGGCTTGGGTTGTATCGGGTGGAAAGGGGAAAAACAGTCGAATTTTTTCGATGCCTTGCTGTTTATTGGAAAATACGAAATCACCATTAAAATCTGCATTATATGTAGTGTAAACTGCCAAGTTATGGATATAGCTTGAAGTCACAAGGTTCACGTCAATATTAGCAATATCGGTAGTGGGTATGATGCCTTTTAAAAGTTTTGGATCTGTTTTGTCTTGTGCTTCAGTATTTACTTTCTGAGTTAGTTGCGTGAGCTTAGGCACATTTTTCTGTTGGGAAAACAGTTTAGGAATAGCAACTGCAGAAATAATACCGATAATTACAACGACTATCATTAATTCGATTAGCGTAAATGCTCGGATTGACTGTTTATATTGCGAGTATTTATACATTTGTCATTCTCCTCAGGATGCCTAGTTTTGATAGTACCATTTACATAACAAAGATTGAATTAATAATTAATGTTAGAAAATATGGGTATGAATAATAATTTATTCATCGATCCAGTGGAGCTGAATAAGGTGCTAGTAATCGTTTGAAACCCTGTAGTAACACAATGAATATGAAGAAAAGGTTTCTAATTAAAATGGCAGGAAAAAATTGTTGAGGTGGTTTAACTGTTTGATTACCTCTACAAGCAATTGATAAATGATTTGATATTGATATGACAGGGACGAAGGCATGATAAGCTTGTGCAACACCAACCTGGTTTAACGGTTTAAATTATCAAAAATAAAAGTTTAAAATGAAAACAGTATTAATTACAGGTGCTAACCGAGGTTTAGGACTGGAATTCTGCCGGCAATATTCAAATCTTGGCTGGCATGTCATCGCTTGTTGTCGACAACCTGAACAGGCTGTTGAGTTAAATAAATTAGTGACGAAAAACACCTCAATAACTATCTATAAAATAAATGTTCTGAATCGAAAAGAAATAGATTCTTTAGCGAATAATCTATGCGATACAGCTATCGATTTGCTTATTGCAAATGCCGGTGTTTATGGTGACAGTAGTCACCATGGTTTTGGTAACCTTGATTATGATGATTGGATTAATGTATTAGAAACCAATGTACTGGGTGTAGTTAAAGTGGTTGAAGCATTTATGCCAAACTTGAGGCGCAGTTCAAAACCTAAGGTTGCCGTATTGAGTAGCCAGATGGGAAGTATTGATGATAATACTAGTGGCGGGAGTATTTTATATCGTTCCAGTAAAGCCGCATTAAATGCCACAATGAAAAGTTTATCAATTGATTTAGAGAATGATGGCATTGGTATACTTATTTTTCACCCTGGGTGGGTCAAAACAGATATGGGGGGACCTCATGCATTGATTGATGCTGAAACTAGCATCTCAGGAATGATTGAGCAAATAAGCTATTTCAATATGAAAAATACAGGACAGTTTGTTAAATATGATGGAAGCAAATTGGCGTGGTGAATAAATAGTATTCGTGCAAAGACTGCAAAAAAAACTAAGAAAAAGGGTGTTGATTATGCTTTGAATTCATGTGAAGTGGAAAGCATTTTTAAGTGAAAAAAGCGACAGCCAACCTTTTCTTATTAGAAAGGGTTGGCTGAGGCTGTTAGTTCATTTTGTACACTCAATGACGAGTTGCGGTAAATGTTATTTTGCCCATGTATCACGCAAGGTGACAGTTCTATTGAAAACAAGCTTTTCTTTACTGCTATCCACCGAATCAACACAAAAATAACCGGTACGTTCAAATTGAAAGCGATCGCCTGAATTGCTATTGGCAAGGCTTGCTTCTACTCGACACTCAGTTGAAACTTCAAGTGAATGTGGATTAAGGGCATCAAGGAAGTTTTCTTCGCGATCAGGGTTAGGTAATTTGAATAAACGGTCATAGGAGCGGATTTCTGCTGCTAGTGAGTGCTTTTCAGATACCCAATGGATCACGCCTTTTACTTTTCTGCCTTCGGGTTTTTTACCTAAGGTATCAGGATCGTAAGTACAACGTAGTTCGATGATATTTCCAGCGTCATCTTTGATCACTTCGTTACATTTTATAACGTAGGCACTGCGTAATCGTACTTCGCCACCTTCGATTAAACGTTTAAATTTTGCAGGCGGAATTTCTGCAAAGTCATCTTGTTCAATAAGGATTTCTTTACTAAAAGGTATCGTTCGGGTTCCTAGCTCAGGTTTTTGCGGATGATTACTGACTTCAAGCATCTCAACCTGTTCATCAGGGTAATTATCTATCACAATACGCAGTGGTTTAAGGACTGCCATGGCTCTGGGCGCATTTTCATTAAGGTCTTCCCTGATACAGTTTTCAAGTACTGCCATCTCAATCCATGAGTCTTTCTTAGTGATGCCTATGCGTTCGCAGAAGTCGCGTATTGATTCGGGTGTGTAACCAGCTCTACGCATACCTGCAATAGTTGGCATACGAGGGTCATCCCAGCCTGAGACATGGTTTTCATTAACCAGTTGAGCCAGTTTGCGCTTACTTACGATGGTGTATTCAAGTTGTAATCTGGCAAACTCAATTTGCTGAGGATGAGCGGGGGTGTTTAGTTTTTCTAATACCCAGTCATATAAAGGTCTGTGCGCTTCAAACTCTAATGTACAAAGTGAATGTGTAATGCCTTCAATAGCATCTGAAATGCAATGAGTAAAGTCATACATTGGATATAAACACCAAGTATCACCGGTGCGCTGGTGGTGAGATCGTTTAATACGATACAGTGCAGGGTCTCTCATATTGATATTGGGTGATGCCATATCAATTTTTGCACGCAAAAGATATTGACCATCAGCATATTCACCATTACGCATAGCGGTGAATAGGGCTAGGTTCTCTTCAATTGAGAGGTTTCTATCGGGACTTTCTCTGCCAGGTTCTGTGAGTGTACCTCGGTATTCGCGAATTTGTTCAGCATTCAGACTGTCGACATAGGCATCACCTTGTTTTATCAGTTGAACAGCATAGTCATACAGTTGTTCAAAATAGTCTGAAGCATGATGTTTTTCAGCCCATTGTAAACCTAGCCAATGTACATCTTGTTCAATGGCTTCCATAAACTCGACACTTTCCTTTTCCGGGTTGGTATCGTCAAACCGTAGGTTACATGTACCATTATATTCAGCAGCCATACCAAAATTTAGACAAATTGATTTGGCGTGACCTATATGGAGATAACCATTAGGTTCTGGAGGGAAACGAGTAATGACTTTTCCGTCGTTTTTATTATTACTTAAATCTTGAGTAATAATATGGCGAATAAAATTAGAGGATACGGGCGTTTCTGTTGAGCTCATTTGTTTTTTGAGTAATGCGTGATTAATTTATAAAGAGGGTTGTTTAGGACCTGTTTTATTAATTATAACATTACAGCCAGCATATAATTCACCCGTATTATCATGACAGGCATTTTGACCAAAATAAACATGATTATTGACTTTACGCAATCGATTAAGTGTTTGTAGCGGTTCTTTGGTGGTCTGAGCTGTTTCCAAATTTATAGTCGGGACTGTGCATCTTGAACAAGGTTTTGGCAGTCTGAAATGAATGTTATTGATGGAAATTTCTCGCCAACTGTCTTCAGCGTAACGTTCACAGTTTGAGATAACTAAATTGGGACGAAACCGTAGCATGGGGATCTGTATTTTCATCTCTTTATTTAACGACTTTAAAGAGGCATCTGAAATAATCAGGAAAGGGAATCCATCTGAAAAATAGACTTTATCTGTACTTGTAGCGTAATTCTGATCGACCGGGCGAACGGTTTCATCCGCTTGATAAACCAGTTTGCATTGTGTGTCTAAAAAATCACTTAACCAGATATCAACTTCGCTGGAGACGGTTTTTGCGGGACATTGATCATTCCATATCGTCGTTATGATTTCTTCGCCATTTTGGGGGAATAATGGTAAAGAAACGGAGCCTGAGGTGGTCGTGCTTAAAATAAGTGAGTTTTCGGTCAGCTGGGTTTTAATGAGCGCCATTTTGGGAATATGGCGCTGACTTAGGAAGTGATTGTTATGGTCAATCAGCATCCATTTTCTATCGTGTAGCAAGCCTTTTTCATTGACTTGCCATTTTGATACTTTAATCCCAGCGAGCGATTTAACCGGGTAAATATATAGTTCGCTTAAAACAGCGGAAGGCATCTATTTGAAAACTTAACCAATTAATCTGCTAACAACCTCAGAAGTTAGATTGCTACTTTGTGCTTCTTCGGTTGATACGGGATCATTCGCTGCATCCTGTTGAAACTGAGTGACAGCGGCTTCGGCTTCGGCTTCAGTGTTTACAGTGCTTTCACTATCTGTTTCTGTCGATGAAGAAAGGTTTTGAGCTTCAGAGGACAGGGTAACCGTAGATTCAGTATTTAAGTCCGTTTCTTGTGCAAGCTCTTCTTGTTCATTAACAGGTGGTTGCGCTGTTGATTCAGTAGATGTGAGTGGTTGGGTGCTTGATTGTAGCGGGGATATTTCCATGATTATTCCTTAATTAAAACAAGGTTAATGGCATTGAGAGTCTTTTGTTTTGTAAAAGTTCATTTGAATTTTAAATCATTTTGAGATAGGAGTAAATGATCGCCTAGTTCATTATTAAAATGCTCAAATTGTAAACCATATTGATTTTTACGTTTATGAACGATTTTAGCCTTAATAGTAAAGGTGGTGCTATCTTTAAAACAAATGATGAGTATGGCTGTACTTTTTAGTGTTAATTTTTTTTTGTACTCTATCGCAGCGCCTTTACTACTAATATCAAGCAGATTGACTGAGATATCTTTGGAAAAACCAAATAAACCTAGGCCAGATAAAGACGCTTTAATGTCGGATCTAATGTAACGAACCGCTATACGCTTATTAATGGGCTGGTCATCATCGGGTAACAATGTGCCAAAAATTTCGTCCTCATAATCATTATTATCTGAACTATTCATAGCTGCTTACTTAATTAACGCCTACATAAGCATAAGTATTGCTCTTTAACACAATAATTTCAATTATTTAATTAATTCAGGTAAAGAGTTGATGAAATTATAAAACGCCTCTGACTCGGGAAATAATAAATAGGCGTTGTAGCCGGCAAGTATAGCTAGAACTAAGAAAAACAAACCGCTTACCTTGTGTAATAAGGACAGGGGGCATTTTTGTAAAACGGTTCTCCCCGCTAAAACACCTAATGACGATGTAAATATAAGCGCGGCAGTAGAGCCAAGCCATACCGCAATGGGTAAGGAAGTGCTGCTTAAAGCAACAACGGCAAGCTGTGTTTTATCCCCGAACTCTGCGACAGTAATGAGTAGAAAAGTTGTAAGGAAAATATTATGACCTTTTTGTTCAACGATTTCTTCCTCATCCTCTTCATCATCGATGCTAATCGCGTGAATACCAAAAAAAGCAAATAGCAGTGCCACAATTGTTGAGACAATATAGTCAGGTAACCAGTTAGCAATGCTTGAACCAAATACGACAGCTAAAGTATTTAATAAAGCAAACGCAGCTATTGCACCTAAAATAACCGGTGTGGCTCTATGCCTGGCTGCCAGGGTCATACAGACTAACTGGCTTTTATCACCTATTTCAGCGACAGTAATTAGAATAAAACTACTACCAGTGATAGTCGCAAGGTTAGCTAGATTTAAATCAGCGAACAGAGTCAAACTTTCCATTGTTTAAGCTAAAATATTGTCCAAAGTCATCATAATAATAAAGCCAATCATCAAAGAGAAAGTGGCGTAACGTGAACGACCTTTTGAATGAGTTTCTGGGATGATTTCTTCACTGATTACGAATAACATGGCGCCTGCTGCAAACCCCATGGCAAAGGGTAAGACCGATGAAAAAACAGAAACCATGGTGATTCCAAGTAGGCCACCTACGGGTTCGACTAAACCGGTTAAGGTTGCAATCCCCACTGCTTTCCATTTGTTGTAGCCGAGTCCTACAAGGGGGAGTGCAACAGCGAGTCCTTCAGGGATATTTTGCAGAGCAATTGCAATGGCTAGAACAATGCCATTATTCATATCACCTGAGCCAAAACTGACACCTACTGTCATGCCTTCAGGGAAATTGTGAATAGTAATGGCAATGATAAATAACCATATTTTTTGTAACGAATCGGTGTTTGCTGAGGGAACACTATCAAAATGTAAATGAGGTAAATGCTGGTCGGCAATATGTAGGAATAATGCGCCAATTAACATGCCAAAGGAAACAATCCATAAGCCGTTTCCTGGCCATAACGCATTACCGTATTCAATGCCTGGTACTAATAACGAAAATGCCGTTGCTGCCAGCATTACACCAGCTGCCGCACCGAGTAAGCTATTAAATAGCTTATCTGAAATATCTTTAAAGAACAGTGCGGGTAGGGCGCCCACACCAGTTGCTAAACCTGCAAGAATGCTGGCAAAAAAACCAATAACAACTATTTTTCCAAATAATAGATACAACAGCCCAAAAACGACAATTTGGGATGCTAAAAAAAGTCCAATAATTGTTGCCCAGCGCTGTACTTTCGGCAAAGCACTGATTTTTTGGTAGTGTGAGTTATTTTGAAGATTTGAATATTGGGTATCTAAGTAAGCTTGAATATTTGCCACCGGAGAACCTGTCGTTATAATTATGGGATCGTTTGATTATATACTAAACCTTGGGAAAAATAGGGGTTTGTATGCTTCAAATATGATTAAAATGTGGAACCGCTATTTGTGATGAGTGTTGTAGAGTGGACTTTTGCCAGCACCTTGCTAAGGTAAGGTGAATTAATCGACTAATGTTTCACTATTCCAAGTAAAAGAGCAATATGCACTAATTCCGTAATGTTTGAGACGTGTAGTTTTTTCTTTATCTGGGTGACGTAATTGGCGACAGTTTTATAACCTAAGCATAATTCATCGGCTATTTTATGCGCGGTTAATCCCATGGATAACAGCCTAAATATATCAAATTCTCGTGCTGAAAATGATTGGATTATTGTTGGGTAATCATGTTCTGATTGCTCTGTATTCGATTCATTAAGTAAGCCTTTTTCAATGTAGCATTGCTCCTGCTGAATGACTTCAATGGCTTCTGATAATATTTCTGGGGCACTATTTTTGGTGATATAGCCTTTTGCTCCGGCACTCATGGCACGGTTAACATAAACCTGTTCGTCATGAACACTAAATACTAGAATTTTGACATTTTTATTGCGTTGAACAAGGCGTTTTATGGTTTCCAGTCCACCAATACCGGGCATGGATAAGTCCAGTACGATAATATCAGGCTGATGTTTTTGATAGAGCTGAATCGCTTGTTCGCCACGGTCGGCTTCTGCGATGACTTCTATATTATCTGAAGTAGATAGTAATAGTTTAAACCCGGCTCTGACTACGGCATGATCGTCAACTAGCAATACTTTGATTTTATTGGTCATGACAATGGAATTTGTACATTAATTTCTGTTCCCTTGGTGGGCTGAGTGTTTAATTTAAAGAGACCTCCTAATGATTTTATTCTTTCCTCCATGCCTAATAAACCAAAGCCGGTTGCAGCCAAGTTCCTGTCAAAACCTTGCCCGTCATCAGTCATAGTTAAATGAAAAGTATCAGGGGTGCTTTTAACGCTGAGACTGATGGTTACTTGGTGGGCATTGGCATGGCGGATGATATTGGTTAGACCTTCTTGAATAACTCTGAAAACCTGTATGGTTATGGTTTGATCGAGACGGTCAACATTATCATTGCAGTACAAATCAAATAAAGTGGGGGGGTTTCTCGCTTCCCAGTTATGAACCAAGTCTTCTAATGTCGCTTTTAGGCCAAGCTCTGTCAGTATTAGAGGGTGTAATTGTTTCATCATTGAACGTACAACCGTCATTAGGTGATCACAAACACTCGATATTGATGAACTTATTTGTTGGGTATTCGACTCTTTATGTGTCAGTGAAATGGCCATTGCTTTTATCGCCGTGAGTGATTGCCCAAATTCATCATGTAACTCTTGTGACAGGTGTTGTCTTTCTTCTTCTTGAATTTGTAAAGAATGCTGAGTTAATGCACTGTTTTGTTGCTGAGTGGTATCCAGTACATGGGTCATATGATTGATTGCTGATGCAATGTCTGCATATTCCTGAATGGCAAAAACAGGGAGTTTATTTTGGTAGTCTCCAGTTTCAATGCCTTTAAGGTGTTTGATGATAGATTGAATAGATAGTAATGTTTTATTAAACACTAAATGTACAGAAATAAAAGTGAATAAAACTAAAAGTAATAAAGCGCTAATAAACGCAATCGATTCATCCCATACTTCTTCAATCTCATCCATAGGGTTGGCTTGGATAATGAGCGTTAGAACAGTATTGTTAAATGTATTGATTTGATACTCTACTTTTGGATATTGGCCCACCACCAGATTAGCAAACCAGGCTGGAGGTGAGTTGTTTTTGTCTGTTTTTTTTGAGTGCTGGGTAAGGTTAATGATCTGACCAGAAGGCTTTTTAAGTTGAATGGTTAAATGCCGAGTCTGATCCAAACTGCTTAAACGATATATCCAGTCGGTTTTGTTGGTTTGAGTGTGGCCTGCACTTATTTCAATCAGTTGTAATGCCAGGTTAATGGATGAGTCGACTTCCTTGTTCACAGCTTTACGGGCTTGCCATATATTCATGCTCCCACCTAATAAAAGAATGCACAAAGAAATTAATAAAATTCTGACGCTAATTTGATACCGCAAACTCATTAGGAAAAATTCCTTTTTTTTATGACTGGCTCAGTCGAGAGGTTAAAAATGCTATCGTAATATCTTACAAAGAACTAAATATAAGAGTGTGATGAAAAATAATAAAACTACTCAATTAATACTTTCTGTATTAGTTATATTTTCAATTAATAATAGTTTAGCAGAGCAAGCGCCTATTGAGTTAGATACCATGGAGGTTATTTCTGTGACTCCTTTGGCTGGCCATGGCGTGGCTATGGAAAAAATTTCCTCACCGGTACAAGTGGTTACTTCGGAGCAGTTACAAAAGGCACAAAGTTTATCATTAGCCGATTATATGAACCGCTATTTAGGCAGTGTTCATATTAACGAAGCACAAAACAATCCATTACAACCCGATGTTTATTACCGTGGCTTTGTCGCGTCACCTTTATTAGGGTTGCCGCAAGGTTTGTCTGTTTATGTGAATGGTGTTCGGTTTAATGAACCGTTTGGTGACTCTGTTAATTGGGATTTAATTCCACAAGGTGCTATAGAGTCGATGAGTTTGGCTCCAGGCTCTAATCCTTTATTTGGATTGAATACCTTGGGTGGTGCTATTTCTTTAAAAACCAAAACCGGTTTTTCAGCACCAGGGCATCAGCTTGAAGTATCAGGAGGTTCTTGGGAAAGGCATTCGGAAGAGTTGAGTAGTGGCTGGAACAATGGAACCTGGGGTTATTTTATTGATTTGCATCATTTTGAAGAGGAGGGCTGGCGTGATTTTTCTCCGACAGAAGCAAATCAAGTTTTTGGTACTTTAAGTTGGCGTGGTGAAAAAGGGGAGCTGGATTTAACCTTAGGTGCAAATGATAATAATATGAAGGGTAATGGAGCCGTTCCCATTCAATTACATGAGCAACAGCGTAAAGCTATTTTTACCCATCCAGATCAAACTGTAACGCGGATGTTTTTTTCTGAATTGTCCGGTTTATTTGATGTGACAAATACCTTGCAGTTAAGTGGTAATGCCTATTTTCGTCAGAATCGTATTAAATCATTTAATGGTGATGATAGTGATTTTGAGCCGTGTGATGCGGATGATACTTTAATTTGTGATGAAGAAGGGGAGGTGGCCGAAAATCTCCTGGGTAATGATATTTCCACAAGCAGTATTTATGGTATGCAAGACCCTGAAGATGTTTTAGGTGCAACAAATAATACTGGTCAAACGAATATGCGTAGTGTAGGAGGTACATTACAGAGCGCGTTTAGTGAAGATATTTTTGGGCATGAAAATAATTTTATCTTTGGTGCCTCGTATGATTATGCCGATGTGCATTTTGAGTCAAACACTGAATTAGGGTTGTTAACAAATAGCCGAGGTACAACAGGGAGTGATGTTTTTGTAGAAGATGCACATGTCAGGTTAAATACCGTAACTGAAACGTATAGTTTGTTTTTTAGTGATTATTTTTCTATTACAGATGATTTAACATTAAATTTTTCAGGTCGTTATAACCATGTCAGTATTGATATGAATGACAAGTATGGAACAACACTCAACGGACAACATAAATTTGACCGCTTTAATCCTTCAGTTGGATTAACCTATCAGGTACAGGATAATTTAGGCGTTTATGGTAGTTATAGTGAGTCCTCAAGAGTACCAACGCCTATGGAATTAAGTTGTGCTGATGAAAATGATCCTTGTAAATTACCTAATTCATTTGTAGCAGACCCGCCATTAGACCAAGTTGTTGCCAAAACCTGGGAAGCGGGTGTTAGAGGGAATTTGAATAATTTAATGGCTCAAGGCGAGTTAAATTGGAATGTAGGTTTTTTTCATACCACGAATCATGATGATATTATTTTTAACCGGGGGGGAGATAGTATCAGTGAGGGCTTTTTTAGTAATATTGGACAAACATTGCGCTATGGTATTGAAACCGGTTTAAGTACCAATATACCTCAGTTATTTAGTGAAATTGATGATTGGCATTTTTCAACAAACTATACCTATTTAAATGCCCGTTTTATGGATGGCTTTACCATTCAAAATCCCTTAGATACCGATGTGGCTGCTCAGGTTAAACGAGGTGACCGTATTCCTGGTTTACCGGAACATATTTATAAAGCAACATTAGGCGTAGATTTATGGCGGCACTGGTCATTAGATGTTGATGCACAATATAGTGGTGATCAATACTTTAGAGGCGATGAAGCAAATATTACTGATCCTTTAGGTGGGTATTGGGTATTTAATGCCAGTACCGAAGTGAAAATCAATGAACACCTTTCTTTATTTGGGCGGGTTAATAATATTTTTGATAGGGACTATAAAACCTTTGGTGTTTATGGAGAGGCGGATGAAGTATTGGGGGCAGCCTTTGATAATAATCAATTTGTGTCACCAGGTGCGCCAAGAGCAGGTTGGGTTGGTATTAGAATCTCTATGTAGCAGACATAAAAAAGCCCGCGTAAAGCGGGCCTGCGTTCATTTATTATTGTTTTTATTATGTTGTATACGCTTATGCCTTGATGGCTAAGTAAACCAAGCAGTTACTTTTTATTCTTATAGTCGCCTTACAGGCCGCTTTCCTCCTCATAAAAGACAAAATGTCTTGCAACTTCCTTGAGCTGGCCGTAGTGTATATCAAAAAAAACTGTGGTGTCCATCAAAAAAAATGATTAAATTAAAAAATATTTTTCTTTAATAAAAACCATTATAAATACAATGATTTATGATTAATTAGTATTTTCTAATGCTTTTTTTTGTAAGCATTGACAGACATTTGATCTTTACTGGTTTAATTTACGCTCTTTTTCTTCATGAATAAAAAAGGCTAAGCGTTCATTAAGGATAGCTTGTAGGTAAAAGTTAATGCCTTTACTTTTTTTAGCTAGTTTGATTTGTAATATGGCCGGTTGTGTATGCCCTGTTGCATAATAATATTCTGCTAGATAACGATGCGATTCTGCAGGCTGGTCTAAGGCTGCATAGGTTTGAGCCAATAATTCGTAGTAAAAGGCCTGTTTTTTAGTTTGATAATCAAGAGAGTCTAATATAACTTTAGCCTTAGTTGCCTTGCCTAATTTTAATAAAGACTCGATGTACTCAATTTTTATTCCATTATTAGAAGGAAAACGTTGGTAGGCTTTTTTAAATATACTTAATGCTTTTTGGTATTTTTGGGCTTCAAAGGCTGTTTGACCTTTTGCATAAGCATACTGAGGTTGTTCAGGATAGTCTTTGGCTAGTTGGTTAAATATTTTTTCTGCGGCTGAATACTGTTGTGAATCAAGATAAACTAAAGCAAGCCCATATTGGGCAATAGCACGTTGTTGTTTTGTACCCTGATGCTCTCTGGTTTTAAAATGGCTTAGCGGTTTTTCCTTATCCGAGCTAGTCATAACTCTTAGCTTGGCTTTGCTAAGTAAATATCCAATGGAGTTAGGGTATTGTTTGTAAGGGTATTTATTTGACCGGCCACGTGTGTCTGATATACGAGAGGCTGAAACAGGGTGAGTTCGTAAAAACTCGGGTATTCCCTGACCATAATAGCGAGTTGATTGCTGCAAGCGTTCAAAGAAAACAGGCATACTTCTAGGATTGTAGTTTGAATGCGCTAATGTTTGCATGCCAACACGATCTGCTTCCTTTTCATTATCGCGGGTAAAATCAATTTGAAACTGTACACTACCTGCTTGTATAGCAATTAAGGCCGCTTGCCCCAGTGCCGGAGATTGCGTGCCTAATAAAATAGCTGCTAATGTGGCCGCCGCCGTTGGAATGGATAATTTACTGGCAGCTTCAAATGCTCTGTATAAATGACGTTGAGTAACGTGAGCAACCTCATGAGCCATAACAGAGGCTAATTCACTTTCTGCTTCAGTCAGTAATATTAAACCTGAATTAATGCCTATGTAGCCTCCAGGCCCTGCAAAGGCATTGATTTGATTATCTAGAACAACAAAGAAATGAAAAGGATTGGCAGGTGAATCACTATTGGCAACGAGCTGTTTGCCAATGGATTGAATGTATTGTTGAATTTCAGCATCTTGATTTATGTTGATACGACTATGTAAACTTCTGAAAAAAGCATCTCCGAGCTCTTGTTCTTGTATCGGTGAAATTAAAGTACCTGATGAGTCTCCCATATCTGGTAGTTGTATATTTTCTATTTCAATCGCTTGAGCTTGAATAGAAAATAGAGATAATGAAACAGCAAGAATGATTGATTTACGTTTAAATGGCATGTTACCAAGACTGAAGAAGTGTTTTTTGGTTCATAATATAGATAAAACACCAAAGACGAAAGACTAACAGAGCTTGGATTAAGGAGAGTTTAAAGAAAATGAAATATGCGATACAAATCAATGCGAGCCCTAACGATTCTAATGTGGGGTATTCTGCCTACCAGTTTATACAGTCAGCATGTGTAATGAAGCATGAGATTTTTAGAGTGTTTTTTTATCAAGAAGGGGTGTACCACGCTTTTAAATATTCAACGCCCCCCGATGATGAACTGCAAATGACTAAAAAATGGACAGAACTGGCAAAAGAGCAGGGTATTGATCTGGTGGTTTGTATTTCAGCGGCTCAGCGTCGAGGTTTGTTGTCAGAGGATGAGTCAAAAAGACAGGGGAAGCAAGATGATGATTTGGCGGAAGGATTTAGAATTTCTGGTTTAGGTCAATTGTTAGAAGCCATATTGCTTACAGATCGTTTTATCGAATTTGGTTGAGAGAGTTTGAAAGGATGAAAAAGATTTTATTTGTTATGCAATCTGCTCCTCATGTTGGGATGATTGTGCAGGAAAAGCTTGATGTGATTTTAACAGCGGCTGCATTTGATCAACACGTTGCCTTACTGTTTTTAGACGAAGGTGTATTCCAGTTAAAAAAAGGACAGCAACCAGAAAAACAGGGACTAAAGGATACGGCCTCTATTTTTAATGCCTTAGAGATATATGATGTTAATGAGTTATACACAGAAGTTGAATCGCTACAAGAGCAAGGGCTTAAGCCTAATGACCTAAGCTTGCCCGTACAAGCGTTGTATCGAAAAGATATTAATCAATTAATGCAGCAGTTTGATGTGGTTTTTTAGAAAAAATAATAATTAACCGATTAAGCACTGGCTATATTCATGGCTATGATAAACCCCTGCAACCATTTTAATGGCTACAGGAGTTTCTCTGAAGAAAAACAGCTTTACTGTAATGGAAAATCATCTCTTCGACCTTGAGGCGTAATAAGCAGGTTTTTAATTACAGCCAGATCTTTTTGTATGATAATCAACCGCGCTTTTATATCATCATCATGAATGGTGACTTGAGTAGATAATTCATTGATGTCTTGCTTAATCGCAAGATCATGAGTGTCTACCTTGCTGGATAAGTTGGCAATGGCTTGTTTGATATCTGCATCGTGAAGATGTAGTAACTCATTTGGATCATTGGGTATGCTTATTGCCAGTGTTTCTAGTCGTGCTCTAATTGAACTTTCAATGCCACTAATTAGGAAAGGTGCTCCAAAGGCTTCCGCTTTAAAATAGACACGATAAGTATTTCCTCTCTGTAGTTTGATTAAAAAATTAGCTGTATCACTGTTTCGATCATAAGATGAACTGCCTGAGGCACCATCAGTAACTCCTTGGTCACCACTTCTGTCCCTGCTAACCAAATCGAAGCTTCCTATTCCTACGGGTGTTGAGGGGGTTGTTATATCTTCAACTTCAATACCTAAGCCAAAACGAGCCTCATAATTGAAGCTACCTACAAGTCCTCCCTCCCATGAGTATGTAGGAGATATTTGGACATCAACCATTTCTCCATTTTCTGTAAGGTCATCAATCTCAATATCTTTATAAAGCCAGCTTGATGCATAAAAAGGAATGCCTAGTTGTACATAACCGGCAACATTAAAGCCATAGTTAGAAAAGGCGGCACCAATCAGTTTTGTAGATGTGTTGGCAGCAGTATCAATGGTGGATAGAGGAAGCCCATCTAATGGAAGATAAGGGCCGGCAACAGGGAAAGTGGCAACCCAAGGGTTAACTCCAAGTACATCAGGAAGCCATTCGAGGCCTGGAATACCACACAGTGGCATAATTGCATCTTTTATTCGGCATTGAGTGCCATCTCCATCCATAGTGTTAAACTCATGATAACCTGGCTCTAATGCTTGGGCTGATAATGAGGGGCTAATTGAAAAAATAAAGCAGATCGTTACAGCCAGAATAAATACGTGTTTAATTTTTTGTAAAATTTTCATGATCCCTCTCCTTAATTTGTAATAGATAATTTTTAGCACTATCCTTAAATTACAAAGCAATAATGTGTTTCTGTATGCTCTCTTTGAGCTTATGTAATTAGTGCAGTTAGCACTTAATGTGAAAGCAATATTTATGCCTAACAAAATATTTTCTGGTATGGTTATTTTAATTAAAGCTATTTCATTTGAAATTGTAGGGAAATATGGATATTCGAAATATACTTTACTTCAATCCCAGTAAGGTTAAGCTCAATATTGAGAATGAGCTTATGTCGGCAGGCTGGCATGTCTATCAAGCATGGGATTTGTCTCAAGTTGATGATTTAATAAAAAAGCATGATATAAAAATTGGCCTGATCTATATTGAAGAAACTGAAACTAAGGTTCAGATTGAACTGGCAGAAGGGCTTTTTTGCAAAAATATTGATATGCTCTGGGTTATTTTGATAGCGCCTAGTCAACTGCATGGAACACGTTTTTCCAAACTAGTGATGCAGTTGATTGTTGATTTTTCGTATGATTATCAAGTCACACCTATCAATTTCCAGCGATTACAAACTGTTATTGAGCGTGCGCTAGAATTAAATAATATGAACAAACTGGCTATTAAAGCAGCATCTCCATGTCAGGGGCATTTTGGAATGGTGGGTAGTAGTACGGTAATGCGTAATGTATATCGCAGTATTAATAAAATTAGCAACTCTGACTGTCCTGTTTTAATTACAGGTGAAACGGGCACAGGAAAAGAACTGGTTGCCAGTGCCATTCATAATAGTTCTAACCGTAAAAATGCGCCTTTTATTGCAGTAAATTGTGGAGCCTTTCCAAAAGAGTTGATTCAATCTGAATTGTTTGGGCATGAAAAAGGTGCTTTTACCGGAGCACATCAGAAAAAAATAGGTAAAACTGAAATGGCTCAAGGAGGAACATTGTTTCTTGATGAGATAGGTGACTTATCACTTGAATTACAAGTTAATTTGTTACGATTTATTCAAGAAGGAAAAATTTGTAGAGTGGGAGGGCTAGAAGAAATCGAATTAGATGTACGTATCATTTCGGCGACTCATGCTGTTTTAAAACAAACCATTAGGGAAGCTAAATTTAGGGAAGATTTGTTTTATCGACTTAATGTATTAAATATTCACCTACCACCGCTTAATGAAAGAGGTAATGATCTGGAGGATTTGGCTTGGTATTTTTTCCAAGAATATAGCAAAAATAAAAATTATAAAGCAAAAGGGTTTAGTCAAGAGGCAATGGCTGCTATTAAAAGCCATGAGTGGATGGGTAATGTAAGAGAGCTAATCAATACGATACAGCGAGCAATCGTAATGTCGGATCACACTCTACTTTCCCCTGCTGATTTAGGGATAGAGCGTCGAACAAATTATCGAAAGTTAATGACGTTATCAGAAAGCCGTTTTGAGGCAGAAACTAAATCAATACATAATGCCCTGTTTTACTGTAAACACAATAAAACCAAAGCCGCCAAGCTTCTTGGTATATCAAGAGATCGGCTTTATAAATTAATGATGAAGCACTCTATTCACTAGGCATTATTCTAAAATTAATTGACTACCTTTTGTTATCTGAAATGAGTTGGTTTGGATGATAATAAAGTAAACCATCAGCAGGAAACAAATTATTCATAACTATTTATCAGCCGTTTAATCTTTTTTGTAATTGAAAAAATGACATAAGTGAATTGGTTTATTTTTATTGTAATTTGTTGAAAAACAATAGTTATATATTTTATTATAGATATCGTGTCTTTAGTGTATTAAAAACAATACAGTGATTAATGTTTTTTTGTTTGAGAGAGCCCTTCCTTATGTCCTTCTTCTTTTCTTTATTTAAGAAAACCTTAACCTATCTTCGTGACTCTCACTTTCCCAAGTCATTTATTTGTCGTTATTCACATTTTTTACCTAGAAAAACTCCTTTAAAATCAATGGTGTTTTTTTAAAGCTACTGTAGTGCCATTTTTGTATTTTTTGACCATAAAAATATTGACTTTTATGAAATATTTATTCATTATCATGCGAGCAATAATTTTAAAAAATCCACCCATAAAATTCAATGCCTTACACAGAACGGTAAAGTTTGTAGTGCCAACCAGGCACCTTTTAAAAATTCAATATGCTGATTTATTAGGATAGTGTCAAATAAAGTCACGAAGATAGGTTCAAGTATTTAAAATAGTTGCTAGCTTATTCAAATAAATTAGAAATAAATGCATAAAAATAAATTACTAAAAAACCAATGTATACTGCAATCTATCCTTGGCGTATCTCTTGTATTTTTAATAGCATATCTACCCAACCGGCCTGATATAGGCTATAACGGAAAACGTATTTTTGAAATATCCCTAATTTTTATTGGCTTAATTTTGCCTATCTTTTCAAAACAGAAAATATTTTCCTTAAGTACAACTAATAAAAAACTTGTTATCTTAGTTTTTCTTCTTGGATTTTTATCTGCATTGAATGCAAAATCAACCAATTTCGCATTAATAGAATTAATTACTTTCTTATCATTATTTATAACCTTAATTCAAATATCTACTATCTGGGTTAAAAATATAAAATTCATTTATTACTCAATTTTTGTTTTGATAATAAGCTTTCTAATTATTGAATTAGAATTCTATTTTCGTTTCCTCATTTATATTTCTTCAGGAAATATTTTTGATGTCCACTTCTTTTATCCATCATTTGCTCATACTAGGTTTTTTAATCAGTATCAAATTTGGACATTGCCCTTTCTAACACTAGCTAACCAAAACCACCCAGTTTTAAATAAAATAAATAAAAATTATAATAAA
>ENA-OSET01001293-OSET01001293.1-sediment-metagenome-genome-assembly--contig:-NODE-1293-length-26115-cov-4.411168_pt1 | contig 26115 bp, 23 predicted proteins | sample MGYA00237882_ERZ534229 | MGnify/ENA primary metagenome ERZ534229 (study PRJEB26408, sample SAMN06266212) | sediment metagenome | isolation source: Hudson Canyon methane seep mesocosm | place... | reverse complement strand
TCAACAATAGTTTCAATAATATTACCAGAGTTTAGACATGTCACTACTTGTGAATTTGGATAATGTTGGAGTAAATAATCACAAAGAAGTAAGGCAGAACTGTCACCTGTTAAAATTTTTCCAGTTTCATCACAGAAAATACTCCTATCACCATCACCGTCAAACGCAATTCCAAAGTTTGAAGTTCTATTAACAACCAATCTAGATAATTCTTCAAGGTTTTGAGGGGTAGGTTCCGAACCACGACCTGGAAAATCACCATCAATCTTTTCATTTATCGTATAGACATCACATCCTAATTTTTCACATAATTGTTTTGCAGTAACCGATTGTGCACCATTTCCAAGATCTAGACAAACTTTGAATTTTTTTGCCTTGATGGAATGAACATCAACTAAGGAAATTATTCCATCAATGTATGTAGAAATAACATTTTTTTCTTCAAATGATTTACCAAAGATATCAGTCTTAATCCAATTTTTTTCATCAAAAATTTGCTCTATTTTTTGTTCATCTTCACGAGAAATTTCAACACCATCAAATGCAACAGGTTTGATTCCATTATACTGAGGAGGGTTGTGTGATGCAGTAATCATCAATCCACCATCATATCCTAGTTTTTTTGTTGCATATTCTAAACAAGGAGTAGGCACAAGTCCAGCCATATAGCAATCTAAACCTGAATAATTTAATGCTGAAGAAACAATTTTTGCAACAATCGGACTAGAGTGTCTGCCATCATAACCTACCAAAATTTTTCCTTTTTGAAAATATGCTGCTAATGACATGACAAGATCATTAATGAATTCTAGCGTAAAGTCTTCAGAAAAAACACCACGAACACCATTTGTACCGAATAATTTTTTCATATTCTCAATTCAATACCGATAAATTTGTCTGTTGTTGCACAATGCTTGCGGGTGTCGCCCAGCCTGGTCAAAGGCGCAGGGTTTAGGACCCTGTCTCTTAGGAGTTCGTGGGTTCGAATCCCACCACCCGCATTATTTGATTTTTTTTACAAAATACCTTAAGCATATATGAGATTAAACAACAATGACGGCATTGAAAAAAACATTGATTGGGATAACAGTAGTAGGAAAAGATAAAGAAGGAATTGTAGCTAATTTTACAAATTTTGTTTTTGAACGAAAAGGTAACCTTGAGAGAGTTAATCAGAATGTCATCAAAGGTCTTTTTGGCATGTATTTAGAAGTATCATTCACAAAAAAGATCGATATCAAGAGATTTGATTCTGATTTAGAAAAATTAGGTAAACAATTGCATATGGAAGTTAATACACATCATGAATCAAATTCACAGAAGAATATTGCTGTCTTTGTAACAAAAGAATCTCATTGTCTTCAGACACTAATTCGTGCACAGACTAGAAAAGAACTCAAAGGAAAAATTTCAGTGGTGATCGGTACAGAGAATACCTTATCATCAATGGCAAAAAAAGCTAAAATACCTTTTGTATTAATAAATGAAAAAAGTCAAGACAAAGCTGAATCAAGAATTATACAAGTTTGTAAAAAATATGATATAGATTTGATTGCGTTAGGAAGATATATGAGAATATTAACACCAAATTTTGTTTGGAGATATCCAAATAGGATCATAAACATACATCCATCATTACTTCCTGCATTTCCAGGTGCAATGGCATATGCACAAGCATATGAAAGAGGAACAAAAATTATTGGTGTAACATCTCATTATGTAACAGAGAATCTTGATCAAGGACCAATAATTTTTCAAGATTCATTTGATGTAAAACCAGAGCATACATTAGAATCAATAAAACGAGCTGGACAAAAACTTGAAGCAGAAGTTTTGTTAAAGGCAGTAAAAATGCATCTAGCAGATAAATTAGAAGTTAGATGGAGAAAAGTACATACAAAGTGATTTGATGATTATTCGTGATCAATTTGATCCTGATTTGAGAAAGATAATCAAAAAAAAGAAACAGATTGCTATCATTCCAGTTGGTTCAATTGAACAACATGGACCACATTTACCAATTTCAACAGATTCAGATATTGTATCAAAAGTAGCAGAAAAATTATCAGATAAAAATGTACTTGTTTATAAGAAGTATAAAGGGGTAAAACTTACTGATTTAGGAAAGCATACGGCTGCAAATATTGTTCGTAAACATCGTTTATGGGAAGTGTTTTTAGTAGAGAAATTGAATTTTTCTTGGGATGAGGTGCACGATGTTGCAGAACAGTTAGAACACATAAAATCTCCAAAATTAATCAATCAAATAGATGCTTTATTGGGTTTTCCAACACACGACCCTCATGGAGATCCTATTCCTGATAAAGACGGAAATTTAAAAATTATTGAAAAAAGTTTACTCTCAACATTGTCAATAAATGAAAGTGGAATTTGTGTAGGTGTTGATGATTCATCATCAGAATTTTTGCAGTTTTTAGATAAGAAAGGAATTACTTTAGGAGATCAAATAATCGTTTTAGAAAAAGAAGATTTTGATAATTCTTTGTCAATTCAAATTGGAGATAAAAAAATGTCTATTTCAAATAAAATAGCAAACAATTTATATATAAGAAAGTTATGAGCACATTTGATCAATTAGTTGCTTTTGGAAAAGAACATCCCATTCAGGCAGCTTTATATGCATCACTTTTTACTTGGGGATTAACAGCAGCTGGTGCTGGGTTGGTTTTCTTTTTTAAGAAAATGAATAGAGCAGTTTTAGACGGAATGTTAGGTTTTACAGGCGGAGTTATGGTAGCTGCAAGTTTTTGGAGTTTGTTAGCGCCAGCAATAGACAACAGTCCTGGTGAAGGGTTTTTTAGAGTTTTACCAGCAGCAATTGGTTTTGCTCTAGGTGCGCTTTCTCTTTTTGGGATGGATAAAATTTTACCCCATTTACATATCAACTTTAAGGAAAATGAAGCAGAAGGTGTAAAAACTGAATGGCATAAAACGACTTTATTAGTTTTGGCAATAACGTTGCACAATATCCCAGAAGGATTAGCTGTAGGAGTTTTATTTGGAGCAGCTTCAACTTTAGTAGGTGTGGAACAAACAGAAATGATTATTGCAGCAATCTCCTTAGCAATTGGTATTGGAATTCAGAATTTTCCAGAAGGTTTCGCAGTTGCAATGCCTTTGAGAAGGCAAGGCGTGAGTAGGTTTAAAAGTTTTTGGTACGGACAGTTGTCTGCCATTGTAGAGCCAATTGCAGCAGTTTTAGGAGCATTAGCTGTCTCATTTTTTACTCCAATTTTACCATATGCGTTGGCTTTTGCTGCTGGAGCAATGATTTTTGTAGTTGTAGAGGAGGTAATTCCAGAAACTCAAAGAGATAAATTTACAGATATTGCTACACTTGGTTTTATTGGAGGCTTTATTGTTATGATGTCTTTAGATGTTGGTTTGGGGTAGTATTCCTTGAATAAAAAAATAAAAGAAAAAACAGGATTACAACCAAGTAGTCCTGTTTTTTCTTTTCTCATGAATCTTGTCTCTTGCTTCTAAAAAGATTATTTTGCAGAAAAAATAATTCTGTGCAACAACCTACCTCTTTTCAAGTGTACAATGCTTCTGCAGGAAGTGGAAAAACATTCACTTTAGTTAAAGAATATCTAAAAGTTTTATTGAGTTCTGAAGATATTTTTAAATTTCAGAAAATATTAGCAATTACTTTCACCAACAAAGCAGCTGGTGAAATGAAAGAACGTGTTTTGCTGAACTTAGAGGAGTTTACTGAAGGAAAAGAGAACGATTTATATAAAAACATTATCAATGAGACAGCAATTGATAAACCTACTGTTAAAGAAAGAAGTAGAAAAGTTTTAGATGCTATTCTGCAAAATTATTCTGCATTTTCAATTACTACCATTGATAGTTTTACGCATAAAATCATTAAAAATTTTGCTTATGATTTAGGATTATCATTAAACTTTGAAGTAGAAATGGATGCAGTTTCTTTATTAAACGAAGCTGTAGATGTGTTGATTTCTAAAATAGGAACCGATAAAAAATTAACGAAACTTTTAATTGACTATTCTTTAGATAAAACAGACAACGATACATCATGGGATATTGCGAACGATTTAAATGAATTTGCTAAAATTTTATTGAATGAAGATGATGTAAAACATTTTAGAAATTTAGCAGAGAAGCAGTTGGATGATTTTTTTAGTTTAAAAAGTAGGTTGCAAAAAATCAATATTCAGATTGAAAAGGAATTCAAGGATTTTGGAGATACCGCTTTGCAATTTATTTCGGATAATGGACTTTCAACAACTGATTTTAGCTACAGTGATTATCCAAAACATTTTCAAAAATTCCAAAAATTACGATTTTTAAAAGCAGGTGATATTAAGTTTGAAGGCCGTTTATATAAAAATATTGATGCTGATAAAAATTTATATGGGGCTAAAACTGCTGCATCGGCAAAGAGTGCAATAGATAACTTAAAAGAAGAATTTCATCAATATTATTATAAATCTAAAGCGTTGTATGATGCTAAATATTCTTTATATGTACTAAATAAAATCGCTTTAAAAAGTATCATTCCTTTAGCGGTTTTAAATAATATCAATTCAGAATTAGCTCAAATAAAAGAAGATAATAATCTTCGCTTGAATGCGGAATTTAATCAGCTAATTGCTGATAATATCAAAAATCAACCAGCACCATTTATTTATGAGAGAATAGGACAACGTTTTCAACATTATTTTATAGATGAAATGCAAGATACTTCTGTTTTGCAATGGCAAAATTTAATTCCGTTAATAGATAATGCCTTATCACAAGAAAACAGTAATTTATTATTGGTAGGTGATGGTAAACAAGCTATTTATAGATGGCGTGGAGGAAAAGCAGAACAGTTTATAAATTTGGGGTCAGAGGCAGAAAATCCTTTTCATGTAGCAAAAGAAATTAGAAACTTAGAAACTAATTTTAGAAGTTTTTCAGAAATAATTAATTTTAATAATTCATTTTTTAAACACTCTTCAAATTTTCTTCAAAATGAGTCTTATAAAAAATTATTTATTGATGGAAACATGCAGTTAGAAAACGATAGAAAAGGAGGCTTTGTATCGCTTAATTTTTTAGAGAAAGAACCGGAAAAGGAAGATGAGAAAATAAAATATCCAAAGAAGGTGTTAGAAAAGATTCTTCATTTAGAAAAGGAGTTTTCCTTAAGTGAGATTTGCGTTTTAACGCGAACTAAAAAAGACGGAATTGCAGTTGCCAAATATCTATCAGAACATAATATTAATATAGTTTCATCAGAAACTTTACTGTTACAAAATAGTACAAAAGTCAATTTTATTATTAATTTTTTAAAAACAGTACAAAATCCAAATGATGAAGAAATGCGTTTTGAGGTGCTGTATTTTTTGCATCAACATTTAAAAATTAAAGAATCAAAACATCTGTTTTTAGAAAAATTCGTTAAAAAAGAGAATCAATTCATCATTCAAGAAATGCACGAATATGGAGTCTCTTTTAATTTTTCGCATTTTCATCAATTACCTTTTTATGAGAAAATGGAAGCAATTATTAGAGGTTTTAATTTAGTGGATTCCTCTGATGCTTACACACAATTTTTCTTAGATGTTGTTTTAGAGCAACAAAGAAAAGAAACAAATGTTGCCGAGTTTTTGGAGTTTTGGGAACTTAAAAAGGATAAATTAAGTATTGTTGCGCCAGAAACTGAAAATGCCGTTCAGATAATGACCATTCATAAATCAAAAGGATTAGAATTTCCCGTTGTAATTTTTCCTTGTGATGTAGAAATTTATAGACAAATTAAACCAAAGTCTTGGCTAAACAATTTGCCAGAGGCTTATAATGGTTTTGCTGAATTGTTGGTAGATTATAGTAAAAGTTTAGAGTTGGTGAGTAAACGGGGTTCGGAGATTTTTAACCAACAAAAAGAAGAGTTAGAGTTAGATAATTTTAATCTTTTATACGTTGCTTTAACCAGAGCTGTAGAGCAATTACATATTGTTACAGAAAAGAAAATATCAACGAAAGGAGAAGAGAATACGAATTTTTATTCAGGTGTTTTTATCAATTACCTAAAAGAATTAAACCTTTGGCAAGATGAGCTTTTAGCATACAATTTTGGAGATGAAAAAAGAGTTGGTACTAAAAGAGATGAAAACACTGTTGCAGTAACAAGTGAAAAATTTATAACTACTCCTTGGCAACAACACAATATTGTTTTATTGGCAAGTTCCTCTAAACTTTGGAATACGGAACAAGGTAAAGCGATTGATTTTGGAAATCTCTTACATGAAATATTTGCCAAAATCAAAACTAAAAAAGATGTGGAATATGTACTTCAGCAATATCAACATCAAGGAATTTTAAATTATGATCAAACGCTTGCAATACAAGAAACAATATATAAGGTCATAAATCATCCAAAACTAACTTTTTACTTCTCAGAATCACCAATTGTGTATAATGAAAGAGAAATTGTTGATGTAGACAATCATATCATTATTCCAGATAGATTGGTTTTTACTAATGATTCAGTTTCAATTATTGATTACAAAACAGGCAGCCCATCTCAAAAACATCACCAACAATTAATAAAGTATCAGCATGTTTTAGAATCAATGAATTTTAAAGTTGATAAAAAAATACTCATTTATATTAATGATAAAATTGATGTCGTTGAAGTATCATCAAAAAAATAAACTTCGTAAATTTGTTTTTTTTAAATCGATAAAAAATGTACGGTAAAATTAAAGATACTTTAAAAAATGAGCTTCAGGAGATAAAAGAGGCAGGTTTATACAAATCTGAAAGAATCATCACATCATCTCAAGATGCAATTATAAAAATTTCTACTGGAGAAGAGGTTATTAACTTTTGTGCAAATAATTACTTAGGTTTATCAAATCATCCAGAGGTAATTCAAGCGGCAAAAGATACAATGGATACTCATGGTTTTGGCATGTCCTCTGTTCGTTTTATTTGCGGAACACAAGATATTCATAAACAATTAGAAGAAAAAATTGCTGATTTTTATCAAACAGAAGATACCATTTTATATGCAGCTTGTTTTGATGCTAATGGAGGTGTTTTTGAACCTTTATTAACCAAAGATGATGCAATTATTTCTGATAGCCTCAATCACGCTTCTATTATAGATGGTGTTCGTTTGTGTAAATCTGCTCGCTATCGCTACAATAATAATGATATGGTTTCTTTAGAAGAACAATTAATAGAAGCCAATAAACAAAATCATCGATTTAAAATAATCGTAACAGATGGTGTTTTTTCTATGGATGGCATCGTAGCTAAATTAGACGAGATTTGTGATTTAGCAGATAAGTACGATGCTTTGGTTATGGTTGATGAATGTCATGCAACTGGTTTTATTGGTAAAACAGGAAGAGGAACTGTAGAGTTGAAAAACGTTATGGATAGGGTAGATATTGTAACAGGAACTTTGGGTAAAGCGCTTGGTGGAGCAATGGGAGGCTATACAACCGGTAAAAAAGAAATTATTGAAATTTTAAGACAGCGTTCAAGACCATATTTATTCTCTAATTCTCTAGCGCCTTCTATAGTTGGGGCTTCTTTAAAAGTATTAGACTTAATTTCAGAGGATACTTCATTACGTGATCAATTAGAATGGAATACCAATTATTTTAGAACAGAAATGGAAAAAGCAGGCTTTGATTTAGTAGGTGCAGATGCTGCAATTGTTCCGGTTATGTTATATGACGCAAAATTATCTCAGGTTATGGCTAATGAATTACTTCAAGAAGGAATTTATGTCATTGGATTCTTTTTTCCAGTAGTTCCTAAGGAAAAGGCAAGGATAAGAGTTCAATTGTCAGCTGCACATACAAAAGAACATTTAGACAAGGCAATTGCTGCATTTATTACTGTAGGAAAGCGACTAAAAGTTATTTAGAATATAGAAAAACTTGTGAGTTTGGTAATATTTTGTAAATTTGTTTAGATTATTAAAGTTTAACCACTTATTTTTGCGTTAAACAATAATGAACTTTTAATTAAAAAATTTGATAATGAAACAATTTAAATTAGTCGTTGTAGCCTTGTTTGCATTGCTAACTTTAGGTAGCATAAATGCGCAAGATGAAAATAACCCCTGGGCTGTAAGTTTTGGTGTTAATATAGTAGATTATTATAATCCATCTCAAGATTTTATAGATCAGGCTTTAGACCATGTTGGTAGCTCGGATTGGAATTTTTTACCTTCAGTATCTAGGATTACCGCTGAAAAGTATTTAAACAAAGGTTTTTCACTACAACTTGCTGGTTCTTTGAATAAAATTACCCATATCATGGAAGGTGGTGATGCTGATTTTTTTTACTACTCAGTTGGAGCTAATGTGAAATACGATTTAAATAATTTATTTGGTCATACAGGTTGGTTTGATCCTTTTGTTTATTTGGGAGGAGAATATGTTTCAGTAGATTCTGAAGGAGAAGGTATGTTCGGTGTAGGTATTGGTTTTAATACATGGTTTACTGAAAAATTTGGTCTTAATTTCCAACATGGTAGTAAGTTTGGTTTTGCCGATAAAGTTGGAGACCATATACAAACTTCATTAGGTTTAGTTTTTCAATTTGGAGGAACTGATACTGACGGAGACGGTGTTTATGATAAAAAAGACGCCTGTCCAGAGGTTGCTGGTTTGGAAGAGTTTAATGGTTGCCCAGATTCAGATGGTGATGGTATAAAGGATTCTGACGATGCTTGTCCTAACACGGCTGGATTAGCAGCGATGAATGGATGTCCAGATGCGGATGGTGATGGTGTTGCAGATAAAGATGATATGTGTCCAAATGATATCGGAACTGAGGCTAACAAAGGCTGTCCAGATGCAGATGGTGATGGAGTGGTAGACAAAGATGATAAATGTCCTTCTAGTGCAGGTCCATCTGAAAACAATGGATGTCCTTGGCCAGATACTGATGGTGATGGTGTTTTAGATAAAGATGACAAATGTCCAAATGAAGCTGGAGTTGCTTCTAACAATGGATGTCCTGAGATTAAAAAAGTGGAAGAAGGTACTTTTTCCGAGCCCATCTTGTTTAACTTTGGTAAGTCATCTTTTAAAGCTGGTGTAACTCAACAACTAGACGGTATGGTTGGAGTTATGAACGAGTTTGTTGATTCTGAATTTGATATTAATGGACACTCAGATAGTACAGGAACAAAAGCATTGAATTTATTATTGTCTGATAAGAGAGCAAATGCGGTTAAAGATTATTTAGTTAAAAACGGAGTTAAAGCTTCAAGATTAACAGCCAAGGGTTTTGGTGAAGATCAGCCTACAGCGTCAAATAGTACTGCTGCAGGTAGAGCAAAAAATAGAAGAGTAGAGGTTAAAGCAAATAACTAATCGCTAACAATTTAAGCTAAAAGCCTCATCATTTTGATGAGGCTTTTTTTATTGTATTTTACTTTTTAATTCCACTCAAAAAAAGTAAATTTGCACATTCAAAAAAGAATATTAGATTCTAGCAATAAATAATAATTTAATTAGATACAAAATGTCTACAACAACAGGTAAAGTTTCTCAAATCATTGGTCCAGTTATTGATGTTGAATTCAATACTGAAAACAGTGAGCTTCCTAAGATTTATGATTCATTAGAAATTAAAAAAGCTGACGGTTCTATTTTAGTTTTAGAAGTGCAACAGCATATTGGTGAAGATACAGTAAGAACTATTTCGATGGATGCTACTGATGGTTTAATGAGAGGAGCAGAAGTTATCGCTACTGGAACTCCAATTCAAATGCCAATAGGTAATGATATTTATGGACGTTTATTTAACGTTACAGGAGATGCTATTGATGGTTTAGGAAATTTAAGTAAAGAAGGTAAAAATGGATTATCAATTCATAGAGCTGCGCCTAAGTTTGAAGACTTATCTGTTTCTACAGAAGTATTATTCACCGGTATAAAAGTTATTGATTTAATTGAACCTTATGCTAAAGGAGGTAAAATTGGATTATTTGGTGGAGCAGGAGTAGGTAAAACAGTTTTAATTCAGGAGTTAATTAACAACATCGCAAAAGGACATGGTGGTTTATCAGTTTTTGCCGGAGTTGGAGAAAGAACCCGTGAAGGAAATGATTTACTTAGAGAAATGTTAGAATCAGGTATTATCAAATATGGTGATGATTTCATGCATTCTATGGAAGAAGGAGGATGGGATTTATCTAAAGTAGATAAAGCCGGAATGAAAGATTCTAAAGCTACTTTTGTATTTGGACAAATGAACGAACCTCCTGGGGCCCGTGCAAGAGTTGCATTGTCAGGTTTGACAATTGCGGAATATTTTAGAGATGGAGCTGGAGAAGCACAAGGAAAAGATGTACTTTTCTTTGTAGACAATATATTTAGATTTACACAAGCAGGTTCTGAGGTGTCTGCATTATTAGGTCGTATGCCTTCTGCAGTAGGTTATCAGCCAACATTAGCAACAGAAATGGGTGCTATGCAAGAGCGTATTACGTCTACTAAAAAAGGTTCTATTACTTCTGTTCAAGCGGTTTATGTACCTGCAGATGATTTAACAGACCCAGCGCCGGCAACAACATTTGCACACTTAGATGCAACTACAGTATTATCTCGTAAGATTGCAGAGTTGGGTATTTACCCTGCGGTAGATCCATTAGATTCTACTTCAAGAATTCTTACTGCAGATATTTTAGGCGATGAGCATTATAACACTGCACAAAAAGTAAAAGAAATTTTACAAAGATATAAGGAGTTACAAGATATTATTGCAATCTTAGGTATGGAAGAATTATCGGAAGAAGATAAATTAGTAGTACATAGAGCGAGACGTGTGCAACGTTTCTTATCTCAACCTTTTCATGTAGCTGAACAATTTACTGGAATACCAGGAGTTTTAGTTGATATTAAAGACACTATTAAAGGATTTAATATGATTATGGATGGTGAGTTAGATAAATATCCAGAAGCAGCATTCAACTTAAGAGGTTCAATTCAAGATGCAATTGATGCTGGTGAAAAAATGTTAGCAGAAGCTTAAAAAAGAAATTATGTTTTTAGAAATTGTAACACCAGAAGCTATTTTATTTTCATCAGAAATAGATTCTGTTTTAGTACCTGGTATTAATGGAGAATTTCAAATGCTAAATAATCACGCACCAGTAGTTTCTGTTCTAAAAGAAGGTACAATTCATATTCATGTGCATTCTCAAGAGCATTTAGAACTAAATGATTTAAGTGGTAAATTAGTTCCTCATATAGATGATGATAAGATACTAACATTATCAATTAACTCTGGTACTTTAGAATTAAATGATAATAAAGCTATAATACTAGCTGATTAAGCTTAAAACTTCAATAAAAATAAAAACCTTAAAACAATAATGTTTTAAGGTTTTTGTTTTATAAATATTGAGTAATAAAAAACATCTTTAAGCAATTTAAAGATGTTTTTAGCAATTTCCCCTTTTCGAGATGTATTCTTTTTTCTTTTCTCAAAGGTCTAATATATTCTTCAATAGTTAACAAATGTAAACACGCTTTCTACTATAGGAAAAACCCCTTTTTTTAAGGCGTCATAAATTTTTAGAAATATAAATTGTATTTTGGGTATTATTAATCACTATAACTAAATCCAATGAAACCAAAATTCACAAAAGTATTGATGCTACTAATCTTTTCAATTATAGCATTTTCATGTATCACAGAATCTACTAAAAAAGAAACTCTTAATGAAGATTTATCCTGTTATCCAAATAGTAATAGACCATCACAAGTAATTACTTATGAAGAAATGAACAAGATGATGAGTGCCTTTGATAAAGGACCTAAAAAAGAATTAAATAAATATTTAAAAAAAGTATCTAAAGGTAAAGATTCTGTATCTACAAACTATAATTGGTACAAGTTAGACGATTTAAAACAGTACATAGCTTATATAGAAAGAATATCTAAAGAGAAGGATATTCCAGTAACAGGTTTTAGAATTTACCCATCAACTTATCCTAAAAATTACAAGGAGAAAGATTTAAGAAATAGACAGACTTTAATTTTTACGCCAACAACTACAATTGGTGGCAAAGATGATGTTGCATTTGAACCTTTATATTCAGAAAAAGGAAGGCCTATAGAAATTTTAGAGTTTTTAAAAAAGGTAAGAGCAAAGCAAGTAAATAAAGCAAGTTTACCTAACTTAAGTATGCAAGATGGTTTAGAGAGTTCATCTGCCAATAGACTTCCTCCAACTCCTCCATACCACGATTAAGTATGGTTGTAGATGATGGTTTACTTATTGAAAATATAATGAGATGGTTACCTTATTTAACATTTTTATTATCCATTATTTTTTATAATAATTATAAAAAATATTCTTTTTACAAGTATTTTATATCACACATATTAATTATTATATTTTTTGAAATATTGGATCGAATATATTTTGGGATTAATAATCTTAAACTTTTTGATATCTATACTTTTTTTGAATTCAATAGTTTCGCTTTAATTTATTATAATTTATTAAAAGATAAAACGAGAATAAATATTCTAAAAGGACTGGTTCTCGTCTTTAACTTGATTTATTTTCTTCTTTATTATTTTAATTTTTATATCTTCTATACTGTACCAATAGAAGGAGTCGTGAATAGTATTATCGTAATTTTATTTTTTATAGAATTGTTAAATTCAGAAAGCATTTTAAATTATAAAAAAATGTTATCTTTTTGGCTTTCAGTTGCTTTTTTAGTTTTTTATTTAACCACAGTGCCATTTTGGTCTTTATATTATTCTAGTATTTTCGCAACTAGAGATATGTTTCCTATTATTTATTATCTTGCTGTCGTATTTCAGTTAATTTTTATATACGGTCTAATAACATGCAGGAAAACGGAGGATTTATATTAATAGTTTCTACAGGATTGGTGTTTATTATTGTAGTTGCACTCATTATTTTATTTACTACTTTTCAAAGAAAAAAAAATGTATTAGTAGAAGAACAAAAAGAAGCACAACAACGTTTTGAAAAAGAAATAACAGAAACCCAAATAGAAATAAGAGAAGAAACCTTAAGAAACATAAGTTGGGAACTCCATGATAATATTGGTCAACTTTTAACTTTGGCAAAAATTCAACTACAAAATTCAACTACAGAAAATATTAAAGAAGTTTCTGACACAATTACAAAAGGATTAAAAGAGGTACGTTCCTTGTCTAAATTGATTAATCCTGAGGCGATGAGTACCATAGATTTGAGAGAAGCGGTTCAATTGGAAATTGATCGTTTTAATCGTTTAAATTTTATTACATCTACTCTAGAAATTTCTGGAGAAGAACGAGATATTGAACAAAAATCGAGTATCATTATTTTTAGAATTTTACAAGAATTCTTTTCTAACACTATAAAACATTCTAGAGCTTCACAGTTAAATGTAAGTCTAAATTATAGCAATTCTAATTTAATAATTAGCGCTAAGGACAACGGAATTGGCTTTTCATCCGGAGAAAAAAAAGAAGGCATAGGTCTTATCAATATAAAAAATAGAGCAAAATTAATTGGTGCAGAAGTTGAACTTACTTCTGAAAAGAATAAAGGAACAACTTTAGAAATTAAATACAAATTATGAAAGAATTTTCAGTAGTTATTGTTGATGATCATACCTTATTATCTCAAGCAATACAGGGTATGGTAGATAATTTTGAGAGATTTAAGGTTTTATATACATGTAAAAATGGTCAAGAATTAATTGATCGATTTTCTGAATCTCCTAAAAACATTCCCAATGTTGTTTTAATGGATATCAATATGCCAATTATGAACGGAATTGAAACTACAGCATGGATTAATAAAACACATCCAGATGTTAATGTAATGGCCTTATCTGTAGAAGATGAGAATAACACAATTCTTAAAATGCTAAAAGCAGGTGCAGTGGGGTATTTGTTAAAAGATACTGAAAAATCGGTTTTAGAAAAAGCACTTACAGAAATTGTAGAAAATGGGTTTTACCATACTAAAAGTGTAACCAACTTATTAATGAAATCTATTTCAGGATCTATGGATGAGCAAATGGTTTTGAAAGATCGTGAAATTGAATTTTTAAAATTGGCTTGTACAGAAATGACTTATAAAGAAGTTGCAGATAAAATGTTCTTGAGTCCTAAAACTATTGATGGTTATAGAAACAATTTATTCATAAAATTAAATGTAAGAAATAGAGTTGGTTTAGTGATGTATGCAATTAGAAATAAGATTTACACTCCATAAAAATATTGTAAATTTGCACTATGGAAGAAACGAATAGGCAAAGAAAAATTGCATCTGTATTGCAAAAAGATTTGGTAGATGTGTTGCAGAAAGCAGCACAAGATGGTATGAAAGGTGTGCTAATTTCAGTATCTAAAGTACATGTTACTTCAGATTTAGGAGTGGCTAAAGTATACTTGAGTATTTTTCCATCAGATAAAAGAGATGAAATCGTAAAAGGTGTGCAATCTAATACCGTTTTAATTCGCCATGAAATGGCAAAACGTACTAAAAATCAGTTGCGTAGAATGCCAGAATTACTGTTTTTTGGTGATGATACATTAGATTATTTAGAAGAAATTGATAAGTCTTTAAATGGTGAAGACGCAAACCCAATTAAAAATCCAGAAGTTTTACCTAGGCGTAAAAAGCTGTAAATTCAATTTACGATATTGAATTTTTCCTTATACATAGCCAAAAGATATCTTTTTTCAAAAACAAGCAATAATGCTATAAATATTATAACTATTATAGCCTCTTTTGGAGTCATTGTAGGTTCATTAGCCTTGTTTATTATACTTTCTGGCTTCTCTGGCTTGCGCACATTTAGTTACAGCTTGTTAGAAGCTTCAGACCCTGATATAAAAATTACTTCAGCCAAAGGAAAATCGTTTGTATTTACAAAAGATGTTGCTCAAATTTTGCAGGATAATCCATCTATTTTAGCAAGTTCAAAAATAATAGAAGAAAGAGTTTTTTTAGAACATAATGATAAAAATGAGATTGCTTTTATAAAAGGTGTACAAGATAATTACACAGAGATTACCAATATTGATGATGCGCTAAGTGTTGGTAATTGGTTGGAGAAAGAGTATTTGAATACTGCAGTTGTTGGCAGAACAATAGCAATAAAACTTTCTTTAGGAGTAAGAAGTTTTGGACAACCATTATCTATTATGGTGCCTAAAGGAGGTACAGGTTTTATAAGCCCTAATAATGCATTTTATAAAACAAATGTTCAAATTGTAGGATTATACTCAGGCACAGAAGAATTTGAAAGCAAATTTGTGTATTTAAATCTAGAAGAAGCTCAAAATTTATTAAGATTTAAAGAAAATCAAATCACTGGTTTAGAACTAAAATTAAGTGATGTTCTGAAATCGGATGAAATTGCAAATCAGTTACAAGATAGTTTAGGTAAAAATTTTAAAGTACAAACAAAGGAACAATTGAATTCCGTTTTTTACAAAGTAATAAATACTGAAAATTTTGTCTCTTATCTTATTTTTACTTTGATAGTAATTATAGCCTTATTTAATGTAATTGGTGCAATAATTATGATGATTATTGATAAAAAAAACAACTTGAAAACTTTATTTAATTTAGGAGTATCTTTAAAAGAGATAAAACAAATATTTGTTTTTCAAGGTTTTCTATTAACTCTTTTTGGGATGTTTTTAGGATTAATTATTGGAATTATATTGGTCTTTTTACAAAAGCAGTTTAGTTTATTTATGATTACAGAAAGTTTGGCCTATCCTGTTGAATTTAAATTGTCCAATCTTTTAATTGTAATATGCACGATTACGGCTTTAGGTTTTATTGCAGCAAAAATTGCGAGTAGTAGAATTTCTAAAGAATTTATAGAAAGGTAACGGTTAGTATATGAAGCGTAGCATCCCGCAGGGTGCTATAATTTCAAATACATTGTTGTAAGGTGTTTCGCTTTTATGATTGTTAAATACATTGTCAATAGAATAGGACCAACAAAAATTAACCACTCGTCGGGTTCCTCAATCATTATAATCCATTTCCAAGCTTCAATTCCACCAACGAAAGAATTAAAAAGAACCCATCCAATTATTCCCGAAATCAGAAATGTAAGATTTATAAATTCCCATTTTTGACCTTTGTCTTTTTTCAAATTCATAAGTAATCCAATATAGCCAAGTATCCCTAAGGTAATTGGTATTAAAATTATCAATGTATCAACTGAAAATTTCGATAGAATATTATACAAAGCGTATACACTGATTATTAAGTAAAATGTCAAGGGAATTAGCGTCAATATGGTTATAAATATATTTAGCGTTTCTTTTTTCATTTTAATTCCAATTCTAACGTTCTGTCAAATGCCTTACAACTATTTCATATCTGTAATTAAAGCACTGCCAAATTTCTCTTCTACCTCGTTAAAAGCAGTAAATACGTCTTTTGGATCATCAGAAGTAACCATTTTCATTCTGTATTCTTTAAAATGTGGTATTCCTTTAAAATAGTTGGTATAATGTCTTCTTGTTTCTACAACTCCTAAACGTTCACCTTTCCAATCGATAGCCATTTGTAGGTGTCTTCTAGCCATTTCTGTACGTTCGCCAATTGTAGGTTTTGGTAAATATTCTCCAGTTTTAAAGAAGTGTTTCACTTCATTAAAAAACCAAGGATACCCAATGGAAGCTCTACCAATCATTGCCCCATCTAAACCATATTTATCACGCATTTCCATGGCTCTTTCTGGTGTAGTAACATCTCCATTACCGAAAACAGGAATATGCATTCTTTGGTTATTTTTTACTGCAGCAATTGGTTTCCAATCTGCATCACCTTTATACATTTGTGCACGTGTTCTTCCATGAATAGCAATGGCTTTGCAGCCAACATCTTGCAAGCGCTCTGCAACTTCTACAATTCGTATAGAATCGTGATCCCAGCCTAAACGAGTTTTAACGGTAATTGGTAAATTGGTGTGTTTCACCATTTCTTTGGTCAATTTTACCATCAAATCAATATCTTTTAAAATACCAGCACCTGCACCTTTAGAAACCACTTTTTTAACAGGACAACCAAAGTTGATATCAATAATATCAGGATTTGATTTTTCTACAATTTCAATAGTTTTCAGCATCGAATCTAAATTCGCTCCAAAAATCTGAATGCCAACAGGTCTTTCTTTTTCGTAAATATCTAGTTTGATAACACTTTTTGCAGCATCTCTAATCAATCCTTCAGAAGAAATGAATTCTGTATATACAACATCTGCACCATTTTCTTTGCACAATGCTCTAAATGGTGGATCAGAAACATCTTCCATTGGTGCTAACAAAAGAGGAAATTCTGGAAGTTCTATGTTACCTATTTTAACCAAAATAATTAATTTTCTGCAAAATTAGTGTTTTTATTAGTGATAACCCAAAATCTATAAAACCTTAAGTTAAAAGCAACAACATCAAATATTAGAATCGGAATTATCAAATGTATTTTTTATAAAATTTTACTTCTTTTGATCTATCATAGTCACAATTTTAGCATTTTCAAATTTTGTATCAACTTGTTAAATTTGATTTTTTTTGGGATTTATTAGAAATTATCAATATTAAAAACGATATTAAGATAAAAAATAAATTAGAGAGAAGGATGTTATATAAATACTGATTTTAAAAACTAAAAAATGGCTTGGACAAAAGAAAAAATTTTAACTAATATCGAAAAATTGATGAGAAGTAAATTCTCTGAACCTAGAGAAGCCTTTGATTATTTTGATGAAGATAATGATGGAAATCTGACAAAAATCGATTTTAAAAAAATGCTAAAAGAGGCAGATGTAAGTCTTCTGATTAGAGGTTTAGTAGCCGAATTTATGATGCAAAGTTTTGATACCAATAAAAATGGATTGGTAAGTTGGGAAGAATTTCAAGAAGCTATAAAGGTATCAGGTATAAAAAAGTAGTCTTTTATTTTTAATGGTGATTACTTAGCTTAAACCAAAAGTAAATGAATTGATTTGAGATATGTAACTATTTGAGCTCTACAATTACTTCGTTTTTTCGATTAACAACCTCCATAGGTGCATTATAACCTAAGAACAGAAATTTATTGGTGTACTCAATGTTTTCTTTGTCTAAAAGTTTGATAAGTTTTGCTTTGTAAGTAGCTATTTTATCATCATTGGCCCATCCACCAAAAGAAATTGCAGCTACTTTTTTGGCATTGATTTCTTTAAATTCTATATTCTTGTCATTTGGTTTTGGTAAATTCTCTTTAGTATAGTCTTTTGGAACTAGAAATAACATTTCTGTATTTTTCTCTAAAGTCATTGCTACAGGACTTGTCATTGCAATTTTTTCATTATCACTATTACCACCAAAAATATAGCCAGCTAAGATCGAAAACCCCTTACTTGATGCTTTGTCATAATTATTTGTTGCTAATTTTACAGATGTAAATAGAGCGCCTTCATAGTTTCTGATTTCAAAACCTTCGTAAATTTTTTCAACCTTGTAAGGATATTGTTCAATATTATTTTGTGCGTTCATAAAGTAAAATTGCGATATTAAGAAAAGTGCAATAACAACGCCAAGTATTATTAAAACGGCTTTTATTTTCATTAGGATTAGTTTCAAATTAATAATAACTCCAAAATACAATTATTTAAGCGTTAACAATGTTAAGAATATCTTATAATACTTTGTTTTAGGAGTTGATTAACAGTATTTCAATTCAAGGATTTTAAAAAAAGGTTTTATTGTTTCTACTTTTTAATTCGCTTATATTTGCAAACATTTTACAACTCAAATTTAACGAATGAAGAATATTAGAAACTTTTGCATAATCGCACATATAGATCATGGTAAAAGTACATTAGCAGATAGATTGTTAGATTTTACTGGCTCTGTAACTGCTCGTGAGCAGAAAGCACAGTTATTAGATAGTATGGATTTGGAGCGTGAACGTGGCATTACCATAAAAAGTCACGCAATACAGATGGATTACATTCATAATGGAGAGCCTTTTATTTTAAATTTAATTGATACTCCAGGTCACGTAGATTTCTCTTATGAAGTTTCCAGATCTATTGCAGCTTGTGAAGGTGCATTGTTAATTGTAGACGCAGCACAAAGTATACAAGCACAAACCATTTCTAACTTATATTTGGCTTTAGAGAATGATTTGGAAATTATTCCAGTGTTGAATAAAGTAGATTTACCATCAGCAAATCCAGAAGAAGTTACAGATGATATTGTAGATTTATTAGGATGTGATCCAGAAGAGGTAATTCACGCAAGTGGGAAAACAGGTTTTGGTGTAGAAAATATTTTAGAAGCTATTATTGATAGAATTCCTGCTCCAAAAGGAAACCCAGAAGCGCCATTACAAGCCTTAATATTCGATTCGGTTTATAATTCTTACAGAGGAATTGAAACTTATTTTAGAGTGTTGAATGGTGAGATTAAAAAAGGGCAAGAAATAAAGTTCATGGCCACTGGCAAAAATTATTTTGCAGACGAGGTTGGTACGTTAAAACTAGAGCAAGTTGTAAAAAAATCTGTAAAAACCGGTGATGTTGGGTATTTAATTACAGGTATTAAAACTGCAAAAGAAGTAAAAGTAGGAGATACAATTACAGATGCTGCCAAACCCACAACAGAAACTATAGATGGTTTTGAAGATGTAAAACCAATGGTATTTGCAGGTATTTATCCTGTAGACACAGAAGATTATGAAGAATTGCGTTATTCTATGGAAAAATTGCAATTGAATGACGCTTCTTTAGTGTTTCAACCAGAAAGTTCTGCAGCTTTAGGTTTTGGTTTTAGATGTGGATTCTTAGGGATGTTGCATATGGAAATTATTCAAGAGCGTCTAGAGCGTGAGTTTAATATGACTGTAATTACTACAGTACCTAATGTTTCTTATCACGCCTATACTAAGAAAAATCCAGAAGAAGTTGTTGTTTTAAACAATCCAACAGATTTACCAGATCCATCTAGATTAGATAGAGTAGAAGAGCCTTTTATAAAAGCATCTATTATTACAAAATCTGATTTTGTTGGGCAAGTAATGAGTTTGTGTATTGAGAAACGTGGTCAAATTGTAAATCAGACCTATTTAACAACTCAAAGAGTAGAATTGATTTTTGAAATGCCTTTGGCAGAAATTGTTTTCGATTTTTATGATCGTTTAAAAACCGTTTCTAAAGGTTATGCCTCTTTTGATTATCATCCGATAGGAATGAAAGAATCAAAATTAGTAAGAGTAGATATTTTATTAAATGGACAGCCTGTAGATGCACTTTCTGCATTGTTGCACGCAGATAATGCGTATTCTATTGGTAAAAAAATTGTTGAGAAATTAAAGACTTTAATTCCTAGGCAACAGTTTGATATTCCTATTCAAGCAGCAATTGGTGCAAAAATTATCGCTAGGGAAACTACAAAGGCATTGCGTAAAGATGTTACTGCTAAATGTTATGGAGGTGATATTTCTAGAAAACGTAAATTATTAGAAAAGCAGAAAAAAGGTAAGAAAAGAATGCGTCAAGTAGGTAATGTAGAAATTCCTCAAGAAGCATTTATGGCGGTTTTAAAGTTAAATGATTAAGGTTTATTACTTCTTAATTGTTTTCTAATGTAACCTTACTATTTTTTTTAAAAATATAAAAAGCAAAACCTTTATTACAAAAAGGTTTTGCTTTTAAAATTATAAACTGTAAAGTTCACGTAGTTTTAATTGCAATTTAAATCAGCTAGTTCTGTCTCTAAATCATCAATTTCTTCCTCTAGTTCCGCTTGCTCTGTGCTATCTAAACAGCCTTTTATTTCATTGGCATAATCTATATATTCTTGAGCACTACTTTTATAAGCGTTGCAGTTTTCAGTTGTTGGATTCAAACCGAAGTTTAGAGCTGATGTAAATAAGTTTGTGAATAGTGTTTCAGTTTGTTCTTGAGAAATTTCTTCACAAGGGTCAACGTCATTATTGTCAGAAGAACAAGACGTGAAAATAATAGCAGTTAACATGGCAATTGACAAAATAATTTTTTTCATTTTATTGTTTTTTAAATTAGTATTGCTTCTGATTAACCATGAATCATGCCAAAAATTAATAAAAGGTTAGATTTTTTTTTAAACGATGTTCTAAATAGGTACTTTTTCTCTATTGAGAATGCTCTTAAATCATTGCATTTGTTGATGTTTAAGCTTTTAATTTGTTGGGAGATAAATTATGTGAAACGCTTCAAAATAAATCTTTAAATAGCTGAAATAAATTTAATTTTCCAACCATTTCCTAAAATCAGAGGTTGTAGAAGAGCTTGTCATTACTTTTTCTTTGTGGTTTTTTATAGAAATTAGCAACCTGTTTTTGAAGTGATTTTCAATATTTTCTATAGCATCTATACCCACAATTTCACTTCTATTGATTTTAAAAAATTTTTCATGGTTTAATTGCAAAAAAATACTTCCTAAAGTTTGTGAAATTGTATGTCGTTTTCCAGAATTATCTGTAACAATACAAAAATCTCCAGAGGCTTCTATTAAATTTATGTCTGTTACGTTTAATAATTGAATGCCTTTTGCTTTTTTTATGACAAATCGTTTTTTATAGCTTGTATTTTCTTCTTTTAAGGCACGTTTTAATTTTGATATTGCATTTGAGTTTAAAGTATGATATACTCCTTTTTTAAATAACGATTGATACTTTTCAATCGCTTTATTAAAATCGGCTTTAGAAAACGGTTTTAAAATATATGCGATTCCATTTGTATTAAATGCTTTAAACAGATATTCATCATGAGCAGAACAAAAAATTATAGGAGTATTAATATGTATTTCATCAAATAAATCAAATGAAATACCATCTAATAGTTGAATGTCTGATAAAATAAAATCGTATTTATTTTGAATTAAAAGTTTTTTCCCATCGGCATTAGAACGAGCGATATCGTGAGAAAAATTATTCTCAAAAGTATCATTTAAATAAATGAGTAATTTTTGATAAGCAGGTATTTCGTCTTCTAGAATTAAAATTTTCATGCTATTAATTTTCATCAATTAAATTAATAATTGGGATAGAAATTGAAAAGAAATTGTTCGATTCTTTAATGTCTATTTTTTTATCAGAAAGTAATTGATAACGCGCTTTCAGATTTTGCAATCCTGTACCTAAACTTTCTTTATTGGGGTTGTTTAACTTATTATTTTTGATGGTTAAAAAATCATTATTTATGGTAATGCTAGTTTGTATAAATTTTTCATCTGCTTTATTATGTTTAACCACATTTTCTAATAAGATTTGAAGGGCTCCTGTTGGGATGAATTTTTCTGAATTACTTGTTTCATTTTTTAGAATGAATTTATAATCGTTTCCAAAACGTGTTTCAATTAAAAATATATAGTTTTCCGCAAATTGAATTTCTTTAGAAAGTTCCATAACCTCAGCATCTTTAGTCTGAATTAAGTATCTGTAAATTAAAGATAATCTGTTAATATAATCTTTAGCCTTTTTAGGGTTACTATCTATTAAACTATCTAAAGTATTTAAATTATTGAATAAAAAATGGGGATCTATTTGTGAACGTAATAATTTTAATTCGTTTTCTTTTTGTAGTTTTTGAGTTTTTAATAACTCTTGTTGTCCTTCATAGAACTTTTTTATAAGTAAAACACCGAGCGGAAACCCACCCATATCAACGGCGTTGTATAGACCTCCATTTAAATAAGTTAATATATTAGAAATAGCACTCAGAGATTTTCCTGCAGTTAATCTTCCTACAAGATTATCTAAAGTGCCGGTTATTGTTAAAAGCAGTAAACTTGAAATAAAGAAGTGAAAATATTTTCTATTTTCAACCAATAAGGTTGGGATGATTTTTTGAATAAAAACTAAAATAATAAGTAGGGATAATAGTGTATTTGTTGGAAAATCTATTAAATATTCTATCAATTTTTTTTCCTCTCTATAATAATCGATACAACCTAGTAATGCGGTAAATCCTAAAATGATAGACAGCAGTATCCAATCTGATTTATTTAGTTTTGTATTCATTGCTGAACAAGATATTAATTATTGTCTTGTATTCTATCTTCTTCGTCTCTATTTATTTCTCTATTCGATTTTTTCTTACCAAACTTAGAGCCAAAACTATATATCATTTTTAATTGTATATTTTGTCGAGAGCCATTGCTTTCTACTGCAGCAATTCCGTTGCCGTAATCTATGTTACCCACAAAACCTCTATTTAGCATTTTATTAAAACCTAAATTCACCTTTAGTTTATCGTCTAAAAACTTTTTCCCAAATGAAAAATCGAGTTCTGCCAACCAGTCTACATCTATTTGCCCTTCTAAAGCACCCGTTCCATAATTTCCACTCATTTCAAAATTGATGTCCCAAGGTAATTTATAGCTAGCCTGAATAAACCAATACATATTCCATTTATTTAAATCTATTCCAAATGTTGATGATTGATAATCTGTATTAGTCACAATAATTCCAGTATATCCTTCAATATTTTTCTGAATGAAATTTAAAGGCGCAAATAGTCTGAAATTCCAGTTGGCATTGTTTTCAACATTCACTTCTTGTTGCCTTATTTGGGCAGTTTCATTGTCTTGTTTTATCAACTCAAAGATAACATCATCAGTTTTACTGTAACCAATTGTAAAAAAAGGTTGTCCTTCATAGGTTAAATTAAACTGATAATTGTTGGTATAAGATGGAGTTAATCTAGGGTTTCCTTCGCTTGCAGAAAAAGGATCTAAAAACGTCTGAAATGAATTTAAACTATTATAGCTTGGTCTTTGTATTCTATAACTGTACGATACACTTGCCCCTAAAATATCGTTAAACTTTCTGCTTAAACTAGCACTTGGAAATATTTTTTCAATCGGTCTATTTTGTACTTCCGTAACCATTTCTCCGTCTTTCATGTAGGTTGATGATCCGTCTGTATTGCTATCTTCATATCTTAATCCACCCGAAAAAGACCATTTTCCAAAACTGGCATTCAGTTTTGTGTAGATTGCAAATATGGTTTCATCTATAATAAATTGGCTACTTTCTTCATCAATAAAATTAAAATTACCATTGCTGTTTTCGATATATGATTCTAGATCGTTATTTGTGCTTACATCAGCAAAACGAGAACCTGTGCTAAGTTTTAAATTTTCTGAAAATTCTTTAGAATAGTCTATTCTATACGTTTTAATGCTATACGTGCCATCTTGTACATATTTCCTATCGGTAAATTCTTCTGCGCTTTGTGGCGTATCAAATAATGTATTTGTGCTATTATTCACAAAATTCACGTAATTAAAATCTAATAATAATCTTTCTGTTTCAGATTTATATTCATAATAAGGATTAATGTTAAAGTTTGTTCTATCTCTATCATAATTATTATTCGTTAAAAGTAATTCAGTTGTATTTGGTTTTATAATATTTGTGGTATTATCAACAGTTCTAGAAGATATTCTATTATTCCAACTTCCATTTATACCAATTGAGTTTTTTTCATTGATGTAATAATCTAAATTACCACTAATACTGTTATTTAAAGGGTCAAAAGGTTCTATGGTTTTTTGGTCATAAATGGTGTCTGCTACGGTTCTAGTTAAAAATAAATCGTTTCGCCATGTAGGTTGAGAATGATTTACTCTTGCTTGCCAGTTTAATTTGTTTTTATAACTAGCAATAGAAAATCCAGTTCCGTATTCAAAACCTTCATCTTCACCAACCCAAAAGGTAGTGCTTCCGTGAGTTCCTAATCTAACATTTTTCTTTAAAATTATATTGATGATAGCGCCAGAACCTGAAGCTTCGTATTCTGCACCAGGTTGTTCTATAACTTCAATTTTTGCAATATTATCTGCAGGGAAATCTCTTAACAGCGTTTCAACATCCATATATTCTGTAGTTTTATTATTGATAAGAATTCGAACACCTCTATTTCCAGCAATAGAAATTCCGTTATTAGTAACCAAAACACCTGGAATTTTTCTCATAATATCTTGTAAATTTGTATTCACCATTTCTGATTTTTCTAAATCTACAACCAATTTTTCTGCTGTTTGTTTTATTACAGGTCGTTTACTCTTTACAACAACTTCATTCAACATCTGTGTTTCTTCTTTTAAAACGATATGAAATGATTTGTCGTTATTTAGTTCGAATTCTTTTTCGATAAAAGATTGAAAGCCCAACATGGAAACTTCTAATTTGTATTTTCCAGAATTTATATTTTCTAATTTGAAGCTACCATCATCATTAGAGATTGTGCCTAAAGGCGTTGTTTCTTCACCTACTTTGTATAAAACAATATTAGCAAATGGTAGAGATTGTTTCTGTTCATCAACAATTTTTCCTAATATTTTGTGTTGAGAAAAAATTGATAAACTGCTAAAAGTGATAGCTAATAAGAGGATTGTTTTTTTCATTATTTGTAATTTATACTTCAAAAATGGTTGATTATTAATTTTTAAAAAATGGTTATCTGTTGAGTTGGGATAAAATCCCGATAAATAGTTTTTGATTTTCTGTAAAGATGAGACGCAGTATTTATAGAAAAGGTTTCCTGGGCTATTTATATTTAAATAGAATTTGTGAATTTCTCATTTATAAAATTTACGAGTCTCCTTCAATTTTTTAGTTTATAAGAAGGTTAATTAGTAATTTATAAAAATGAGACGCACAGGAGTAAAAATTGTTACTCAGAAGAAGAGATTTAAAAAGTAAAAAAATGAAAAATCAATAAAAATGACCAAAGTAAAGTTCTAATCCAATTTCTATGAATTAGCGTAGTTAGTAATTTTTTATTCACATTTCCATCAGATATTTTAAAGTGAAGTGGTGCAAAGCTCAATAATGTAAATACCCATAAAAAAATGACGATACCTAAATAAATGAAATGGTTTATTGTAGGGGTATAAAATAAAATTATCAATCCAAAGATTAATTGAAAAAGCATTAAAGGAACTACAATTACTGCTATTTTAGAGGTATATTTTTGATGCCAAGTGTAAAGATTTTCTTTTGTATAGTAAAGAAAACTTGGATAAATAATAAGTTGTACCATCCAAATTAAAATAACAAGTC
>ENA-OSET01001292-OSET01001292.1-sediment-metagenome-genome-assembly--contig:-NODE-1292-length-26145-cov-23.772671_pt1 | contig 26145 bp, 19 predicted proteins | sample MGYA00237882_ERZ534229 | MGnify/ENA primary metagenome ERZ534229 (study PRJEB26408, sample SAMN06266212) | sediment metagenome | isolation source: Hudson Canyon methane seep mesocosm | place... | reverse complement strand
TCGAACTGATGCTCACCTTCAATCTCTGCAATCTCAATGATTGAAACATCAAATGTACCACCACCCAAGTCATAAACCGCGATGGTTGTATCACCCTGTGGCTTATCCATACCAAAGGCTAATGCCGCAGCTGTAGGCTCATTAATAATTCGTTTCACATCCAGACCAGCAATACGGCCTGCATCTTTAGTCGCTTGACGCTGTGAATCATTAAAGTAAGCAGGTACTGTTACAACAGCTTCAGTCACCTCTTCACCTAAAAATGCTTCTGCATCTTTTTTCATTTTCATCAATACTCGTGATGAAATTTCAGGTGCCGCCATTTTATTACCGTGACACTCAACCCATGCATCACCATTATCTGCTTCTACAATTTTGTAAGGCACCATTTTGATGTCTTTTTGTACCACATCATCTTTAAAACGACGACCGATTAAACGCTTAATTGCAAATAATGTATTTTCAGGGTTTGTTACAGCCTGACGTTTAGCGGATTGACCAACCAAAACTTCATCATCACCTGTGAAAGCGATAATTGAAGGTGTTGTACGTGCGCCTTCGCTATTTTCTATTACACGTGACGTTCCATTTTCCAGAACAGCCACACATGAATTTGTGGTACCTAAATCGATTCCGATTATTTTAGCCATTAGATTCTCCAGACTTTAACTATTTAATTTGTTTGATAACTATATTGAGGTTGCTTTGTTTAATTTCAAGCCTGCTCATCTAAATTAATCGAATCAGCATCTGGTTTCTCATCTTCTGCTTCATTAGATTTTTCAGTAACTTTAACTGCTTGCGATACCACAACCATTGCAGGTCGAATCAAACGCCCATTTAAGATATAGCCTTTTTGAAATACATTTATCACTGTATTAGGGTCAACATCTGCACTAGGCTGCATCGTCATTGCCTGGTGCAACTCTGGATTAAAGACCTGTCCCATGGGGTTAATTGCTTCAACATTAAACTTTGCAAAAACAGATTCAAATTGCTTGATAGTTAGCTCACTACCTTCTCGTAAAGCGACCACTTCGGGCGCATCACTTGTAGATGCCTGAATACCTAGCTCCAAACTATCAATAACCGACAGTAATTCTTTGGCAAATTTTTCTAAACCATATTTGTGCGCATTTTCTAAATCCTTTTGCGTGCGTCTTTTCAGGTTGTCCATTTCCGCTTGTATGCGTAGCACTTTATCCCAATTATCTGCCGCTTTCTTTTCTGCCTGCTTTAATTGTTTTTGCAATTCTTCTATGGAAGGCTGTTCTGATGCATCTTCTGTTGCTTCATCACTCGCATCAACCACTTCCCCTTCAATCAACTCTTCTTTAGTTTCTGCCTCAGCCGCCTGCACCAACACTTCTTCTATCAATTCACTATCTGATTTTGTTTCAGATGCATTCTTATCTTTACCCATGAATAACTCCAGATTTTTACTTTACTAATTAATGCTTTTTATCATGGGGTCTTTCATTTCGGATTCAAGGCTGAACCCAATAATTTTGCTGTTACATCAACAAAAGGAATAACTTTCTCATAGGCCATTCGTGTCGGACCAATCACACCTAACACCCCAACCGTCTCATCATTTATCGCATAAGAAGAAGTGACTAAACTACAGTGATCAAAGGCACGATACCCTGACTCCTCACCAATATAAATCTGCACCCCATCAGCAACCAGGCATTGATCCAGTATATGAATCACACCTTGTTTTTGACTAAACGCATCAAATAGCTGTTTCAGATGCCCCATATCGGCCAATTCATTAAACCCCATCAGATTCGTTTCACCCGATAGCACATAATCTTCTTCCGGCTGAGTTTCAAATGCTTGCTGAGCCATACTTACTGCATCAACCATTCCCTGATTAACTTGCTGCTGATCTTGCTGTAACTCATTAAGCACAGCTTGTCGCACAGAAGCCAAGCTACGCCCTGAATAAACAGTATTTAAATAATTAGCGGCCTGAACAAGCTCAGCCTCAGAGAACTGCTTCGCTGTATGGATGATTTTGTTATGAACTTCTTGTTCATTGGTAACAAAAATAACTAACACTCTTGTATTGGAAAGTGGCAGAAATTCTATATGCCGTAAACATAAAACCTCTCTTCTAGGCAGTGTAACCACACCTGCCATGCTGGTTACTTCCGAAAGTATTTTTGATGCCCTACTGACAATATCTCCGGCACTTTCAGCTTCGTTTAACTGATTGTCCATTTGATCAATCGCTGTAGGTTCTAACGGTTTAACTGTAAGCAACGAATCAACAAAAAAACGATAGCCACTGACCGTTGGAACACGTCCTGCAGAAGTATGTGGCGCATGAATCAACCCCAAATCTTCCAAATCAGCCATTACATTACGAATTGTCGCAGGGCTTAATTTTATTTCAGCATTTTTTGATAAAGCACGAGAGCCGACCGGTTGACCATCTTGAATATACCGTTCAACCAAGGTCTTTAGTAAATGAAGCGAACGCTCATTTAAATCCAGATTTTTTTCCACACTTTCCTCATCATATTTTGCGGGCTAGCACTCCCATGCCCAGAGTGCTAGCCGCAAAATATCAGCTCACCGATGCCTTGTCAATCTTGAATAGAGTGAATCAACAATAGCCTGATAAACTATTTATTCTGAATCATCCATATATTCAGAAGTATTTTCTTTTCGTTTAGCCATTATTGAAACAACAATAAGACTAATAATAATTAAAATAATTGGAATAATAATTTTATAAGGCCAACTACCTGCATCAGGATCCATTCCTACAGCAAAAGGCAAATGAGAATCTAACTTCTCTCCTTTATGCATTACCGTGACATGCGCTAAATAAGTACCTGCACCAAATTTATTAAAGTCAATCTTTGCATCAACAGAGCCTTTTTTTATTTTTTCAGGCTTATGATAATAAATTCGCTTTCCATCCGGCTCTTGCGTTATTTCAAATTCAACCGTGGTATTACGTAATTTCTTACCCTCGTAATCGAACACTAAATGTGTTGGCCCAATATTAGGTATCACGTGACAAAAATCCTGACCACCCGTTATTGTTGGCGTATACGCGGAAAAATGAATGACCTCGCTCCCCACAGAAAAACGACAGGTATCCACCTCGTTCTTTGCTCCACGATGTGCATTTGCTACCGATGCGCCTAAAAAGCCTACAAACAAAATAGCGAATGTCGTCTTTTTTAATAAATTTGTTATACTCATATATCTCCCCGTCTAGAAACAAGTCCAGTGACTTATTGTTTTTGGCTGTTTAAACTATACTTCAAATTTTAATAAAGTTAGTTATTTACAACTCTTTTATGATACTTCGTGCGGTTACCTTCATTCCATACGAAATAGTTAGCCGATCTTTGATCTTACGACTAGTCATTGATAATAGGTCAGTTATAAACAGTCAGTCAAATTTCAATGGCCAAAAAAATTACTCACCATGAAAATACAAGCCGCTTTCCTTCTCATTAGCTTGGTTTTATTGCCAGCACTCTCTAGCCATGCAGACACAGTACAAACAACAGCCAACGGTATAAAATACCCTATCGGCTTAAAGAACTGGCGTGTCATTAGCAGCTCTTTCCGTACTGACAATAATACTCAACGTGTGATACTAGGCAACAGCCTTGCCATCAATGCCTCCAGGTCAGGAAAAACCAACCCATGGCCTAATGGCGCTATTTTGGCAAAACTAGTATGGAAAAACAGCCAGCACCCTCAATGGAACAAAGCTATTGTTCCGGGTGAATTTGTTCATTCAGAAATCATGATTAGAGATAGTAGCAAATACACATCAACTGGTGGTTGGGGATTTGCTCGCTGGATAGGTGAAACACAACAACCTTATGGCGAAAAAAAATCATTTGCTCAAGAATGCTTTGCCTGTCATAAACATGCTAAAGACAGCCATTTTGTCTTTACCAAACCAGCAACAATTCCTTGAAAACATTAGCGAACTAACTATAGGCGCCATTGCAAGCCTGTAGAAATTTGCATCGCTTTCGTGCTAAAAGTATTAAATTCTCCTATTCTCAGTGTATACTTCTAGTTTGAAATTTAAACCTACTAATAATTATCAATAAAGGTTTTCGAAAATGGCAGAAAAACAAGTCAGTAAATATCTCGTTAATATAGAAAAACACTTTTCAGCCTCAAACCCTATTTTACAACAGGCTTGCAAAACCTTTCATGAACTAGATCAACTGGAATATGATCTAGGGCTTATTGATGAAAACGACTCAACCGTTAGAAAAAGCTCATGGTGGCCAATAGTCAGCTTGATCGGCGGTTTTTCATCAGCAAAATCCGAATTTATCAGTCGCTATTTAAATACCACACTTCATAGCTCCCATCATAAATTCACTGTTCATCAACACACACCTCAAACAACTAATGCAACGCTACCCGGCACCGCATTAGATGCTGATCATCGCCTGCCTTTTTATCAGGTTAGTCATAAAATTGAGCAAGTAGAACAGGGAGCCGGTAGTAAGGTTAATGCTTTTCTGGAATTAAAAACCGTTAATAGTGACAAGCTTAAGGGCAAACTATTTATTGATACCCCTGTGCTCAATGCATCAGACGACTCTTTAGTAACCCCAATGCTGGCAGAACATATATTAAACATGTCTGACCTGGTACTGGTTTTTACCGATTTATTTGATGCCACACCGGAGCTCATCAAAAACACTGTTGATGAAATAGTTAAGCAACAAGATTCAAATAAGTTTATCTATGTCATAGATCATTCAGAAATCAGCCTTGATACCAAAAAAACCAATGAAATCATTGCATCTTGGCAACGAAGATTGGCTGAGCTAGGTATTCATACTGGCCAGTTTATTGTTTTATCAGACTCTCTCTCATCGATCACAGACATAGACCAACGCCTTGCAAATATCGATAACGATCGTAGCTATCGGGTTTTACATTCCCTAGAAAAAAGTATTCGTGACATTAACGACACCCACCTTCCAGAAGTTGAAACCTTCTTAAGAATTTGGAAAGAAAGAATCAACATGTCCACATTAATCATCTTAGGTTTCTTTATAACACTACTCCTGTTCGCAGAAATAACAATGGGTGTTGTACAAATATTGATTGATCCGATTATTGGCCCTATTTTTCTACTGATTATTATTGGCTTTCTCATCCCAACCCATTTAATCGTCGCCAAAGTTCACGCCAAATTTATTGTTAATCAGTTACATGAAAGGCAAAAGAAACTAAATATATCTGAAAATTTAGCGGGGCTTTTTTCACAAAGTCTCACTTTCTGGCGCATAATTTTGCCTATCAATGAACCCGTTGGAAAAAATAAAAAAACACGACGCCGAGTAGCGGCGCTTATTGAAAAAACCAAAGACTTGGTTCAATCATTAAACGACCAATTTAGCCATTACGAGGAAGAGCCGCCCTACACCGCTCCTCCCCAACAAACCGATTTCACTAACTAGCTGGTACGCGATTATGAATACTTTTAAACTGTATTTACCGCTGTGCTGGCTAAAAGTTAACCCACTAGACCTTCCTCGCTCAGTACCCTTCCTGAAACAAAATTTTTGGTTTTATTTTATTGTTGAGCTATTTATACAAGCCAACATGATTGATCCATCAGAAGCTTTTTTTGAGGTCATTGTTGAAACATCGCTTACTTTTGCCTTTGTGGGACTTATTTTATTCCTCAACAAAACCAATCATCTCTATGTTCAAATCATAACAGCCGTATTATTTTGTGAAAATGTAGTCGCATTTTTTGGCGTACCTGTCGTTATTTGGCTGACAGTTAGCGAAAATATATTCAGCTACTATCTATTTGGGCTACTTATCTTTTGGGACTTTATACTGATCACTTTTATCATTAAAAGTGTTCTATCTATTAATACCGCAGCCAGCTTAACCATCTCTTTTTTCTACTTCTTAATGACTTACGTTGGAGCCTATGGCCTAACACTGTTATTATTTTAAACAGTATTTACAATTCCTTACATTAGTTTCAGAAAGTGCACTGTGTTAAATCAACCGTAACAATAGAAGAAACAATAAAAAAATCACGCTTCATTGGCATTGTCATCCCTTGCCAATCTGAAAATGAAATAGCACAGCTGCTAAATCAACAACATCAGCTACACCCTCATGCCTCTCACATTGTATTTGCTTACCGCATTAAAACGCCAAAAGGAATTATCAGTCGCTTCAACGATGCAGGAGAGCCTAGTGGTACAGCGGGAAAACCTGTTTACCAGCACATAGAAGGCAATAAAGACCTGATTAACTGCCTATGCATTGTTATTCGTTACTTTGGAGGTATTAAACTGGGAGCAGGCGGCCTAACTCGCGCTTATGGCAATACGGCAAAAAAAGCGATAGATGCTTGTAACTTAAGTGATTATATTGAGTACACGGACGTGAAATTTGCACTTGAATACACTCAAATGCAAAACTTTGAATACCAGTTAAAAAAACTGGATGGTGTCATTATTAAGCAAGACTTTTCAGAAAATATTAACTTAATAGCCCAACTGCCTGAAGAGAATGCAAATGCTTTAACTGAACAGTTCACGACTTACAAACAATAAGGCGGGGCGCAATAAACAGCTCACTTATCTTGCTTTTACCTATGGAAAGGTAGCATTTTATTAACCAATCCAGCCCATATCAAACGAAGTGTAATACGGGCTACAAAATATAACTTCCTAAAATAAACGTACCAAATCAAGCGCCAGCATCACCGCATCTTCTCTACGTCCATCTTCTGCAGGATAGTAACCTTTACGCACACCTATTTCGTTGAAACCTCTTTTTTCATAAAGTGCCATGGCGACTTTATTTGATGGCCTGACTTCTAAAAAGATTGTGTCTGCTTTTTTAGTGGCCTGCTCAATCATATTTTCTAATAATTTACTGCCGACACCCTGACCTTGAACCTCTGGATCAACATTTATATTCATAATATGTGCCTCACCTACAGCCATTGACACAATGCTATACCCTATAATGACATCCTGCTCATGACAAACCCAACAACTATAACTTGCAGATTTTAGACAGTCCTGGAAAATACCTTCACTCCATGGAAACTTATAACTCTTCGTTTCTATCTCCAGCACACGGGGAATATCTTCAAATCTACATTTCCGCAAGCGCATTAAATCCTTCCTGTCAACAGAGTCAGGAAAAACCTGCGAATAAAACTCTTTATCAGCATCATAAATAACGAACTCTTTAATTTTATCGACCAACGTCCATATACTCATTTATTGTTTTTCTTGTTTAGTTTTTATAGCTAACTGCAAATCTTGCCAAGCCTTTCGTTTTTCAAGTAATGACCTAAGCAAATAAGCAGGGTGATAAACGACAACCAATGGAATACCATCCAGTTGATGCGCCTCCCCTCTTAATTTAGATAGTGGCTGCTTTGTATTTAATAACCTTTGCGCAGCCACTCTACCTATAGCAAGAATTATCTTTGGTTTAACTAAAGTAATTTGTCTAGACACATAGTCATAACAAGTATTTATCTCTTCTACCTTAGGATCCCTCCCCTCAGGCGGACTACATTTCAAGAGGTTAGTAATATAAACATCTTCTCTTTTCAAGCCAATAGAACGAATCATTTCTGTTAACAATAAACCATGCTGACCAACAAAGGGTCTCCCTTCCATTTCTTCATTTTGCTCTGGTGCCTGACCAATTAACATCCATTCAGCATCAATATTACCCTCACCAAAAACAGTTTGTTTTCGTGTAGCGCATAAGTCACATTTTTTACAGCTAACAACCTCACCTTGTAACTCAACCCAACTGTCATCATATAGCTCAATAACCGGCTCATTATCGGTCACATGCACAGCCTCTCTGGGAATCCATACATCGATACCCATAGCTTCCAAATACTGCAACCGAGTTGAATTATCCATTAAGCCTATTTATGCCAGACAACCGGTGCACTCAACATATCAGTCACACATTTCCTTTTTGCGGATGCTTTCTTTGATCAGCTGTTTGCAGCTTACTGAGCGCATTAATATACGCTTTAGCAGATGCAATTACGATATCAGTATCAGCCCCTTGACCACTAACAATTCGCCCAGCTTTCTCTAAACGAACCGTGACTTCACCCTGAGCATCAGTACCATTGGTTAAGCTATTGACAGAATACAACTCCAAAGTAGCCATAGACTTAATCAAGCTCTCAATTGCTTTCAAACTTGCATCAACCGCACCACTTCCTTCCGAAGTTCCTGTTAATTCCTCATCATGAATACGAATTGTGACTGTTGAGCGGGGCGTTTCACCCATTTGAGAACAAACTTTTAAGGCAATCAATTTAATATGATCTTCTTCTGCATCCGTATTTACTTCAGAAATCAAAGCTTGTAAATCTTCATCAAATATCTCATGCTTTTTATCGGCTAATTGTTTAAACCGAAAAAAAGTATCATTTAACGCTTCTTCACTATTAAACTCAAAACCCAACTCGGTCATGCGACTTTTAAATGCATTCCGTCCAGAATGCTTTCCTAATACCATGCGATTTGCTGACCAGCCAACATCCTCAGCTTTCATAATCTCATAAGTTTCAGGATTTTTTAATACACCATCCTGATGTATACCCGACTCATGAGCGAAAGCATTGGCACCAACAATCGCTTTATTGGGCTGCACAGGAAAACCTGTAATCGATGAAACTAGTTTAGAGCATGTTAGAATTTCGCGCGTGTCCAAAGTTGTCGCACAAGAAAACACATCTTGCCGTGTACGCATTGCCATAACGACTTCTTCTAGAGATGCATTACCCGCACGCTCTCCTAAGCCATTAATAGTACACTCAACCTGACGCGCCCCATGCATCACTGCGGCTAATGAGTTGGCGACAGCCAGCCCTAAATCATTGTGGCAATGTACAGAAAAAATAGCTTTATCTGAATTCGGAATCCGATTTATTAAATTACCAATCATTTCCCCAAATTGCCCAGGCACACTATATCCAACAGTATCTGGAATATTTAAAGTCGTAGCACCCGCATCAATAACCGCTTCTAAAATACGGCACAAAAAATCTTCTTCCGAACGTCCCGCATCTTCAGGGGAGAACTCCACATTATCAGTAAATTGTCGAGCCCGTTTAACCGCTTTTACTGCATACTCGATCACTTGCTCTGGCTCCATCTTCAATTTCATTTGCATATGAATTGGAGAGGTGGCAATAAAGGTGTGAATTCGGGAGCTTTCTGCCCCTTTCAAGGCTTCTCCAGCCCTATCAATATCTCGATCTAAAGCACGAGCTAAGCCACAGACTGTACTATCCTTTACTGCATTAGCTACCGATTGAACCGCCTCAAAGTCACCAACACTAGCTGCTGGAAAACCAGCCTCTATAATGTCCACTTTCATCCGCTCTAAAGCTTTGGCAATTCTGACCTTTTCATCTTTAGTCATGGATGCGCCAGGGCTTTGTTCGCCATCACGCAGGGTAGTATCAAATATAATTAGTTTGTCTTTCATGAGAACTCCGTTCATGAAACATTATCAACAATAACGTTGATTAAAAAAAGGGATTGTTTTTTTGAGTGCTTAAAGATTATATGCCACTAGGGCAAAAACCTTAATGCTAAAGCAAAGGCGCTTAATAAAGAGGCATGTACACAAGCATTACCAAGAAGTGGCAACGAGTAACTCGGTTGTGTAAAATCAGCTTGAATATTCATAGTCGACAATATACGGCAATGTTACAGCTCACTCAAGCTTAGAGTTAAGCTTTTCTGTTTTTTCGTTTTTTCTTAAGAATTAACAAGGTAATAACTGGCCCTGAAATGGCATATCCTAATGCAAGCAAGAACAACATAATTTCTGCTTGAGCCATTACAAAACCAATACCCAGCATCACAACTATAGCCACAACAAAAGGCACACGCCCTTTTAAATCAATCTCTTTAAAACTGGAATAACGAAAGTTACTTACCATCAACAAGCCTGTGCTAATGGTTAATACCAGTGCAATATATTTTATTGCCTCAACATCGTACCCCATCTCCACACTGATCCACAGCCCACCTGCTAAAATAGCTGCTGCAGCTGGACTTGGCAAACCTTGAAAATAACGTTTATCAGCCACTTCAACCTGAGTATTAAATCTAGCAAGCCTTAATGCACCACCTGCAGTATGCACAAATGCAGCAAACAGACCCAACTTACCCAAACTTTCAAATGCCCATAAGTACATCACCAAACCCGGCGCAACACCAAATGAAACCATATCGGACAAGCTATCATATTGCACACCAAACTCACTTTGAGTATTAGTCATGCGTGCGACTCGCCCATCTAAACCATCTAAAATCATCGCAACAAAAATAGCAATAGCTGCCGTTTCAAATCGCCCGTTAATCGCTGAAGTCATTGAGTAGAAACCTGCAAACATTGCCCCTGTTGTAAAAAGATTAGGCAATAAATAAATTCCGCGATGACGAATTGATGGTTTTTTTTGTGTCATATATTTGAATATAAATAGTTTAATTATGTAGGAGTGCCGCCCTCGGCACGATTGATAATAGATAAATTTTCCAAACTTAAAGCCTTAAGAACCTTATTTAAATCGCGCCGAGGGCGGACGCTCCTACAATAACACACCCTAGATCAGGTAAATATCTAGTGACTTGTTTCTACTTTATTACCTTTAGCCTGGCCTAGTTCAGCCAATGTATCAACAAACCAAGCAGTATCAATATCAAAAGGCTTTCCACCTTTAATACGTGGAAATTCAATGGCACGCAATACAAAGTCTTGGTCATCATCATGACCAATAACACCGGCCTCACCACGTAATGCACATTCAACCGCTAAATCAGCACATGATTTTATTAAACGAATATCTTCAGCATTCGCTGCAGATGCACGCGCAAAATAACCTGATTTTTGAATCAAGGTTTTTTCTGCACCAATCATCTCAGCAAATTGCTCACCAAACCATGCGCCAGGATTAACCGCATCTAATTTCACGTGACCAAAAGCATCTCTTGGGACATCTTGACCTTTTGCTTCCATTTCAGCAACAATCGTTTCTACACCCGCACCCTCAGATACAAAAATATTAACACAGTCAACTTCATCCATGATTTTACGCAGACGCTTTGCTTCTGCTGCAATATCAAAACCCATTTCAGGAATAAAAATACCGTGTACTTCGTAGCTATCACGACTCAAACCTAATGATGGTAGCCATTCACAGTTATCAAGAATTTTACGATATTCACTTGCAGTAGCAGCCGTTAACCAACCACAACTACGACCCATAACTTCATGTACGATCAACATGCGAGGGTTTGAATTGTTCTCAGCAACTACATTTTTAAAATAGTTAGCGCCTTGCTCAGCCGCTGTCCATGCCCCTAATGATTGCTTAATAGGAAAAACATCGTTATCAACAGTTTTAGGCAATCCAATAACCGTTAAACCATAATCATTTTCTGCCAGGAAAGCAGCCAAATCAGCAGCAGCCGTATTAGTATCATCTCCACCGATTGTGTGAAGCACATCCACACCATCTTTAATTAACTGGTCAGCAGCTACTTTTTGAGGATCTTGGCCTTCTTGAACCAATCCACGCTTTATGCAGTCAGCAACATTCGTTAATTTAACTCGACTATTACCTATAACTGATCCACCAAATTTTTGTAACAAACCTGCCTTTTCACGCATTTCCGCATCAACTTTATACGAATCACCTAATAACAAGCCTTTATAACCACTGCGGTAGCAGATGATTTCAATTGAAGGATCAATTTCATTATAGCGTTCGATAAGGCTACCAATCGCTGAGTTAAGACACGGCGCCAATCCGCCAGCTGTTAGAAGTGCTACTTTTTTTGGTTTGCTCATAATAAATTAGGATATTAAATTTAAAAAATAATTCCGGCTAAATATAACATTTAGATCCGTTTGTTAAAACAAAAAAAGCCCACCATAAGATGAGCTTCTTTAACCAATCAAATTAAAGCTTAGTTTTTAGCTTTATCAACAATTTGGTTTGCTTTGATCCAAGGCATCATGTCACGTAATTTCTCACCAACAACCTCAATTGGATGCTCAGCATTTAAACGACGTTTAGCTGTCATTTCTGGGTAATTAGTCATGCCTTCCAAGATGAATTTTTTAGCATATTCACCATTTTGAATATTTGCTAATGCTTCTTGCATCGCATAACGACTTTCTTCGTTAATGACTTTAGGACCTGTTACATACTCACCGTACTCCGCATTGTTAGAGATTGAGTAGTTCATGTTTGCGATACCACCTTCAAACATTAAATCCACAATCAATTTCAATTCATGCAAACACTCAAAATATGCCATTTCAGGCTCATAGCCTGCTTCAACCAATGTCTCAAAGCCCATTTTAACTAACTCAACTGCACCGCCACATAGAACAGCTTGCTCACCGAATAAATCAGTTTCTGTTTCATCACGGAAAGTTGTTTCAATAATTCCAGAACGTCCACCACCAATTGCAGAAGCATAAGCCAAACAAATTGATTTTGCTGTACCTGATGGATCTTGGTGTATCGCAATTAAGTCAGGAACACCGCCGCCACGAGTAAATTCAGAACGTACTGTATGGCCAGGTGCTTTAGGTGCAATCATAATCACATCCAAATCAGCACGAGGATTTACTTGGTTGTACAAAATTGCAAAACCGTGTGCGAAAGCTAATGCAGCACCCTTCTTGATGTTTGGCTCAATTTCTTCTTTATATAACTGAGCTTGAAATTCATCAGGTGTTAAAAGCATAACCACATCAGATTCAGCAACCGCTGTTGCCACATCTTTAACAGTTAAGCCACATGCTTCAGCTTTAGCAATTGAAGAAGATCCTGCACGTAAACCAACGACAACGTCAACGCCAGAGTCTTTTAAGTTATTAGCATGAGCATGGCCTTGCGAACCATAACCAATAATCGCTACTTTCTTACCTTTGATGATCGAAAGGTCTGCGTCTTTATCGTAATAAACTTGCATGAATTTTCCTGTTTTCTTTAAAATTAGACTAAATGTAACCGTGTATTATATCGGTTTTATATATTTCTACGAATTTATTTTTAGCGTTAACTTAAAGAGTCCTATCGTTCAGCGCTCTATTTGGTCATCCACTCGTGGTACTTCTAGAAGCTGTGTTCAAAAAAAGGTAACACACTAACTAGTTTGAAATTATCTTCCTTTTGCATGCCGACTGGAATTACGACTACTTTTTTACTGGTAAGAATAATAAAAACCCAAACAAGAATATTTAACTTCAACTTTTCAATCAAGCTCTCTGGCTGCCAATCCTTCTGAGTAAAAATCACCTAAAACGTATCCTTAACTTTCAAAGAACTTTATAATCACAAGAAAAATCAGTACCCACCTTCATTTAATCTATTTTTAGATCTTAAGTTCTTTTGAAATTTTAATAACAACCTACAACTTGACTTTACATGTCTTCAGGCCGAGACTTTCTACCAACCCAGCGTCCTCAGGATGTGGTTTAATTTTTAATAAAAAATTATCCTCGTATTTGAACTTCTACAAATTCGCCTTAGCCATCAAAGATAAGAAATCCTCACTATGATACAGATAGATATAATAATTGTTTCTTTTGTATTAATTTGTTCCATTTTATTACTTATCCGCAACCGTTTCCCTGCCGATATAGTATTATTAAGTGCACTATGCATATTAATAATGTGCGGCATTTTAACTCCATCTGAAGCGTTGGCCGGCTTAGCTAACCCAGGAATGATAACAATCGGCGTTTTATATATTGTAGTTTCTGGATTACGAGAAACAGGCGCAATCTCTTGGGTAAGTCATTTTCTACTGGGAACACCCAAGTCTTTAACTATAGCAAAAATAAGACTGTTATTACCCGCCGCTACTCTGAGTATGTTTATCAATAATAGCCCTGTTGTGGCTATATTTACCACGGCAGTTCAGGACTGGTGCAAACGTAGCAGGTTTAAAGCTTCAAACTTTCTTTTACCATTGAGCTATGCTTCAATTATGGGAGGAACTTGTTCTCTCATAGGCACGAGTACAAATCTAATTATTGATGGATTAATGAGGCATGCAGGTTTTGCTGGTTTCAGCCTTTTTGAATTAGCTGCTGTAGGTCTTCCCATTACAATCACAGGGTGCCTGTATTTGCTTTTGGCAGGTCCGATACTCCTACCTGATCGAACAGGTGCAGTCGAAAGCTTTCATGACGTTCGTGAATACCTAGTTGAAATGCAAGTAAAGCATGGCTGCGAGCTAACAGGACAAAGCATACAGGATGCAGGATTACGACATTTACCAGGTCTCTTTTTAATAGAAATCATTCGGAATGATGAAATTATACCCATTGTTTCACTACAAACTTTAATTCAAACAGGTGACCGGCTTGTTTTTGCTGGTGCAGTTGATTCTGTTATTGAGTTAAGAAAAATTCGAGGCTTGGTTGTTGCTTCTGACCAAGCGTTTAAACTCGTAGGCCATAAACATGAGCGACGTTTGTTTGAAGCCGTAATTTCTGCCGAAAACCCTGCTATCGGTCTTAACTTACGCCAAGCGCGTTTCCGACATCGCTATAATGCAGTAATTCTTTCAGTTGCTAGAAATGGTCAACGACTAAAAGGAAAAATTGGAGATATACAGCTTCGTCCAGGTGACACATTATTACTGGAAGCGCTAAAGGGATTCCTATTCAAATACCGTAATCACCGTGATTTTTTATTGATTAGTAAATTAGACAACTCAAGTAAAATCAACCATGAGCATGCGCCTTTGGCTATAGCTATTATGGTAGCTATGGTTACACTTATAATCACAGGAACAATGGCCATTTTTCATGCGTCTATACTTGCTGCAGGGCTAATGCTATCAACTGGCTGCCTAAATATTGAAGATGCTCGGCGCAGTATTGACTATAAAGTTCTACTAGTCATTTCATGTGCTTTTGGACTGGGGATTGCTGTCCAAAAAGTTGGACTTTCAAATATTATCGCAGAACATGCTATACAGCTCGCTGGTGGCGACCCATGGTTGATGCTAATTTTAATTTATATCACAACTACTATTCTCACTGAAACCATTACCAACAATGCAGCGGCGATTGTTATGTTTCCAATCGCCATGAGTGCCGCTGAAAGTTTAGACGTCAATACAGCCCCTTTTGCTGTAGCTGTCATGATTGCAGCATCTGCCAGTTTTGTAACTCCACTAGGCTATCAAACCAACCTGATGGTATTCGGGCCCGGCGGATACCAATTCATTGACTATGTGAAATTAGGCCTGCCCTTAAGCCTAATAGTTGCATTTACGGCATTATTTATAATTCCGCAGGTCTGGAGTTTTTAAAAAAATCGCCCTCTTTACTTTGAGAAAACAACCACTCTTCATGATCTATCTATTTTTCCATGCTGGTGGAAATTCAGGATATTAACCAACTGGAAAGTCATCCACCATAATTGCCAAATTTCTTGCTCTATCTGCTTCTTTAATTAAAGCCATCTCCTCAGAACTAACAATATTTTTATTGAGCGCCATTTTCAATACCGCCTCGTGCATTCCTTTGTCTAAAAATTTACTTTTCTGAGCTTTTCGAATTTTTTGTTCTACAGGTATTGCTGCCAATACGGCTTTAAAAGCACATTCGATTCTTCCCGTTGCATCATTTTCCATTTCATTAATGTAAATACCTTGAGTTAAGGAGTCACGCGTTTTACTATCATTTAATAGGATCGCTGCAGTTTGGTGGATTAGTTTATCTGCCGGAGGTACATAAGGTTTGCCTGTGGGAAACATAAGCATTCGTAACCCATAAACAATTGGTTTGAAAGGTAATAGATAAAACAGCATTAGCATTGCATGTTGCGCCTGATAAATAGTCTGTTCGCAAGCCCAGTGAACTAAAGGCAAATCACCTTCAGGACAGCCTTGATCCTGATAATATTTCAAGACAGTCGAACATAAGTACAAATTACTGAGCACATCTGCAAAATATCCCGAAATTCGCTCTTTGCGTTTAAGCCCTCCACCTAGTGCAATCATTGCGTAATCAGCGAGCAATGCAAAATCAGCACTTAATCTCGCAATTTGTCTGTAGTATTTTTTGGTGTGTTTATTACCTGGCACGTTAATAAAACGAGCACCTGTAACCCCTAAATAAAAACTAGTCACCTTAATATGCATCAGATGACCGATATGCTTAAACAAAACCGCGTCAAATTGTTGTAATGCCTTAGCTCTGTCTTGTTGCTTTAAAGATTTTAATTCCTGATATATATAAGGGTGACAGCGCATTGCGCCTTGACCAAAGATCATCATTGTTCTAGTCAGGATATTCGCCCCTTCAACGGTAATGCATATAGGAATCACTTGGTATAAGCGTCCCAAATAATTCTTTGGCCCTAAACAAATACCTGATCCACCTTGTATATCCATCCCATCATTAACAACACGTCGCATACGTTCTGTTAATTCATATTTAATAATTGCAGAAATAACTGACGGTTTTTGACCTTCATCCAATGCCGCAGCTGTTACTGTTCTTGCTGCATTGATGATATAGGTTTCTCCCGCAATACGGGATAATGGTTCTTCAATACCTTCAAATTCACCAAGCGAAAGATTGAATTGCCTACGAATACGAGCATAGGCACCGGTATTACGACTAGTAAATTTAGCCGTTCCAGCACTTAATGCGGGCAAAGAGACAGCGCGCCCCGTAGCCAAAGATTGCATTAACATTTTCCAGCCATTACCCGCCTGTTCAACACCCCCTAAAATCCAATCCACTGGAATAAAGACATCTTCACCCCAGTTAGGTCCGTTTTGGAAGGCTGCATTGAGTGGAAAGTGACGATTACCAATTGTTATTCCCGGAGTATTGGCTGGAATCAGAGCAACTGTAATACCAATGTTTTCTTTATCACCTAGTAAATGCTCTGGATCAAATAGTTTAAAGGCTAGCCCTATCACTGTAGCAACAGGTCCTAAGGTAATATAGCGTTTTTCCCAGTTTAAACGAATACCCAACACGTTATCTTTACCATCAAACTCCCCATAGCAAATAATCCCTGTATCAGGCATTGCACCCGCATCACTTCCTGCATTGGGTCCTGTTAATGCAAAGCAGGGAATTTCCTCACCTGTTGCCAGTCGCGGTAAATAATGATCTTTTTGCTGTTGAGTACCATAAGCTAACAATAACTTTGCCGGTCCTAAGGAGTTTGGAACCATAACCGTCACAGCAGCAGATGCACTGCGGCTGGAAATTTTCATCACAATTTCTGAATGTGCAAAATTAGAAAACTCCAGCCCACCATAATGTTTTGGAATTATCATGCCACAAAACTTATGTTGTTTAATATAAGCCCATACCTCTTCAGGCAAGTCTTGTCGATTATGGGTAATGTCCCAGTCATCTAACATGGAACATAACGTTTCTACCGGCCCATCAATAAACTTTTGCTCTTCAATTGTTAATTCAGCTTTTGGTAAATCAAGTAACACTTTCCAATCAGGTTTTCCTGAAAACAATTCAGCATCCCACCAGGTATTACCTGCTTCCAATGCTTCCTGTTCTGTTTGAGACATCTCAGGCAACACCGATTGCATCCACAAAAAAACAGGCTTACTTATAATTAGCTTACGTAAATAAGTAATATTAATAGGTAAGAAAATCAGCCCATAAACTAACCATAAAAAAATATTAAAACTTACTAAGCTGTAAATTGATAACAACACAGCTAATACAATCGTACTTTTTAGCAAGGTCACCTGATGGTAAATCAGAAGTACCAGCATAACAAAAAATATACTTAACCAAATCATGATGCTATCTCCTCAACAATGCTCTATTTGATAATCCACATCAAAGGCATGTATGTTTTTTATACTTGCTTCACAGTTAATTTCTTAATGGCTTTCCTGTTTTTAACATATGTTCTAATCTATCCACTGTACCGCCCTGTTGTACAATTTCTGTAAAAACTTCACACTCTAAATCCAACACTTGCTGTTCAGTCAACGGTTCCAATAGTTCACAATCACCACCTGTTAAAACAGTCGCCAATTTGTCGGCTACCTGAACATCGTATGCCGTAATCTTACCCACCACTCTAAATGCGTGAGTTGACATACCCAGCAATATTTTTGCTGTTTTACCCGGTAGTTTAAAATCTACTATTTCTGGCGCACTATAATCTTGGCTTAATGTCAGTGCTTTATTTTTTGCATCTGCCAACAAGCGTGTTTTATTCATGGTAATGCCATCAGAAGCTGATAAATAGAGTAAGTCTTTTGCTTCCATTGCTGATTTTGACACTTGTGCCATGGCAATCGTTTGAAATGCTCTCACAACTGGAGGGATTGGTCCTCCTATCGATTTTATTTGCAGGGTCCGACGCAAATATTCTTTACAACCACCCCATCCCGGTACTAGGCCAACACCTACTTCTACCAGCCCCGTATATAATTCAGCATGCGCTTGTATCGCATCACAATGTAACAGCACTTCACATCCCCCCCCTAAAGCTAAGCCAGTAGGTGCTGAAACGACAGGAAATGGTGCATATTTCACATTCAAAAATGTCTGTTGTCCTTGCTGAATTAAACCTTTAACACTACCCCAGTCTTTGTGCTCTATTGCGGTCATTAACAGAGCTAAATTTGCACCGGCCGAAAAGTTATCAGCTTCATTATGAATCACCAGTGCAACAAAATCCTGCTCAACCTTCTTTATACTTTGGCGTAATAAACTTAAAGACTCCATGTCAAACGTATTCATTTTGCTATGAAATTCAAAACAGGCGACACCATCACCTATATCCCACAAACTGGCTGAATCATTTTCTAGAATAGCTGAGCTTTTTAATTTAATATCCGATAGCAATAACACGCCTTCTGCTCTTGGAACCGGTTGAAACCTATTAGACAATGAACGATATTCAAGAATACCTGACTCTGTTTTATAAAAGGGACTCGCATTTAAAATGGATGGTACTTTTACCGCACTATTTTCCTGTTTTAGTTTATTCACAAACCAGTCAATGCCCATTTTGTCCAATAACTCAAAGGGGCCAAGTTGCCAGTTATAGCCCAACCTCATTGCCTCATCGATGGATGTGATCTCATCAGATATTTCAGGAACAAGATTTGCAGCATACAGTAAGGTTTTTGAGATAACAGTCCATGCATAACGGGCATTTTTGTCATCTAATGACAAATAAGCTTGCAAACCTTGTTTGTGAGCCACTTTTAAACAAGCCAAGAGTGGTTTTTCGCTTTGTCTGTATTTCCCCGTGTTCAAATCAATCGATTCTTTGACTCTTTTTCCGTCTTTTTTATTTAGACGGTAAAAGCCCCCTTTGCCTTTACGCCCCGTATAGCCATCGCTGATCATCTGAGCAAACAGATCAAGCGTTTCATTAATATCATGAAACGCATCGTCAACAGGTAATTGCTTCATACTCTCCAGAATATGGGGGATTAAATCCAGGCCTACTAAATCCAACAGGCCAAATATGCCTGTTTTAGGAATCCCAAAAGGCGCACTCAGAACCGCATCCGCCTCTTCTACACTAATGCCCTGTTTAAACGCTTCCAATAAACCATATTGCACCCAGTAAATACCGATCCGATTAGCAATAAACCCCATAGTGTCTTTACACTCTACACAGTTTTTTCCTAACTTTATGTCCACAAACTCTCTAACAGAATCAATAAGTGTCTTTTGAGTTGCCGTACTGCTAACCAATTCCAGTAATCGCATATACCTAGGCGGATTAAAAAAATGGGTAATCATAAATCGGCTTTGAAAATCTGCCGAGAGACCATTTACTAACTGCCGAAGAGGTAAGGTAGAGGTATTAGATGAAATAACCGCGTCTGAACGACAAACCTTTTCTAACTTGAGATAAAGCATTTTTTTTATGCCTAAATCTTCAATAACCGCTTCGATAACCCAATCCACCTCAGACAATAATTCCAGATGATCTTCAATATTGCCGGTGGTAATTAAACGTGCATTTTTTTTATGCATTAAGGGTGCTGGGTTTGCTTTTAATAGCTTTTCTACGGCTGTTTCAGCAATGACATTGCGACTTTTAACACTTCCATTACCTGCCTCTGGAACAATATCAAATAAATAAACTGGGATGCCTGCATTGCTCATATGCGCAGCAATACTCGCTCCCATAACGCCCGCACCAATTACTGCAACTTTTTCAATATTCATCAGATCGCCTCCAATATCGTTGCAATACCTTGCCCACCTCCAATACATTGTGTGGCTAATGCATATTGTTTGTTCTGTCTCTGTAACAAGCTAGCCGCCTTACCAACAATTCTTGCTCCCGTAGCACCTAAGGGATGACCTAAGGCTAACGCACCTCCATCTAGATTTAACTTTAAAGCGGAAATAGGTAAATCATCTAGAACGGCTAAAGCCTGAGCTGCAAAGGCTTCATTTAACTCAACGATATCAATATCATCTAACGTTAATCCTGCTCTTTGTAGTGCTTTTTGAGTTGCATTAACGGGACCTATACCCATAATTTCTGGTGCACAAGCAGAAACAGCAATCGACTTAATTCTAGCTAGTTTATTAAGACCATGACTATCTGCATATTCCTCACTACACACTAAAACTGCAGTTGCACCATCTGTTAATGGAGAAGAGGTTCCCGCTGTCACAGAACCTTTGGCATGAAACGAAGGTTTTAAAGCAGCTAAATCTTCGGCTGTCGAATCGGAACGAATACAGCCATCTTTAGAAACCATCCCATCTTTTGCAGTTTCAATAACAACAATTTCATCATCAAAAAAACCATTTTGTTGTGCTTTATAAGCTTTTCGGTGGCTTTCTAAAGAAAAGGCTTCCTGATCCACACGATTAACTCGATATTGTTCAGCTAAATTTTCAGCCGTTTCACCCATATTTAAATAGGCTTCAGGATAGGATTTATAAAGACCAGGGTTAGGCATCATATTGTATCCGCCCATTGGTACTCGTGACATGGACTCAACGCCGGCACAAATAAAAACCTCTCCCGCATTCATTTGTATCGCTCCAGCAGCAATATGAATGGCTTGCATCGAAGAGCCACAGAAACGATTAACCGTCATACCTGCAATAGAAATAGGTAACCCAGCTAAATGAACCACCAAACGTGCCAAATTCATGCCCTGTTCACCTTCAGGAAAAGCACAGCCTAAAATCAGGTCTTCAATATCCTGTTGATTAACTGAGGCTTTATTCATCAACCCCTTTATTACCTGAGCGACCAAGTCATCAGGTCTCACTCTCGCTAGCTGACCTCTATAAACTGGTGTAAAAGGTGAGCGACTATATCCTGCAATCACAACATTTTTCATGGCCTATCTCCATCAGTAATGCTAGAAACAATAACCCTATGCTTTAGTCAACTTTTCAGCACACAAGTTCAACATCACCTTACAATCTCATTTTCCAGGAAATGATTAATTGACTCCCATGTACCACCAATATTTTCCATTAAAACTCCATGGCGGTTCGATTGAATTGAAATTAGTTTTTTATTTATTGAACCCAGTTTCGCCATTAAAATTTCAGCACTTTCACTATCAACAATAGGATCTTTATCTGCATAAATGACAAGCGTTGGAACCTCTATCTTATGAAGCTTATTTTCAAGCACATCATCCATTAAACGCCTTAATTCATACAAACTTTTAACAGGTACGTTTCTATAATTAATGTCCTTATGTTCTGGTGAGTTTTCCATAAAAGACTTAACTCCTTCAGCTGATGACATCCAATTAACCAGTTTATTTGTACCATGTAAAAACGGAACAAATAAAAATGACTTATCCACAAATTTAACAGGCACTGCAACAGCAATAACGGCAACAACTCTATCTCTATTTTCAGCCGCTAATTTAAGAGCCAATGCACCACCCGTAGAAAACCCAATCACTATGACTGATTCACAATAGGCATTAAGAATTTTCAAACCTCTTTGGACTGATTTATACCAGTCATCAGCACTTTGTTTTCTTAAATCATAGGGCGATGTCCCATGCCCTTTTATCCGAATAGCTAAAACACAGTAGCCCTGATCCTTTAATGCCTCTGCAATTCCTCGTAACTCAGCGGGTGATGCCAATAGTCCATGAATCAAAAGCACACCCAATCCATTTGGTTTGTTGGGTTTTAATAAAAATGGAGCAGGATTTTCATCGGCAACTTCTTTACTATTAATATCATCATAGCGAGGCTTGCAATAACGTTTCTTATCCCAGGCTAATGAAAGTATTTCATCGTTAAACGCCCATACAGCGAGTTGCTCTTCTGATACTCTTAAACATTGTTTATATGACTTAATCAGTGTTTTTTTAACGACACTGATGGGTTCACATTCATTATTATAGACAGCGATAAGATTTTCCATTCTAATTGTATCGAAATCATTTTCTTCACATAGTCTTGGTAAAAATTGATAACTATCATGGTAAGAGACAATCAGCCCAGACGTTTCTGCCGTACAAATAAAATGTTCAAATCGTTTGCCTTTCCCCTCAATTAAATCACTATATTCATCAGGGTTCAGTAAGCTTCTATGCAGATTTATATCTTTTTTGTTCTGTAGTTCTTTAATGGCAACATACAGCGTTTTATAAAAACAATGTTTCTTTATTTGCTGCTGTCCATTTTCCATGCAATACATGATTAAAGTAGAAGCCAAGTGACTCAAGTTAATCGTGACATTGGCATAAATTTCCTCCATATATTGATTGCGAGTGTCTTTTGCATGCTTTCTAAAATAGAAACCCATCAACCTTTGTTTCCAGCTTTTTGGAGAGGTATATAATGAAAAAATTTCATCAAGCGATTCAAATTCTGTTGAAACCATATCGAGCAAATAGCGATTCCACCAATGCCATACGTCATGTGGATCAACAGGTAAGCCCATGCGCAAATCCATATCAGTATCTTTAAGTACGATATTGCCTTCGACTAATAACTCTTCAGTTTGTCTCATGGTTAATCCATCAGAAAAGAAATCAACACCCTTGAGTAAAAAATTTTCTGATGAACGAATAGGGTAAAAGGTGATATTTGAAGGAACAATTAATGTCGGTTTAATTGAGGTAGATAATAACTGTTCTAAAGAGTCCAGCTTTAACTCCTCTTTCCAACGTATCAATTGATCATGGTTTTTATTGCAATAAGCATTACGAATATTTGCTTTAAATGCTTCAATTCCCTGTGCTAAAACTGCCGCACCGGTATGTTGCTTACGTCGCTCTCCTGTAATTCCAGAATAAATACTGTAATGCCCTTTATTATCTAAAACACGATGATCTTTAACCATGCCCCCTTCTGGAAAAATAATTACTTTTCGGCCTAAAAAAACTTGTCTGGCCAAGTTTGCAAACAGATTTTGATGATCATGAGGAATAACACCGATATTATTCAGATAAGTGGAAAATACCGTATCATTTTTAAAAAACTCACTGGATGCAATAGCACAGCTGTACTCGCCCGTTTCTTCATAAATCAAGAACTGAGGAATAAATGTTTCAAAGCGAGAAAAATGATTACATAAAAATATATCGCCCTGTTGCACCTGCTGGTCAGCATGTAGCTTTAAGTTAACTTTCAACATTTTTGTTATTGAACGTACAATTCGAATAGACCAATCGTAAGTTCTCAGATCGATATCTTTTAGCTCACCATAATAACTTTTACTATTCATCTTCTGTGCCCTCAAAAGTAAATACTTAGCGCCCCCTCACTACTTTCCTGTCAGCAAAAACACCCGCACCTAAATACAAAATAGTTGTCGCACTATACATACAAATAACAGTAACTTTTTAATCCCCTTGTTTTGTATCTCAATCCCCTAATTGCAGCCGGTATCAATAAAAGACCGTTAAACAGTATATAAAATTCAATTATGTTTTGCAGATTATGAATACAGAGTTCAAAGAAAAAAATGTCTAGTGCAAATATGGAACTTAAATAGTTCTCCATAGTCGCCTTAGAAGGCACTACTAATCAAGTGATTAAAAATCAAACAGCAGCGTTACATACATCCTTTCATAATTCGGGGGAAAAATGAAACTTCCAATAACCGGTGGTTGCCTATGTGGTTCAGTAAAATATGAGATTTTAGCCGAACCAGTCGGTGCCGGAAATTGTCATTGTCAAAGCTGTCAAAAATCTGTTGGTACAGCTTATACAGCAGTATTATTTGTTCCCTACGATGCACTTAAAATTGTTGGATCATACAAAGAATACCCAACACTATCAGAAACTGGAAACACCATGAATCGAGGATTTTGTCCTGAATGTGGCACCTCTCTTTTTGGAAGAAACTCTGGAAACAACAAGATTAGACCTGTCAATGCAGCAACTCTGGATGACCCGGATATTTATCATCCTCATATGGATTTCTGGGTTTCTGATGCGCTGCCATGGGATTTTATGGATCCAAATTTACCCAAATTTGATAAAAACCCTAAACATTTATAACACTGTCTTTCGGAGTAAAAAACATGTTTTTTCACTCCAGCACACTGAATTTATAATTCACCAACCATGCTCGTCCATAGTGTATCAGCAGGGAATACACCATTATTATTCATCGCGAACATGTGGCTGTATCGATTAATTCTTCAATTTTAATGACCAAGCCTGCATACTCAGAGGAACCCGATTGCGCATAATTTAAGTTTTTAAATAACCCCGTGAGTTTTATAAAAAAACTTCTCACCTGCTCCTGATTATCAAACTTATAATTTTTTGCTACCAGATTTAAAATTCGCATAAAATTTTCTTTTTGTCTTTCGATAGAAACCGAAACATCCACATCATCAAAAGCATCTTGCTGCAAATAAACCATATCCAAAAATAATGCCTGCTGATAAATCACATAATCCTCTAACGTAATCCCTTCCTCTCCAGCCACTTGTATCATTTGATAAACACTTTCCCCTCGCTTTAATAATTCGAGCATGTTTTTCACATAGCCAGTCCAGTTTTTATCTAACTCTTTTTCAAACCAGCCACTTAACTGCTCGCTATATCGAGACCATGATAAAAGTGGGTCAACCGCCGGGTAAAATCTTTTATAAGCTCTGTCCGCACTTAAGCCCAAAAACGTTTTGACCGTACCTAACGTTGACTGGGTGACAGGTTCTTCAAAATTACCTCCCGCAGGAGATACTGTTCCAATCATGGTTAAACTGCCTGTAGAGCCATCTGCACAATGAATAACACCCGCCCGCTCATAGATACTTTTAACTGCTGAATCTAAATAGGCAGGAAATGCTTCTTCCCCTGGGATTTCTTCTAACCGACCTGATGTTTCTCGCATTGCCTGAGCCCAACGAGAGGTTGAATCGGCTAATAAAAGAACATTCAGCCCCATTTGTCGATAATATTCACCCAGTGTAATACCCGTATAAATTGAAGCTTCTCTTGCTGCTACCGGCATAGATGAGGTATTACAAATAATGATGGTTCTATCCATTAATGAACCACCTGTTTTAGGGTCGTTCATCTGTGGTAATTCAGTAATCGTTTCTACTACTTCCCCCGCCCTTTCTCCACACGCCACTACTATAACGATATCAACATCAGAGTTTCTTGAAATCAATGTTTGCAAAACAGTCTTACCTGCACCAAACGGACCAGGAATACACGCCGTTCCACCTTTTGCAATTGGAAAAAAGGTATCAATTAAGCGTAAATGGGTGATTAGTGGTTCTGACGGATATTTGCGTTGGACAATATTGTTCTTTAAGATTTGTTGTGGAATTTGTTGTCGTACTGGCCAACGTTGGCGTAGCGTAATAATTCTTTCTCTGCCACTTTTTAAAATAATTTTTGCAACCGGTTCGATAACCGTTACATTACCTTCTTGTATCCAGCTGACTTCCACTTCACCTTGAATATCAAAAGGTATCATTATTTTATGAGTAAAACCTCTTTCAATAACCGTTCCTATAACAGAACTTGCTTTCAGTAATGCACCCGTTTGCACGATTGGAGTAAATGCCCACTGCGTATTAATATCTAACGCTGGTAAATCTACACCTCTGGGAAGAAAAAAACCAAATTCAGATGCCA
>ENA-OSET01001290-OSET01001290.1-sediment-metagenome-genome-assembly--contig:-NODE-1290-length-26152-cov-4.193826_pt1 | contig 26152 bp, 23 predicted proteins | sample MGYA00237882_ERZ534229 | MGnify/ENA primary metagenome ERZ534229 (study PRJEB26408, sample SAMN06266212) | sediment metagenome | isolation source: Hudson Canyon methane seep mesocosm | place... | reverse complement strand
AAGAAATTCCTTTTGGCCCAGCGGGTGCATCTGGAAGCTTCGCCAATACCAAATGGATAATATTGTCAGTCAGATCCTGCTCACCACCGGTGATGAATATTTTAGTACCAGTGATATTGTAGCTGCCATCACCGTTATCTTCAGCCTTCGTGCGAATAATCCCAAGATCCGTTCCCGAATGTGGCTCGGTAAGATCCATCGCTCCAGCCCACTCACCAGAGTACATTTTTGGAAGGTACTTTTGCTTTAACTCTTCTGTTGCATGCGCGTCAATTGCCAAACTCGCACCAGAAGTTAAACAAACAAATAAGCCGAACGAAACATCTGCTCCATAGAGCATTTCTTCATATTGGGCACCCAACATTTTCGGCATTCCCATGCCTTCATAATCAGGGTTACCTGTTAGACCAGACCAGCCGCCTTCTACGAAGGTATTGTAAGCATCTTTAAAACCGGGAGCTGTTGTGACGCCGCTTTCTGCCCAGGTACAACCCACTTCATCACCTTCTCGACTGAGAGGGGCAACCAAGCTTGCTGTAATTTTCCCAGCTTCTTCAAGCACAGCTTCAGCTGTCTCGATATCAATAGTATCTTTCGTGCCTGCCAACGAAGCCCATAGCTGCTCCGCACCAAAAACCTCATTCATCACAAAACGAATATCTTTCAGTGGAGCTTTATAATCTGCCATTTAAACTAACCCTCGATTCATCCAACTTAACCATTTACATGCTGGGCTTCCTAGCCGAGCAAAAATCTCGCGGCATATTCTAACGCAAAAAGCCCGCAAATGCGGGCTTTTTTTAAATCACTCTTTTACAAGCAATTTAGAATATGAAATTTTCTTCTTCAATCGCCATCATTGAATCTGCGCCAGCTGCAATCATCTGCGCATGAGACAAGGTTCTTGGTAAGATACGATCATAGTAAAACTTAGCTGTCTTCAGCTTCGTCTGGTAGAACGCCTCTTCGGTTGTGCCTTCTGCCAATTTCTTCTGAGAAACATCAACCATCTTCGCCCAGAAAAACGCCAGGCAAACGTAGCCAGAGTACATTAAGTAGTCAACAGAAGCTGCACCGACTTCATCACGATTCGTCATGGCATTCATGCCAATCTTCATAGTGATATCGCCCCACTCTTTGTTTAGCTTAGTTAGCGGCTCAACAAAAGGTGCTAAGCCTTCATTATCAGCATTTTCTTTACAGAAACCATGAATCAATTTAGTAAAGTTCTTAAGTGCCGCACCTTGAGTCATCAATACTTTACGACCAAGAAGATCGAGCGCCTGAATACCGGTAGTACCTTCGTACAAAAGAGCGATACGAGTATCTCGAACAATTTGTTCCATACCCCATTCTGAGATAAATCCATGCCCACCAAATACCTGTACGCCGTGGTTAGCTGCTTCATACCCCGTTTCTGTAACAAAAGCTTTCAGAATTGGCGTTAGGAAACCAAGCATATCATCTGCTGATTTTTTCTCATCTTCGTTACCATGCACCAATAAATCTGCTTGCTGTGCAGCAAAGTAGATCATTGCTCGCGAGCCTTCAGCAAGTGACTTCTGCGTAAGAAGTAAACGACGAACATCAGGATGAACGATAATTGGATCTGCTTTACCATCTGGGTTCTTAGGACCAGTAAGTGAACGCATAGCCAAACGCTCTTTAGCGTAAGTTAAAGCGCCCTGGAATGATGAGTCTGCGGCAGACAAGCCTTGTAGAGAAGTACCAATTCGAGCAACGTTCATAAAGGTGAACATACAGTTCAAACCTTTGTTCTCTGGTCCAATCAACCAACCTTTTGATGCATCAAAATTCATGACGCATGTTGAGTTACCATGGATACCCATTTTGTGCTCAATTGAACCACAAGTAACGTGATTCTTTTCACCAGGATTGCCTTCAGCATTTGGTAAAAACTTAGGCACGATAAACAGTGAAATACCCTTGGTTCCTTCTGGTGCACCAGGAAGGCGTGCCAACACAACATGAACGATGTTATTTACCATGTCGTGCTCACCGGCAGAGATGAAAATCTTTGTGCCGGTAATATTGTAACTGCCGTCAGCATTTGGCTCGGCTTTGGTCGTCAAAATACCAAGATCTGAACCACACTGCGGCTCGGTCAAGCACATAGTGCCAGTCCATTCGCCTGTAATTAGTTTAGTTAGATAAGTTTCTTGTTGCTCTGGAGTTCCATGCTCTTCAATCGTCGCACGTGCACCGTGACTAAGACCTGGGTACATTCCCCAAGACCAGTTTGCCGAACCGATCATTTCACTTAATACAATATTGATTGACTCAGGTAAACCTTGACCGCCATGCTCAACTGGAGCATTCATTGATGGCCATCCGCCTTCAACAAACTGCTCGTAAGCTTCTTTGAACCCAGTAGGCGTTTTCACACCTTCTTCACTCCAAGTACAACCTTCTTCGTCACCAACCTTATTGAGAGGCGCAATCACTTCTTCACAAAACTTCGCACCTTCTGCGATGATTGCATCAACCATGTCTGGCGTAGCATCTTCAGCTCCAATATTGCTGTAGTGCGCTTCACTGTTCAAAACTTCATCCATGATGAACTTAATTTCGCGTAGGGGAGCTTTGTATTCTGGCATGACTTTAAACCTCAAATTATTTATTTACGTTCTAATGCTTGCGACCTTAGTAGGTTGATCTCAACCTCATTATAACTAAAGCAGCACACCCACTCGATGAGTCTAATCTCTTATAAACGTCGTTATAGTGGGCAATAAAAAAATCGAGCTTTTACTCAACTTTAAGCATCGAATTATCAAACGACTGTTTGAAACATACGTTTGCTTTAAGCTTTTGTCAAGAATTCTGGCGGCAAATACACACTGATTAACCTTTTGGAAAAGATCAAAATCGGGATATATGCGCCATTAAACACTGACAATTTGGCAAAATTATCGATAAAACAGAAGATTAGCAGAAAATTGGCATAGTGCTTTGGATTTCAATAATGTATTTGTAAATTTTTATGATGAGGTGAGCTTCGGTCAGACAACAAGGTCCAATTGATGCGTATTGCGTTCAGAAAAGTTTGAAATTTGGTCATATGATTCAATTTTTCTTGAATGGCTCGGACTCTGCTGTTGATCTTCTATAACCCCGGTTTTCGCCGATGATATTTCCGAACGACTCACTTCATTTTCCGACTCATCTTTCAATACTTCGGCTAATTCAGTCTGAGCCTTTGAAATAGCGCTAGAAGCAGCCGCAGCCACACTTCGGTCTTGAGCAGAAGGATCAGCTGGCGCGGTCGCAGCTGCTCGAACTGTATTCATTTTCGCTATTGTAGCTCGGGGGTCTCCCGCCACGGGAGAAACATCGATTGGAACTTCACCTCCAACCGCATACCGTTTTCCATCAGGGCCGGACTGATAACTTAAAGATATTGCACCAGCATACTGACCACCTGCGGATTTATGCGCTTGCTCATGCGCCCTCACTTCTGCATCTCTAAGCCTTAACTCCTCAACCTGATTCTTTTCTTGCTCACTCAAGTTTGGACCAGATCCTTCTTTGACCTGACTCCCAACTGACGTTTCACTGAGCTCTTCAGGCTCTGTGTTATCGGCTTTCGCTTCAACACCATTTGTCACTGACAATTCCTCTTCCGAAGAAACAGCTATACCAGCCTGGCCTGTATTGGAATCAGATTTGATTCCAACTTGCTCGGTTATGGACTCTCTCGTATAGATTGAAGGCTCCGAGACAACTGCCACGCCCTGAATCGAGCTCAACGTGACCTTAATTGATGAGTCTGCCGTCGAGCGACCTTCGGAATCGTGCTTTTTTGCAGAGTTTGGCTCGGGCGAAACTTGCCCTGTTAGTAGAGAGTTTGGTTGGGGTATATTATTTAGAAGAGAAACTGTGCTCACTGTCGCCTCGCTACGAGAGAGTCTCAGCTAATACTAGGCGAAGGTATCGAGTAAAGAACCTAATACATCATCAGCGGTTTTTACAACTTTGGCAGAAGCCTCAATAGAACGCTCGTAAAGCTGAAGATCAACTATCGACTCCGTTACGCTGTTACTATCAGACTCTGTAGAGCCATCGGAGCCCGACTTAACAATTGAAAGTGCCGCTTTTTCAGCACCATCAATGCCCTTTTGGACACCTTGCAAGCCAGTTTGTAGTATCGATTCTATCGCCATCGCTAGCACCTTTACTCATTTGATATGTATCTGTTAGTCAGATCATTCAATTGAAGCAGACTACTGATCATATTTCAACCAGAAAGCTAGCATAGTTACAATTCGAGACAACTTAGATCGAGGTGCTTACAAATACTTTCAGGGCCCTCACTCGTTACAAAAGGCACACTCCCAATAAACGGCGCATCCATAGCTGATTTCAATGTTGCAATGTTTTCCTCTTCAAATCTCATTGGTACAGGTTCGACTCTATTTGCTACCCAGCCCGCTACTTTTAGGCCGTCTCGACGAATTGCTTCGACGGTTAGAAGCGCATGATTTAAACAGCCTAAACGTAAAGAAACGACTACAATGACTTTCATACCCAATTGCTTTGCGAGATCTGCCATTGTCTCACGAGGACTAATTGGAACTCGCCAACCACCAGCACCTTCTACTAATGCAAATTCTGGGCGAGCCATGAGTGCTCCCCGGCATATTCCAAGCATTCTATGTGCAGAAACGGTTCTGTTCTCCAATGCAGCAGATATATGAGGAGAAGCAGGTTCTTTAAGGGCAATAGGATTTACCTGGGCATAGGGCAACTCCATCGTCATATGTCGTCGTAACAAGATGGCATCGTCGTTCTGCAGTTGACCTTCTATTTCATCACACCCCGCCGCCACAGGTTTTAAAGCCATGGTCGATAGTCCCTTAGCTCTCGCGGCTTCCAATAAGGCACAACTTATAAACGTTTTTCCAACGCCGGTGTCTGTTCCTGCAACAAAGTACGCTTGATTCATTATGTCTCTCTCCTAACAGGTTTACTAAGTACACCCCATAGCACTTGATAACTCGCGGGAAGCGTCCCGTCATCTAACCTAAATGTTTCATATTCAGCGAGAAATTTCCTGACTCGACTCTTACCTGTGAGAGTCGTGGATCTGTGAGATGTCATATTGTGGGCACCCAACGTTTTCAATTCACGTGTCAATTCACTTACTTTTTTGTAGTACAACACTTTCTTTTCTACTTCTAAGCGACGAATGTTAAGTGGAGAGTGATCAATTACATCTTGATAGCTTTCGATAGACGAAAAAGCATTCACATGCTGCATGCCATCTACCTTGGCCCAAGCTCGTTTTAACTCATCTAGTGAACCATCGACCAAGCTGGAAAAAACAAATAACCCACCACTTTTTAACACTCGATTGGCTTCATCGAACAAGGATGGCAAATCGCCGCACCATTGAATCGCTAAACTGGAAAAAATCAAGTCGACTGAGTTGTCTCTAATAGGCAAATTTTCGGCATCACCCACCATCCACTGAGCGTCACCCTGCAATGATGCTGCGTGACGAACCATATTCTCTGAGAGGTCAACACCGACAAAGTTGCTCGGACTCAACGCATGACGCAACGCTGGGTAAAATGAACCCGTTCCACAACCGAGATCAAGTAAATTTGAACAACCAACATCCCAACTAATCAACTCTGGAATCTTATCGAGCAGGCCAGCACAAACCCACCGCTGAAAATGAGCGACTGAGTCGTACTTGTCAGCAGCTTTTCCAAACGAACGTGCAATCGCTTGCTTATCAATCATCTCACTCATGTCAGCGTCGCTACAAAATTATTAATGGCGGTCTGGAATTCGGATCGAAAAGCCCCCACTGGCAAATGCGCCATTTCCGGTATAACGCTAACTTGATGGGCAAGATTGAGTTGTGCGATGTCAGAAGACAAATTAGCAGGTAACAATTGATCTTTACCACCAAATACATGAAGACTAGGGATACAAATCTCTGAGTAGCGCTGACGCATATCCAGGTCATGTAGCATGTTTAGACAAGATTCGAGACAACTTCTCTTGGGCAAGCCATCTAAGCGATAAACTTGCTTCAAGTAACTTCTATCGATTTTGTAGCGTTCGCTACCCGTTATCATTAGCCTAGAAAACCGTCGAACCAAGCCAGTCCTATCATATGACTCAACTAGCCCTGATAGAGAATAAAAGTCTTCAATATTAACTGCGTCTGGCCAATCGTCTCTCGCAACGAAACACGGATTAGTTTGGGTAGTGATTAGTGCTTTAAACTTCGCTCCTCTTGTAGCGGCATATTCCAGGGCCAATGAACCACCTAAGGACCAACCTAGCAATACAGTCTCGCTAGTTATCAATTGATCCAATTCCGTCAAGTAGTCCTCTAGCGTTTTATCTTGATCTAAGTCTAAAATATCTACCTGGAACGCCCCGACAAGCCCTAAACCAAATTCATCCCAAAATGTTGAATTGGCCGACCAGCCATTCACGATAACCAGATGTTGCAAGCTCGCTAATGCCACCTCAGAATTTTCCCGATTGCGTGGCAAGTTTCAAACCATTTAACAGCTGATCAACATGGTTAGGGGTGTGATTTGCACTGAACGTCACTCTCAACCTAGCGGAATTATTCGGAACGGTTGGCGGGCGAATGGCTGTGACGAGCAAGCCTTTGCTTTCTAAGAACTTAGACAACTCGACCGCTTTATAAGCATCTCCTATCAAAATAGGTTGAATGGGGGTTTGAGATGCCATCAACTGAAAACCCAGTTCAGACGCCCCTGATCTAAATTGTTCGATCAATCTACTTAGGTGCTTACGACGCTCATCAGAATCAATCACTAAAGATAGACTTTTACGTGTTGCGGCAACAATAGAGGGAGGCATCGCAGTGGTATAGATATAAGGGCGGGCTGTTTGGATAAGATATTCAATCAAATCATCAGAACCCGCCACAAAAGCGCCCGACGTACCAAAAGCCTTACCAAATGTCCCAACCAATACCGGAACCTCTGTTTGAGACAGCTCCTGCTCAGCTACACTTCCACGCCCCCCCGGGCCTAGCACGCCAAGACCGTGTGCGTCATCGACCATCAATAAAGCGTTATGAGTAGCACATAATGAGGAAAGGGGTTTAAGGTTTGCGATGTCGCCATCCATACTGAACACCCCGTCACTAACAACAAGCTTCTTCTGTTCAATACAAGGGTCAGTTAGGCTCAAGCGAGACAATTTCTTCTCTAAGCTCGCTGAATCACCATGAAGAAAGCGCTGAAATTTTGCACCGCTCAATAGCCCTCCGTCGATCAAGGATGCATGGTTTAGCCTGTCTTCAAGCACAATATCTGACTTTCCAACCAGAGAAGACACCACCGCTAGATTGGCCATATAACCACTTGAAAAAACCAGCGCTCTATCTCTTTGCGTAAACTCTGCAAGTTCTCGCTCTAACGCAGTGTGTTCTTCATGATGCCCAACGACAAGGTGAGATGCACCGCTACCAACACCAGCGCGATTAATACCTTGAATAGCAGCTTCTTTGACCTCTGGATGATTCGCTAACCCTAAGTAATCATTACTGCAAAACGCGAGTAAGGGCTTACCGTCGACGACCACCTCCGCACCTTGCGGAGTAGTCAGAACTCTATGCTGACGCCAAAGACCTGCTGCTCTTTTTTCGACTAAAGCTTTCTGCCAATGCTGTTCAAATACGTTTTTTTCCACAAGAAATGCTAATTAATTTCACGAACGTCGATTTCACGTAACTTAATACTGGCACTCGCATCATAAAAAATATGTTCGTGCGCTTTATCTTCAATCGCTTTATTCAACAACGTTTCTTGTTCCTCATCTGTTGACTCTATGCGCGCCTCAGGTTTCAAGCCGAGTCTTTCAAACAACTGCATATCTTTATGCGTCTCAGGGTTAGGTGTAGTTAACAAGCACTCTCCGTAAAATATAGAATTGGCTCCCGCCATAAAGGTCATTGCCTGCATCTCATCTGACATCGATTCTCTACCAGCAGACAATCTCACATGACTCTTCGGCATGAGGATTCGCGCCACAGCAATGCAACGAATGAAATCAAAATCATCAATGTCATCGACGTTTTCAAGAGGTGTACCTTTTACCTTAACTAGCATATTGATGGGTACGCTATCTGGATGCTCTGACAAGTTAGCAAGTTGAACCATCAGTCCGACCCGGTCGCTCGCTTTTTCGCCCATACCCACGATACCACCGCTACACACTTTCATTCCGGCATTGCGCACATGTGAAATAGTATCTAGTCGGTCTTGGTAGCTGCGAGTGGTAATAATTTTGTCGTAGTACTCTGGAGAGGTATCGAGATTGTGATTATAGTAATCTAAGCCTGCGTCACTGAGTTTTTCAGCTTGTTCATCGCTTAACTTACCCAAAGTCATACAGGTTTCTAAGCCCAGTTCTTTTACACCTTTGACCATATCCAACACATAAGGTAGGTCTTTATCGCTTGGGTGTTTCCATGCTGCGCCCATACAAAATCGAGTGCTACCGGTTTCTTTTGCTTTTTTGGCTTTTTCAATGACTTTGTCAACCTGCATCAAACGCTCTTTTTGCAAACCTGTATTGTAATGCCCACTTTGAGGACAGTACATGCAGTCTTCTGGGCAAGCGCCTGTTTTGATAGAAAGTAGGGTACTAACCTGAACTTGATTAGGGTCAAAGTTCTGACGATGAACTGTCTGCGCCTCGAACATCAAATCATTAAACGGCATATCAAATAAAGCCTGTACCTCACTTGAAGTCCAATTATTCCGAATGACTCCTAGTGATTTTTTCTCTAAAGTAGCTCCAGACATGTCTTTTTTTGCCCCATTCAACTAAACAAGTCATGTGTCTGTACAATATTTAAACACATAAGGAAGTGTGTAATGATAAGACTTAAGAGCAAGTTGTCAACCTATTTTGAATTTATGGTTAACAGATTTAGATCGATTTATGATCACATCATTTCTATCATTAACCAGAAATTCTGCCTACTTTGCGACGAAACTTGTCAGGAAAAATCCGAAATAAAGGTCAAAATATGCGGAGAGTGCTTGGAAGATTTACCGTGGAATATTCACCACTGCTATCAGTGCGCGCTCCCTATTTCATTCGACGGCACAGACACAAGGTCAACAACTAAACTCATTTGCGGAGAATGCTTAAAACACATCCCGCCCTTCACACGAACGGTTGCGAGTTTTCAATATAAGTTCCCAATTGATAGCATCATCAAACTCACAAAATACCAACAACAATATTATTGGCTATCGCCTCTAAGCGACTTACTTTTTGATGAAATCATGAGAACGTATATACAGGACTCTCTTCCTGAACTATTAATTCCCGTTCCTCTTCACCCAAAAAGAGAACAACAAAGAGGCTACAACCAAGCTCAGATCATATGTAAAGAACTATCAAATAAACTCAAGATCACTCGTAACGAAGGCATACTGCGCAAGTCAACACTCACCCCTCCACAAGCAACGCTGAACAAGAAACAAAGAATGAAAAACTTACAAGACTCATTCTCTATAGACTCTAATACGCTTATTTTTGATAAACATATTGCCCTCATCGATGACGTCGTAACAACTAAAGCCACGTCAGAACTTATCAGCGAATTACTCTTGACTCACGGCGCAAGTCGGGTAGATATTTGGTGTATCGCCAGAACACCGAAAAATCTCGGCGCCAATATTTAGAGTAGTTAATTTATGCGCTTTGTGTGAGACCTAGAAACAACCAATAGTAAAACGAGCGTTATGTTCTCGCAGGGTCATAAGGAGACGGATCAACAGGCAATTCTTCATCACAAAGTATACCGCTCAATAAGTTGACTGACGCGGGCGCGAGTACCAAGCCATTTCTGAAATGCCCTGAATTGATGTATACGTTTTCGTAGTTTGGCAGTTTACCTATATACGGCACGCCCGATGGGGTCTCAGGCCTCAACCCCGCCCAATGATGAGATACGTAACAATCGGCCAAGGCCGGGAACAAATTAATTGCCATATCGGTTAATGTATCTTTGGCTTGTTGTGTGGTCATTTTATCAAACCCGGTATGCTCTAAGGTACTACCTGCCACCACCTTTCCATCTCTACGCGGTATAAGATATTGACCATTGCTTAACACAATACGGTTCACCAGACCTGGCTGGGCGTCAAATAAGACCATTTGTCCTTTTGCAGGCTGAATTTGTATCTTCTCATCACCACTGACCGACTGACTCCAAGCACCCGTACACAAAACAACCTTGTCACCCTGAATAATATCGCCAGTAATTGTTTCTACCCCCAGTACCCGGTAACCATCCGAAGAGAATGAAACGACTGCGGATTCCTCTCTAATTTCGACTAAAGGGTTGTGAAGAAGTGACATGTAGAGCGATTTTAATAATCGAGGGTTACGAACGCTCGACACCTGAGACATCCACATACCTTGCTGAAGTCCTTCCCTCAACCCTGGTTCTAGGTCGTATATAAAGGGCTCGTCAACCTCTTGTAACCACGATTGGTTTTCGCTGGACCAAGCCAAAGCACGTTCTTTGTCAGACACATCTAACATGAGCAAGCCATGACGTGTTATCTGAGGGTCGATCTCTGTTTCGGCTTCAAGTGTTTGTATTAGGTTCGGGTAGTAAGCCTGCGACCAACTCGCAAGCGCTGTGACAGCGTTTGAATATCGCCAGGGGTATAGTGGAGAAATAATGCCACCACCCGCCCAACTGGCTTCACCGCCGCAAACACCCTTATCTAGCAATACAACATTAATCCCTTTCGCTGCGAGATCCCGTGCCTGCATCATGCCCATGACACCAGCACCTACAATAATAATTTTCACACAAACTCCCTCAAACACAATTCACAAAACGCTTTTGCACCCGGCATATTGAGCAATGTCCGGTTTAATCGTTTGCATTCTATGCCAATAATTTTAGAATTACTCGCTACATTGGAACATTACCCAAGAAACCCTCGTTTCTAGGGATATTATCAAGGAAGATAATAATGAATACCGTATTGGATTTGCCGTGCTCGAAAAAACTACTTTCACAAACAGGCTTCACCTTAGTTGAGCTGCTCATCGTACTTTCAATCATCGCCATTTTGGCTTCGCTTGCTAGCCCACCGCTAGATCATATTGTACAAGGGGGTCAGGCTAACAATATCATCAGCAAAATTGCTAACTATACCCGGCTTGCCCGAAATGTGGCAGTGAGTAAGGTGACGACAAGCACTCTCTGTCCAAGCATTGACGGAAAGACTTGCTCCCAATCATGGAAGGATGGTGTATTGTTATTTACAGATGCTAACAAGAATTCTAAGGTCGACGAGAACGATCAAATCATTCGTTTCAAACGGCCTTTTTTTGAACAAGGAGAACTTAAGTGGAACGCGTTTCGAAATCTGGTTCAGTTTTCTCCCCAAGGTGTACCGTCGGGCACTGTGGGTAGCTTTGTATATTGCCCAGCGAGCAAAGATGCGCATTATGCGAAATCGCTATCGCTCAGTTTTCAAGGAAGGTTAAGAGCAGGTATAGACTTAAACGACGATGGGATCGTAGAAGATAGTAGCCAGAAGAATATTCTCTGCCCTTAACTACACAGCGTTCAAAAGGATCTTAACTATCGTATCAAACTACGCAACTATAGCGTGCTTTATTGCCACGCTAAGTCAAGATATAGTCTTGAACGTTAACGTCATACGTCCCGTTCGCTAAACCCTCTTTAATTACATAGGTATTTCCTTGAGAGTCTGTTACCCCTGAAGTCAAATCAATGATATAGGATGATCTAACTTTTTTGTCTGACGTCAAAACGAGTTCCACTTTAGGCCGTAGTCGTGCATCCGGATTGGCTGATACCACAATACCAACCTCACCATTCGTCATTTCGACCAGTGTTCCTGAAGGGTACAAACCAATCATTCGAATGAAGGCTTCTACCAATTCGTTGTCAAAGTGCTTTCCGCGCTCTGCGAACAAAATTTTCAGCGCATCAAATGCAGGAGATCCGTCTTTGTATGGACGTGCACTGGTAATTGCATCATAAACATCAACAATCGAGATCATTCGAATAAACTGGTGTAAAAAGCTCGCATTCAACTGCTCCGGATACCCTTTTCCATCAAGTCGCTCATGGTGATAATGAGCCGTATCTAGAATCACCTTGTCCACAGACTTTAGCTTCTCCAGAATGCGCTTTCCCAGCATCGCATGGTCTTTCATGATATCAAATTCTATTCGTGTCAAACGAGCTGGTTTATTCAGAATATCCTCTGGTATGTCTGCCTTCCCTACGTCATGAAGCATGCCGCACAAGCCTAGCAGTTCAAGGTCTTTATTCTTCAAACCAAGAAATTGGCCAAAGGCAATGGCCAAAATACCCACACGCATAGAATGCTCTGCTGTGTATTTTTCTTGCTCTTTTATTTGGGTCAACCACAGCAATGCGTTGGCGTTAGATAAAATACTTTTAACGCAACCCTGAATCACCTTCTTTGAGGCATCGATATCAAAAGTCTCACCAGCACGAAGGCTATCGAGAACATCATCTACATGCGCGCTGGTTTCTTGCATTGTAATATGGGCAATTGGAAGCTCTTTGTGGATATCAACCTTTTCTCGGAACCCAGGGTATACTTTTTCTTCTTCGCCCAACCCAAGCTCAAGCCAAAATTCTTTCTCTATTTCAATGTACACATACACGCAATGATCTCGAATCATGTCAATATCATCAGGCGTTTCTATTGTTAAGCCTTGAAGCAAAACTGGTATCTCTGTCCACGGTCTGTCTAGCTTTGTGATATGCATACCGATTTCAATACAATCGGCTGGCAGCTTAACTTCAATAATTTTGGACGAATTTTCTTTAGGCATGTTCGATATTACTTTCTTCATGATAATGTTAGTACGCTGTCTCTGGTGTGATATACACAGTAAACTATTCAAAGAGTAAAATCCCTATGACATCTTTGATTCTAGACGTCGAGAGGGCACTTAACCAATTGAAAATAGATATTTTTCGTATCAACCTTATTTTTTCAGGCCAGTCAGATAATCGCTAGCATACAGATAACATTCAGTGCCCCACTAACTCTCCCGATGAATATAGGGTCAAATCACCATCAGAAGTAGCATTTATATGTTTAGCACGCAGGGTGTAGCAACTTTCGGCCGGACAATCTGAGGAAAGCTCTAAGCTAATCTCATACTTCCCATCTTGGGTTTTTGCCGTATCTTCTGAATACATAGGAATCGCTGACAAACTCTTCGGATAACTACCATGGTCATATAAATACCTTTCGAGTTGCCCCTGCATCGCCATTAGCATCACAACAACGTGTTTCTTACTTACCGCAGACACTTGTTTTTCAAAACCAGGCAATGCCATTGACAATAGTATGCCAACCACTGTCAGTACGATCATTAACTCTGTAAGGGAGAAACCTCGCATTACGCCATTTTTCATTTTCGCAACACTCGCCAACTTATTTCTTTGCTAAATACGCCATTCAATTCGAGATTGTCTTGTTGATCAGAGCCGTCTGAATGGGGGTTCAGAATATTCACCACGCCATTGTTTCGTCGCTCACCAAGATACAACACGCTTTGAACCGGAGACTTTGACTTCACTACCTCTTTGAATGCTGAGCCTGCGTTATTAGTTGGTGACCTGAAATCTGCATTAGACAAAGGAGTTCCAGTCGTGTGATTCAACATGTAATGAATAGAATCACCGTCGAACGAACAATAATCTCTTACTGGCTGAAAAGTATTCTGAAAATACACACCACCCAGCACGCCTCCTCTGTCACTTACGCTCTCACCAGGCGATAGCCGTTTGAACCATCCTGCTTGATAGTTATTTTTATCCTCAAACGATTGCAAGAGCCTATCAAGCTCTTTGATGCCGTCATTACTGAAAGAACTGGGTGCAAGCATATTCGCTTGTCTGTATGAAAAGCCATTGAGCCTTATATCAGTCACGTCCATCAATTGGCTAAATGAGACGCTTCTTGAGGCCGTGCTAATTCCACCTTCCATCGCAAAAGTGCCCTCGGTGTTTCTAGGCTCCTTAATACCAAACAAGTAGTTTTGAGACTGAGAAAGTAAGTCATTATGATTCAGCAGCACTCCCGTACCAAAATGTATCCAGCGGTTCTGCGATTTATCTATACTCAGGCTCGGGCTGTGTATCACCGGAGACTGAGCATCAAACAATACTTCTTTTCCCCAGTTTGGTGTGCGACGGCCCAAGTTTCTTAAACGATGTAATTTTCCTCCCCACTCTGGAAGACCGGTTTGATCATCTTGAAGCGATGCCGTTCCAAAATAGACTGCGTCGGTTTCAGCATCCAAATCATAATCTGCAGAAGCCAACCCTCCCACAAAGGCATTACTCTCATTTAGGTCAAGCACACCCTGCTGAGCAAAGTGTTTGCTGAGCTGCATTGTGTGCAAATCTAACATGAACAAGTGAGCATTTTGATCCACTAACGTTCGCACACCTCCCGCTATTTGAGTCGAGGGGCCAGAACCAAACGCCATATACCACCTCAAGCCTTCACTTTTATTTTTTTTGGTAACAACAGTCGGCATCGAAAAAGAAGAAGATAATTTTTCATGCGTAAATTCAGTAAGAAGTTTTGGTGCTTGTTCTGAGTCTGTAATATCAAAAATCAAATATGAGGGTCGAATCGACAATACATTTTCCGATTGGTCACCGTCATCAATATCTGGATTAAGGTATAGCTGAGACTCACTTCCTCCTAGGCCCAAGCCGACAACCAATATTGTCCCCCAGCCATTTGGGTGTGCTTCATCGCTAATTTTCTCGCCTTTGGTATTGTAATAAGTGCGATCATTTTGTCCCGAAACGCCGCCACGTCCAAAAATTTTCACGTCTACAATGTAGGGCGTTTGATCAAGTAAATAAATATGGTCTGAAACTGAAGCGCCATAATGCTCTCTGGTAAGATACTTCAAGTGAGGAAGTACGTTCATGGGCACGAAGCCCCAAATTTCTTGGCCTAACTGCCAATCTGACCGCCCTGGCATATAAGTGACATGCTTCTGTTCTTCTTCATCAAACCAGCCCGCATTGAATGAGTGAAGCAAACCGTCATTGCCACCGATGTAAACTACTCTGCGTCGGTTTTGATATTGTCTGAAGAAATCGAGGTAGCTTTTATCATCTTGCAGAAGATGCAGATTTTCTGCGGGAGCGCCTACAACAACCGGCTTTGAGTGAATAAAATCGCCTAATTTATTTACCTGCCCACCAAGTTTTCTTGATCGCATCCCAAGCTGATCTTTTCCTCTGACAAACTCAATTATTCTCTGAGCTTCATCAGGGTCACGTGTATTGAGTAGCCCAACATGAGATGGCTGAAAAGATGCAGCTAGAAAATCAGTTTCTTGACCAAGTATATTTGTATTGATGTAGCGACGGGTAATATCTGGAGACTCAAACTCCCGTTGTTTTGACACATCGGAGTCAGACACCTTCGACAGAATTTCACCTGCACGCCACAAGTATCGAAGGTCTTCATAAAAATATTTATAGACAAGATTCGAACACATTTCGACGTCACGAGCAGAAGGTCGTTTGTCCTCATGATAAGAAAGTTTTACTCTAATCACTTTTTCAAGTTGATCGAAACACGTATCTACAATAGGATCGATATTCGTAGTCTCTATCACCCCGTCCCCGTCGTCGTGTCTTTTTCTACCAGTCGAATCCATCATCAAGGCATCTAATTCACCCACCCAAGTCAGCCGCTCGTTTTCTTGACTTTTTACGTGCATATAACTCGATTGAAGAAACATTCCCTTACCCAAGGTTGTACCACTGACAATACGTTGGTTTTCATTCAATGCTTTCTCATCGCTTGAAATAACCAAAGCCGAAATAAGGTCATTAACCTGATGAGGCCAATATACTGCCCCAACTGTATTATCAGCAGCCATACCACCCGACATATCAGAAATAACATGGTAACGATGTATACTCTGGTCACCTGAAAGGTTCGGTTTGCAATCGATATCGGGCAAAGTATTGTTGCCAACTGAATTGAAACTGGATGAAACATACAAAAATGAAACACGCTTACAAGGCAACTCAACACCTTGTACCTTATCAAAGTAAGGCTGCTCGCTTTCGTTAAATGGAATATCACCGGTCATTACACGATTTTGATATTTTTGAAACTGATCGGCGAATGCCTGTTTTCTATCACCTGTGAAGGAAGTGTTCTCAATGTTAGATTTAATTATGTCTAGCGAGCTCAACACGCGCCCACCTTTTGCCAAGAACAACCAATTTACTTTGGCTGATAATTCATCCAATAAACCTGGGCGCTTTGAAGGAGAGAGTAGTCTGATATTGAAACGCTGAGACGGTGCGAGCCCAGTCTGAAAATACCCATTTTCAATGGTGATTTGCTGATAATCCGAAATTGGGGAGTACTGGGAACTGCTTTTGAATTCTATGGTCACAACTGAATGAGCGCGCGCCTGACACCCTTGTATGGCCCTTGTTTTTTGGTCGCCAGACTCGTCGATCTTTGTGACATTCTCTCCTATCAATAATAACTTTGCTAAATCACAACGCTTCATTGTTAGCCAATTCAAGAATTGTCCATCCCAAGCAAGTTCATCGCCTCTTTTCAAACTCGGGTCTATTACAAACAGCTTTTCTTGGGCGTCGTACCTGTATTGCGCCTCAGAAACAAAATACCCAATTCGGCCATCGCCATTATCTGGATCGAATGATTCAATACTATAGGCAGGAAGTAACATCTCGGCACTGGAATCTAATGAGATCACCACGTTCGGTTTTCCTGCTATAAGTGAATCGAAGACGGGCGCGTGAGCGATGTGCCGAGATCGAACAGAGTCGGTCAGAAAGGTGCTGTCAAGATCTTCGGTACCTGCCATCAGGCTCGATACAGGGTTCACCATTATGAGTAAATACACCAGTAAATTCTTAGTAGTTTTCATCACCATTCCTTGGTTCAGTTTTTAGAGCGTTTTGTTTATCTCAATTTTTAGAGCTTATGGTATGAAACGAAAGTCGGTAGCGGTCCAAACTTCCAACGAGTTTCCTCCTGGCACTCGGCTTATACCGACGCTGTTAATTTCGTAATATTTGACGAACCCTCCTTTTGCTCCTAGTCCATTTCCAACCCCGTTATAGCCTTGAAACTGAGCAGAGCCGGCACCCACACTATTCATTCTGCTCTCTCTCGAAGAAACATATACGCTTCCCTTTATTTCGCCAGAGTCGATAGTTATTTCTGGGTCAAAATTACCACTCTCTACTGTAGAGTCTGAGCTAAACAAGTGATGCCCATAGTCATCTAAGGTTACGTTTTTTATTTGAGATGTTGGGCTAGAATGAGTTTGGTACAAATATTCCTCAATGAGGTCCACTGAGGTACGCCGGCTACTATCCGCATGGCTAAGCGCTTTTTCATAAATTAAACGATTAACCGACATCTTGACTGCGAATTGGCTCCCCTCCATTGCCGTCACCGCTAAAAGACTCAACACTAGTATCAGCAGCATCGACAATATTAAGGTCATACCTGTTTGATTTCTTTTAATATTCATTGGTCTCACGCCCCCTACTTTAGCTCGGATCATAAACACGATTTCTCAGCACAACTTCTCGTTTAAATAATCGATGACGATATTGGCCACCTTCATCCGTCACAACAAAAGTGTTGACAGAATCTCCGCCCTCATGACCCAATGCGTAAGTTTTCCCCGACAAATCGATCGATAAGTCTTTCTCTAAAGATCGAACAATAAGACTTATTTGTACACTAATCACATGTTCCCATACAGGTACCAAGTCTGCCGAGACATACCGATCCACCGTTTGGTCCGCATCTGTATCAATGCCAAAAGAAAAATGAAGCTGCTCTATGCCCTCAACCAAAGCTTGAGTCACAAAACGATTACCAGACAAGGATAATCTCACTAGGGTGGGAATATCATCTCGACATATTTGATTAACGACTAGACTACATGGCCTAAGAAAAAATAAGTTAGCAAGGAGCGCTCTATTGTGCACCATGTCGTTAGTAGGAATTTTTTTAAACGCAGATACGGAGTCCCTCCCCTGAAATACGTACGCAGTACCCCCTACTTCACTTCGTACGAAGTACCTTTTTCGTTGTGATTTATTATCGATCGTCGTATCAGGAATTGATGCCTGTCCGTCTGAATTCCTTACCAATAACAAATCACTGCCTGGTAAGTACTCCTCAGATCGCAAACAATCGTCTGGAAAGTTAGCAATGCCTGAGACCGAGCCTGAGCCTTTAAAACCCACCAAAGATGGCGAACTTTGAAGTAACCATTCTGCAGAACAATCACCCCGCGATGTAGATAGAACGCGTGTACCAAAAAAAACTGACTTCGCGCCAACACCACCCCAATAATCTGCCATCTGAATATGCTCAGCTAGGGTAGAAATTGCCAGATGACCCTTTTCTTGCAATACACTTAGGTCTTGCGTCAATTCAAACGAGCGTTTTGACGCTGAAAATATTTGAAGAATGCCCAACATTAAAATCGAGGCCAATGCCATAGATACCAGTAATTCGACTAGGCTCAGACCAAGCATGAGTTTCAATGACCCAACCTGCCACGCTGTCGAACTAGGTCTATCCCATGAGGCCAGCCCGCATGACCCTTTTTGTATATCAACATTCATAACGCGAATTCGAGCTGGTGTTTTTTTCTAGCGTTCTCAGCCGTACTGTCTTGGCTTTCGGTCCACTCAATGGCAATAACATAGAATAGATTGGTTTGCTCAAGACTCCCTTTTCCCATGGGAAGGTCTCGTTCTACTTGTTCTTGCCAAGAAGATAGGCTAACCACGCCACCCTGCGCTTTGAGCTTATCCGCTAGAGAAAGTACCAATAAGTTTGCTCTGCCAGTGAGCTCAGCATCTCTGACCATACGTAGGCCCTGAATCTGAAGCGAAGCAATACCAAGGAATCCGATTGAAAAAATAACCAAGGTTATTAAGAGTTCCAACATGGAGAACCCACGTTGTTTAGATAGTAAATATTTTTGTGGCGAGCGCGCGCGCCATCGCATAGTAGTTAGCATCAGTCCGTTGACACCTCTAAGATAGGAGAATAATAGTTTGTGCGTTTCGTCCGTTTATCCTTAAACGGCGATCAAAACCTGCTAGATCCTACCTGAGAGAATAAAGCTCGTACAGCGCTTTATATATTTTTTGCTTGAATTCTCAAAGCCTTTGGCATACTAAATACGATATTTTCTGCTCGACCTTTTTCTTCTTCAACGCTATTTGCACCAAGATCTTTTAACTTATCAATCACTTGTTGCACTAATATTTCTGGCGCTGATGCGCCGGCGGTAACAGACACGGAATTCGCACCTTGAACCCATGCAGCCTGGATTTCAGTGTGGTCGTCAATCAAGTAGGCTGGCGTTCCCATACGTTCGGCCAACTCTCTCAAACGATTTGAGTTTGAGCTATTTGGAGACCCTACAACCAACATAACATCTGAGTTTGACGCTAAACCCTTCACCGCATCTTGGCGGTTTTGTGTCGCGTAGCAGATATCGTCTTTTCTTGGCCCTATAATCTTCGAAAAGCGGCTCTTTAGAGCTGTTATTACTTTTGCCGCGTCATCCATTGATAGAGTCGTTTGCGTGACATACGCAAGCTTATTTGGATTTTTTACCACTAAAGATTCAACCTGAGCTTCATTCTCGACTAAATATATTTCGCCACCGTTTAGCTTGTTGTATTGACCCATGGTCCCTTCAACTTCTGGATGTCCTTCATGACCAATTAGCACACACTCCATCCCTTCTCGGCTAAATTTCGTCACCTCCATATGAACTTTTGTCACCAACGGACAGGTTGCATCGAACACATTTAACAACCTAGATTTCGCTTCTTCCTGAACCGCTTTTGATACCCCGTGTGCGCTGAAAATAACCAAAGAATCATCAGGCACCTCATCAAGCTCATCTACAAAAATTGCACCACGTTTCTTCAAATCGTCTACAACAAACTTATTATGTACAACTTCATGACGAACATAGACCGGGGCACCGAATACTTCTAATGCTCGATTGACTATTTCAATCGCTCGATCAACACCAGCACAAAATCCTCGCGGGTTAGCTAACTTGATTTCCATAATATCTACCAGGTTTTGATTTGTGGATTAGAGGCAGCGGCGACTCAGAAAGCCAGCTAGATCGATTGAACATCGAGAATTTCTACGATAAAGGTCAGGGTCTCACCTGCCAGTGGGTGATTGAAATCAATGATCACTTCACTGTCATCAAAGGATGCAACCACACCAGGTAATTCGCTCTTGTTAGCATCTGCGAAAGAAATCATTAGCCCCTGAGATAATTCCATATCATCCGCAAAGTCTGAACGTTTCATAGCCTGTACGTTGTTTGGATTTTTCATACCAAATGCTTTTTCGGGCGCAACCTGCCACTCACCTTTATCTCCGGCTTTCATTCCCTGCAAGTAGGCCTGAAACCCTTCTGGCAATTGACCGTCTCCATATTCGAATTTAGCTGCCTGCTTACCAAATGTAGAGTCTACTAGCTCACCATCTTCTAGACCTAAGGAAAAATGAAGTGTCACAAGCGTGTTGTCGCCTATCGTCGTTAAATTTGCCAAAAAGAAATACCTGTATAGAGTAAAAGATTTAATATATGCCCGTGTAGAGCAGAACGTGCTAAAACAAGAAAAGGTGGGTTATCCCACCTTTCAACCTAGAAAGCGCAGTTGAATCAATGACGACTATTGCTCGTCATTCTTCTTCCCCTTTATCACATCCAATATCATTAACCCTGCGCCAATAGTAATCGCCGAGTCTGCGATATTAAATGCGGGAAAATGATAGTCGTTCCAATAAAAGTGTAAAAAGTCCACAACATAACCGAGTGTAACGCGATCGTATAAGTTGCCAATCGCACCGCCAAGAATCAAAGCAAGTGCAGCTGCCACCATAGGCTCCTTTCTTAAATCCATCAGCCATTTGACCAACACGATACTCACTACACTGGCCAGTATGACAAAGAACCATCTTTGCCAGCCTGACTCTGATGCCAAAAAGCTAAATGCGGCGCCTGTGTTATGCAGTAGAGTCAAATTAAAACTCGGCATAATAGGGACCGGAACCGCGTACTCCAAATTAGTGCTAGCAAAATATTTGGTCAACAAATCAGCTATGACGATTAAAGTGCTCACACTCAACCACTTAGCCATGTGTACATAAATAGAAGGTAAGTTCGCTTCTTGCTCTGCGCGTGAGTCGGTCATTGAATCATTCATGCAAATGTTCTCGTTTCACCTTCGCCATCAACATTGTCGATACATCGACCACACAGTTCAGGATGCTTGTCATCACGACCAACGTCTTCTCGATGATGCCAGCAACGATCACACTTAGTATGTTCAGCCGCTTTAACAGTCAAAGACAACCCGTCCAATTCACTTGCCTTAGCTTGATCTGCACCATCACTAGAAGGCAATACATTTGCTTCGGAGGTAATAAGTACAAATCGCAGTTCGTCGCCCAACAATTGTAGCGAGTCGAACAATGCGCCATCGCAATACAAATTTACTTCAGTCCCAAGAGAGCCTTTTACCTTACCGGCATTTCGCTCTTCTTCTATTCGTTTGTTCACAGCGTTCTTCACCGCGTGAATTTGCGCCCAAAACTCACTACCTAACGCCCCGTCTTTCTCCACGGGTACCAACTGTTCATACCAACTAGACAAAAATACACTTTCAGCTCGCGGAGCCCCTTTTGGTTTTGGCATCACTGCCCATATTTCGTCAGCTGTAAAACTTAAAATTGGCGCGATCCATCGAGTCATGGCTTCAAGAATATGGTACATAGCAGTCTGGCAAGACCGACGCGCTAAACTGTTAGTTTGAGTGGTGTACTGGCGATCTTTGATAATATCCAAATAAAAACCACCTAGGTCAACGCCACAGAAATGAACTACTTTCTGGTAAACATTCAAGAAACTATACTCGTCATAGGCTTGCTGCAACTCCCCTTGAAGAGTCAACGCGCGATCAACTGCCCATCGGTCAAGAGATAACATTTCTTCGGCAGGCAATAAGTCAGTTTCGGGTTCAAAACCATTGATATTAGATAGTAGGAAACGCGCTGTGTTTCGAATTCGTCGGTAGGAGTCTGCAGAGCGTTTCAGAATTTCATCTGACACGGTCATTTCGCCACTATAATCGGTCGCCGCTACCCAAAGCCTAAGAATATCGGCGCCTAGTTTATTCGTCACTTCTTGTGGCGCAATAACGTTCCCAATAGACTTGGACATTTTCTTACCCTCGCCATCAACAGTAAAGCCATGCGTTAAGACTTGTCGATAAGGCGCTGTACCGTTAATAGCAATACCTGTTTTGAGGGAAGACTGAAACCAGCCACGATGCTGATCAGACCCTTCAAGGTACAGGTCTGCTGGGTATTGACCAAGCTCCTTACGACGCTTTAACACGGCAGCATGAGTCACACCAGAATCAAACCAGACATCGAGCGTATCAGTTACTTTGGAGTATTGGGCTGCATCGTCGCCTAGCAGCTCGCTCTCATCAAGCGAAAACCAAGCATCAATACCTTTATCTTCAACAAGCACAGCCACTTTTTCAATCAATTCATTGGTATTCGGATGCAGTTCTTGTGTTTCTTTATGAACGAATAAGGTGATTGGCACCCCCCAAGTTCTTTGCCGAGAAATACACCAGTCTGGACTTTGCTCTAACATCCCCTCAATACGACTTTGCCCCCAATCAGGAACCCACTTGACCCCTTTCACTGCCTCTAAAGCAGCATCTCTTAGACCGTTTTTTGTCATGCTAATGAACCACTGGGGCGTAGCACGATAGATTAAAGGCGTCTTTGTTCTCCAACAATGAGGGTAGCTATGAGTGAACACCTTTTTCTTAACTAACTTACCTTGCTCTTCTAGCTCGGCCAAGACCGCCGCGTCTACTTTATAGACATGCTGGCCCGAAAATTTGGCTACGATGTCGCGAAAAACTCCGCCGTCATCAACATAGTTAAGCGTACCCAAGCCATACTTTTTACCAACATTAAAATCATCAACACCATGATCTGGTGCAGTATGAACCGCTCCGGTACCTGCATCAGTAGTTACGTGATCGCCTAGAAGAATCGGAACATATTTATCACGATAGAAAGGGTGAACTAGCTCTTTATTTTCAAGATCAGCGCCTTTACAGCGACCAACAACCTCGTACTCTTCTAATTCATAACGTCCTATATTTTCATCGACTAGCGCTTCGGCCATGACGATCAACTCTTCACCTTGGCCCAGGTCACACTTAACCAATGAATAGTCTAAATCTGCATTTAAAGAAACAGCCTGATTTGACGGTAATGTCCAAGGCGTCGTCGTCCAAATAACAACTGAGACTGGCGATGTTTCGCCTTCAGCACCAAATGCCGTCAAAACAGCTTTTGTATCAACCACATCAAAACGCACATCGATCGCGGTAGATTGCTTGTCTTGATATTCTACCTCAGCTTCTGCCAGAGCAGACCCGCCGACCACACTCCAATAAACTGGTTTGAAGCCTTTCTGTAAATGCCCGTTTTCGATAATCTGACCTAAAGCTCGAATGATATCTGCTTCAAATTTGAAATCCATCGTCAAATAAGGGTTATCCCAATCACCTAGCACACCCAAACGAATAAAGTCTTCTTTCTGACCAGCTACCTGCTTAGACGCATAATCTCGACACGCTTGGCGAAATTCTGGGTAATCAACTTTGACACCAGCTTTACCTTTTTTCTTCTCTACATTGTGCTCAATAGGCAAGCCATGACAATCCCAACCAGGGACATAAGGCGCGTCGAACCCACTAATGGTCTTAGACTTGAGAATAATATCCTTGAGTATTTTGTTAACTGAGTGACCTAAATGGATACCACCATTTGCGTATGGAGGACCGTCATGCAGAATGAATTTTTCAGCCCCTGCTCTGGCATTACGAATCGCGGCATACAGATCAATTTTCTGCCACTGTTTCAACATACCCGGCTCACGTTGCGCCAAATTACCCCGCATTGGAAAATCTGTCGCGGGTAAATTCAAAGTGTGTTTGTAGTCACTCATATCGTTATCACTTATATCCAAAATACAATTTTTAGTTAGCTATCCAAACTATTGAAATAGCGCTTGGCATGTTCGACATCTTTCTCTATTTGTACTTTAAGGTCTTCAATGCCATCAAATTTCCTTTCTTGTCTTATTTTATGACGAAAGTGAACGCTCACTTTTTTACCATAAATATCACCGTCGAAATCGAGAAGATATACTTCTAAACTTGGTTTGAAATTTCCCACCGTCGGCTTTACACCTAAATTTGCAACACCCTGGTAACTCGTTCCTGATTCGAAGGATAAGCTCACAGCAAACACACCAGAAAAAGGAGCATTAATTCGCTTGATAGAAATATTCGCCGTAGGAAAACCTAACTGGCGACCTAGTTTCTCCCCATGAATCACTCGCCCCGCCATCTCATACGGTCGCCCTAATACTTTTTGGACAAGACTGAATTCACCCTCATGAAGCAGTTGCCTTACGTATGTGCTACTGACTCTGACACCTTTACCTAAGCTTTTTTTAGACTCACATAAAACTGTGGGCGTGTTCTCGACCGTAAAGTTATTCTCCCTCCCAGAATCAACCAATAAACTGTAGTCTCCTAGTCGATCACCGCCAAACCGAAAATCATCACCTATTACTAAATGATCAATTTTCAAATGAGAAAGAAGAACTTTTTGAATGAACTCCTGTGCAGAAAGTTGACTCAAATCTGCGTCGAACTTCAAACAAAATACGTAATCTATATTAAATTCAGATAGCGCCTGAAATTTCTCTCTGAAGCACATTAATCTAGGAGGGGATTCCTTACCTTTGAAAAATTCCATCGGCTGTGGCTCAAATATTACCACTAGAGAAGGTAACCCGCGTTTTTTTGCTTCAGCAATAAGTTGCAAAATGATAGCTTGATGACCTAGATGGACACCATCAAAATTGCCAATAGTTGCAACACATTTACCGCTCGGCTCATGAGGCTGCATACCTGGATTGTGAAGACCTCTCAATAACTGAATCGACACTCAAAACCTATCATAGATACATTCAAAAAATAGTTGCCGATTATACTGGTTCAACATACGAAGATTCAATGAGCAGCAATCAAACAGGCCAATTAAGACAAAAAAAAGACCTCTATGTCGGTAAACATAGAGGTCTTTTGGGAATAACTCCGATTTTTGCTTATGGCTTAATCCCACCACCCAATAACATTCATATAGACCAACGCTGCTGGCGAAAAGATAAAGGTCAAGATACCAACCGTCTCATCAGTCGATTCTTCGTTGTTTTCGTTTATTCGAAAACCGTTTTCTTTTCCCGAAGTATAGTACTTTCTACCTTTGTTATGAGTGAAGTATTTATCTGCATCATCTAAGTCGTAACTATCCGCATTTTGATAAGCAGGTACAAACTCATCGTCATCGGCCAGTGCCATACCTGAACAAACTGACATCAATGCAAACGAAATAAAAATTGAATAAACGTACTTTGTCATCAAGACCTCCTAATAACCTATAACCCAAGAGAGCAAATTCTAGTTCCATCTGGGCAATATTCACTCATCCATTTAATGACTTCTTTCACAAAAAATAAAGTGATTTCACAAACAATCACAAACTTATTGCCGAGTACGGGACGAGGTTATCAGTTTATGGCAGGTCAGCAGCATCGGGCACTGTACATACAACATAGCTAGCTCTAGCGAGTGAGTATTCCTAACAATAGCGCCACAATCAGTTCGCACTGCCTCCTCGCGAAGCCACAAAACTGGCAAGATACCCACTTATGCTCTTTATCGATGCATTCTTGACTCCCTTTTTTGCCGCCTCCGTTTGTCTGTAATCTCAACGAACGCCTCTAGCTGACCTTCTGACAACACGATTTGCAGCCTCTCTATTGTTTCTTTATGCAGCGCATCCATCGCCTGCCGTTCCTCTTTTCGGGGCGAGTCAAACTG